>WNFS01003638.1_pt1 | contig 16236 bp, 13 predicted proteins | sample 5400141 | NCBI WGS metagenome assembly WNFS01 (sample SAMN13153358, study PRJNA577476) | soil metagenome | isolation source: 60 cm saprolite under Madrone tree | place: USA:California | collected 2016-06-14
CCGGGCTTCAATCCATCGCAAGTGGTGACGGCGAATATCTATCTGCCGAACCCGAATAATCCGCAGCTCGATCCATATCACACCTTAGCGCAGCAGATTCCGTTTAATCGCGAACTGCTGCGGCGCGCGAACGCGATTCCGGGCGTGGAGTTGGCGGCGATTACGTCCAATTTGCCGGCCGCCGACACAATCAATAACGATGCGGCGGCGTACGGCGCCACGAATCACAATTCGCTGGACATCGAAGACCGGCCCACGGAATCCTCGGGAGACTTGAGCGCCGAAGTTATCCGCATCAGCCCGGAGTATTTTCGGGTGATACAAACCCCGCTGGTGGAGGGGCGCTTCTTCACCGAGGACGATGAAAATGGCAAATTGCCCGTGGCGATCATCGATGAGGCGACGGCAAGGCGCTACTGGTGGCCGGATCACGATCCGGTGGGCCGGCGGCTGCGCATCCGGTTGCGTTTCGGGCAGAATCCCGTGAATCCATGGAGCACCGTGGTGGGCGTGGTGAAAAATATCAAACACGACGGGCTCGATGTGGATGGAGTGCCGCACATCTATGTTCCGTTGAATCAATTTGTCGGGCGGTCGTTGAGCTTGGCTCTGCGAACTTCTTTGCCCGCGAGCACGCTGGAGTCGCAAATTCGCGGCGCGATTCAGAGCGTAGATCCGGGGCTGCCGGTGTTCAACGTCACCTCGATGGATGAGGTACTAGATGCATCGCTGGCATCGCGCAGGTTTTCGGCGAATTTGGTGGCGGGATTTGCGGGTGGGGCGCTCTTGCTGGCCTCGATCGGAATTTACGGTTTGCTGGCCTATATGGTTGGCCAAAGATCACGCGAGATCGGTCTGCGGTTGGCGTTGGGTGCCCAGCGAGCGGATGTCTTGCGACTTGTCCTGGGGAAAGGTGTAGTCCTGGCTGGCCTCGGAATTGTGACCGGGGTGATATTTTCCGCTTCTACCGCCTCGATGATGGCAAGTTTGCTCTACGGCGTTCGCCCACATGATCCGGCTGTGTTTCTGATCGTACCGCTGCTTTTGTTTGCGGTCGCCGTTCTAGCCAGCTACCTTCCGGCCCGGCGCGCGACGAAAGTGGACCCCATCGTCGCCTTGCGCGAGACTTGAAACAGCGGGATTTGAGATTCCCAAAGAGGGGCAATTCCAGTCGCTTACGCTGTGGTTATTCGTGGAATACGCTAGGCATACTCAATCTATAGCTTTCACGAGACCGCGAAAATTCTCTACTCGTCTCATTTTCCATCATTTTCCAATTAAGGCCCTGCCCAAAATTGCTAAGTGCCGCCGTTCCAGCGCGTTAGATTTAACTTCTCGAACCTTGCCAAGGTTCAGGTGTCGGTTCGATTCCGATAGGCCGCTCCATTGTCCATTAGCTACTGACTCCTCCTTAAAGACTCCCCTGAGTTTTCCTCAGCCCTGCAAATTTCCACCGAAATTTTTGTCTCCTTACCGTTAGAATCAGGCATTCAGCGTTTTTCCAAATGAAAACCATCACGATTGCCATTGGCAGTAAGCGTGGCCCAAAACTCAACGCTGTCACGGAGGCACTCGAGGCTTTTTCAGCGGCTCTCGATCACGACGCTCAGTTCGAGGTCGTCGGCGTGGAAGTCGAGAGCGGTGTCAGCCACACGCCGTCGTCGCGGGATGAATTGATGCGCGGCGCTCGCCAGCGCGCGGAAGCGCTGGTGGAGAAGGGACGGCGCGACCGGGCAGACTGGCAATATTTCGTCGGCCTCGAGGGCGGGCTCGATGTCGTTCATGAAGGTTTGTCCCCGAACGGGGCGCTGCGCCATTCCGGATTGCAACAAAACGGATTTCGGCGCGTCTTCCTGGAAAGCTGGGCCTACGTCTCCGACGGCGCTCGAGGCCACTATGGCCGTTCCGGTGGCATCGAACTTCCGGAAGCGCTGGCTCACGAAGTTCTCGAAAATGGTGTGGAGCTTGCGGCAGCAATCGACCGGTTTGCCGGCGCTATCGGAATTCGTGACGCGCAGGGCGCATGGGGCGTTCTTTCGGGCAATTTCATCACCCGGCAGGAAGCCTTTCGAATTGCAGTGATTGCCGCGTTCGCGCCGTTCTATAATGTGAAGATGTATCGGGCCGGCGCCGCGGGCGCATCAAACTCAACAGGGTAAAGGGCGCCGTGGATATTAGGTCAGTCCGTTAAAGACTGAATATTTTTGTTGAACGCTGATCACTAATCATTGCTTTCGAGGGAGCCACTGTGGACATCGTCAAAGGCAATATGGGCTGGATTGAAGTGGTCGTCGGCCCGATGTTTTCCGGTAAGAGTGAAGAACTCATTCGCCGCCTGCGCCGCGCGGAGATCGCCCGCCAGCGCGTGCAAATCTTCAAGCCCGCCATTGACGCACGTTACACCGCCAACGAAATTGTGTCCCATTCCGGCCTCGGCATTCCCTCGGACAACGTATTCAAAGCCGCCGAAATCATGGAAAAATTGTCGCCGCGCACCGAAGTGATCGGCATCGACGAAGCGCAGTTCCTTGGCGATGAGGTCGTGGATGTGTGCACCAAGCTCGCCAATCTCGGCAAACGCGTCATCGTCGCCGGCCTAGACACGGATTATCGTGGCCGCCCGTTCGAACCCATGCCGCGCTTGCTCGCGATCGCCGAAGAAATCACCAAGCTTCTAGCGATTTGCGTCCGCTGCGGCAACCCCGCAGTTCACACCCAGCGGCTCGTTGAAAGTGAAGAGCTCATCGTTGTCGGCGCAATGGGCGCCTACGAAGCCCGCTGCCGCCGCTGCTTCGAACCCAATCCCGCCCTTGCCCAGGAAAAGAAGGACGGCCCGCAACTCATCGCCCGCAACCGCACCGCCTCTGCCGGCGGCAGCTGATTTTTTATCAGAACTGAGGCCAGTTTTTCGTTTGTCCACGCGTGCTTGGGCCATTGTCTTTCCGTGGACAATCATTGCCGTCATTGCTTGAGATAGCCTGCACATTCCGTCAAACTGGCTCGGCACAACCGCCCTCAGAATCGAGCTAGCTCGCGCATGATTATCGAATCCAAAGCACCGACCCGCGTCGACTTCGCCGGCAGTACGCTCGACATCTGGCCCCTTTATCTGTTTCATCCAGGGGCCGTCACACTCAACGCCGCGATCTCGCTTTATGCGTCGTGCGTCATCGAGACGCATCCCATCGGCGACAACCGCATTAAACTGGTTTCCCGCGACATCAAGCGAGAAGAAAGTTTTGCTTCCTTCGCCGCGCTCGTGCAGGCTAAGCGCTACCGCCTTCCGCTCCTCGCGGAAATCACCAAGTTCTTCGAGCCGCAGGGTGGCTTCACGCTAACTACCGATTCGGAAGCTCCTTCAGGCGCAGGCATCGGCGGCTCCAGCGCGATGGCCGTCGCCATTTGTGCCGCGCTTGATCGCTTCACGGGAGCGGGGAAGAGCAAAATCGACTGGATCCATATTAGCCGCGACGCCGAAGCTATCGTCATCAACGTGCCCACGGGCACGCAGGATCATTACCCGCCGGCCTTCGGTGGCGCCGCTGCTATCGAACTCCCGCCCGGCGGCGAGCATCGCGTCGAATTGCGCGTGAACCTGGACGAGCTCGAGCGCCGCGTGATGGTCTGCTATACCGGCAAGCCGCGCCAGCATGGCATCAACAACTGGGAAGTTTTCAAAGCGCAAATCGGCGGAAAGATCGCCGTGCAAAAAAGCCTGGAACGCATCTCTGAAGTTGCCCAGGAAATGCGCGTGGCGCTGGAAAAACCTGATTGGGATGAAGCCGGCCGCCTGATGCGCGAGGAGTGGTCCTTCCGCAAGCGAAATTTGCCCACTATTTCGACGAAGACCATCGACCGCGTGATCGAAAACGCCCGCCGCAACGGCGCACTGGCCGGAAAAGTTTGCGGAGCGGGTGGAGGCGGTTGCGTAGTCCTTTTGGTTGAACCACACGCCCGCGAGCGTGTGGAACAGTCCATCCGCGAAGCTGGCGCCCAAGTCCTTCCCATGAGCATTGACCGCCAGGGCGTCCAAGTCATATCCCGCTAAAAAGTCAACCCGAGTCCCCGTCTGGCAGTACAGTTCTCCTTCCATTAAGGACAGGTACGTGAGAGGCGTCTTTTCCCTCCTGAGGCACCTGTTCAGAGGCCTCTCGGCATCGTAGAATAGGGTAGGTGGGGCCTCGGCTGGGTCAGGGTCCGACATGCATATGCCGAACTGGCTGGCTTTATCGTTGACACTTTTCCTCTTCGCGGACGCGGACGTCCCGCGCGTCAACAGTCTTCGTCCGCCTGCGAACCCGTCCCCCGGCTTCCCTTCGGACGAAGAGATTCCTCTCTTCCCGAACGCTGGCGCTTCGGAAACCACGCAGTCTCCAACCCAGCCCCAATCAAAAACTACGCCGCCTGCGAAGAACACCACCTTGCAGGAAACCTCAAAGTTGAATCTGATCCGCTACGTTTCCGGTGAATTCGCCAAAGCTATCAAACCGCTGCCTGCGGGCAAGGAAGGGTTCCACGTCAACGTGGGCAAGCCGCTGGAGGCCGATCTGCTCGATCGCGCCGTCGCTACCCACGGCCCGGCCGTGAATACCGGCGATAGCGTGCAGATCACCAGGCTGGAGTTCCGCGACCACCAGATTATCGTTGATGTGAATGGCGGCGGCCGCGGCAAGCGGCACTGGCGCGATCATCTCCAAATCGGCCCCGCCGGGGATGCAGCCCGGCATGGGCAGCACCATCTTTCTGGAATTTAACAAGCCGGTGCCGGACCTTACGCCCGATGAATTGAAGCAGTTGCTTTCGCCGTTCTTGAATTTCTCGAAGGAGCGTTCCGCGGCCGTTCAATGGTTCGACACGCTCCCGCCGGAAATGAAGAAAGCCATTCAAGATCGCAAGCCCGTGGTAGGCATGGACCGCGAGGAACTGATCGCCGCGATCGGCAAGCCCGATCACAAAGTGCGCGAGCGCGATTCCGATGGCAACGATATCGAAGACTGGATTTACGGCCAGCCGCCCTCGAAAACAGTATTCGTCCGCTTCCAGGGCGACCATGTCACCAGTATCAAACAATTCCCGCAATAATTGTCGCTCAGTTACGGCTACGGGAGTGGTATTCTAAATAGGAAGGACCGGCGGCTGATCCGCGACTGGGGTTCAAGATGCCCAAAAAACGAACTGCCAACCTCAACAAAACGGCGAGGAAGCTAGCCACACTTGCCCTGAAACATCTTTCGCAGTATTCCGAGGAAGAACAGGAAGAGCGCATCAGCAGAGCAGAAAAGAGAGTGGCTATCGCCGCTCGCGCTGGTACTTCTCGTACTCTCGCATCCAATCGTCGTACTCGGGAGACCCGGGTTTCTTCCCGAGGTCGATGAGAATCTGTTGAAAAAGACCTCGATTTCCTCTCTGCAAAGCAGACATCATCAGTGATTTCAATCGCCGACGTTTCTCTTTTTCCGCAGAATGCTTTGGTCGGCGGCCTCGCTCCGTTTCCTCTTCCCTGGTCTTGTTGACTTCGTTTTCGTCAGACACGCGCCGATTATAAATCAATATACGTGGCACCTTAAGAACTAAATGGTTCTCATGGCCGCTGATTAGCTTCTGCCATGTTTACGTCAGACTCTGAAGTTTGAGCTATTCTCTCGACTCAGAGGCCGCCGGCCATTGCAGCACGACCACTCTTCCGTCAGATTCGCGCTCCAGCGTGGGAGCGTACAAGCCGAGCTGCTGCCTTCTCCACCACGTGCCTCGCGAACGTTTTTCGTCTGGCGTCGTGAACCAGTATTGCCATATCACAGCTCGTACTTGATGCGGCGGAGCGTGCGGGAACGGATTCCCAGAAAAAAGCAGCAGCACGTCGGTATCGCCACGCAGCAAACTCTGTTCCGTACGCACGACGATGGGCTCCTGCCGCCAGGTGCTCAGCGACGCAAACCACAGGTTCCAATCGAACCGCGGCTGATACGGCGCATATATTCCCGGCGGCTTGCTCGGATCCTGTGGTTTGTAACGAAAGGGATAGATCAGCCAGTTCTGTCCGTCGTCCGAGCCCTGAAATTCGATCTCGTAGCGCCCGCGTGTCATCACCGCAAACAGTCCATAGCGGTTCGCAATTCGGAACGGCTCCAACGCCGAAACCGGTGTCGTCCACCTCGGCCACGGGTTGACCATCCACACCATTTGCGCCATCGTCGCATAGAAAATCCACGTCAGCATCACCGCCCTCGCAGCGACCTTTAGTGCGGAGGCTTGCGCCCGGAGTCGCATTATCCACTTGTTTTCAGGAGCCGGCGCGGCAAGGGGTTTGGCCTCTTTGGTGGCGTGATAACTATTTCTCATGAACCGCGGCAAGTAGGGCAGCACAAACTGGTCGTCGACCAGCAAAATCCCTAGGATTAGCACGAGGTAATTCAGGAACGTGTAGTTCGCCGATAGGATGATCCCGATCTGCCAGGGCGTGATGACCAGAAAACACAAGATTCGCAAGCGCCGCGGCAGAAACATCAGCCAGACCAGGCCGAGTTCCAGCGCTAGCGTTCCAAACGCCGTCGCCGCGTGAAACCAGTGCGGCAGGTGTTGCATGTGCCAGCCGATCCACGTCGGCAGCGGACCGTTCTGGTAATACTCGTCGAGCGCCGTGAAGTTCCGCCACTGCGGATCGCCGCCCACGATCTTCGCCACTCCCGATTCGAAGTAAATCCGGAAACACTCCCACATCAGCAAAAACAAGCTTGCACGCGATGGCCCGCTTTCTTCGCCCCACCCTGGCCGGAATCCCGTCGGCGCGAAGAACAAAGAAATGAATCCCGCTTCCAGCAGCATTCCATCCGACTGATAGGCGGAAAAATCCTGCGCCGCGCTCACGAACGAGAGAAAGCACACAAAACAAATCGCCAGCATGCCCCGCGGCCACAAATTCAAGACCAGCAAGACCGAGCCGATCATGCCTGCCCAGCAAATTCCGCTAAGCATATGCGTACCGCTCGAAAGCCACAGCAGCGTCGGCGCATACCAGTAGCCCGCATGCCCGAATCGCTCAGCCAATGCTTGCAAGTATTCGCCGGCGGGAAGAATTCCGTGCGGCCCGATCAAGCCGCGAATTTGCGGCAGCAGCGAGAAAAACGCCGAGTAATAAATGAGCCCCAGCGCGCGCAGAAAAATCCACCGTGGAAGCAGGCGGCCGGAAGTGCCATGTTCCGAATCAAACAGCCAGCGTAAAGCGGACGCAGGTGACCAGCCGCTCATCAACGGCCATTATAACGGCCTAATTTTGGCGATGGGTCAGTTTCCGAAAACTGCGGGAAACCGTTCGAGACGCTCTACTCGACGAGTCATAGGCGCTTAAGCGCGGCCCGGGCCAGCGCCTTCGATTTTTCCATGCGCTCGGATTCTTGGCCGGCGCTGCCAACGCTGATTCTCAGGAAGATCTCTCCTTTGAGCACGTAGAGCGCGCTGGCGACCGGGCTGGCGACCCAGTAAGCCTCCTCACCAAGACCGCGGACGGGACGTGGCTTGCGGCTCTCCCGCTCGCGTTCGGGCTCGAGCTTCTTTACACTTTTGCCCTCGGCCGATTCTTCGTCGCCTTCCAACTCCAAAGAGTGGAACTCCTTCTGCCAGAGTTGCCGTGCGGTCATCGCGACCGGATGCACGGGATCGGACGCAGTCAGCGACAGGCTGACCGACTTGCTCAAGGTAGGCGTGCGAAATAGGCACTGCGTTGCCAATAATCCGCCACCTGGCTGCACGGTGGGTTTAGTTTCCTCGACGCGCTCACCCTGGATCGCTTCAACTTCAGCGGGGGTCAGCAGTGCGCATGCATCTACGGTCCCTTTCGTCACACCCGCGACGTTTTTGGCGTTCTGCGGGGCGGCTCCTCCGGGCACGCCGGCAAAGACCAGGGCGATACAAGGCAAGATCGTTAGTGCTTGACGCATAGATATTTTCGACGCCGCTGGCGAACCTGCCGCTCCTAATTGTTGGCCTTGCAGCCCGGATCGCCTTGAATGCCCGTCGCGGGGTCTCCAAAGCACAGCTTGCCGTGCCCTACGATGTCCCCGCTGTGAGTGCCGAATTGCGTGCTGTCGAATGCCTTGAACAACCCGCGGCCTCCCACTTGGCGGGCTATTGTCGCCAGTGCGTCCTGAGCGCTGGCAGGGCCCGTGGAGGCGTTCTGCGTCGAGTCGGTGACGCAACTTCCCGTGCAGCCGTCGGCGTAGCCTACAAGCACCCGCCCGAATTTGTCCACGGTGATGTCGTTGAAATCGAGCAGATTCCGGCACGGGTTGCTGCCTCCCTGGTTCCAGATGCAGCCCCGCTGCACTGCGTCCGTGGGAGTCGCGTCAACGGTCGTCCAGGTGCGGCCGGTGCTGTAAGTGAAGGCCACATAGAGGTGCCAGGCCCCTTGGAAGTCGGCAGACTGCGTATCACCAGAGGTCTGAGTGCCGAGGAAGGCAAAGGCCGCGCGATCATCGTCGCCGACGATCACTTCGGCAAACTCCGCGTTCTGCACTCCAAACGGAGTCCCCGCATCCTTGGACTTCGACCAGTGCAAGCCGCGGTCGCCCGAAACCGCAATCTTGGCGTGGCCATCTGAGTTCACATAACCGAGGTAGATGGTGTTGTTCGTTCCTTCTCCGACCGACGGGTCCGTGCCGGGGCTGATGCTCTTGGCGTCTGGCACGGTGCGCACCACCCAACTCAAACCGTTGTCCGTAGAAACGGCCACGCCCGGCCGGCTGACGCTGTTGGCGTCGAAGCAGTTTTCGTTGGGAACGTAGACGGTCCCGTCGGGCGAAACACGCACGTGGCCATGCAAACCGCCGCAAGTGCCTGGCGCAATGGGAACATCTACGCCGTTGACATGGGCGAATGTGTAGATGGGAACCCCGGGTCCGAAGGTCGCGCCGCCGTCATCGCTGCGCGAGCAGAACGCCGTCACAATGTCCTGCGAACAGTAGTAAATCCCATGCGGGTACCCCGTTGGCGTCAGCGGCGCGGGAGAGGCATAAGGACCTCCGCCCACCGTCTGATGGTCGACGCCCGCAGGCTGGCCGGAACCCTGCGTTGGAAGCCAATTGTTGCCGTCGTCGTCGCTGAAGGAAAGCTCGCTGGTGACGCCGTTGAGCTGCGAAGTAAAGAGGCGATTTGGCCCGCCAAAATGGCCGTCGTCAACGAACATGATCGGGTCCAGGCTCAGGCGCGCGTAGGTCGAACGCTTGTCCTCCCAGAACGCCGTGGCAGGATTGACGCTGTCGTTAAAAGTCACACGCAGCGTATGGTTTCCCGCCTCGATGAATGCTTTTCCAGTGTTCCAGTCGACCCCCACTGACGGCTCCCCCGCGCCGTGCGTGCTTGCGGTCGTCGATCCCAGCGCCGGTTGGACGCAACTCGGGGGTTGTTGCGTTCCCGAGCAGTCGTCCGGAGCAGGATAATTGATGAAAGTTGGGGCGCCAGGAGCCGGAGGGGGAGGCATCGGCGCCGTGGGCCTGGGTGCAATCGTCAGCGTAACCGCAACGTGAGCAGCGGTCGGCACCGGGGCCAGCGAGGCTACAGACCGGATATGCCAGAGCCCGTCAGTGGGATCGGTGACCGTGAGGTCCTCCTCGCCGGATCCGGTTGAAGTGTTATCGGGCGAGCCTGGGCCGTGGTCGGCTCCGTTGGGACTGATGGCGAAGATATCCAGATCCGTGGGCAGCGTGCTTGTCCACGTGTATTGAAAGGTGAGCTTGGCCGTCATTGTCTGATAGAACGTGGCCGCAGGGGCGGGAAGCACTACGGTCAAGTCGTGGTCATCGCACAAGCCCGGCGGACAGATATCCTGTATGCCCACGTTTATCACCGTCCCGCCGCCCACCGGAGCGAAGTCCCAGGCCAATGGGCCCGAACTGCTGCTGATCGTGCTGCTGGGAGGCGTTCCGACTTGCGCCCACGCGGGGGGCGGGTCACTGACGACTAATGCTGCGGTCGAAGCGAGAAGCAGAACGACGAAAGGAATCCACAAACAGAACCGAATAACTTTCATGAGCAACCCTCCGCCCGAAAATTTGGCCGCTTGACTCGCTCACACCCAAGGAATTACTCGAAATCGCTGGCGAGATAACTTCCTAATCGGTAGGGCATGTTTCTACAATCAGGTCGTAACCTGATTCACGGCTACGGGATATACCCTAGAACTCAGTTTTAGCAGCGGCGACGGAAGTTGGCGGTACAATCCAAGAGTTTGCCCAACCTATGGTTATCCAACGCCATGAAGTATGCGGTACAGCCCCCGTGCTCGGTGAACGGTGTATCCGGAAACTGACCAGCCACCCTCATTTTCCGCGCGTTGACTTTTCTCCGCGCAACCCATAGCATTTTCCGTTTACGCGCGGCCGTCACTCGCTCCTGTACAGCCGCAATTTCGGACCATCCATCGGAGGAAGAATGCCCATTAAGGTCGGCATCAACGGCTTCGGCCGCATCGGTCGCAACATTATGCGCACCGCGCTTGACGACAAGGACATCCAGTTCGTCGCCGTCAACGACGTCACCGATGCGAAAACCCTAGCGCACCTTTTGAAGTACGACTCCGTCCTCGGCAATCTGCCGCACAAGGTCACGCATACCGATGACACCATTGCCGTGGAAGGGAAGAGCTTCAAGGTTTTTAAGACCAAGGATCCCGCCGAAATCGACTGGGCTTCTGTTGGCGCCGATATCGTCGTTGAATCCACCGGCCTCTTCACCAAGGGCGTTGACGCCAAGAAACATCTCCGCGCCCCCGTCAAGAAAGTTATCATCTCCGCACCCGCCGATGGCCCCGATGCCACGTTCGTCCTCGGCGTCAACGACAAGACTTACAATCCGGCCACGCACCATGTCATTTCCAACGCTTCCTGCACCACCAACTGTCTTGCCCCGGTTGCCAAGGTTCTCCAGGAAACCTTCGGCATCAATAGCGGCACCATGACCACCATCCACTCCTACACCAACGACCAAAAACTCCTCGACCTACCACACAAGGATCTCCGCCGCGCGCGCGCCGCCGCCATCAACATGATTCCCAGCTCCACCGGTGCCGCCAAAGCCCTCCACTTGGTTATTCCGGAATTAAAGGGCAAGCTCGACGGCTATGCCATGCGCGTCCCCACGCCCAACGTTAGCGTTGTCGACTTGACCGTCTTTGTCGACAAGCCCGCCACTAAGGAATCCGTCAACGCCGCGCTGAAAGCCGCCGCCAATGGCCCGATGAAGGGCATCCTCGCCTACACCGAGGAAGAACTCGTCTCTGCCGACTTCAAGGGGAATTCGAATTCCTCGATTGTCGATTCCGAATACACCAAAGTTGTCGGCGACCGCTGCGTAAAAGTCCTGGCCTGGTACGACAACGAGTGGGGCTATTCCTGCCGTTGCCGCGACCTCATCAAACTCCTGGCCTCCAAATTCTGAGGAAATGGGCTGGCTGAGGGGTGGCAAGAACGGGCTCGCTCTTCTCGCCACTAGCCACTCGTCACTCGCCACTTCTTGAACTATGAACAAGCTCACCATCAACGACCTCGACCTTCGCGGAAAGCGCGTTTTCATCCGCGTGGACTTTAACGTTCCGCTCAAAGACGGCGTGGTCACCGACGACACGCGCATCCGCGAAACGCTTCCGACACTGCGCCTTGCGATTCAAAAGGGCGGGCGACTCGTTTTGGCTTCTCACCTCGGACGCCCCAAAGGCGGCCCCGATCTGAAGTATTCTCTGAAACCTGCCGCCAAAAAACTGGAAGAGCTTCTCGGCAATCCCGTGGCGTTTGCTCTCGATTGTGTCGGCCCTGGTGCCGAGGGCCAGAGCAAAGCTTTGCGCGACGGCGAAGTGTTGGTGCTCGAAAACGTCCGTTTCCATCCCGAAGAAGAAAAAAACGATGAGGCCTTTTCAAAACAGCTCGCCGCCCTCTGCGACGGCGTTTTCGTCTGCGATGCCTTCGGTTCCGCGCATCGCGCTCATGCTTCCGTTGTTGGCATCGCGCGTTTCGTCAAGCAATCCGCCGCCGGTCTGCTCATGGAAAAGGAGCTCGCCTATCTCGGCAAGGCAGTCACCAATCCCGTGCGCCCCTTCGTTGCCATTCTTGGTGGCGCCAAGGTCAGTGACAAAATCGAAGTCGTGGAAAACCTCATGAAAATTGCCGACGCTATGCTCATCGGGGGAGGCATGGCCTACACCTTTCTTAAAGCCGAGGGCCAGCCCATCGGCAAATCGCTCATTGAAGACGACAAAGTTGATCTGGCTAAGCGCCTTCGCGCCGAAGCCCAGCAAAAGAAATTCGCCCTGCTTCTTCCCGTCGATCACGTCGTCGGCGCTGAATTCAAGCCGGACACCGCCACGCAGACCGTTTCGGTCTCCGCCACGCCCGACGGCTGGATGGGCCTCGACATCGGCCCGAAAACGATCGAAACCTATCGCCAGAAAATCGCTTCAGCCAAAACCATCGTCTGGAACGGCCCCATGGGCGTTTTCGAAATGCCCGCTTTTGCGAAGGGCACTCTCGAAGTAGCCAAAGCCGTTGCCGCGGCCACCACTAGCGGCGCCACCTCCATCGTCGGCGGCGGTGATTCCGTCGCCGCCGTCCATCAATCCGGCGTCGCCGACAAAATCTCTCACGTCTCCACCGGTGGCGGAGCCTCCCTCGAATTTCTCGGCGGACGCAAACTCCCCGGCGTCGAAGCCCTCACCAACAAATGACCTCCTTTCTTCTCTGCGCACTCTGTGTTCTCGGTGTCCTCTGCGTTAAATCTTCTCTCTTTCTGGAGGTTCTAAAATGCGACGCCGCGTAATCGCCGGCAACTGGAAAATGTACAAAACGCTCGCGGACACCCGCGCGTTTTTCTCCTCCTTCCTCCCGCTCGTTTCGAACGCAAAACACTGTGACATCGTCGTCGCGCCGCCCTTCACCTCGATCTCGACTGCGGCCGAAGCCGCGAAAGGCTCCAGCGTCGCCATCGCCGGCCAAAACGTCTCCTGGAGCAAGGAAGGCGCCTTCACGGGCGAAGTTTCCGCCCCCATGCTCGCCGAAGCAGGCTGCCGCTACGTCATCATCGGCCACTCCGAGCGCCGCCAGCTTTTTCGTGAAACCGATGACAACGTCGCCAAGAAGACATTGATGGCCCTGGATAGCGGACTCACTCCCATCGTTTGCCTGGGAGAAACCCAGGAGGACCGTGACGCTGGCCTTACTGAACAAGTTCTCACCCGCCAATTCACCGGCGGCCCGGGCGCGTTGACCCCGGACGAGTTCTGCCGTATTCTGATTGCATACGAGCCCGTTTGGGCCATCGGCACGGGCCGCACGGCGACCCCGGAAATTGCTGCTGAAGCTCATCGGATGCTCCGGCGTTGCGCGGGAGAGAAGTTTTCCGTCCGCCACGCCTCTGCCCTTCGGATTCTCTATGGCGGCAGCGTCAAGCCTGACAATATTCAGGGGTTGATGGCACAGGAAGAATTGGACGGCGCGCTCGTGGGCGGAGCAAGCCTCGACCCGAAGTCGTTTGCCGCGCTAGTAAATTTCAAGTAGTGACGGCCTTCGACCCATACTCGTTGTAGCGGTGGGTTAGTCCCGCAATCTTTTATCTTGAGTGAGGTTTTAGAAATGCCAGGTTGGATGAAGTGGGGCGTCGCACTGTTGATCGGCGCCGGAATTATCGTTCTGGGGTGGAGACTGGCCGACTCGCGCTGGTTTTTCTGGTTGTTGCCGACATTTTTCGTTGCCAATTGTCTTGTCTTGATTATCGTAGTCTTGCTCCAGAGCGGCAAAGCCGCCGACCTCGCCGGAGCTTTCGGCGGCGCGGGCAGCCAGACGGCCTTCGGTCCGCGTGGCGCGGCAAACGTCCTCTCCAAAGCCACCACCTGGTGTGCCGTCATGTTCATGTTGTGCGCCTTCGCCATGGTGCTTCGCACCGATAAGGCCGTCGGCCAGGGCAGCTCGATCCTGGAACGAGTTTCGCAGCCCGTTCCAAAGCCCGCCCCCGCAACGACTCCCGCAGCTCCCGCGACCACGCCCGCAACCACGCCTTCGACAACGCAGCCCAACTCGCAGCCCTCATCTCAGCCACAGCCTCCTGCGACTGCGCCTTCTTCTCAACAGCCCAACTCGAAACCTACCTCCCAGCCGCCGGCCGCTTCACAACAAGCTCCGGCGCAGCCGAAGAAACCCTGACGGGTCTTATGCGGACGGCTTGGAATTTATATCCTAACGAGGATGCCGCAGTGATTGGAAAGAACGAAATTATCTTGCGGGAAATTTGGTGCGGTCGAGAGGACTCGAACCTCCACGCCTTGCGGCGCTAGCACCTCAAGCTAGTGCGTCTGCCAGTTCCGCCACGACCGCGATGACATCCATCGTAAAGGCAATGGAGGAAGCTGTCAAACGAGTGGTCGGAAGAACAGCATGGAAACAAACCTATCATCCATTTCCATTTCGCGACGCGTGGCAATCCTCGCTTCCATCCTGCTTTGCTCAATGCCGCTCGCTACTCCCGTCAGCCGCGCCCAATCCTCCTCCACCAACGCCGCCCCTGAAAAAGTAATCCTTGACACCGACATTGGCGACGATATCGACGACGCCTTCGCTGTCGCCCTCGCTCTCCGCAGCCCCGAACTCCAAATCCTCGGCATCACCACCACGTTCGGTGACACCGAGACCCGCGCCAAGCTCCTCGACCGCTTCCTTGCCGAAGTCGGCCGCCCGGAAATCCCTGTGGCCGCCGGCGTCACCACGCCACCCAAAGGCACTTTCACCCAGCGCCGCTACGCCGAGAACAACCACTTCGCCAAATCGTCCCACCCGGATGCCGATGCCTTCCTCCTCGACCAAATCCGCCGTAGCCCCGGCCAAATCACCCTCATAGCCATCGGCCCATTGATGAACATCGGCGCCGCCATCGACAAAGACCCCGCTACGTTCCGCAAACTCAAGCGCGTCATCCTGATGGGCGGCTCCATCAAGCGCGGTTACGGCGACCTCGGTTTTGGCCCGCCGACACCTCCGCAGCCCGAATGGAACATCCTGAACGACATTCCTTCCGCCCAAAAACTGTTTGCCTCCGGCGTGCCGCTTTTCGTCATGCCCCTCGACGCCACCCAGCTCAAGCTCGACGAAGTCAAGCGCGCCTACCTCTTCAGCCAGGGCACGCCGCTCGCCGAGGCCCTCACCCTCCTCTACCACCAGTGGGGCCAGCAAACGCCCACTCTTTTCGATCCCATGACCATCGCCTTCCTCGTCAATCCCGCGCTCTGCCCCGTCCAACCCATGCACATCAGCGTAGACGACAAAGGTTTCACGCGCCCCGATTCCGGTCCTCCCAATGCCCAGGTCTGTATCGACTCCAATCCTGACGCCTTTTTCCGCTTCCTTCTCCCTCGCCTCGCCGCCCCTTAACTCCGTAAGACATTTGTCCAGTGTTTCTTTCTCGCGCTGGTATGGATGCGCACTGGTTCGTGCACCCTTTAGCCACTTCTCTCCGTCTGCCTGAAAATGGCCTCTAGGCCGTTCGCGCCCGCACTCCTCGCTGCTGGTCTTGGCTCTCCATAGGGAACCACGCGCCACGATGGTCCGGCACCCAGTGGCACCCGCGCCTGCTCCGGGCGCGCCGCTTCATTGCAGTAGAACTGGACGCCTATTCCCAGCTGACCCTTCGCCGGATCGAACGGCTCCACGCGCACCACGTGGCCGGTGCACCGCCATTCCGTGGTTTGCTCACCGCTCACTTCCTCCGGCATTCTCAGCAGCACTTCCACGATTTCGCCTTCGCACAAGGGCGTCTTGGTGTTGAAGTAGATCCCGCGCAGAGACATATTCCCGATTCCCCCCGGTGCTCCGGCAGCGCCGAATTCCATACGCGAATGCGAAGAGCCGTTCTAACGCTATGACGGTGCGACAAACGGCGGTCCGGCGCGAAATTATCCCTGAATAGTTCCATGGGCTGGCCTCCTGGATTTCTTGGTAGTGGCTGCGCAAAACGGCGCGAGGAGGGAGGAAGAATAGGATGCGACAATTCCGCCGGGTTGCACAGGCTTGATTTCGTCCTGCCCCAGACGGACATCCCGCTATTCCCAGTTTGAAACGTTTTCAGCCCGTGGTGTGCTCAAGAGACGCATATTCGTCATCAACCCCTTAAAAGCTTGCAATCATTCAGAAATCTGTAATCTTCCTGCGGTCGGCCTTGTTTGTGTAGGGGCACGATATATCGTGCCCTGCGGTTTCCTTTCTAGTCTCC
>WNFS01012514.1_pt1 | contig 16230 bp, 18 predicted proteins | sample 5400141 | NCBI WGS metagenome assembly WNFS01 (sample SAMN13153358, study PRJNA577476) | soil metagenome | isolation source: 60 cm saprolite under Madrone tree | place: USA:California | collected 2016-06-14
ACCGCGCCGCAGCGCCAGCCGCAGCGCGTCGTCGTTGGGATAGGAATGCAGTTCGGCGTCCGTAAACATCGCCTTGAGATAGGCTTCATGCGAGGAGCCGGCGACGGCGCCGACTTTCTTGCCTTCCAGATATTCCGGGCGGACCTCCGGCATCACCGCATCGCGCCGCGACACGAACCGCGCCGGCGCCCGGTAATAGGGATCGGTGAAATCGAGACGGGCGCGCACCTGCGGCGTCACCGCGAGCGAGGCGATGATGGCATCGCCGCGATTGCTCGCAATCGCATCGAGCAGCGTCTCGAACCGCCGCATCTGGATCGTGCAGGTGACCTTGATTTCTTCGCAAAGCTGCCGCGCCAGATCGACATTGAAGCCGGCCGGATTGCCGTCGGGGCCGGTGAAGTTGAACGGCGGATAATCGGTTTCGGTCAGAAACCGGATCACCGAGAGGCGCGACAGATCGGGCCGGTCCGGACGCCGCCTGGGGTCCCAGAAACCGGGCACCGCCTGCGGCGCCGCCTCAGCGCCCGGCTTTGCCACGTTTTGAGCGTGGGCCGGGCCGCCAGGCGGAAGCGCCACAGCCGATAGGACGCCGATCGCGAGGCCGGTCACCGTCGCCGTTGCGCGAACCGTTCGAAGCGATCGTTCGACGAGGTGTGAAATAATCTGCAAGTGCATTGCCAGCGGTTTTTTCAAGGCGGACGGCCTTATAGACCATCCGGCCGATAACGCGAACGCCGTTTGTGTCGTGAAGCAGGATTACAGGTACCGTTTCAGGTCGGCCGCGGCTTCCTCAGGTTTCCGATTGAGGTTGAAGGGACTGACGAATTTGCCGTCGCGATCCATCAAATAGATCAGCGCGGTGTGATCCATCGTGTAGTCGCCATCCTTGAGCGGAACCTTGCGGGCATAGACGCGGTAAGCGGAAATCACCTTCGCCACTTCGTTGGGATTGCCGGTCAGGCCTTTCAGATGCGGGTCGAAGCTCGACAGATAATCCTTTATCGCAGCGGCTGTGTCGCGCTCCGGATCGACCGATATGAAATAGGCGTTGACGCGATCGGCATCCTTGCCCATTGCCCGCAACACCTCGGAAATCTCGAACAGCGAGGTCGGGCAGATGTCGGGACAATGGGTGAAGCCGAAAAAGATCAGCGTCGGGCGGCCCTGCAGGTTCTTTTCGGTCACGGTCTGGCCGGCCTGGTCGGTCAGCCGGAAAGGCCCGCCGATCACGGCAGGAGCCGCGACATTCCGCAAACCGCCGAGCGCCCACAGCATCAGCACCAGGCCGACCAAAAGGCTGCCGGCGAATGCCCCGACAATGACCAGCGGGCGGGTGGTCCGATCCATCACGAAATTCCCTGTTGTGCGATCAGAAGCAGGTGGCGATGCCGGACGCAATCATCTCAAAGAACACCGCCGTCCCGTAGTGAAACCACAGCGCCAGCGCGGCGAGCAGCATGACGACGCCAAGGCCCGCGCCGCCGACCGCAATCGCCGGCCCAATCCTGCGCGCCGGCGGGACCATTCCGGGCATCTGCTGCCGGGTGGAAATTGGCTGAGCCATGCACGAACTCGCTAAGCCCGCGTATTCCGGTCGCAAGACCGGAGCCACTTTGGCGGCATACGCGCTGACGAACAAGCATCAACGACCGGCGTTGCCGCCGGTCATCTGCCCGTGATGTTCAGATAGGGTTAGTCGGGCTCGCGGGCAAGCACGGCGGGAGCAGGGGCGACCAGCTCACGGTGACGCAAATCGCGATCCCGGCGGGCTGCCGATGGCCGCGGTGTGGAGGAGGCCTGGGCATCCAGATAACAAGGGCGGTACATGCTCATCAATTGCTTGCCGCGCAGGAAGATCATCTGCGGTCTCAACCCGCCGCGCTGGGCGATCCAGCGCCGCACCGAGGACGGATACATCGAGTAAAGCATCTGCGTCGCTTCGGGGTTGGTGATCGCCCGTCCGTTGGCGCCGGGGTCCCACGCAGCGTGGAATCCCAGGCGGGCGTGAGAGGTCACGCAGATCTTGTCATGGGGGACCGCCCCGAGGATGATGGTGCAGGCAGAGGCGCACAGGCCGTCGATGATGACGGTTTCGCCGGAACTGCGCAGACCTTGATATCGGTCGACATAGGTGCCGATCCGGCCACCCCGGTCGTCGGCTATCCGAACCACCGCGTGACTCGCCCCCATTCCCGCCAGCAGGAGAACCGCCGCGAGCAACCCCGTCACCAGTTTCATTTCCAGCCCCAGTCTAAACGCCGAACCGAATCTGTTCGACCGTGTGATGCAGACCTTGGCCAGCGTGTTGCCGGATCGTGATTTTGTCCAGATACCCGGGCTGGCCTAAACCAAATTCAACTCAAGTGTTGCTTGCAGGCTGCACTTCCCGGCCGAAAGGTCCGAAGTAGAACATTCCTGCAGTCCCCTGCGGCTGAAAACTGCCGTTGACCGCGGCAAACCCCGCGGGCTTCACTCTCCAGAGCATGGGGAATCATCCGATGGCAGGCGATGCGGACATAATTGTGGTCGGGGCGGGCCTGGCGGGCCTGGTTGCCGCAACCGAGATTGCCGACGCCGGCAAGCGCGTCATCGTGGTCGAGCAAGAGGGCGAACAGAGCCTCGGCGGTCAGGCTTTCTGGTCGTTCGGCGGCCTGTTCCTGGTGGATTCGCGGGAACAGCGCCGGCTCGGCATCAGGGACAGTTACGATCTCGCGCTACAGGACTGGATCGGGTCGGCCGGGTTCGACCGCGATGAGGATCTCTGGCCGAGGCGCTGGGCGGAAGCCTATGTGGCCTTCGCGGCGGGCGAAAAACGCGCATGGCTCCGCGCGATGGGGCTTCGGTTGTTCCCCGTCGTCGGCTGGGCGGAGCGCGGCGGTTACGATGCCATGGGCCATGGCAATTCGGTGCCCCGGTTCCATGTGACCTGGGGCACTGGGCCCGGCGTTGTCGAGCCGTTCGAACGGCGGGCCCGCGAAGCCCAAGCGAGCGGCCGGCTGACGTTCCGGTTCCGCCATCGCGTCGATGCCCTTACCATGACCAATGGCACCGTCGATGGTGTCTCGGGCTCGATCCTCGAAGCTGACAATGTCGAGCGGGGAAAAAGCAGTTCGCGCAAGGCGATCGGCGACTTCACGCTGCGTGCCCAGGCCGTGATCGTTGCCTCTGGCGGCATCGGCGGCAATCACGATCTGGTGCGGCGGAACTGGCCGAAGCGCCTCGGCGAAGCGCCGAAAAACATGATCTCCGGCGTGCCTGAACATGTCGATGGCCGGATGATCGGCATTACCGAGGCCGCAGGCGCGCGGCTGATCAACCGCGACCGGATGTGGCACTACGTCGAAGGCATCAGAAACTGGTCACCGATCTGGCCGCGCCACGGCATTCGCATCCTGCCCGGACCGTCGTCGATGTGGTTCGACGCAACAGGCACACGCCTGCCCTCGCCGCTATTTCCGGGCTCCGACACCCTCGGCCAGCTGCAATACATCGTGTCGACCGGTTACGATTATTCCTGGTTCGTGCTCACCCAAAGCATCATCAAGAAGGAATTCGCGCTGTCGGGCTCGGAGCAGAATCCCGATCTGACCAGCAAGAGCTGGCGGATGACCGCGCGGCGCGCCACCAACAAGGGCGCGCCGGCACCGGTCGAAGCGTTCAAGATGAAGGGCGTGGATTTCATCGTGCGCGACAACCTCGCCGATCTCATCAGCGCCATGAATGGGCTGGTTGGCGACAATCTCCTGAAGCTCGAATATCTGAAGGCCCAGATCGAGGCGCGCGACCGCGAGATCGAAAATCCCTACGTCAAGGACACGCAGGTGATGAACATCCACAATGCGCGCCGCTATATCGGCGACCGGCTGATCCGCACCGCAAAACCGCACCGGATTCTCGATCCCCAGCATGGGCCGTTAATTGCGGTGAAACTCAACATCGTGACCCGCAAGACGCTGGGCGGGTTCGAGACCGATCTCGACTCGCGCGTGTTCGGCAGGGACGGCCAGATCATGCCGGGGCTTTACGCCGCCGGCGAAACGGCCGGATTTGGCGGCGGCGGCATGCACGGCTATCGTTCGCTGGAAGGCACGTTTCTCGGCGGCTGCCTGTTTTCCGGCCGCAATGCCGGCCGCGCGGCGGCGAAGGCGGCCTCCTAGGGCGCGATGACTTTTCTTCGAATCGTCATCCCGGCCTATCTTTTCTTTTGTTTGAGCATGATCTTTTCGGAAAACCGGTATCCACTTTTCCGGATCATGCTGTAGAGGATCCGGCTACCAGTTGCGGCAATCTTCAAAACGCGGGAACCTGTTTGCCCTTGGCGCGTCCAACCCATCAGCGATAACCTGTCAGAGCGAAGTCATCATGCGGCCCGCACAAGTACCCCCCATAACTCCCATTGGAAGCACTGACGTGGAATTGGTCCGGCGCGCCCGTGACCGCGATCAGGCGGCCATTCGCGCGATCCTGCAGTCCAACAATCGCAGGCTCTACCGGCTCGCCCGTGGAATCCTGCGCAACGACAGCGAGGCCGAAGACGTGGTGCAGGAAACCTATGTCCGTGCCTTCACGTATCTTGAGGATTTTCGCGGCGACTCAAGTCTCGCAACCTGGCTTGGACGGATCGCTATCAATGAGGCCTTGGGCCGGTTACGCCGCCGGCGTTCGACCGTCGAATGGACGTCGCTGCCGCCGGGTACCCTGGAGGCTCAGATCATCCAGTTTCCCCTCTCGGCGGCATCCCAGGACCCGGAAAAATCCATGGCACAGCGTGAAATTCAGCACGTCGTCGAGCGCGCGATCGACGAACTCCCCGAGGCGTTTCGCATCGTTTTCATCACCCGCGTGATCGAGGGAATGAATGTCGAGGAGACCGCGGAGATTCTCGAACTGAAGCCGGAGACCGTGAAAACCAGACTGCACCGCGCCCGCACCATGCTGCGCGAGAATGTGGAAAGGAAAATCGGCCCTATCGTCATGGAGGCATTTCCGTTTGCCGGCAAGCGCTGCGAGCGCCTGACGGAGGCGGTCCTGAAACGACTGGGCGCGAGCGCATAATTCTCGGGAACCTCTGCGCTCCCGCGCCATCCAACTCCTGTGCAACCAACAATGCCCGGCGGCTTAAGGCCTCCGGCGTCACAGGAGTGTCAAATCATGTTCGTTCGATTGAGCGCGGCGATCGCCGCGGTAAGCCTGTTGAGCAGTGCAGCGCTCGCACAGGGCGCCAAGCCGACCGATCCGCAAATCGCGCATATCGCCTACACCGCCGGCGTCATCGACATCGCGGCGGCGAAGCAGGCGCTGAAGAAGACCAGCAACAAGGACGTCAAGGCCTTCGCGGAAGACATGGTGCGCGACCATGAAGCCGTGAACAAGCAGGCGCTTGATCTGGTGAAGAAGCTCAACGTCAAGCCTGAAGATAACGACACCAGCAAGACCCTGTCGAAGAATGCCGCCGACAAGCTCGCCGAACTCGGCAAGCTGAAGGGCGCGGCATTCGACAAGGCCTATGTCGCGAACGAAGTCGCCTATCACAAGGCCGTCGATAGCGCGCTGGAGACAACGCTTATTCCCAACGCGAACAACGCGGAGCTGAAGAGCCTGCTGCAGACCGGCCTGAAGATTTTCCAGGGCCACGAGCAACACGCCGAACACGTCGCGGCCGGCTTGAAGTAGGAGCCTCGCATGGCGCCGAGATGGGTTTTCCCGATCGTTGCAGCGCTGATGCTCGCGATGTCCGTCTCGGCAGATGCGGCGACCGTTCAAATCACCATGGAAAACCTGGTGATCTCGCCGGCCGAAGCCTCGGCAAAGGTCGGCGACACCGTCGAATGGATCAACAAGGATATTTTCGCCCACACCGCGACGGCGCGAAACGGCGATTGGGACGTCACGATGCCGCCGAAGAAAACCGTCACCTCGGTTTTGAACAAGGCTGGCACGGTCGAATATTACTGCCGCTTCCATCCCAACATGAAAGCGACCCTCGTGATCGCGCCGTAGCTAACGCTTCGGAATACTGGATCGCCCGCTTTCGCGGACGATGACAGTTCGGATTTACATTTCAAACAGCAACGCATTTACAAACATAGCTTCGCGATCTCGCCGCAGGCTTCGCGCGAGGTTTGCCAAGAACGTCCCGCCTTCTGAAATTCAGAGGGCGCAGGGAATGCCGGGCGCCCAACGCGCCCGCGGCCTCGCGTGCAAATGAAAAAAGCACACGAGCGTAGTCACCACGGTCACACCGGAACGACCCGGCATTCCCCGCGCAATGGTTTTACGGCTTACTTCGCGCTCTCCTCGGTGACCACGCTTTTTGACACCGTCGCCTGCGCTTCTTCTCACAGGCTTGACGCCAACGATTGGAACGGGACAGTACGAATCAGTGAACTGATTTGGGTCGGATGGCAAGCAAAATTTCTGTAAATCAGAAATTATTTGAGAGGGCCCTTCTCGGGCCGAATTCGTCATTGCGAGGAGCCGAGACAATCCGCCCTCCCCCGGAAGCGGGAAGAGGTGAGTGGGCCTCGTGCGCCGATTCAAGTCAGTATCATCAGGCCCTGGATCACCAAAATCGAAATCCATGACGTGCGAGGTAATCGATTCCGGCGCGCCAACCTTCGATAGTCGGTCAGCCGATCCATCCGGCGAAAATCGAAGGAGAGAGAAATGACCGACGTCAATACGATTGCCAGCCGCTATATCGACCTGTGGAACGAGCGGACACCGAGCCGCCGGCGCGACATCCTTAAGCACCATTGGGCCAAGGATGCGAAATATATCGACCCGCTGATGTCAGGCGAAGGCCATGACGGCGTCGACGCGCTGATCGCCGGAGTGCAGCAGCGCTTTCCGGATTTCCGCTTTCATCTAATCGGCGAGCCCAATGGCTTCGGCGACCATGTCCGCTTCTCCTGGGGGCTTGGCCCGGACGGCGCCGACAGCCCGATCAAGGGCACGGATTTCGCCGTCGTCAGCGACGGACGCATCCGGAGCATCACCGGATTTCTCGATCAGGTCCCGCAAGGCGCCTGACGGATGCGAATGCGATTGCCCCGGTGATCCGGGGCAATCGTGCTTTTCGCCGAACCGAAGCACAGGGCTGGAGCGGGCGAAGGGAATCGAACCCTCGTATGCAGCTTGGGAAGCTGCCGTTCTGCCATTGAACTACGCCCGCTAACTTATTCAATAAAATCAGGCACTTCTCTCACTTTTTGACCCGATTTTCGTCTCGCATCATTGTGTCATCGTGATGTCGGCTGAATACCCCGGCCCGTTTTTTATAGACCGCTCCAGCGCCGCGTTCAAACCGTTTACAGCCTGTCGGGGTTGCGGCTGAGCCGGTCATCTGGTTGGTAGGCAGCTTGCTCTTTGGGGCGTCTCATCTGCTCTTCACCGGCTTCGTCTGGAGCGCAGCGATGGTCTTGTTCGGCGCCATGCTGTTTGGGCTACGCCTGTGTGGCGCCGCTCCCTCACGCCGGGTTTGCTGGCCCATTTTCTATTCAATGCGCAACTTGTGATCCATCCGCTAATCTCGTGGCTGGCGCCCGCGCTACGCCCCTGAATATTAGTTGGTGGTGGCGTACTTGTTTATGTCGCATGTTGGCAACTTTTCGGAAGTGTCACCCTCAATGAGCCGTGTCCGCTTCTGGGGGTAAACATCGGCGATCGATATTCCGCAGGTTGTCACCGACAAGTGGCAGGAAATCACAAATCTTCTTGCCGAAGTTGTTCAAGTGCCTGCCGCGCTTGTCATGCGAATGTCCGCACACGGCATAGGCGATATTGAACTTGTCGCATTTCCCGCTCGCCTCATAAGTTCGGGAGTCTCATCGCACCGGATGACGCGGCGCAACCGGCGCCGACCGCCCCACGGCGTTCGCGGCAACCGCCGTTACGGCGAAGTCCCCCTTTTTCGCCGATCATAAACTTGGAGCGGAAGTTGATGGTCGTCATAGCTGTGCCCGCCGCCTCTTTTTAAATTGGCCGCGATCGGGTGACGTCATCAGCCGAGCCCGCAAATCTCTACAGACGAGGAGCCAATCATGCGATCCGACAGTGAAATCGAACGCGATGTCCGCGACGAGTTGAAATGGGATCCCGATCTTAACGCCGATGACATTGCCGTCTCCGTCAAAAATGGCATTGTTACGCTGGCGGGTTTCGTCCCGAGTTACGCCGACAAATTTGAAGCCGAGGCGGCCGCGAAACGGGTTGCTGGAGTTCACGCGGTCGCGAACGACCTCGAAGTACGGCTGCCGGCGATCGACGAGCGTCCCGATCCCGATATTGCGCGAGATGCGGTTGCCGCGCTGAAGGCAGAATTGCCGATTTCTCACGACCGGATCAAGGTCATCGTCAAGGATGGCTGGATGACCTTGGAAGGCGGGGTGGAGTGGCAATATCAAAAGACCACCGCCGAAAACGCCGTGCGAAGGGTAAAGGGCGTAAAGGGTGTGACCAACGTCATCGCGGTGAAGCCCAAGGTGGAACCCTCAGAGCTTAAGCGCAAGATCATGGAAGCATTCAAGCGAAATGCCGAGGTGGACGCCAATCGAATCACCGTCGAAGCCAGGGGTAGTGAGGTGATATTGAAAGGTACGGTTCGCTCCTGGATTGAGCGCGAGGAAGCGGAGCGTGTCGCCTGGTCGGCGCCCGGCATCACCAAAGTCGAAGATCGGATTGTGGTCAGTCTCTAGAGGCAGCTGGCACGACACGGCCGCCAGCAAGTCCTCCAAGACAAAGGGAGAATCCCATGAGGTTAAGAACACTTCGATCAGAAAAGCCGCTGTGTCTGGAGTGATCGCGGTGGCCAGGGCGGCCGCGTCGCCAAACGGCACGAGCTTGAAAGCCGGGCGGAAATGGCCCGAAGCCATCGCGATACTGGGCAACGGAAGAAAAACCAACGATCGAAATGGTACGGCCGTGGAGGTTGCCTTCCGCAGCAATGATCTCAGCCCGATCGGATCGCACACCTTTGACCTTGTGGGCCCATACGCGCCGCCTTGGTGGCTGTCTCGACGGCCTCCGCGCCGCTGTTCATCGGTAACGCGGCGGTCCCAGCCGGTCGCTGAAATAAGCACGCGAAATCGTATCGAATCGCTGCAGGGTCAGCGCCTTGACGAGACGCGGATCACAATGGCCGAAACTGACCGCGGAATAGGCTCCCATCATATCGATGTAACGATCGGCTGCTCTCATCCCATACGTAAACCCCTTCGCCGCGGACGAAGGTGACGGTGGCGCATCATTTCTGGCGCCGAAGCGAACTTCAGGGTTGGTGGGTTCACCTATGATAGCCTCTCCTTCAAATCCGGCCGGAGATCATGTCACGCATCAGCCGCGAACATGTAGGAATGGCTGACGCAAAAACGAGGCGTTTCATTTGGCTCATCCGCGATCAGGGTAGTCACAAGAAGGCGGAGGATGGCAACAAAGGTTGACGGTGATCAAGGCGGCATCGGACCGCCGGGCGTAGTTGATAGTCCCGACGTCGGGTCTGCTCCAGCGTTTCGATCATCTCGCGGATCTGCCTGAAAAAGGCATTTGCGTCGGCGATCGGAACGACACGCGCCCGACGGTGGTTGATCAGCTCCTTGGCTCCATCGCCGGGTTCGCCTCGTGCAGCCCAGAAGGTCGAGTAGCGACGATTGGGCGCCCGAAAGAAAGCGGCCCTTAAAGCGTGGTCCCATTCTGCCGACCACCCGCAGACGATGAGACCGTAATCGTCGAAAATGCGATCGAGCAGAGCATCGAACTGTGGCGGATACGAAGTGAGCTCGGCGTCTGTGTTGAGGATCCTCGCATCCTTGTAGTCGCCATGAAGCTTGAGAATGTAGCATGCGCTGTGCGAGAGCGGCCCCGCTCCCATCAATGCATCGACAGAGGCGACCACCGTGGGCTCGACACCTTTCTCGCGGAGGGCATTCTCCATGGGCCGGTCGAAGTTCGTTGTTATGATGAGCCGAACGTAGCCGGCGGCGACCAGGTCGGCCAGCGCGCGATGGGCCTCCGTAGGAACCTTTCGTTTCTCGAGCCTATCCTGTTCGTCGGGTTCTATATACCTGTGCAGAATTGATCGGCGCTCCTCCGGAGACGACGCCCTTCCAGCAGCACCGAGTAATTCGGTTCTTGCGCTGCCTGCTTCCGATACCACGCCGGCCAATCAGGTTGCTCACCTACGCCCTGGGCGGCCGCGACGCGCTTGATGAGATCCAAGGTAATCTCCCAGCCCGTGGGAATTTGGGCGGCCCGTGAGACCCCCGAGCCGAGAAGCACAGCGAAAACGCCCTTGTTCTCCAGTAGGGAGACGGCGAGCTGAGTATTTAGATTCGAAAAAGGGGCCATCGCTCGCTTTTCGGAATGCCGTTGTGCAGGCGATCTAATTGATCAACGGCGGTATGCAAGGGCATTGAGTCGAAATCCGCCCTTGAAGGCTTGGCCAATCGGCACACTGCGCTGTAGCGTGCGGCGATCATAGCCGAGGTCGAGACCCTGCAATCGGCACCGAGTGAGCAGACCGCTGCTATCAAAGTTTTCCTTCGGAAAAAGCCGGCCATCTCGTCGATCGGAATTCGACAATCGAAAACAAAATTGCCCTGTTCCGACGACTTTTCCGCGGCCGTTCGGATTTCTTCCCCATCCGTTGGGAGAATCGCAAGACCGGGCACAGCGGCTACGCGCCTGGTGCCATCGGACCGTTTGTCTTCCAAGCCGCCCATCTCAGCCGAATTTTGCATTAGCTCGCGTCCAGGCAATATCGTTTTCGTCACGTCGGCCAAGAAACGCAAGGACAAGCTCGGCCTCCACTGGGCGGCCAATGAAATAGCCCTGGACTTCGTCGCAATTGGCCTGGCGCAGGAAATTAAGTTGCTCGGCGCTTTCGACGCCTTCTGCGACAATACTGATCTGCAGGTCCCGCGCCAGTCCAATTACAGATTTCACAATCGCGGCGCAGTCCGGGCGAATTAGCATGTCGCGAACGAAGGATTGATCGATTTTTATCCTACTGAACGGTAGTCTGCGGAGGTAGGTCAGTGATGAAAAGCCAGTTCCAAAGTCGTCGAGCGCAACGGTAACTCCCAATTCCAGTAGCGAGTTCAAAACCGAGGACGCCGATTCATATTTCGAGAGCAGGATTGACTCCGTTATCTCGATTTCAAGGCGTTGGGGAGCAACACGTGCATCGGCGAGCGCACTTACGAAGGTCTGCAGGATATTTGCGTTCTGCAATTGGACCGCCGATACATTCACGGCAACTCTAATATTCGCGGGCCAATGCGAAAGCGCCTCACTGGCCCGCCGAACAACCCAATTGCCGATCGAGTGAATAAGGCCTGATTCTTCCGCAATTGGAATGAACTCAGCAGGCAAAACCAGCCCTCGCACTGGGTGACGCCAGCGTAACAACGCCTCAAAACCGGTTACGCGATTCTCGCGAAGATCGAGGAAAGGCTGATACACGAGAAAAAATTCATCCCGTTGTATGGCCGCTTCCAAATCAGTTTGTAACTCGCGGCGCTCGCGGGCAGAGGCGTCGTCGCTCGGCTCAAAGAACCTGATTGCGCCCGACCCGACCTTCTTGGCGCGATAGAGCGCAACATCCGCATGCTTCAGGAGATCGTTGGACGTATTGCCGTCGCGAGGCGCCAGACTTATGCCGATACTGGCGGCTCCGGCGATTTCGCGTCCCTCAATCAGGAACGGATCGTCAAATGTCGAGATAATTTTCTCGGCAAGTTCAAACGCCTCATCCAATTTCGTTATATTTGCTGCAATCAGTCCAAACTCGTCTCCGCCGATGCGCGCAACGAAATCGGTGTCTCGCGTGCACCTGTGGAGTCTGGCCGCAAGCTGAGTAAGGAATTCATCTCCCGCTAGATGGCCGAGCTGGTCGTTCACCTCCTTGAAATGATCAAGGTCGAGCAGAAGAACGGCACATTCCTCGCCGTTGGCAGCAAGCCGGACCAAAGCAGTTTCCAGGCTTTCATTGAAGCCGAAACGGTTCGGAAGCTTCGTGAGAGAATCCTGCCGTACAGCCTTCTCGGTTTCGAGATGCGCAATCATCCGCCTTGTGAACTCAAACGAATAGGCAAAGACGCCACGCAGGAGGACACAGGCATAGGAAACAACCAAAACCGCGATCAGCAAATACACAAAGTCACCGTTTCTGGCGATGCAGATTGCCGACCCAAGAAAAATGGGTCCCATGAAGCCAATGGCCGCGACCGGAATGGTTGCAAACGCGAAAGCGCCACCTGCCAACATGCCGGCACACAGAGCGGTCATTAGCATCTGCCCGCCAGGATTCGCGTGCTGGAAAAAACTGATGGGAACAACTGCCCACATGCCGCCCAAGATGAAGGCGTTTCGCACAAGGCGATGAAAGGAACGGCGGGATACTGACTGCGGCTTGGTAACCCGCCACGATGACCGTGCCTTGAGGCCGGACAAAGTCGACCCAAAAACCATGACCACAGCCCATAGTGCCGCGTAAATCCCGTCGGGAGATTTCCACAAAGCGATCGCAAGCACAGTAGCGTTACAAGCGTTGGCGACCATCATGCCCGGCGTATTGCGTAATACGAGACAGATTTGTTCGGCGCGAATTTGGCCGGCAACCGCTTCTTCTGTCGACGGACCGCCAAAGGAGCCTAAATCGCCGGCGAACAGTCGTGAAAAGTAGGATTTTAAATTTTGCCGCACTAAAAACTCCAGGCGTTGACCGCGAAGCCGCCAACCAACTCGCAGGGTCGTGCCAATTATTTGATAAACAATGAAATTTGCTCACCTTAACAATTCAGGTGGTTCGATGCACGCGCAGCGCCTCGCGGATGTTCTCGGATTGTTGACTCGACCGCTGCCGCCGACGGTGAAAATGTGCCATATTCAGGATTGCGGAACCAGCAGTGGTTGACGGCCATATCGGGGAGTTACGGCCATGCCTCAATTCGACCCTGAGCTTATCGAAGTCATGAAGAAGGTTCTTGAGGACATTATGACTAGAGAGTGCCCTTGGAACATTCGACCCCGGCAGCGAAGGCATATTTTGCCGAGTGTATTTTGAAAGCGGCAGCTCAAGGGCAAACCAACTACGACGCACTGATCGTTGCAGCAGCTAATCAAATAGAGGTGTTTGTATCTTTGTTCAGTTAGGGCATCCGTCATGCGCAGACGTGCCGGCCGGCGCTGCGCTTGGAATAACTTGGCAATGTTCGTTTGGGTGAACAGCGAAAAACATTTGCTCTCATTGAGCTTTTTCGGTTTTGAACCCGAAGAGACATCAGCAACGCTCGGAATTCTGCCAGGCGGTATTTTCCTTTCGGAATTTTTGACAAAATAATTCCTCCGGAAGATGTTCAGCAAAAAGACGGAAGGGTCGCACGCCTGGAACTCGTTTCGACCATCGCTGATTTCTCCCGACGCGACCTCGATCTGCTGGGCAACACCAAACCTGTCCTGCTGACAGGGACGACAGGACCGGCGATCATTGTGATACATGAGGTTTACGGCTTTACGCCTGCACTCGCGCGCTTCTGCCGCTGGGTGCGGGATGCGGGGTTCCGTGTTTACGCGCCCATCTTGTTTGGAAATCCCGACATCAACAACGCCGGGAAGATCTCGCCGGCGCGTATCATTTCCCTGTGCGTATCGCGCGAGTTCACGATGCTTAGAACTAACAAATCCAGCCCAGTGACAGAATGGCTGCGCGCCCTCGCGCGTCTTGCACATCAGGAATGTGGTGGCCGCGGAGTCGGGGCCATAGGCATGTGCCTAACGGGTCTCAGCCCTTAGATCGCTGATTTTGCGTCGAATTTCGTTAAGTCGATTGTCCATACTTTATTAGAACAAAACTGGTGTCATCGGCCTCATAGGTCGCAAAGGCGTCGATCAGGTCCGTCAGCACCTGGCTATTCAGGGCGTTGAGCGCTTCAGGACGGTTGAGGCGTATCAGCGTGACAGCGCCATGCTTCTCGACAACTATCGTCTGATATTGGGTCATCTGCGTCTCCGAACAGTGGAAGCGGCGTGCCAGGTCAGAACCCGACCTTGTCGCCGCCTTTGAGTTTGAGGATGTCACTGGCTTCATCAGATGTGGCTAGGGGTCGACCATCGTCGGGATTGCGGGCGTAGAGGTGGACGATCGCCGCTCCAACCTCCGCAGCTTCCACCGCGTTCTCCGCAATCTCCGGCGTCACTGGCAGATGCGGCGACATCGACGGCGTGTGGATCGAGCCCGTGATCGCACAGCTGATGATAACCTTGCTCATGACCTATTTCGGGGCCATGCGGATCGATCCGTCGATGCGGACGACCTCACCGTTCAGCATATCGTTGTCGATCATGTGGAGCGCGAGCTTCGCGAACTCCTCCGGTTCGCCCAAGCGTGGAGGAAAGGGAACGGAACGGCCGAGCGATTCCAACGCCTCGTCGGGGAGGATCTTGAGCATCGGGGTCAGGAAGATCCCTGGCGCGATCGTCAGAACTCGGATGCCGAAACGCGCAAGCTCGCGCGCGGCGGGAAGCGCCATGCCCACCACGCCCGCCTTGGATGCAGAATAGGCGGGCTGGCCGATCTGGCCGTCGAATGCCGCGACCGAGGCCGTGTTGATGATGACACCTTGGGTCTGCTTGCCGTCGCCTGGTTCTTGGTCGCGCGAGATAACATCGGCGACCAGACGCATCATGTTGAAGGTGCCGATGAGGTTGATGCGAACGACCTTCTCGAACGCCGCAAGCGAAACAGGGCCATCTTTGCCGAGAATCTTCATCGGCGTGCCGACGCCCGCGCAATTGACGAGAATGCGCGGTGTTCCAAGGTCCGACGCGATCGTTGCCACCGTCGTCTCGCCGGCCTCAGCATCCGCGATATCGATTGCAAACGCCCGTCCGCCGATGCGCTCCGCTACGGCGTTCGCCGCATCGGCATTGAGATCGAGCACGGCGACCTTGGCGCCGCCCTTGGCGAGCTTGATGGCGGTCGCCTCGCCGAGCCCCGATCCGCCGCCGGTGACGATCGCTACCTTGTTCTTGAGGTCCATGAGTTTCGCTCCTTGATTGTTCCAGGCTCTCATCCGGGCGCGTAGAGATTGCCGAGACGCATGCCGCCATCGCAGTCGATCGTGGTTCCGGTCACGAAGCTCGCCGCCTCGCTGCACAGCCACGCCACCGCATTTCCGATGTCGACGCGCTGTCCGAAGCGCGGCAGCGCCAAAGCGCCGCGAATGAGCTCAGCGAGTTCAGCGTCGGTCGCGAGGCGCGCCAGGCCTTCAGTGTCGGCGATGGGGCCGGGCGAGACGGCGTTGACCCTGATGCCTTCCACGCCCCATTCGAGCGCTAGGCAGCGGGTCAGCATCTCGATTCCGGCCTTGGCCGAGCAGGCATGGGCTTGCATCGGCATGGCGCGCCCGGCCTGGGGGGCTGTGATGTTGACCAGCACCGCTCCCGGTCGCTTGAGGTGAGGATAAGCGGACGAGAGCACATTGAAGGTACCGATGAGGTCTATGTCGATGACCGTCTTGAAGGCATTGGCCGACATCTTGGCCGCCGGCACGAAGAAATTGCCCGCGGCACCAGATAAAATGATGTCGATCGGTCCCTTGGCGTCGGCGACCTCGGTCATGATCGCCTGCATGGCGGTTGCCTCGCGTACGTCGCCGGCATGATGGGTCACGTCGAGACCATCGGAGCGCAGGGTATCGGCCGCTGCGGCGATTCGCTCCGGCGAGCGGCTGACGATCGCGATCTGTGCGCCGAGCGAGCCCAGCCGGTGGGCGACACCCAGGTTGATGCCGCTCGATGCGCCCACCACGACCGCGTTGCGGCCGGACAGGCATTGGGGGTCAAGGGCCATGCATGGACATCCTGATTATTAGCGGGTGAAGACGGCCTTGGTGCGTGTGAGCGGCGTCGAGAGCGCTGCCCTCACATCCTCGCGGCCCGCGAGCGCCACGATTTCTCGAGTCTCCTCGTCGAGATGCGTTGCAAGGCTGTTCGTCGCGGCGGCTTCTGTCAGCCGCCGAATGGCCGCATAAGCCGCGGTCGGCCCTTCCGCGAGTTCCCTCGCAAGATCAAGCGCGGCCGTATCCAACCGGTCGTCAGAAACCTTGCGGTCGGCGATGCCAAGAAGCACAGCCTCGTCGGCCGACATGAAGCGGGCGTCCATAAGGAGGGTGCGGGCGCGGCGCACACCCAGCGCACGGGTCAGAAAATAGCTCACGCCTGCATCGG
>WNFS01003987.1_pt1 | contig 16224 bp, 12 predicted proteins | sample 5400141 | NCBI WGS metagenome assembly WNFS01 (sample SAMN13153358, study PRJNA577476) | soil metagenome | isolation source: 60 cm saprolite under Madrone tree | place: USA:California | collected 2016-06-14
ATGCTATGGCGGCATGGCGTCCGCCGGGTGCAGATTAGCGTTTACAGCAGCGATGCTGCGATACACGACGCGATCACCAAGGTGCCAGGTTCGCTTGCGCGCAGTGTCGCGGCCATTCCGCTACTGCGGCAGCGTGGAATTCAGGTAAAACTCGCGTGCCCGTTGATGAAACAGAATCTTATGGCGTATCGCGGTGTGCTGGCGCTGGCGGAAAGCCTCGGCGTTCCCTATGTTCTCGACATGACGATCACCCCGATGATGGACGGAAATGACGCACCGCTCGATCATCGCGTGTCCGTGGACGCATTGTTGCCCGTTCTGCAGGATTCGACGTTGCAATCCTGTGGAACGAAGGTTGTCTCCGAGGATGGGTTTGCACCCGCGGTTTTTGGAAGCGCAGTTTCGAGCGGCATTGAAAATTCGGCTTACGAAGACCTGCCGTGCAGCGCAGGCCACAATAGTTGTTATGTGTCGCCGTACGGCGAGGTGTACGCTTGCGTACAGTTGCCGATGCCCGCAGGGAATATACGTAAGCAGAGCTTCCGGCAAATTTGGGATGGTGCCTCGGTTCTCGAGCGGATTCGAAGCGTTCGAGAAAGCGAACTGCCGCTTTGTTCGAAATGCGAAATCCGTCCCTATTGCGAGCGTTGCCCGGGCCTTGCGTGGATGGAAGGCGGTGACTTGCTCGGTGCGTATGAGCGCGCGTGTGCGCTGGCCGAGCAAAAAGCGCGATTGGCCGGGGTCGCTACTCCGGTTAGCGCTTGGCACAAGAGTGTTTCGGTGGCCAGCGGGGTCGCAGATCGGGAAAACAAACGCACGCGTCAAGAGTTGCAAACGGTGAATTGAAGAGAAAGCGAGTTCGAATGGCGGACGAAAAGAAGATTAATCCGGGAGGACCGGACTCAAGCGACGGCAAGAAACCGTATGCCAAGCCAAGCGTGCAGTCTGAGCCGATTTACGAAACGCTGGCGCTGGCGTGTGGGAAGTTGCCGGGCCAGGGCGGCATCTGCAACGGCGCTCCCCGCCGCTCGTGAAGCCGTTGCCGCTGCAATCTCGTACCCCGCAATGAACCTATAGGATTGGGCACGCCAAAACTTTCGTCAGGTTGACTAACCCAAATTGAAACAACCATTCTGATTAATAGGTGGAATGCGTTTCGTGTTCGAACATTGCGCCCAGGTTTTCCCGATTCGGAACGAGTTACGTTAAAGGATCTTCATGCAACGGTTGTGTGCTTTAGTTCGCTCGCTCGCGGTATTCACTGGCACAGTTCTGCTCAGCGTGACGCTCAGCAGTGTGCAGCCGATGGCCTTCGCGCGCGAAAAGAAAACGCTGGTTTCCGCGGCTGCGCAAAAACGCGGCGGTGACGCACAACTCGATGCCAGCACAGCTTCGACGAATTATGGATCGGCAACAAGCCTGAATATCGCTGCAAAAGGCAGCACCGGCCAGGCGGCCCGGGCGATCGTTCAATTCGACCTGAGCTCGTTTCCAAATATTGGCGTGAAGCAAGCCGACATGGGGCTTACGGTGACGTCCGTCGGCAACAAGACCGGATCGTACGAAGCGCACTTGGCAACGAGTCTTTGGCAAGAGGCTTCCGTAACGTGGACGAACCGCTTGACGGGAACGGCGTGGACCACAGCGGGCGGCGACTTCAACGCTACGTCCACTGCCGCGGTAACGATCAACGGAAATAGCGCAACGCCGGCTACGTACACCTGGGGCATCACGGTGGACGTACAAAAATGGTATGGGGGCACTCAGAATTTTGGCCATGTGATCCTGGAAAATCCCAGCGCCGGCAACGACGTCAACGGAATCCTATTTAATTCAAGAGAAGCCGCAGCCAGCACGCCGGCTCTCGCGCTCACGTTTTTGCAGCAAGTGTCCAACCTGAAAGCAACCGCCGGCAACGGCACGGTTACCTTGACGTGGACGAATCCTACGACCTTAACCGGTTCGACCTCGCTCGAGGCCTACGCCGGCGTGCTCATTCTGCGCCAAGTGGACAAACCCGTTTCGGCCACTTCCGTGCCAGCGGACGGAACAACTTACACTGCGTGCAGCACGATCGGGGCGAACAGCGACGTAGTGGTCTTCGTGGACAGCACCAGCGCCACGACCTTCACTGACAGCGGCCTTTGTGGAGGACTCACCAACGATCACGCATATTCCTACAAAGTCTTTGCCGTCGATACCACACATTATTATTCGACGGAATGCAGCACGGTGACCAGCGGATCCGGCGCGTGTTTGGCGAATGGATCGGCGATTGTGCCGGAAGTGGTGGCCATTCCCAGCGCAACCGCTTCCGCGCAGGCCGCTTGGGTGTTCAACACGCTGGCGGCGGCGCCTTCGGCACCGGGCATCAACCCGGGAGCGAGCACTGTAACCGGCAGCAACACCTTGCTGTACGACATCAATCCGCAGACTGGATTGCAGGTTGTTCCACCGGTAAGTTTCGGGGGAGCAATCTCAAGCCGGCCGACGTTGATCGATACAGCCGATGATTCGATTGCGCAGAACGTCGCCTACGTTCCGGGGCAAGACAATTTTGTTTATGCCGTGAATACCGATACCGGCGTGTTGGACTGGCTCGTGAATCCTGTCAGCGCGCCGTTCGTCGCCAGCGCAGGACTTCAGGCGAAACTCTTCAGCGGCGCAACCTATACATTGGCGCAGGATCTTGTCATCGCCGGCACGCACAATGGCGCAACGACGAGCGGGAATCAGTTCGTCGCATTGAATGCCAATACCGGCGCAACGGTTTGGACCGTTACAGGGAACATCGGAACCGTGCCCGCGTTGGACATCGTCAATGCGGCGCCGACCATCGACTACGTTCATGGCGCAATCTGGTTCGCTAGCCGCAGCAACGCTGGCACAGCTCAGCCGAGTTTGTGGAAGCTGGATCCCAACACCGGCTCGGTCCTCTTGTCAGCAAAGCTTGGACCGATCGATTACAGTCCGACGCTCGCGCCGCAGTCGGACATTTTGTTTGTGCCGGTGAATGGTGGCGCGCTCCAGTCGATCGACCCGTTGAGCGGCGCAACAATGGCCTCCATCAATCCGGGTGACGGTGGCCTGAAGAGTTCGGTCGCCGTTGCGAACAACGTTTTGCCTTACACTGTCGTTTTCTCAACCAGCACGAAAGTATGGGCGTATCAGTTCGCGTGCGTGCCGACACCAAACGTCTGCTTGCCTGGCGGGGGTGGCACATTCACGTTGCTGTGGGGCGGAACCGCGATTACAACGCCGTCCACGCCGCTTACGTTTCCTCCGCTGACGAAAGTGTACGTTGGAGGCGGCGACGGAAAAATTCACGAGCTTGATTTGGCAACCGGCGTCGACGGCAAGCAGAGACTGTTGAATACCAGCGCTGGCGTCACCGTCGGAGACGTCAGTATCGACACGAGCTTGTCCTACGTAATTGCGTCCGCGACGGACGGTCGAGTGTATGCGTTCACGTTCCCATTTTAAGAGGCGAGAGATGAGCACGCGCAACGGCAAATTAGATTCCAGTCTCCTGCTCTTGCTGGCCCTCGGCGGCGCGACCCTACTCGCCGGGTGCGCCCAGGGCATGGACCAAATTCCGCCGTCGGGTGCTGTGCAACCCATCGCGATGACCGTCACGGTTTGCGACAGCGGCGAACAAGGTTGCAGCCCTGCCACGAGTTTCAGTCTCGGAACATTTCGTGACCTCGGTGTAGGCGTGGATTGGAAGAATGTCCCCGGCGGGACGCACACCCAGCAAATTGCGTTGGTGCAGCCGAATGGCGTCGTGTACCAGACAGTTTCGCATTCGTTTGGAGTGGCGGACGGAAAACTCGGTGCACCCGCAATCAACGATGTGATTCCGGTGGCCGGGACGTTTATCACGCAACGTTCGCAGATTGGCGAATGGACGATCGATGTGTCGCTCGATGGCCAGTCCATCGGAATGCAGAAATTTCAATTTATAGAATGAAGGAAAACTTGAGCGAAGAAACTCGACCCAACACGGCGCCACTCGCCGCCCCCGCAGAAGTCTATGGCGAGCGCCGCCAGGATGATATTCAAGTGATTGCCAGCGCGCTGGCCGCGCAGGGCCACATCTCTCTGCGTGTACGCGGCTCGAGCATGCTCCCATGGGTACGCCCGGGAGATATTGCCGTCATCCGGACGACAGACGTCGCGCATGTCCGCTGCGGCGACGTTGTCTTGATTCTTCGCGACAAAAGATTAATCGTTCACAGGCTCGTGAAAAAAGACAGCTCCTCGGGAGCCACGAAATTTCTCGCGAAGGGCGACGCTCATCCCGGCGACGACGGAATGATTCACGGACCGGAAATTCTGGGCCGCGTCATGAAGATCTATCGCGGCAACCGCCTTATCGATTTGGACGAGCCGCGGCATTTGGCGTTAGGAATCTTAATTTCGCAGTTTTCCCGGAAGAGCGCGTATTGGTTCCCGTTCATGCGACTCGCTGCGGTGGTCACTCAACCGCTTCGACGCATGTGGCAAGCGAATCGCGCTGCTTAGCGTGGCGCTGCGGGCGCCAGCACCGCGGCAAAGCAAAACACCACCAACTTAATTCCCGATGAGTGCGAACTCCACGCGATGGCGCATCGGATCGATGCGCTCAGCTCGGACGCGAACGCGGTCGCCGAGCTTCCACGATCGCTGTTTGGATTTTGGCGTTGCCCCACGCCCACGCCGTTGATCAGGGCCCGTGTTAGCGACGATGGCATGTTCGTGCTCCCGGAAGATGCAGGGCGTTCCGGCGGCATCTTCTATCGCCGCCATCGGGAGCAGGCCTTCGACGAATACCTCCATCAACTCTACGAAGCAGCCGTACTTCTGAACCGAAATGATGAGGCCTTCATATTCGTCTCCCAGATGCTGCTCCATGAATTGCGAGGTCTTCCAATCGCGCAATTCACGTTCGGCGGTCGCCGCGCGGCGTTCCGCGTCCGAAGTCTCGGTTGCCAGTTCTTCGAGGGCGCGATGCGAATAGAGAGCGGCCGGAGTCCCCTTTGTTGGATGAGGATCGGGCGGAGGGCTTCCACCTGGATTCGCCAGCGCCCATTTCAACGCGCGGTGAACGACCAGATCGGGATACCGCCGGATGGGCGAAGTAAAATGTGTGTACTCATCGAAGCCCAGCGCGAAATGGCCGAGTGTATCCGGCGCATACCGGGCCTGTTTCAGCGAACGCAACATCAGATAGGAAACGATGCGCTCTTCCGGCTTCCCCACCAGTTTCTTCAACAGCCTTTGATAGTGCTGCGGCGTAATGCTTAATTCGCCGGCGCCGGGCAAAGATACCTTCATCCCTCGTTCACGCCCATGACCTTGTGAATCCGGTTTGCCGCGTTTTGCAGGCGCAGGCACGCGTCCGTGCCTCACCGCAATTTCACGTTGGTGTAGATTCTCCACGCCCAGGGAATAGCCGAACGCCCGTGCCAACTCTTCGAACTCCAGAACCTTCTTTGCGTCCGGCTTTTCGTGAACCCGATGCAGCCCGGCAATTCCCCGCTTAAGTAAATAACCTGCCACGGCGCGGTTCGCGGCGAGCATGAACTCTTCGATCAAGCGGTGAGCGATGTTGCGCTCGCTGCGCGTGATATTGGTCATCTTCTGTTCTTCGTCGAACTCAATCACCGGCTCAGGCAAATCAAAGTCAATCGAGCCCTTTTCATTTCGCCGCGCGTTCAACAGCAGCGCCAGCTCCTTCATGTTCGCGAAGTGCGTGGCCAACGCCGCATAGCGTGAGGTCATCTCCTTGTCGCCTTCGATCACCTTGTTTACGTTGGTGTACGTCATCCGCTCGACCGAGCGAATCACGCCCGAGACCATTCGCGAACCCGTCATCCGCCCCGCGGCGTCAAACTCCATCAGCGCACTCATCACCAGCCGGTCTTCGCGCGGATTCAGCGAGCAAATCCCGTTCGAAAGTTCCTCGGGCAACATCGGCACCGCGCGATCTAAAAAGTAAACGGACGTACCGCGCAGCCGCGCTTCGGTATCTAATGTCGTTAGTGTCCGAACGTAGTTCGCCACGTCCGCGATGTGCACCTGCAGCCGCCAGCCACCATCGGCACGCTTCTCTACATAAACGGCGTCGTCGAAATCTCGCGCTGTCTCACCATCGATCGTTACGATTGGCAACGACCGGAAATCCTCGCGTCCGACGCGATCTGCATCGCTCACAGGTCGCGCGCTCTCTTCGGCGTCGTGTAATGCTTCCGGCGAAAATTCATGCGGCAGGTGGTGCTTGCGGATGACGATCTCCGTGTCCACGCCGAGATCGCCCGGATTGCCCAAAATTTCTATCACTCTTCCGACTGGCGACAGGCCTCCACGCGGATAGCGCACCAGTTCCGCATTCACGACGGCTCCGTCCAGTTCGGGAAGCCGCGGAAGCCGCCGCCCGCGTGTCGTCGCTTCTTCCGCCGCGGCGAACCCGAGTTTCTTTCTCAGCGCCGCCGTTAATTCTTGCCCGGGCGGAATTTCCACTTGATGATGAATGCGCGTGTCATACGGCAGCACCACGTTCCCGTCCGGCCCATACCGGAATAATCCAACAACGCTTGGGTGGGCTCGGTTCAGTACGCGAACGATTCGCCCTTCAATGCGCTGCCCTTCCGCCGAAAAACCCGTTCGCCGTACCTCGACCGCGACACGATCCCCGTGCATCGCGTCTTCGACCGCGTGCCTTGGGATAAAAATGTCGCCTTCGATGTTCGGAATCGGCACTTCCGGGATCACAAATCCGTACCCATCCTGATGCAGCACCAGGCGCCCGCTGATGCCTTTGCCTGCCTGCCCCGCGCGAGACGCTTGAGCTTCCTTGCGGTCGCCCTTCCTTTCTTCCGGCTCCGTCTTTTTCGCTTTGAGCCGATATTTTCCGGGTGCCACTTCGACAATCAAATTGCGTTTCTTCAGTTTCGATAGCATTTTGAACAGGGCTTTTCGCTCGTTTTTCGCCAGGCGGAGCCCCTGCGAAATCTCCACAGCGGAAACGCTATCCTGCCTAACTTGCAGAAAACGCAATATGTTATCGGGACTGAGCGATTTGCTTAGTGACATAACCTTTCACGCTAATCGAAAGTTATAAAAATTTCGTAAGGATTGTGACTTTTTATTGCACTCTCTCGCAACAAATATCCCATTTTTTGGTTAAATAGGGCAGGCCAACACACGACCGATAAGCCACCCTCCGTCAGGCTCATCGGATTCCCCGCAAGGGGAAGAATAGGGAGGCGAGAAGACCTGGCTCGCCTCCCTTTTCGTTTCTCGTGGAACATTCCTCGTTCATCATCCATCTAACAGAGTGCATGATACAATCCCCTATGGGTGTCACTCTAAAAGACATCGCTCGAGACCTCGGCGTCAGCGTCATCACGGTCTCCAAAGCCCTCCGCAATCACTCCGATATCAGTGATCAAACCAAAGCGCGCGTGCTCAAACGCGTTCAAGAGCTCAACTATCGTCCCAATCTAGCCGCGCGCGCGCTCGTTACCGGCCGCACCAACATGATCGGATTCGTTATCCCCGATCTGCTCAATAGCTTTTTCTCTGAAGTCGTCCGCGGCGTTGCCGGTGCCCTGAGAGATACCGGCTACACGCTTGTGGTCACTTCCTCCGAGCAGGATCCAAAGCTCGAACGCCAGGCCGTCGAACAGTTCATCACGCGCCGTGTCGACATGCTGCTGATCGCCTCGACTCACTGGACCGTCGAGATGTTCCGCCGTATCGAGGAAGCGGGGATTCCCTACATTTTGATCGACCGCAGTTTTGTTGGACTGCCCGCCCATTTCGTGGGCGTCAATGACGAAGAAGTTGGCGCGCTGGCCACGCAACATTTGATCGACACTGGTTGCAAACGCGTTGCGCATATCGGGGGACCCGCGTTGAGCCCTTTGCTTGGCCGTCTTGAGGGCTACAAACGCGCCCTGACCAAGAATGGTATTGCCTTCGACCCTGACCTGGTAATGAGTACCGACCGCGCCGAAGAGATGGGTGACGCGGTCGCCTACAACGCCACGCAAATTCTTCTTGGCCAGAACCCTCGCCCCGACGGAATCTTCTGCTACAACGATGTGGCGGCGTATGGTGCGATTGCCGCCGTTCTGGACGCAGGCCTGCGCGTTCCAGACGACGTCAGCGTCATTGGCTGTGGCAACCTTCTGTATAACGAGTTCATACGCGTGCCCGTAACGAGCGTGGACCAGCAGAGCGCCGTAATCGGCCAACGCGCCGCCAAGCTTGCCCTTCAGTTGATTGAAGCCGACCGGCCAGTGATGCCCAAGCCCATCTATCTGGAGCCCCGCCTCGTCGTTCGAGCCTCCACCCGCAAGCAAAAGTCTGTGGCGAAGCCATAGTCGCTCTAAAGCCGGCCTCGCCTATTGATGGATCCATGCCAGATTGTCGAAATGCAGCGCCTCACCATGCAGGAACCGAAAATTTACAACCGAACTCGCATCGCGCCACCCCGTCCGCATGCGCCGCAGTTCCCCCGGTTTTAGCGACACCGAAACCATGCGCGTCTCCGGCGAACTGATATTCACGACCGCATCACTCGAACCGCCGTTATAAATATCAATGCCCGCAAAAATTTGCGCCACCGAAAACCAGATATTCGCGTTGTCCGAGTTTTGATCTTTCAGCGCAAGATGAAACGTTCCGAATTTTCCGGCCGGTACCGCAATTTGCCATTGCGAATCGCTCCACCCAATCGGGGCGCTCGGATAAAAACCATCCAGCACAGTGCCTGCGGCCACGTGCGGGTCGTCGAACGTCACCACCCGCACCGGCGTACTGCCGCCGGTCCCTTGTATTGCAACGTCGCGTGCGCCTTCATGTCGCACGCGCATCACATGCGTCTTCTCATCGAACGTGTAACCCGCCTGTGTCAGGTCCGCGCGTTTTGGCAGCAGCTTTCCATTCACTGTCACAAATTCCGGCGTAAAGTCCAGCCGCAGCACTTCGCTCGCATCCGCGTCGAAGGTCGAATACACCACCGAACCCGCGCCGTAAGAAATTTTCGTCACCGGCGAAATCCCGCCGAGCAAATGCGATTCCTCTTCCGGCGCCCACTCCGGCACCGCCCAGAACGCATCCATCAATCGTCGCGGCCCGTCCGTAAATTCGTCCGTGAACCACCATTGATCGGTGTACGGCGCGTGCGCCGCGCCGGGCAGTCCCTGAAAGTACGTCACCCAGTTGTACGAACGAAACGCGGCGTCCTTGTACGCAACGTCGCTCGTCTTCGCGTAATAAAACGCGTCCGCCGCCGCGAGCCGCGCCGTGTGGCTCTCGCAGCATTGATTCGGCAAATTGCAGCAGAACTCCTTTCCGTTGCCCTGCTCCGTCGTCACCGTCGCGCCGTGCACGATATATTTCGGCCACTTCGGCGTCGTCTTTACCCAGTCAATCAATTTCCGCGAATGCTCGCGCCAATCGGAATCTTTTTCCGGATGCAACAGCACATAGCGCGCCAGCTCCAGCGGAATCACCTGGTTCATGTTTTCCATACCCGGCCCGACGTCCTCGAAATAACCGACCCAAACATTGTTCGTCATCGGATACTTCATCAACCAGGCCCAGGCGCCTTCGCGCACGCGCTTGTACGATTCCACGTCGCCTTGCCCGATGCGCATCAGCTCATCAAAAAGCATGATTGGCTCGACCACATTCGCCGTGTACGGGCTCATCCCGCGCGCGCCTTCAATGGATCCGTCCCGCGCGAAACACCGGAAGGGCCAGGGCGAATTCTTTTCGTCGCCCGGGTTGAAATGTTTCGCCAGCATTTCCGCGCAGCGAATCGCTTCGCGCAGATATTTCGTATTGCCCGTCATTTCATAGAGCCGCAAGTAGGCGTAGCCGTCTTCTCCCACAACATGCGGCTCGACATAATCCTCGCCGCCGTGCTGGCTCCATCCCGAGTATCGCCGCGCACCCGGATTCGCCGAGGGATACGGCACTCCCGCCCATGAATAGCTTTCCGGCGTCAGCCCGTTTTCCAATTCGTAGTCCATGAAATTTTCGAGCATCTCCAAAGCGCGCGGATCGCCCGTGTACGGATAAAGCCGCTCGACAAATCCCTGCATCATCGCCCGCAAATATCCCGTTGAGTTAACCCAATGCAGCTCGGGAAACATTTCGTAGGTCGTTCGGTCGAAATCGAAGCAGCAGTAAAAATAGTCCAGCCGTTGCCGGTTGTACTGGTCCCAAAGAATCGTCCATTGCGTCAGGAAGTGCGACGAGTACGAAAATCCCGTGTCCCCCGCCATCGGCCACGGCAGCAATTTCCCCTGCGCATCCAGCTGCACCGGCCGCCCCGCGATAGTCGGCTCATTGACAGTCGACGTCACCGGCCACTGCTGCTGCCCTGCCGCCACACTTGCGCAAAGCAGATTCACCGCTATCAACCGTAAAAAACGCATCGCTTTTCCTTGCTCACGTGCAAGAGCATATCCACTTCCCGGAGCTTTTTATATTTTTTCTGCAAGATATGCAGGCGGGAAAAATGTTTGGTGCCCGAAAGAGGACTCGAACCTCCACTCCCTTGCGAGAACTAGCTCCTGAAGCTAGCGCGTCTGCCAATTCCGCCATTCGGGCACTGTTTACTGCTTGCGTTGACGTTTGAGGCCGTACAACGAGGCTTTTTCATTGTGCCCGCCACTTACTCCGTTTGTCAACGAAGCCGCTCGCTGACCGCGCGCCTTACAGTATCACTGCTGTTCTTCTGCCGCTTCGACATCTTCCACTGAACTGGCCACGATTTGCGCGTCGAAATATCCCATGTGCCCAAATCCCTTCCAATCCGTGGGGCCGCCCAACGATTTCTTTAGACGAGCAATGTGGACAGCCTTTGACACTCCATCGACTCTGCCTACAAACGTTGCCGTCACGCGATAGGTTCTGCAATCTGGCAGCTCGTTCGTTGGCGTGTTTTCCGTACATCGCTCGCCCTTTGCCGAAGTCTCCCAGTAATGCCTGAGGAGTTCAAGATTCGCGTCTCTTTGCAGTTTCACCGCGACGCGAGGTTTGTCCTTTCTCGCGTACATAGGCCTTGTGGATTGGGTTATGGCTTCCAATTCGGGGGCGGCAGCGCCTCCTGCGAATTGAAACCAAATTGCTTTGTCCGTGCACTGACTGTCGACTAAAACGGAGGTCTCAAATCCGCCGACAACATAGCCGCGAACTTGCACGATTCGGTTGTCAAGCGCCCACGGTGAGTCCCAGACCGAGAAAATGGTTGAGTGCCCTCCGCCAGAGGCGAAGAGCCTAGCGATGCCGCGGCCGCAACGACTCCCAACTTCCATCCCACGGTCCGCTTGCAAAATACCCTGCGCCGCACCCGTAATCACCGCAATTTTGGCCCTTTTTCCGTCCCCCACCGCTCCTCCAGCCCGCTCGTCAACTATTCGTTTCGGTGATGCGTAGCACTAGCTTTTCTAATTCGTGGTGCTATACTCCGGCCCAGAATACCGTATCACCCCTTGCCCGCTGTCCTCAGCCTCTCCGACAGTTGGCACCGCGGATCGGTTCCAGTAGGAGGTCAATATGGAATCCATTCAGGGGCCCGTCTTGTATCTGCTGATCGCCTGTGGAGCTGTAACTGCCGCATTTCTGGGCTTGCTCATTTGGAAGAGCCTGCTCGAAAGCCACGAGGACGATCAGATCTTTCTGGGTACAACCGAGCAGCACTTGGCGCGCGAACAGCAGCTGCTTGTCGCAAAAATCAACACTCTGTACCGGCCGATTATGATGACCGGAATTTTGGCGGGCGTGCTGCTTCTGTCTGCTGCCGGGATCTGGGTCTATCACGGCCTGAAGCAGTTTTAGCGCCGTCGACAGTCCCACGCCCAGCCCTCACTGTGACGGAGGTTTGCTCGCCGTTCCTGCCGGCGTGGCTGGTGTGCCTGCTGGCTGACCCTGCTTCGCGGTTTGAATCACTGACGTGTGGTCGTGCACGATCAGCCACCGCGTATCGCGCTTGACCAGCACCAGGGTCGTCTGGCCCCGCGCCGACGTCGGCGTATCGTCAACGAGCGCATCGAACTCCCATTGATAGCACGTCCATGCCGTCGATCCATTCACCTTGATGTAGGTGTTCATCCGGTCGAGCCGCACTCTTTGTATGTGTAATTTCTGCTGTTCGTAAAGCGCCAGGAAATTCGTCCATCCGATCACCGGCGCGGCCCATCCTCCGTTCACCACCGAAACGTCCTCGGAGTAGAACTTGTGCATGCGCTCCGTATCGCCCAGTTGCCACGCGCCCAGATATTCGCTCAGCATGTAGTCGATCTGCTGCTCGTCTGAAAGCGGCACAACCGGATTTGCGTTATCGTTGTTAACCTTCGGCGGCTCATTCTTTTTCTTCTTCTTGTCGTTTTGCGCCGAAGAACCTGGCATTGCCATCAGTGCGAGCAAAATCACAAGCGCCGCTGCCATTGCGGCCAGCGCCCGCATCATTTTGCTTCTCCCGCGCGAATTCCTTGACCTGAATCCCGCCATAAGCCCCTCCAGCATTCGACTCACCGCAACTTGTCATCCTGAGGCGAACCACGAAGTTCGCCGAAGGACCTCAACGTAATGTTCCAGCACTCATTCCAAATGCGTGCAAGGAACGCACTCGCACACAAAAAATTGCGAGCGCTCCCAAAATTCCAATGCAAGCAGTGTACGTCAGCGAGAGCGCGACGCGCTCAGCAGGTTCACAAACAGGCGATACGCCCCCGGCACGCCTTCCGGCAGTTGGCGGAAGAACGCGATGCCGGTATAGATGTAAGTTCCTTTGCCGAGCTTCGTATAGAGCAGCGCACCGTCCAGATCCTTTTCACCGGGATCGTTCATGGTCAGTAGCGGCGTGTAGCGCGAATCGTATTCGCTCCAGAAATAAAGCCCGCGCTCCTGCACCCATCCCTTGAAATCGTCCTGCGTGATTTTATTAGGCGTGTTCAACAGCGGATCTTCTGGCTTCAGAAATTTCACGGGGGAATTCTCATCCGTAATCCGTGGCAGCGGTTCGCCCGGCTTGTTCGCAATGGTCGCTTGATAGGGTCCGTAGTCTTTCTTGTCCCAGGCAAAGTCGCGCTGGTATTGCACCACCAGCGTTCCGCCATTCTGCGCATAATCAAGCAAACGCTGATTCGCGCCCGGCAATTCGCTGCGCAATTCGTAAGCCCGCACTCCGACGACGATCGCATCATATTTCAAGAGGTCGCCGAAGTTCAGAGCATTCGCGTCCAGCATCTCCACCTTGATGCCCAGCATTTTCAGCGCATCCGGCACCGGTTCGCTCTCCGCGCTGATGTATCCCACGCGCAAATTCTCCGGCACCTTTGTGTCAAATGCATGTACCACCGTCTGCGCCGGCTCTTCCCAAGTCAGCGTCGGCATCGAAACCAGCGGCTCAATCGAAGTCGCAAATTTCTCCTCACCGCGCTTCGCGTAGGCCGTAATCGTGTAATGCCCCGCGTCCATCTTCGTCGGAGGAGTCACCGTAAGTTTCGCGTATCGATCGCCTTCACCCGTAAAACTCACATCCACCGCGCCGCTGCTCTTCCATCCAGCCGGAACGTCCAGCCCCACACTCACCGTCGCCGCCTTCTGCGAATAGGAATGCACGCGCAAAAACACATCGAACGGCTCATGTTTCGCCGCCAGCTTCTCAATCTCTTGCTTCGGCTCCACCGCCAGCGTATACGCCGGCACAATCCTCAATGGAATCCGATCCACCTGTGTGGATGTCGCTTGAGTGTGGGTCACGGGAACCGGGACGAGCGTCAGCCTTTCTCGGTCACCACCAAAGTAGACTGAGGCGCTGGCGACCGGTTGGGCCACTGGCTCAAGTTGCGGCCAGACCTCGTCGGGAAATGAGATCGGTGCCGCGATCGTCCAATACTTGACTTCGGTAGCGGGATCGCCAGTCGCACTGCCCTGGGTCGTCAGCCCGCTGAAAGAAAATGCCTCGAGCGAATTTTGCTGAATCCAACATTTCACACCAGAACGGCAACCGTACTTGACCGTCACGCTCACAGGCTCTCCCGCTACCACCTGCGCGCTATCCGCTTCCGCCACAAAGTTGAAGCCCGACGCCATTCTCGCGGCGAGCGAGATTTTGTGAGCGGCTGCGAACACCTTGCGTTCGTTCTGTGCCCCAAGAGGCCCATAGGACGACATGGCGTTGGGACCTCGCAGGGAGCCGAGCGTCGCCTCGGCTTTGATAAGCAGATCTGTTGCTTCGTTCCAGCTGAGCCTCAGTGCTTGTGAACGAGCCGCGACGATTTGCCGGTCTGCTTCCAAGACGCTATCGCACCAATCGCGATGTGCTTTGCACGTGGCCTCTCCTGGTTTTCCAAATAGACGAGTTAACGGTCGTGCGAGCGCCGCTGAATCAAACTGGCCTCCGCCTTCTAATTTCAACCCGATCGGTCTCTTGAGAAACGGCGAACCAAGAAATCCGCCCAGCCCTTGCGTTCGATGATTGGCAAACGCGTCTATTCCAATTTCCCGCCAACTTTTTCCCCAGAGCGGCGAAACTTCATCCAAAGGCAAAACATATCCCGCTGGATGATCGCTACCACGGTCCACATCTAGAATTAGCACCTTGTTCGCCGTGTCACCCCATGCGGGCAGCCCTTCTTTCAGTTGATCTGGAAACGCGCTCGTATCCGCCGCGAGTTGTACGGCTTTCGGTGTCAGCAATCCAGCCGCCTGGTGATGCCCATGTCCCTGATGCACCCCGCCCCAGCCGTTAATCACAATATTCGGCCGGAACGAGCGGATCACACTCACCATGTCTTCCAGTACCTGATCGCCCCAAACCTTTTCGGTCTCTTCCGGCGTCTTCGAATATCCAAAATCCTTCGCGCGCGTGAAATAAAGCTTCACGCCATACCCACGCGTCGCTGCCAGCAACTCCTGCGTGCGAATCAATCCCAACTGCGGCGCCTGCTCCGGACCGAGCGCATTCTGCCCGCCCTCGCCGCGCGTCAACGAAAGCAGCGCCACATCCGCGTGTAGCCCGCGCGCCAAATACGTCAGCACGGCCGCGCTCTCATCATCCGGATGCGCCGTCACATACAAAATCCGCGTCGTCACTCGCGCGCTGTCAATCGCTTCAATCGTTTCCGCAAGCCCCGGCCCAGTCCCCGGCGCTGCAGGAAACTGTGCGTAACTCCGCGCCCCAGCCAAACTCAACGCCAATGCCGCCATCGCCGCAATCTTCCGCATAGTTCTCCTACGCTTCAGCACCAATCTCCGCGCATCTTCATCTGACGCTTTTCGCCACCGGCGCGTTACCTCGCAGGCAGCCGTAATTCCCATCTTTCTTCTACTGATGACTGACGACTGAGGACTGTTGACTGGTTTCCCCAAACGGCCACTGCTTCTTCTCTTTCGCCCAGATCAAATACGCCACCGCGCCGAGCACAATCTCCAGCAATCCCCATTTCCGCGCCGGCCCCGTCTGCCAGAAAAGCCACGCCCATCCAAACATCGTCAGGACGGCCGGCACCGGATACAACCACATCTTGAACGGAAACTTTTCCGGGCCCCATCGCCGCCGCAGCATCATCAATCCCACAGCCTGCCCGATAAACTGGACAATCAATCGCACTGCCAAAATCCCCGCGATGCTGGTCTGCAAATCCAAAGTCACGCTCAAGATCAACGCCAGCGCTCCCAGCACCAGCAGCGAAACATGCGGGAAATGTTTTGTCGGATGCACCTTCGCAAACACCGACAAAAAATTCCCATCCAGCGCCGCTGAATACGGCACGCGCGAATATCCCAGCAGGACGGAAAACACGCTCGCCAGAGCAATCCACAGCACCATGCACGTCACCACCTGCGCCGCGCCGTGCCCATACAATCTCTCGACGAAAAGGCTCGCCAGGAATTTCGAGTCCTGTGCCTGGCGCCACGGCACCACGCCCAAAATGCTCGACTGCATCAGCAAATAAAGCGCCGCAATGCCCAGCACCGACAAAAAAATCCCGCGCGGAATATTTTTCTCCGGCTGCTTAATCTCTCCGCCCAGATGGCAAATGTTGTAGTAGCCCCAGTAGCTGTAAACCGTGCTCACCATCGCCGATCCCAGTCCCGCAAACCACAACGACGAAAACGAAAACGCGCCCGCCGGAAAATCAAACGCAATTTTCTTGTCAAAATGCGTCATGCCGCCCCAGATCAGCCACAACATCGTCCCGATCACGCCCGCCCACA
>WNFS01005177.1_pt1 | contig 16224 bp, 18 predicted proteins | sample 5400141 | NCBI WGS metagenome assembly WNFS01 (sample SAMN13153358, study PRJNA577476) | soil metagenome | isolation source: 60 cm saprolite under Madrone tree | place: USA:California | collected 2016-06-14
GCATTACGTCTATCTGCTGGTAAGTGCGCGCAGCAGGAGCCGGCGCTACGTCGGCGTCACAACAGATCTGAAACAGCGCTTTGGCGCTTTGGCGGCGAGCGATAACGTGCCAAAGTGTTTCCGGTTATCCGCAGGTGAAGTCCGGATGTGACCGGCGGCAGATGCTCTGCCGATAAGCGGATCGGCGTCCCAAGCAGAGGCCACGCCCGCGGATTCGGCGGATATCCAGCGTAAGCGCAAGGCCTGGCCGATGACATCTTGCATGATGCTGCGAAGTGGATTCAGTATCGAAGCACAAATGCACAACTTCGGCACGAATGCGAAAGAACTGGCGGATGTAGCCATGCGAACCTCTGGCGAGGGCGTTCCGGAACGTGCTCATCGACCCGGCGAAATGCTCAGTCAACAGTTGCATTTCACTGCGTGTCGCACCCAGATGAAGCATCGGACTCTTTCCTGTCGCCGCGGTCCGTCATGGGCAGGCAGGCCAGTCACCGCTCATAGACCGCAAACGAAAGGGGATCTCAAGATGGCCATTACACCCGACCGTGTTAGCGAAATCTTCAAGGGACACGCTCCGACACCAATGACTGATCACGGAGTTCGGCAAATGGAAACACTGCGGAAATTGTCGGTGGTCGCCGTCACTATGCTTTCGGCGACGCTGTTTGCAGCGGAGGCGTCAGCGCAGCCCGCTAAGCCGGCGGAAGCGCGCAATGTGGTGTTGGTGCACGGGGCTTGGGCGGACGGCTCCAGCTGGACCGAGGTCATCTCGCGCCTTCAAGGGGCCGGCTTGCATGTAACTGCAGTGCAAAATCCACTGACGTCGCTCGCCGATTCTGTCGCCGCAACACGCCGCGCGTTGGCGCTGCAGGATGGACCGACCGTGCTGGTCGCCCATTCCTGGGGCGGCACTGTCATTAGCGAAACGGGAATGGACACTAAGGTCACGGCGCTTGTGTATGTTGCAGCGCGGGCACCCGATGCGGCGGAGGATTTCGTCGCCCTATCCGGAAAGTTCCCCACCATGCCTGTGCGGGCAGGCGTGCAGGAGCGCGAGGGCTTCACCTATCTTTCGGAGGAAGCTTTTCTCAAATATTTCGCGAACGGCGTCGCGCGCGAAAAGGCAGAAGTCCTTTATGCCGAGCAAGAGCCCACCGCCGCCTCTCTGTTCGGCGGGCGAACCACGGTGGCCGCTTGGCGCTCCAAGCCGACCTGGTATGCGGTGTCGAAACTCGATCAGACGATATCGCCTGACTTGGAACGATTCCTGGCAGCACGGATGAAAGCAACAACCGTGGAGCTAGAGGCAGGTCACCTGTCCCTGGTCTCGCACCCACAGGAGGTCGCAGATCTAATCTTGGCCGCGGCCGGCCGCGGCAAATAGCACCAAGCGGTGGGATAGCGCATGTAGGGCCCGATGAACGGTGTCAATATCCTGTGTCATTAGGCGAATTAGAGGTGTGGTGCCGATGGGCCTTGGTTAAAGGGGAACAGGTTGGCGAAGAGAGCATTCAGAACCGGACGCCTTGACGCAATCGTCGGAGATGACCGCATGAGCAAGCCTTCCGCTATCACGCCGGTCGTCAGACCTCGCCGCAGATTTCTGATCGGCACCGTCAGCGCTGCGGCGGTCGCAGGCCTGCCGGCCGTGCCGATGGCCGCAACGGAGCAATACGCAACCGCGGCGACCTCTTCCAATCACAGCAAAGGAAAGCACCCCATGAGCACGATCACGACCAAGGATGGCACGCAGATCTATTACAAGGACTGGGGCAGCGGACAACCCGTGGTCTTCAGCCATGGCTGGCCGCTGTCGTCGGATGCGTTTGAGGATCAAATGTTCTATCTGGCATCGCGCGGCTATCGCTGCATCGCCCATGACCGCCGCGGCCACGGACGCTCGAGCCAGCCGTGGAACGGCAACGACATGGACACCTACGCCGACGATCTGGCGGCGCTGGTCGAGAAGCTGGACCTGAAGAAGGCGATTCACGTCGGCCATTCAACCGGCGGCGGTGAAGTCGCCCGGTATATTGGCCGGCACGGAACCCGGCGCGTGGCCAGGGCGGTGCTGATCGGCGCAGTTCCCCCGCTGATGCTGAAGACGGCCGCCAATCCGGGCGGATTGCCCATCGACGTCTTCGACGGCATCCGCGCAGGGGTCCTGGCCGACCGCTCGCAGTTCTGGAAGGATCTCAGCCTTCCGTTCTACGGCTATAACCGGCCGGGCGCCAAGGTGTCGGAAGGTGTGCGCGACTCATTCTGGTTGCAGGGGATGATGGCCGGCTTTCCCGCCTCCTACTTTTGCATCAAGGCATTTTCCGAGACCGATCAAAGCGAGGATCTGAAAAAGATCGACGTGCCGACGCTCATTTTGCACGGCGACGACGACCAGATCGTGCCGATCGCCGATTCGGCCCTGCTCTCGGCCAAACTCGTCAAGGGCGCGACCCTGAAGGTGTACAAGGGCGCCCCGCACGGCCTGTGTACCACCCTGAAGAACCAGGTCAACGAGGACCTTCTCGCATTCATCAAGGCGTGAGCCGGCATGTTCGAACCTGCCCGACGAAGCGCGTTAGCGCGAAGGCGAGCTGCTTGAGTTACTGCTCTGTTACTCCATCTCGCGGCACGCTATCGACAAGTGCTCCGGGGCGCGTATCCGCGGCGAACCGCCGGTACTTGGTGGCTCGCGGCAAATCGGAAGCTTGTTCGAAGTGATGCGCAAGTTCCGACGCCACCCCGCAAGACTCCTGTGAGAACAGGGCCTCCAGTTGGTCACCGATGCGCCGGTGCAGCTTCGCCCGGCGCTGGGTTGTCAGCCGGCGATACAGCACCTCTCTGTACAGTGCGTGCACGAACTCGTAGCGCGGAGAAGCGCTGCCATCCGGGAACTGTTCAGATCCCGCCGACCGCACGATGCGATGTGAGCGCACCACCGATTCACAGAGGTCCTCCGTGTCCCCGGGGTCCGCGTCCAGGGCATCGGCGATGACTCTTGCTGAGAACACAGCGCCTGCCACGCTCGCCGCCTCAAGCGCTCCCTGCTCCACCAGACTCAGGCGATCGATCTGGGCCTCGATCATCTCGCGCAGGCTCTCGGGCACCCCGAGCTCGATCTTGTCCAGAGCTCTCGCGAGTTGCCACACGCCGTTGATCCTCGAAATGAAACCACGTTGCCTCATGTGGTCCAACGCGGTCACCAGGAACAACGGGTTGCCGCCCGAGTGCCGGTGAAGCAGCCTGGCCAGGCCAGCGGCCAGGCTCTCCTGTGGCGATTCGGCGGCGAGATATTCGATCACCTCCGCTTGAGTCAGGCGCTCCAATTCGAGTTCGTGGCACAGCTGACGCAGCAGAAGGTCTTGCTTCAGCGCCACGAGCGGATGGCCGGAACCCGTCACTTCCAGCGGGCGTTTCGTGGCGATTAGCATCAGCTTGGCGGGCGCACGGCGGCGCGCAAGCGCGGACAAGACATCGAGGGTGGAGTAGTCTGCCCACTGCATGTCCTCCAGAATCACTAGAAGCGGCGTCTCGGCGGCGATCGCTTCCAGTGCCACGCCGATCTCGCGCACCATGCGCTCGCGGGTGGTTCCCTGAATTTCCTGTTGGAGCGTCTCGCGATGTTTGCGGTTGATCAGGCCGGGGAGCTGCACCAGCCAGGTCGGCGCTTGCGTGGCCAGTATCTCTGCGATCCGGGCCGATCCCGAGGCACGGCACAGCTGCCCCAGCGCTTCCAGCATCGGGTAGTAGGCCTCGGTCCCAGCGTAGCCCTCGATGCATTGCCCCGGTGCGATACGAAGCCCGGGTATCTCGCTCGCTACCTGGCGCTGGAGTTCGTCGACCAGGGCCGTCTTGCCGATGCCGGGTTCACCCTGAATGAAGACGATCTGCCGCTGGCCATTTGAGGCTGCTCGAAGGCGATCTCGCAGCGCTGCGAGCGGTCGATCTCGTCCTACCAGGCGACCGTGCGCTAAGGCGGGCGGTGCGGCGAGAGTCGCCGGCGGGACTTCGCGGACCGGCGCGATGAACCGGTAGCCGCGTCGGTGCAACGTCTCGATATAGCGAGGAGCCTTCGGATCGTCCCCCAGGACTTTTCGGATCGAGTAGAGCTGGCTCTTGAGGGCGCCCTGCTGGACGTAGGTCCTGGGCCACACCGCTTCGACAAGCTCCTCTTCGGTCACCAGCCGCCCGGCGCGCTCGGCCAGGTAGCGCAGCACGGCGAACGCTTTGAGCGGCACCAGAATGCGCTCGTACTCCCCGTCATCCCGGCGCCGCCACAGACACTGGTTGACGGTGTCGAGACGGAATGCGGAGAACTCGGTCAAGATTGCCCCTTGCTGTCATATCGTCATATCCCCTGCTGGGAGCCTTATGAGTCGACCCGCGGTCACGTCACGGCAGTCTGAACCGCAAGGCCGGCATTGGGCACGCCAGGGTTAGAGGGTCATGAACTCCCTCGGGGTGTTCAAGCGCTGTAACGCTGGACTCCGCCTCGTCGCCCGCAGTGCGGATCGTCCTACGTTTGATCCACTCCGGCGAGAGCGGATCTGGCCAGATAGGAGTCCTTTCAGGACATCCCACGTCGTGAGCTGGCGCGAACCTGGCTTGGCGCTTTTCCCGTCCAGCGTCGGAAGGCGCGTCTGAAGTTCGCGGCACCGCTGAATTTGAGACGGGAAGCGATGTGTTCGTGCGTCAAGTCGGTGTCCGTAAGATACTTGATGGCGAGCTGAAGCCGGACCTCGTCGACCAGCTGCTGATAGGTTCGGTCCTCGGCGCGCAGGCGCCTGCGAAGTGTCCGCGAGCCGATGCGCAAAGCGGCCGCCATCTGCTCCAGGTCGGGAAATGCCCCGGGATGGCTGATCAAGTGGTTGTAAATCTCGCCGGCGATGCCGTGGGTTCTGCCGATCCTGACGAGCATCTCGTCGCAGACGTCCTTGACCATCGCGTGCGTGATCGGATCGGAGCCGACCGGTCGCCGATCGAGCCATTGCGCCAAAAAGCGCATTCGGCCGGCCGGCGCCCGGAAATGAACGGGGCACTCGAACATGGACTGATATCGATCCGCATAAGCGGGCTCCGGGATCGGAAGATCAATGGACAGGAACCGGAAGTCCGCGCCGATGATTGAGCGGTGTAACGCCAGGTGTATGGCACACTGGAAGTCGTACGTGAAGCGCTGGATCGAAAGATCCTCCTGCGCGTCGGCGAGCGGCGTGAACTCCCAAACCGCGTCCGCGCCGGACATGACGAATCGCATGTCGATGGTGGGCGCAGCAAGCTGCCGATAGGTGAGGGCGAATTCGACCGCTTCGCGACACGAAGCACTGCTAAGCAGGGCGTAACCGTAGAAGCCATAGTTCGATATATGAAACGTCGCGCCGGCCTCCAGCGCCGAATGATCAGCGGGCGCCAGCCGAATGAAGTTCCGGAACACTGCAAAGATCTGTCGCCGTGAAACCCGGGCGCTGGCGTCGCTCAACGCCGAAACCGGGATGCCTGTCTTTTCGAGCAGCAGCTCCGTGCATATTCCATGGTGGTGCAAGTAGGTCGCCATGGACGCCACCTTGTTCAGCAGGTAGATGCGCCCATCCGGGCCGATGACGGAAACGTCTGCCATGGCATCTGCGTCGAATCGCCTCTCGCCGCGGGCCTGAGAGCCAGGTCCGAACGATGTGTCGATCGCTAATGTTAACGACCGCTGGCCGGGTTCGAGCTTAGCTTTGTTCGTGGGAGAAGACTTCGCTCTCGGGGTAACCGAAGCACGAATGCGTAAACCTCGGCACGAATGCGAAAGAACTGGCGCCCGTAGCCATGCGAAGATCTTGGTAGGGATACCTGGTGAGGAACATCATGAGGCTTGAAAGCGCGATTGACACCGCCCGAGAGCGGGTTGGTCGTTTGACACTACCGCGACAGGTTTCGAAGCGGCAGGCAAGTTAATGAGCGTGCGTCGCCGATGCGGCCTCGGCGATCAGCACCGGCCGGTTCTTCGCTTGTGCGAGGAGAACACCTCGCGGGAGATCTGCGAAATCGAGCCCGCACATTCAGCTTCGCTTGCCGCAAGCCCACGTGATGAGCCCTCGGGGAACGAGCAGAGAAGCACCTGATTGATCTCTCGGGGGTAGCTCCACAACGTGCCATGCATGTGCATGCACCGACGTGCGCTGGACTGCACGACCGGCCCCGTAGCCTTCGGGGGAAAGTGCACATGGGTGCAGGCGACGGGCCCGGCGTCGGGGGAAAAACGGGGGTGGCGGCACGAACGGCCCGGAGAACGAGCACCGGCGCGGGTTATTGACTCGTCCGTCTCCGCCATCATCAGCCTTTCCGTAACTGCACTTGACTGCAAGTGCGTGCACTAAGCACTTGAACTTGCAGGACAAATCGGACGTTCGTAGAGTCCGATGAGTGCCAGTGGGCGAGCGGTCACTGACGCGCTTGTTCACGTGCTGGAGTGTCGGGGCTGCGCCGTTCGCGACGAATCGCTCGATTCACCGATCGCCGTCCAATTTGTCGGCGAAGTAGATCCGGGCCGTTTCGGAGCGCTTTGCAGTGCGCGTCTTCCCGCCTCCAGGCCGGCGTTGATGTGAGCCTGGATGGACGGCAGCGAAAAGTCGAAGTCGCGTCCAGCCGGCTCTCCGGCCGAGCCTTCCCTGACGATACGGATGATGGACGGCGCCTCGGGTGCGCCCATGACCTGCACGTAGGGTGGAAGCTGGCGGATCCGCGCCGCAGTCGCGTCATCGACCAGGGAGAGGACGCCATCGATGAGCTTTCTCGCATCGTGCAGCAGCGCCTGCTCGGAGCCTGCGCGCCGGATTCGTTCGGCATACACGATCTCGTCGCGCCGCGCGAGCACCTCGATCAGATTGGTTGGCAGGGGCCTCTCGTGCGGGAAGAGATCTACCACAACTACGCGCTTGCCCGCCGCGCCGCTGCGCTCGGTGACCAGCTCCAGCGGCGAATTGCTGACGATGCCTCCGTCCCAGTAGTGCTTGCCTCCGACCGTCGTCCAGGGCAGTCCAGGCGGCAGGCTGCCACTGGCCAGAATATGGTCAGCCGCGAGGTCATCCACGTAACTGTCGAAGACCTCGAGCTGCGCCGTTTCGACGTTCACCGCTGTCACGAGTAGACGCACAGGACTCGCTTTGAGCGTTTCGAAGTCCACGTACTGCCGCAGCAGCGTGCGAACGGGCGAGTGGTCGTAGAACGAAGTCCACGCCCCAGGCCATTCTTGCGGACTCATGCTCCAGGGCCACCAGCGCGGCGTGAAGAATCCGGGTACGCCGAACAACATCGCGAGCGTCGAGCTCCAAAGCTTGCGCGTGTTCTCGTTACCGGCGGCCGGCGAGGCGGTCGCGACGTCGTGCCAGAAGGACTCGAGGGCCTCCGCGGCGTGCCGCGGATGGGCGGCGATGATAGCGCCGTTGAAGGCGCCTATCGACACGCCCGCGACGATATCCGGGTGGATGGCGGCTTCCTCGAGCGCCCTGGCCACCCCGCACTCGAAGGCACCCAGCGCGCCGCCTCCCTGCAGGACGAGCACGTTCTGGGTCGGAATGTCGGACAGAACGAAGCCCGGCCGACCGAGTTGCTGCTCCAAGTGCTCGATGTTGGTCCGGTACCGGATCAGCGCCTGTATCGTCGCCGTCTCGCGCGCGGGGCGGCCCATCGTGAAAAGTGCCCTTGGCACTGAATCCTTCAAATACAGCCGCACCCACGACTGCTCGCGCGGCGAGCCGACCGAGCGTCGCTGCGGCGCCTCCTCACCTCGGCCAGCGAACTGGAAGTTGACGTCGAAAACCTGACAGAAGAAGCCGGAGACCTCGTCGTAGGGAAGGCGCTCGCCGAGCATGTTGCGCGCGGCGAGCCTTCCCTGCTTGACCGCGTTGTCCCAGTGCTCGATGCGCCGCCGAAGATTGAACACCAGGTCGAAGAAGTTGGCGACGTCACCTGCGGCGTAGACGTCGGGCACGCTCGCCCGCAGCTCCCGATCGACCAACACGCCGTCGTCGACTTTGATGCCGCTGCCGCTCAGCCAGTCGGTGTCAGGACGCACGCCGATGCCGGCAACGACGAAATCGCACTGCAGCCGTTGCCCGTCTTGGAGCGCGACCGCCTCGACGGTGCCATTGCCGCCCTCGAAGCCAGCAACCAGGCTCTTCAGAACATGGATGCCTTTGTCCGCGTACAGCGACTCGAAGAGGCCTGCGATTTCACGATCGCGGAGCGGCCCGAAGATGCCGGTTTCGCCGGCTACGAGTTGCACATCCAGCCCCCGCTGCCGCAGCGCCGAGGACACTTCCATGCCGATGAAGCTGGCGCCGATGACCACGCAGCGCCGGCCTTTGCGTGCAGCATCCTGAATGGCCCGCGCATCGTCGGCTGTGCGAAGGTAATGGATACCGCGCAGTTCGGCCCCCGGCACCTGCAGCCGCACTGGCGTGGCACCGGTGGCGATAAGAAGTTTTCCATAGGCGAGCGATCCGGCCGTGTCGGTGTGCAAGAGGTGCTGCTCAGGTTCGAGGCCGACCGCGCGCACGCCACGCAGCAGCTCGATGCCGCGGGCGCGATAGTCCTCCTCCCCCAGCACCAGGGGCGGCTCGCGCGGCTCCTCGAGCTTCAGGCGCCCCGAAAGCGGGGGGCGGTGATAGGGGAGGCGGTGCTCGGCGCTGACGATTACAACGGAACCTTCGGCGCCCTCCAGGCGAAGTGTTTCGGCGGCGGTCGCGCTCGACAGGCCGCCGCCGACGAGCAGGAAATCCACCGCCCGCGTGGGGAACCGGTTCATCACACCTTCATTCCGCGATGGACGGGACGCTGCGCGGATTGAGGTTGCATGATCGTCTCTTTCAGTTGCGCAAGGTCTTTTGGCCCCGGTCTATGCACCTGCTCTCGTCCAAGGTTCAGTGGTTACGGCCGAGAACCTGATGCTGGCCGCCTACCGATGGACTTCGTATTTGTTCAATCGAGCGCCTCAGTCACCGCCGGGTGAGTTCGGATCTATGAAGACTCGAACGTTGCGATCGGGAAAGTCCGGTGGCGCTATTTTGCTCAAGTCGAGGCTAGTGACCTCGGATGATACGTCGAACCACCAGTCGAACGATCGCTCAGTATCATTGACGTCCCGAGCGACGAAACGGACGATTTCACCGTAGCGGACGTTGACCCAGTGCGACTTGGGTCGCAGACGGATAGTCTGGTCAGGGGTAACTGCCGGGGCGGGTTCGCCGTATATTTTCGGTTGGTGCCACAGGTCGGCCTCAGGGTCCGCCAACACAGCATGCGACGCGAGCGCCGCAAGAGCTGCCTCCGTAAGAACGTGAATCTTCATCCTGGCCCCTTTCGGTCGCTCGGACCCGCACCAGAAGCCCCCGGCCTCGAGATATCTCTCAAAGCGAATTCAGGAACGTGAAGAGGTCCTGCTTCTGCTCGTCGCTCAAGCGCTCAAACCGCTCGCGCACGTCATCGGCCTCTCCCGCATGCCGCTCGATCGCACCCGCGACGTTCAAGGAAGTCAGGTCGTGCATGAAGCGCGGTCGCATCCGCAGGCCCCATAGCGGGGAGGTCCTCAGCTTGTGTGCGGTATCCTGAGGTCCGCCCTGCACGATGCCGTCACCGGTTCGGATGTCGTGCAGCAGGAAATCACTGTACGGGTGAATGATCTTGCTGCCCAGCGCCTCGGGCACCGTAAACGTTCCCCCGTTGATCACCGTGCCGGATGGCGCCGTCACAATGGTGCTCACATGGCAGACGCTGCAGCCAGTCCGCTCGAAGAGCGCTTGTCCTGCTTGGGCGGCCGGGGTCGCTGCCAGGGCCTCATCGCGCGGCGGCGCTTTTGTTCCTCTGAGGAATTGTGCGAAGTGGTCGATATCGGCCAGGCCAAGGTTGTCTGGGACGTCTTCCGGATCGGCCGTCACCTTTCCGATCGACGTCGTGTCCTTGGGGCGCAGCCGGTTGGTCACGCCCATCTCGTTCAAGTATGCGTCGCCGATAAAGGACAGAAGGCTGCTATGCTGGTCCTTCCAGCCGAAGCGGCCCACCCGAGTCTGTCCCGGTGCTTCGAGCACAGGCATCTGGACGAATTCCCCGTGAATGCTTCCCTCGCTCAGTGCCGGTTGCGATCGCGAAATTTCGATCAGCGTCGCATCGTCGATCGCCTCGACGAATCCGTCACCCAGCGTACTGAGCGCGGCGCGCAGAGCGCGGATATTCTCGGTAGCCGGGATATGCTCCTGCGCTTCCGGAGCGACGGCCCTGTCATTGATTAGCGAACGGCCGCTGATAGTGTTCGCACCGTCGTTGATGAAGACGGTGGGATTGACGAAGTTCCCATTCGCATCGAGGTGGCCGGCCCTCAGCTCCGTGAACTGACTCGCACCGCCGCTGACAGGGTTTTGGTGGCAATCCGAGCACGCACGAGCATTGAAAACCGGCCCGAGTCCCGTGGTGGGATCGTGCGCTGTTTCGTAAGTCTGTTGGTCCAGCACATACGTGTCACCCGGCGGCTCGGCAATGCCGTTGCTTGTACTTTTCGATCCGGGGTTTTGAACGAGGGTTGGCGTATCGAAGCCGGTAGGAGCTTCGGTGGGCGTCTGCCCCATCGCCAGTATGGTGACTGAGATCGCCACGAGCGACACTGACAAGCGACGTTTGAACATCGGAAGGACTCTCCTGGTAGGTGACCGTCACGAGCCCGATCAGCGGATCGAGCCAGGCCGCACCGTCGGCGCGGCGTGTTGGTCTTACCGTAGGCGAGCGAGATTTATTCCCGACTCGGAGCACCCTGAGTCCAACTAAAGTCGAAAGGCGACGAATCGAATTTCGAACGGTCTGGCCGAAGATGGCTTCGATCCGCGGGGTCGGCGTGCCGCCAGGGGCGGCACCCCGGTCATTTTCGGCCGCTCAGCCTCCCCGGTACTCCGGCGCCTCCGCCACGAACACGCGGACGCTCCGGGCCGGAAAGTCAGCCGGGGCCACGTCGTCCAGGTCCACGAACGAGCGCACTGGCGACACCTCAAACTGCCAGGCGAACGATCGCTGTGTGCCGTTTGCGCCGACCGTGTTGAACGTAACCTTCTCGCCATAGGCCACCGATACCCAGCGCGTCGACGGGCTCAACTCCACGATCCGATCCGAAGCGTCGCCCGTGGCGGGCATTCCTTTGCCCGACGTGCGTTCGGATTGCAGCTGGCTGAGGCTGCCGATCGTCGACACCGTCATGACCGGAGCCGAACCGGAATAGGCCTTGGGCGCGACACTCGACCAGGTGTCTCCTCCCTCGCTCCAGGCGAAAGCCGCGTGAGTGCTCAGTCCGATCAGCGCTGCGGCGACTGCATGTTGCATCTTCATCTTACGTGTCCCTTCGTGTTGGACGTCGCGCCATCGGATCATCCGAACCGAATTTCGAACGATCTGGCCGAACGTTGCCTGTCGTACCTGCCCCATCCGGGGGAAATTCCTCGGCGCTTCGGCTGGAATAAACCTCAATGAAGTGAAGTCAGACGCCGTTGGCAAGCTGTGCGTTGCTGCGTGCGGCCTTGAAGGGTTGAAGCCGCGCGCAGCGAGGTTCAATCGGTCAGCAGCCGTAACCGGTGCACGGCGGCGGTGAACTGCTGGTCACGACATCGATCCGACCCCAGGGCGCATTCAGTACACCCCCGGAGGCGAAGCGCTTGAGCAGGTTGCCGTTGAAATCGAAGATGTCGACGTAACCGAGTCCGGCACCCAACACCTCGTCGTGCGCTGTTGCGTCCTGCTTGGCATAGGTCACGTACAGCTGGTTGTCGAGCTGCTGGATGCCGAATGGCGCGAAACCTGCCGGGATCATCGGGTCGGCGAAGCCCCCCGCCACGGTGGTCTTGAGGAAGTGTGTATCGAATACGTCGATCTTCGCATTGTGCAGATCGGTTGCGTACAGCAGGTTTGCCGTGCTGTTGGTGGCCGTGGCCAGGCCCTTGTACACGGCGCCACCGGCACCGTCGTCGTACGCGATAATGCCGTTCGAGCACGCGCGGCGACCGACCTATTCCGGCGGGATCGGTCGCGAGTGCTCGTCGGCAAGCCGTTGAACGAATGCGGTCAACACGTCCGGGCTGATGTCGGACACGGCGAGCCAATCCATGCCCGTGCCGCGTGCGGCGGCCACGTTGAATCCGCGCACCGAGCGCGGCTCTGGCAGTGAACGGGTCGACTCGGGTTCAACGAAAACGTCGATGATGTGCTGCCGATGGCGATACACCAGCGTCGCAACCTGCTGCTCGCGCAGCGTGTCCAACCTGCTTCCGATCAGCGTGAAGCCTTCGGCCGCAAGGTCCCGAACCGGGGGCGAATAGTCCAGCCGTGCCGATAGCCACGGCTTGACGGTGTGCCGGTCGGACGAGGCGACTTGGATCAGTCGGTCGCTCAGCACGGCGCGCGAATGGATCGCCACCACCTCGACCGCGCGGTCTCCGTTGACGCGCCAGTTGACGACGGTCGTGGTGACGAGCCACGCCAGCACGCTGGCGGCACAGCCGGCCAGAGCGCCTCCGCTGAGCCACAGCCATTGGTCGGGGCGCGCGCGCGGCGATTGGGCGCGCGCAGCGAGCGTCGTCGTAGCGCGCGTATCCGCGAACCGCGCCTGGAGGCGGGCGCGCAACTCGGGCGGCGCCTTGAAGTAGGGCGCTTCTGCCCGCAGCCGGGCGCGCAGCGCCAGCAACCCCTGGTGTTTTTCGGCGCAGCCAGTGCAGGCGCGCAGATGCCGCTGGATCGAGTATCGCCGAAGGGCACCGACGTGACCGTCGGCGTACGCGCCCAGCCAGATCCCGGCTTCATGACAATTCATGACTCACCTCCACGCGTCCGCCATGCATCGAGTGCAGCAGGGGAGAGCGTTGCAACAGGCTGCGGGCGCGCGCAAGCCGGGACATCACCGTGCCGATCGGAATGTTCGCGATGCGGGCGATCTCCTTGTACGAAAGATCCTCGAGTTCACGCAAGATCAATACCTCACGAAAAGCATCCGGCAGCTGTTCGATCGCTTCGCTCAGCACCCGGGCGTCGCTGCTTCGCACCGCCGCCTGTTCTGGATCGATCGCGGTCGGGTCCTCGGTCAGATCGAGCGCGGTGCCGTCGTCGGGCACTTCCTGTGCCGGGCGGTTGTGCCTGCTCCAGTCGTAGAACGCGTTCCGCACGATGGTCAGGAACCACGGCCGTGCGTCGCTGCCGCGCAGTGCGCCCAGGTACTTCAGCGCGCGCACGCAGGCGTCCTGAACCACATCCTCCGCGTCCTGCGAGTTGCGCGTCAGCCACCGGGCCAGGTTGTAGGCGGCGTCCAGGTGTGGCAGGACCAGCTCTCCAAAATGCACGGGATCGGCCAAGCGGGCACTCCTTACTTTGCTGCATGTACCTCTGCGCGATCGGCTGTATTCCCGCATTCGGCGCCTACCCCCCGAAAGGCGGGAGCCAGTAGTCGTAGCTGCCCTTGTCCGGTGAAATGGAGTTGGTGTGCCGGACGTTGCCCACATCCGCCTTCGGCGGGTCCAGCGCCTTGCCGGGCGCGGCGCAGGAAGCGATCAGCGTTGCAGCGATCGTCAACAATCCCAAAGCAAGCCGGTTCTTCACGATGAGATCCTTTCGTTAGAGGCGACATGAGCAAAAGTCGAGGCGTCGAACGCCACAGCCATGCATGCCCGACCGCGCGCGGACGTGCTTTATTCGAGCGGGAATAATCTGGAAGGCGGCTCGCTCGGAGTCGCCGCGGAACACAAATGACTCTCAAGAAACCGGCCATCGTGTTTTTGGGCGCGACTGAGGTCGCGGCCCTGACCGGATGCGCCGCGCCGCGGCCGGCGCCGGGCGCCCCTACTACCGCGCCGGGCGCCGCTGCAGTTCCTCAGTCAGCTTGGCGACCGACTCCCGGCTCGCGTCCTCGGCGAGCTGCACCTGGTTCTCCGACAGTTCGCCGATAGCAGCCATTTGGCCATACGTGCGCTGGCAAACGGGAACTAGCTGTCTGGTGCTCTCATCGGCGCCGTCACGATCCTCATTCAGGTAGGCCTGCATCCTTCTGACGGCATCGAGGTACATCGAATCGTGATCGGCCTGCGGCGCGAGCTTGTCGAACGCAGCGGAGGCAAGACCTTCGGTCAGGCGTATTTGACGCAGAATCTGCATGCCTTCGGGGCTGATGGCCTGACGACTCTCCCGAGCATCATCCCGAATCAGCATGCCTACCTGAAAGGCGGCCAAGTCGGCAACCGTTTGGCAGATCAGGGCGCGCTGTGCATCACGCGAGAGTCCTTGGGAGGCCGGCTTGGGCTGTGACTCGTCCTGCCAGGTACCCTCGGCAGCACTGATCGCACCCGTCAAAGCCAGGCACAAGGAGGCGACTAGCGAAAGGCGATTTATCTTCGACATTCCCGGACTCCCAAGGTAGGGGGTGACTCGCGTGCACACTGCTCGCCGACGCCTCAATGGGCCGCCATGAGCGGTTGGGTCGCAGCCCGCGGTTGCACTTCCGACCAGGTGTCGCCGCCCTCGGAGCCGACCCATGCGCTGTCCTCCGCCCACGGCCGCGGCGTGTCCCGCAGAACCGAATGGGCCGACCGCTGAGCTTGCGGAACTGCGGACCACGTGTCGCCGCCCTCACTGGCCGCCATCGGGGAGCCGCGCTGCACGTTGGTCGTGGACGCGCTCGTTGCCGCCACCGGCGATTGGATTGAGGGCGTATAGGCCTGCGGTTGCAGTTGCGACCAGGTGTCGCTGCCTTCACTGGCCGCAAACGCGGCGTGCGAGCACAGACCGGCAAACGCTGCTGCCATTACAAGATGCATCTTCATGGAAGACTCCTTTGGTTGGGTTGACGTTCGTGCCAATTGGCAGATCGTGACGTGCAGTACTGATCGGGCCGGAACGGTATTCGACCTTTTCTCGCGCTCACCGAAATTTGCGGCAGTCGGGAATAAACGGGCATGTTTGTCGGTATCGCACCAGAACCGGCGCAAAGTGTTCTGAATCACACGCGCGTGGCGGTTCTGGCTTACCGTCGGCGCCAGCACGAAATCGACGTGTTCGTCTGGCCGGTCGATACCGGCACCTCTGGCGTGTCGGGCTCGACGCGAACCAGCCGGGGATACAACGTGGCGCGCTGGAGCGAGGGCGGGATGAACTTTTGCGCGGTATCCGACGTCGAAGCGGGCGATCTGCAGCACCTGATGGCGTTGATTCGAACCGCGTCCACCGGCTGACGAGCGCCAATGGGCATCAGAGATTGCGTGGAATTTGTGACTTGACCTCGCGCCTCATGTCTGCCTGAATCCAGGCGGCGTCGCCGTGAGATGCGAGAAATTCCGACACGGCAATGAAGTGCACCACATCGCAAAACGTCAGCGCGCGCAGAATCGGCCACGTCGCGTAGCTTTCCTCGGCCTCATCGAGCAGGGCATTGGCCGAATCGGGGTCGATCCGTTTGCGTGCGATGACGATCTCTCGATAAAGATCGCGTCCCCGCAGGCGCGGATGCCGGGCCGACACGGTTCGGTACAGCTCAACAAGTTCTCGGGCGACGCACCTGGCGAAGCGTCGTTCGCGCCAGGGCCCAAGGCCTGCCAGGAGCCCGCGCCAAGCGGTGCCAGTCAGCCACCTCGGTGCCTTGTCTGGTGGGCGAGTCGCCACCGGTTGAGTTGGCGCGGAGATCTGTTCGCAGCCATAGTGCGCGGCGCTGGACAGCCCGCTTGCGGCGTTCGCTGCGGCGATGACTCCGAAACGCTTGGGATCAGCGATGAACAGGTCGAGACAGCGCGCGCTGCAGAGGCAAAACAGCGATCTGCCATGAGCAAAGCGATACGGTGAGTCTGCGTCGACCAACATTCCGCAGACCGGGTCGGTCAGCGCTTCAGATTTGCTGACGGCGCGCATAGTGCTAAAGATGGAGGTGCCATTTCACCGATTCAGTTGACCGGTACCGCCCGAGGCACTGTCTTATTCCCGGCGCCCCTTCTTTCCGATGGCTGGGATACGCCCCGCGGTGTTCAGGTACTGCGATGTAGCGGGTCGCCACGACCCGCGGGTTCAGGTGGAAATACCTCCCGGATGAGGGGCGGATCATGTTCGATGGATCGATGAGCGAGAGTACAAATAAGGCCGCAGTGAACGTTCGCAGTCGACTGTTCCTTGCTCTTCCTTTAGTGCTCTTCGCATTCGTCGCACTCACCGTCGGATTTGTCGCAAGCAAGACACTCA
>WNFS01003106.1_pt1 | contig 16221 bp, 14 predicted proteins | sample 5400141 | NCBI WGS metagenome assembly WNFS01 (sample SAMN13153358, study PRJNA577476) | soil metagenome | isolation source: 60 cm saprolite under Madrone tree | place: USA:California | collected 2016-06-14
GAATAATTGCGCTCCCCGCGTTGCCCGATCGGCATAAAAATTATCGTCGCCTAAAACGATGAGCGCGTCTGCTTTGTCGAGAGGATCCTCGATGATCCACGATTCCGCCGTAAAGCGAAGAATGGGACGCCTCACCAGGTACAAAACGGCGCAAAAAATCACCAAAAACAGCAGAATAATCAAGTTCAGGAAGATACCGCCCAGCTCATCTGGGTTCGCATGGCCATGCTTCATGAATTGGGGTCCAGCGCTCTCAAGTTCGCGGCCGCCTGCTCCGGCAATTCGGCGTTGAAATACACTTCTTTGATGCTGTAAGACTTGCTGGTCTTCTCCACAATGGGCAGGATCTCGATGTGCCAATGGTAATCGTCTGCCAGGGTCTTCCAGTAGCCGGCCAACTCTCCCTTTTTGTTCTTCGTATTCGGTGATGTGTGCACGACCAGATGAAATGCCGGCGCCACTTTCTCCAGCCGGCGCAAGACACGTCCCAGTAGCGCCGCCATCTGCCTGCGGTTCGATCCCGGCCGCGGCTGTTCGAATAAATGATTGTGCCGCCGGTGCATCAGCCAAACTTCGTACGGCACGCGCGACGCATAGGGGCACAGCGCATAGTAATCTCCCTGCACGTCCACGATGCGCTTCCCCTGCTTCTCCTCCTGACGCACGGTGTCGCAGAAAATACAGCGCTCTTTGTCCTTGAACCATTCGTGCGCGGAGCTGAGTTCGTACTTGATTCGGCGCGGCACGAAGATCGTCGCCGTCACCTGCGAATGCGCATGCAGCCATTCTTCTCCCGCTAGCGCGCCCTGATTCTTAAATACGCTGACGTACTTGAATCGCGCGTCCTTCTTCAAATCGGCAATGCGCGACGCCCACACCCATAACACCCGCTCGATCTCTTCGTCGCTGAACTGCGACATTCGTCTGTCGTGCAGCGGCGTCTCCACCACAACCTCGTGGGCGCCGAGCGCCCCCATCTTGTCGTACATTCCTTCGGCCAATCGCGCGGGTTCGCCCTCAACGTGGTACAGCGGATCCGGGTGCGGCAGCACACGCACCTGCCATACCCCTTCCGCCGGCCACGTCAGAATGGACCGCAGCTTCTCGATCTTGGCCGGCTCCAGCGGGCATTCCTCCGGCGCAGCGCCAGGTGCTTCACTCTGCCCCAGGATGACCCAGCTTTGTGTGATGGGATCTTTGCGAAGTTCCATTCGGTATCTTCAGCGGGTATAGCGTGCCGGCGTCGGCCCCTGTTCGAGGCGGTGACGATCCCAAATCGCGCCTTCGCGTGTGAAGTACGCCATTTCGAAATCCTGGGTCAGTTCCAACGCATCAACCGGGCAGGCATCTTCGCAGAGTCCGCAAAACATGCACCGCGAAGTATCATAGGTGAAGGTCGTCAGCACTTTCCTTCGCGTGGCGTCGTCACGTTCCCAGCCCACGACAATCAAGTTCTCCGGGCACGCTAACGCGCACAAATTGCAGCCAATACACAGCGTCTCGCCCGTTTCCGGGTTATTGTTGAGCCGCGGCGCGCCGCGATACCGCTCCGCCACCATCGGCCGTTCCAGCGGATACTGCTCCGTAACAATGTTCTTGGGATGCTGCGTTCGAAACGTGACCGCGAGCCCCTTCAAAAAATCGACTTGAAACAGTCGTTCCAGGAGTTCCCGCATGGGCTTAGTTTGTTTCGCCCCTCCTCAATTGTCAAGCAATGGGTTCCTTCTTTCTGCTCTGTGTCCTCTGTGCTCTCCGTGCCCCCCGTGTGAATTCCGTTCCTTTTCTTTCTGCTCTGGGTTCTCTGCGCCTCTTCGTCAATGCGTCTGTTTTCTGGGTTAATTCCGTTTCCTTTCTTTCCGCGTGTTATTCTCTCGCCCAGCATGGAGGCTGATATCCAGTACATGCAGGAGGCCCTGGCGGAAGCTCGTTCCGCGGCCGCAGCCGGCGAAGTTCCCATCGGGGCCGTGCTTGTCCACAAAGGCCAGATTCTTGCCCGTTCTGGCAACCGGACCATCCGCGATTGTGATCCGACCGCCCACGCCGAAATCGTGGCTCTGCGCGAAGCCGCTCGCCTTCTTGGCAACTACCGCCTTGCTGATACTACGCTCTACGTCACTATCGAGCCCTGCAGCATGTGTTCGGGCGCAATCCTCCAAGCTCGCGTCCCGCGTCTCGTCTACGGCACCGACGATCCCAAAGGCGGCGCCGTCCGCTCCTGCTTCGAAATCCTCTCCCACCCGCGCCTTAATCATCAGGTGGAAGTTACTTCTGGCGTCCTCGCCGCCGAATGTGCCGCCATCATCCAATCTTTCTTCGCTGCACGCCGCGAGTAACAGGGGCTTTAGCCTGCGCATTCGCGATTTTCGCGCTGCCCCCCGTCCAGCAGCATTGCATAGACTCAGCTCTATACTTGGCAACGCATTGGCATAAAGTCCTCTCCCCGATTGCCGAAAAACACAACGCTCTGCTACGATTAAGTCTGCAACGACCGCGGAGAGGTGACTGAGCGGTTGAAAGTACTCGCCTCGAAAGCGAGCGTACGGGAAACCGTACCGTGGGTTCGAATCCCACCCTCTCCGCCACTTCCTTTATTTTGTTGTATTTACAATACGTGGTGTCTATCATGGTGTCTGCTTTGCACTGATTTCCGGCCAACTATCGGCGGAAAAGAGGCTTGCAGACATGTCCAAACGCGGCAATGGCTACGGCAGCGAAAATCGCGTCAACATCCTCAAAAAAGCGAAAGTCGGCAAAAATTGGAATCTCTACCCTGCCGTCGTCGAACCTAACGGTAAACTCCGCGACAAGGTTCGCGTGCGCGGAAAAGTCGAGCTTCATCCCGAGGGATACTACTACATCGAGTGGTGGCAGGACGGAAGAAAGCGCGAGCAAATTAAAGATCGCGCCGAGGTGGTAGACCGCGCGCGTCGCAAAGCCCTCGAACTGGAAGCGAACCGCGCGGGTATCGAGACCGTTCAAGAAAACGGGAACGGGAGAGGGCCTGCGGTTGCCGAGGCCGTCGCCTCATACCTCAAGGACATGCAGCCACCTCAACGCGAGCCGAGAACTTACCAAGCCTACAAGCATTGCTTGGAGGTCTTCACAAATAACTGCGTAAAGAAGTTCATCCAGGATGTGAAACGCGAGGATGTGCTGGCGTTCATTCGCAAGCTCTATGAACTCGGCTGTGGCCCGCGCACCGCTTACAATCGGGCAGTGATTGTTTCACAGCTGCTAAAAGCGAACGGGATCATCAAGCTGCTCCACAACCGCGACTGGCCGGAATATGTTGAACCGATCCGTCCGATGTACGAGGACGAGGAAATTCAGGCGCTCTTCAAAGCGTGCGATGCAGATGAGCGCGTTCTGTATCTTTCTTACCTTTTGACGGGTCTGCGCGATAAGGAGGTCCGCCATTTAACTTGGCGGGATATAGACTTTCGGACGCACGTGGTCCGCGTAACCAGAAAACCGCTCTACGGATTCAAACCCAAGAACAAAGAAGAGCGCGAAGTGCCAGTGCCAGATTCGTTGATCGCTGGGCTTAAGAAATACAAAGCGTCAAAGAAGCCAAACCCGGAGGGCCTGGTCTTTCCCAACGAATCGGGTCGGCCAGACAAGCGGCACGAATTCAAACTAAAGCGCATCGCCTTCCACGCCAAACTGAATTGCGGACAATGCGTTTCAAAGCACGGCAACAAGTGCTCTGAGGGGCCCTACTGTTCCAATTTCTTCCTGCACAAATTCCGGCACACGTTTGCGACGCGCAATTTGCAAGATCACGTGTGCGACATAAAAACCTTGCAGAATTGGATGGGACACAAGGACCTGGGTTCCACGATGGTTTATCTGAAGGCAGTGCGGAACAAAGACGTAATGGCTCGTGTTAACTCAAGTGAACTGGCGGCTCTGGCTGTTTGATGTGCTCGTTGTGGCATCGGAGGCGGTGATCGGCGCAAAAGTTCGTCTACGTCCTCGAACGGGGTTTCTGGATCGGAGGCCAGGTTTGTCGTATGGGCCGCTCTTCGGGTGCTGGGACCCTCTGGGATTAGGCGTTAGGATCTGCTGAAGTTTGGGATCGGTAAGATATGGCGGTGTACTGCATCTGGCAGGTACGATCTAATTCAGGGGACCACTCTTGCAGCCCAAGAAACGTGCGAGACTGAACGTCATGAGCAACAACCCGCGCGGCGTGTATATCGATGTGCCTGTAGCATAGGTCACCTCAGCGGCAGACAATCTTTGGCTTACGATGAGCCTGAAGTGCGAGCAAGCGATGAGTTCAGATGCAGGTAAGTGGATTCTCAGAATTCAACGAGAATACTTCGATCTGCTTGATAGCCACTTCAAGAGGCAGAGGAACGAATGCCAACGCTCGGGGCTGGACCGGGTTAAGTTCCTATCCAAGCTCGTCAATCAGCCGGACATCTTGGTTCCCAGCTCTCAAGGTGAAGTGTCGCCTCTCGAATATGAGCAGCGGGAACTGATGTGGGAGATTTCCTCCTTCTGGGATACCCGGGGGCACGAACTCCACAGTGCACTTCGGGAGTTGGACGCTCTTACCTTATTGTCGCAGGTGACGACGGATCATATATCCGATGGACTGGACACTGAAATTCGCAAGTTCGCCCTTTACTTCGACACAGTCTGCGTGACAGACCCTCTCTGCGTTAACATGCACCTCCTTCGGTCGTGGGACCGACGACCGCAACCTGTCGATTTCCTCGTTTACTTATGTCTTCTCGACTTGGCACCACTGGCCCTTGCAGATTGTACGCCGCCAATGTGCACAGTTTACCCACCAGCGCTCTATGCTGGCGAGAGTGGTGGAGAGGCACCCTCGGCTATGCAAAAACAAGTCGACGAGGATGCGTTGCAATTCGTCAAAGAGTTCTTTCACGTTGACGGTGAGGTGCGGTCCGCCGGGGAATTGGCGGATGCAATCAGGTTCTTGCCAGCCCAGAGGATACGAGCAGCTATGGAGGACAGCCCCTATAAGAATCTCTCGGCCTTGTTTTCGTCAGAGACATGGCGTCAGATGGTTTTCCCTCGCTCCAGCAGACTCGGCATTGACTCCTTGGACGATTCGGTCAAGCCGGTTCTGTTTCTAATGCTATTCGCTTCCCGCACGTTTGCCGATCTTGAGTACGCAGACCGGGAGTGCGGCAGTCTCTTTTTGGACCCACTTATTCGCGGCGACTCCACAAAGTGGGAACTCTACAAGTGGAAACGAAGACGGAACGCTCTCGGCGCCTGTAGAGGATCGGGATTGTCCGAAGCGAACGCCGTTATCCGGACATTTGATCAAAAGGATTTGTCTTGGCTCGGCAACGTAACCAAAGATGATGTTGTGCGCCTGCGCGTTGAAGGCGAAATGGATGAGATGAGGAGCCTGTTCAGGGCAAGTTGGAAGCACCTGAAGACAGCAACGCTTGAGGAGTTCGACAAAGTCGCCGTTGAGGTCTACCGAAACTTGTCGGCAGCTCTCGATGAGCACTCAGAAAAGCTGAAGAAGGAGGAACAAGCGTATCGCAAGCGGCTGATGCTTTCTGGTACGAGCCTCGCTGTCACGGCCAGTCTTTCCGTTGCATCTCTCGCGATGCCTATGATTGCGCCGCTAGCTATCGGATCCGCTGTGTTTAGCGTTGCCGTGGGCAGTAAGAGCGTAAAGGATGTTGTCAACGAGATCTTAACAGGAAAGAGCCAACTAAAGGGCTTGTCCAAGAGACCGGTGGGCATTCTCTGGAGTGCGCGTCAAAAGATGATTGCCCCTGAGTCGCATAAGGCCCCTATATAAGTGCGGGTCGGCGAAAGCGGCCACCGTTCGATCCTCCCGCTCCAACCCAACCACCTTCCTGATGGGTCAAAAGCGCGAGGGGCAAAGCGAGCAAATAAACGCGATGATCTAGTTCGTGCGTGAATTCTCTAACCGGCACCAATGACGAGCGGATTTTGGGGACGTGGGTTCGATCCCCACCGCCCCTACCAATCTTCTTGATTCCCAATGCCTTATCAAAGCAGTTGGCACCAATAAGGCGTTAGGCACCAATTGCAGCCGTTCAGTTTGATTTAGGACCAAAGATCGCTCGATGCATTAGACCGGTTGATGCGGACCTGCTTGCATTTTGGGAAATCAGCGCACACATCGGTTGCGCCCTTCGCGGGCCTGCCACACTTCTTGCAAATGTTCTCGCCCGTCATACGAAGGCCCCTTAGGACTAGATCGCGCCTCTTCGATTTGCCGCGTCCACTTCCCATTGCGCTAAACTCCCCAGGTTTCGCTTCAAAGTCAGTTTGCGCGATTCTCCGATAGCGCAGCGATTTGGTGGGTAAAATTGGCAGGTGCTCATTTCTAGCGTTACTCGTACTGCGCAACGTTTTCTATGCTGAGAATTTCGCCTGTACTCGCAGAAACGACGATCTCTAATACTCCAGGTGGGGTGACCGTCAACTGGTTCATCTTCCAAACCGGTACGGGCTCGCCTCTAAGGATCAAAACCCCGCGACCAACATTCGTAAATCTGGACGCTTTACCATCATTTTCAGACAACCCACGACGCGCTGCATCCTCCGCTCCTTCCGAGTCCAGAAGCCGGGAGCTGCGAATAAAAACTGATTTCGTGATTCTCACGGTGTTGTTCGTCACGAGGGTTATCCCATTGTCTGCGTTCAGGAGCACGCTCACAGTGCTGCCGAAAATGGGTAAACCGCCAGGGAAATCCGTTTTTCCATAATATTCCTGAAAGAGAAGTTGGCTCCCTGTGAGGGACTCACTCTTCCGGGCGAGCGTTACAAAAGTAGTCTTGCCGGTCTTGTCGGCCTTCAAATTAAGGCCTAGGGACGATGACAAAAATTGTTCCGCAGCGTCCGTGGACGTTTTTGCTCCTGGAATTGTAATGAGACCTTCTACTCTCCGAATTTCGTTAGTTCCGGTGTCGAGCCAGACCGTTGCCCCCAAAATCGTGCTCGAGGATGTTTCTCTTAAACTACCTGGTCTATCAAATTCCAATTTCTGTCGCGCTGCTTTCTCGGTTCTCGTTTGAGTCGGTGCGCAAAGAGCAATGGGCAGGCACTGGCTAATCGCCACTGAAACAATCCAAAAATATGCAGCACGCAAAGAAATCTCTTCCGCGCGAGCCTGAGATTTGTGCAGATTGTCGGCGGCCCGCGCACGGTCTAGCCTATCATCTGTTCAGGGTTTGGGCAGAATACCCCGATCGACAAAAATGCGCGTAATCTCGTCTTGTCTGTCATTGGAGTAAAGTATTTGATTTACTGCCAAGATCGCTTTCGCCCCATCAACGAACCGACCCGTTCCCGGAGGGATTCTGTAATGCGATTCTAGGATCGTCGTATCCGCGCGTTCGCGCCCTACAAGATCGTGGATGGCCCAAAGGCACGCGCTCCAAATTTCGCCGTCCGCGTGTTCTTCGCCAATCCAGTCTTCTGGATAGTGTTTTTTCGAATCCAAGCGGCGGAAGTAGCCAGGATTACCATCTTTGGCTGGGTGCGAGAACTGCCCATCCCATTTATCCCAGTATACGTGCCATGTTGACGGTCCAACGTCTGAGAAGAAGGAGGCGGCCCAATAGTCTCCGAATCCTTCGCCCATTGCGCGAGCTTCCGAATGTAATGTCGCGCCCCCGAATCCGGGGACTTGATCGTCTTGGATGGCGTGAGCAATCTCATGCATGATGACCTCCGCGTCTTCAGCGTCTCTCACGCCGCCATCGCCGAATTGAAGTGTCTTGGTAGCGGGGCTGTAGAAGGAATCGTCTTCAGTGCTGAAATGAGCGTCAACCCCCATTGGGCGTGCGTTTATTCCTCGTTTGTGTGATCCCGCGTTTGTGTACCCGAGCTTTTGCAGATAAAGCTCACATTCGGTGATCCAAAAATATGCCATGACTTCGGCGAATCGAGGATCATCCCGTTTGTAGTCATAAATCTGGCTTGGTTCTTTGGCGCGAGACGCGGTAGGGGCTGTTGAGGTATAGTCCCCTTGAAGGAACCCTGATTTGTCAAGATTGTGAAGAGTGACCAACTGCCGCAGATCGTTCAATTTTGGATTGGCTACGTGATAGTCCTCGATGTTTCCGACAAGTACAGCCTTCAAAGAAGCGTCGCCACTAGATTGGACGGGATTCGGCACATAGAGGCGAGCCTTTCCGTCCTCAAACTGAGCGATATTGGTCTTGGACAAGACTTTTGTTGCGTCGGCATCGACCAAGACTCTCCACGAACCGGCAGGATGTCTTGTTAACATATGCACTTCCCAGACCGCAGATGCAGCTTGTTTGCCCGCGAGTATTGAAGGAGTTGCCGTTATACTAATCGCGCCACTTCCGCTGATGGCCGCAAGAGCGAGATTGATAGCTGACGGTTTTCTTGGGTCATCGGTCGGTAATTTCCCCTGAGGTGCAAGGGTAGACCCGCTAAGGGATTCGATGTTCGTAAGCTCGTTCGCAATGGTGGTTACAGTTTTGTCATCTTTCGCTATTTGCACGGATAAGCGATCTCCCAACACCGGCAATCCTTCGAAGGTCCGCGCATAGATTATCTGAGTCCCGGTCAGGGTATTCGCTTCCCTAACCACTTGAAGGTCCTCGGCGGTGACCCCTTTTGCAAAGGATTGAAGGCTTTGAGAAAGGAGCTGTTTCGACGCTTCTTCAGGCGTCGGAAATTCACCGATCAAAATGGCGCCTTCCACCCTTCTTGCTTGACCAGTGTACACGTCGTACTGAGCCAATGATCCTGAGAGAGGCCCTAGATGTATCGGTTCGGGTTGACTTAATCCGGGATATGGCCACGCCTTGCCGCTTGGCGCGAAGAAATAGCTCGGCCTGAGGAACATTACGGCGGCAACAGCAGCAGTAACGCCCAAAATGCTGAGGATGAGCTTATTATGAAGAAACAGCCAAGCCCTAAGTCTAGTCCAAAAATTAGCAATGCGCACGATAGTGCCTCGCCGAAGCTAAAATTTGATCTGGTGCCGAACTACCTCCTGACACGGCCCGAGAAGACGCAATTGCTCGGCTGGCGGCATCGCGACAGGATTCCTAACTTTCTGATTGCCGTCACTCTACCACGAAGTACTCTATAATTCGATAACTACTTGTTGTGAGTGATGACACTTTGTGCTAGTGTCGCGCGATGGTAGAGTCTTCGGACTTTATACATCGAAGATTTTGAGATGAGGTTATTATGCATCCAGCACATTACTTCAGGCTGTTCGCTTCTTTCTGGATTTTCGTCATCACTGTGCCGTTGGCTTCTGGTCAGAATGCCGCCCCGCAAGATATCCCAAACCACGATGTAAAACACGACGTCTCACCCGCCCTGAAAGATATCCCGCCTCCTCCAGCTGTGGCGCACGCCAAAGTGGAGCGACGCGAACATCCGGTCAAGAAATTACCTCCACCGCCATCGAGGAAGGGTCCTCTGGCCCCAGACAGCTCCCTACAAAAGGCCGCGGTCCGGAAACTGCAAGCAACTGACGCCGTCGTGTTCGACGGGATTGGGAATGGAAAGAACAATTTCGCCGTTTCAAGCGATCCCCCTGACACTAACGTGGCGGTAGGAACTACCCAGTTTGTCGAATGGGTGAACACTTCATTCGCTGTTTTTGACAAGACGTCTGGAAAAGTCCTATTTGGTCCGGCGACGGGTGCGACTTTGTGGAGCGGATTTGGGGGGAATTGCGAGAATTTCAATGACGGTGACCCGATAGTTCAATACGACAAGGCTGCAAATCGTTGGGTAATGACGCAATTTGCTATCAGTGGAAAACCATTCTCTCAATGCATTGCAGTGTCTACGACTGCAGACGCAATGGGCCCTTACGCGCGATATGAGTATCAATTCTCTGATTTCAACGACTATCCAAAATTTGGCGTGTGGCCGGACGGATACTACGCCTCCTTTAACATGTTTCGCGGAAATACATTTCTTGGCGCTAAGGCATGCGCATTTGAGCGAGCAAAAATGCTGACAGGAGACGGAGCTCAAATGAAATGCTTCGATGTTCCTGATTTCGGTGGACTACTTCCTTCTGACCTTGATGGTCTGACACCGCCTCCCTCCGGATCTCCGAACTACTTTCTGAATTTCGGAGTAGATCAACTGAACACGTGGAAATTTCACGTTGACTGGAACAATGAGGCCAATTCAACCTTTTCTGGACCAACGGCGGTCAACGTCTCACCTTTTCAAGCTGCGTGTGATTCGTGTGTGCCCCAGCCGAAAAGCCAAGAGGTACTGGATACTTTGAGCGACCGACTGATGTATCGGTTGTCGTACCGCAACTTTGGCGATCACGAAGCACTGTTCGCCAACCATACAATCGCGGTCAACAAGGGAATCGGCATTCGATGGTATGAACTGCGAAACCCGCAGACTACAGCAACAATCGAACAACAGGGTACGTACGCGCCGGATGGGGTTTTTCGATGGATGGGAAGTATGGCGACGGACAAAATGGGAAATATTGTGGTGGGGTATAGCGCCTCAAGCGACAAGATTTTCCCTTCGATTCGATATACCGGGCGCAGTTCAGGAGACCCTTCCGGCACACTAGCAGCTGAAAAAGTCGTAAGGGAAGGAAAGGGCTCTCAAGAAACACCTTCCCGTTGGGGCGACTACAGCAGCGTGAGTTTAGATCCCGCAGACGACTGCAACTTTTGGTTTACGACCCAATACCTAGACGATACTGGCTCTTTCAATTGGCAAACCGCCGTTGTGCGACTGCACTTCAATTCGTGCAAGTAGAAGATCGTTACCAGGATTAAAATCGATGATCTCTACAGTTAGGTTATTTCTGGTGCTTACTGCCGTTGGGGGGATTTTTTCGACCTCTGTCAGTGCCTTCCGGGAAAGCACAAACGATTCGAGCCAGCTAGTCGTGACTCTTCGAGCGCCAAGCGACGTCGAGACAACAACCATCGCCGATCCGTTAGACGTTCAGCACGCGTTAGCGCTTTATCGTGCACTCATTGATCCCAATTGCGGTTCCGATACACCTTGTAAGGAGTATCCGACGTATATAATTGTCAACGTCGTCCACTGGGACGTAACAACTACACGCAACTCTGCCGCCTCGACTTCTCCGGCGAGTAATTGGTACTTAATTCATCCAAAGAGTGATCGTGAGTCGAGCTTGGTCTCACCCCTAATGGACGGCGCTCTTCGTATTTACGGGAGTAAGAGTGTCGGATTCCTCGCGGTGCACATGGGAATATCAGTTCTTTCGACTATCCCAGAGGTTCGCTACACAGTCGAAAGCAAAGGGAAAAAATCCGTTCAGGAGACAGACGCCATCAGCCTGTTTAATTTAGTGCTCGGTGGCGCTGGCAAGAGACCTACGAAGAATCGGAACGATTATCTCGTTGGTGGACGCGAGGTTTCCAACATACGGAAGCTTCCTTCAGACATCATTGTCTCGGGAGGTGCTTATGCACCGGGTCCTGCCGTAGCGTCCGACCAGAAGCCCGCGGCAACGTTCAACCAAACGTATGATGATGAAGGTTTTGCGTTTTGGGACGTGAGTATAGGAATCCCGGTCAAAGGCGTGAGCGAAGTTCAGTACAGCTCCGACGGAACAGTCCAAGCCAAAACAGTATCGAGGGTAAACGCATACGGAATGGCCCACTTGTATCCGTACCCGGTTGACTTAAAGGGTGACTACCCATGGCTGCCAAGCATCGTTGGCGGCTTGGCTCTTTCAGGAAAGCCCTTGAACAAACCCTTTGTCGGTCTCGCGATGGGAGCAAAAAAACCATTGCCCATACGCGTAAATGTGTTCGCTGGTATCGTGTTTAATAAGGTTTTTGCGCCAACAACGCTATCGACCGGTTCGACCGCTAGCCCGGGTCAATTGGACGCAGACCTCAAGTCGCATCGAGTGCGAAAATTGTTGATCGGAGTAGATATTCCGATTACTCAATTCATAACCGCAATCACCAAGAAGTCGGAATAGCGCCTCAAGATGTATTCTATGAACCGCAGCCACGTACATTCTGTGTACAGCCGAACCTTTTGAACCGCGAAAATATGATTAAGAACCCCCACCTGATGGCTAACATGGTCTACTCGAAATTGGATGAAAAGGCGCCGAAAACACATCGGTTTTATTTCCAATTGCGGTGGCCGAGCTAGTGAATCACTTAGCCGTTCGAGTTGCTCCGTTTTCGATTACAGCACGCAAGCTCCGGCACGATGGCGCGCCATCCCGTAGAGCTGCTGGAGAAATGAAGAATTTCTCAGGGGCAATTAGGGGCACTAAGAATTCCCTCCCTTTCCTTTCAATACCTTAGAAGGCCAGGCTGCACCGCAAAACTCCTTTATTTCCAACAAACTAGTAGTTTCGATCCCCACCGCCCCTACCAACCATCCTTCTGATTGGTCGGGACTTAGCAAAAACGCGAGGGGGCAAAAGGGGGCAGATAAGCCCGATGATCCGGTTCGTGCGTGAATTCTCAGCGGCACGAGTGACAGCCGGATTCCTTGGGACGTGGGTGTCTCCATCCCACAGCCCTCAGCAAGGATCTTGGTCATTTTTGACCCCTGTTCTAAATGCGCAAGCTTTTCTCGCTATGTTTAATTGATTTGATTTTTCAGGGTCGGCGCGCCGATTCCCGGTCCCCTTCGATGCTGCTCTGAGGCGGGGATAAGGAGCCGTCCCTCAAAGATGAATGCTTTGAAATCCTGTCAATGCCGCACGGTCTTTGTATTTACCCGAGCCGATCCTCGCTTGTAGAGCCGCCAGAGTAGTGTGATCTTAATTCGATACTCAACCAATTCTTTGCTTACACCGTATCGTTTTGCTATTCGGCGTGCGGAAGTACCCTTCCGCACGGCTGAGAGGAGGGGTGCATACGGGAGCAATGCGGCGGCACCGACAGCGTACGCCTCGCGCTCATTGCTTTGTTCGTAGTCTCTCCGGCACAATCCATCTAATCCTGTCGTTATTTTGGTTGGCCGATGGCCGAGAAAGACGTGGGCCACTTCCTCCATCAGAGTGGCCTTTGTCCTTTCCGCATTGTGGGTCGAATTTAGGATGCATAGTTGCCAGCCGTCCGGGAAGGAGAGGGTCCCGCCGGACCAGTTCGACGCAAATCGTCCTGTCAACAGACGCAATTGTGCTGGAGTGAGCATGCGAATGTCCGACGGTTCGATGACGTGAATCCTGAAATGTTTTGCAAGGACGAAAGGGTCCAAAGCTTTTTCGACGGGAGTCTGGGCTATCTCTCTAAAGCGCAATCCGGCTATTTCATACTGCCTACCCAGCGGATTTCGGGGTAGAAGCGCCTTCATTCAAGGGAACCTCGTGGGTGCTTGGAGAATTGTTTATAGGCAGCCCGGACCATTTGCGTAATGACTTTCGCCGCGTCGGGAGAGAGATTCTTGTCCGCTCGTAAATGGACTTCAATGACCTCCAGTGTTTTTGCGTCCGAGCGCGTTCTCTTTGGAGGTAGCGGTGATCCGATTATCTTTTCGATGGGTAGTTTGACCCAATTCAGTATGTGAACAAGCGTGCCGGTGTCGGGCTGGGGACGTTTCTTGCCTTTACGCAAAATCCGAGACATGGTTGCGGGACTAACGCGTGCTGCACCTGCCGCTTCTCGTAGGGACAGGTCTTCCTGTTCCATCTTCCACTGGATATGTTCGGCCAGTTGATCGAGATCGATTCGGGCAGTTTCCACGCTGGCACCTCCTTTTTGATTCGAGGGCTGATTTGACTCCCCACTTCTGTTCCACAGAATACACGATCTAATCTCTCTTGACACAGAGAAAGCATTTGGTGTAATCACAGATGAAACAGTTGCATCAGGCAGGGCACACCGCGCACGCTCGGCCTGCAAGGCACGGCCACCGGCGAATCCGATTGGCCAGAAAAGTGAGGAACTCACGTGAACGCATTCTGTCCGAGGTGTGGGGTTATTGAGCAGAGTGTTGCTCAGCAAATCGGCGGGAAGATCACATTTGCTGTGGCCGGGGCTGCGCTCGGAAGGCGGGCCACAAAGAATCCTCTTGTTACCGCCGTCGCCGTTCTGGGCGGCGTGTTGATCGGACATTTCATCGATCAGGAGGTCAGCAAGCGGTGCCCGCAGCATGCTGCGCGCGATCTCCAGCGCTTTTTGCATCTGAGGATCCTCGCCCGCCAGAAGCTGCTCCGGTTTCAATTCGACGTTAAGACTTGGCGACACTCCTTTGCCCTCGATAAGTCTCCCCTCCCAAGTTAGATATGCCGCGACTGGGACACCGACAATGTAGCCAAAGCCTGCTTTGAACGCGCTGCCACTTAGCAGTCGTCCTGGGGTCTTTGTGCCGACAATTGTGGCCAGTTTGTTCTCTTCGGCAAACGCGGCCACCATTTCTCCGGCACTCGAAGTGTGTTCGTTGACGAGAATTATCACACGGCCATGAAATCGTTGTGGGCCGAGACCTTCCGTGACAACGAGAATGGACTTGTCGATGAAACCGTAACGCAGAGCCAACCAAAGAAGGGTGGCTTTGTGCGAAGGTATTCGACCAAATCTCGGCAATTTTTCTCTTGAATAGCCTCTCTCTTTACGTGCACGTGTGAGGCTATATCCGACTTCGGTCTTGCCGGGAGTCAAATAACTCATCAACCGTAAGCCGCCGATGCCGCCTCCGGTATTTCCACGAAGGTCCACGATAAGCCGGCTCGAATGTTTCAAATGCGCGAAGGCGGTGTCCAGCATGTGAGCGAAATCAATTCCGACTGCTCCAGGAAACATGGTCACTTTTAGCCAACCGATTCCCTCGGGCAACTGTGAGCACACGACAGCTTTGGGAACAATAACAGGGTGGTTCTTCGACCTCGGGGACGGCACTTGGAGAGACCCGACGACCCGTTTGCCCTCTGGCTTTTGGACTGCGTATTGGGAGTCGTCACCGACAGGGAAAATCGGTGGCTCGGGCGGCTTCAGTTCTCGATTGCGAACCTGAAGGAGGATGTCGCCCGGACGCAGGCCTGCCACATGCGCGGGTCCGCCTTCGTGAACATCCTGGAACATCCAGCGTTGCTCGCCGTCGAAGTTACAGCGCATGAAGGTGGCACTGATCGCGTGACGGCCGGGTACATTCGGGCTCTTGGAGTGACGGAAACCGGTGTGGCTGGTCTTTAGTTCACTCAGGAGGTCCTGTATCTGTTTTTCGAACTCTTCGTCGTTGCCGCTTCGGAGAATCTTGTCCTTTCTGGTATTGGATAACTCCTCCCAATTGGCGCCGTTCATTCCGGGATCGAAATGCTTCCGCGTTACGAGTTCGCAGACGCGAGAATAAATCTTCTCTCGCGATTGGATATCGAGGCTCATGGGACCCTCAAAGGAATCGGCGATCCGCCGTCGCCGACCAAAACGAAAGCTGCCCAATAGTAAGGCGGCACTTGTCGACCGTATTTCGCTAGCACGTCAAGTTTAGCTTGCCGTAACGCCGCGGCCTTGTCCTCGCCTTCCGCGATATGAGTATAAAACCTCTCCATGAGAGCAAGTGTGTACGTATCGTCGGCACTCCAAAGGCTCGCGACGACTGCCTTTGCACCGCTCACAAGGAACGCTTCGACCAAGTTGGTGACGCCTTCCTCGCCCTGGAGCTTTCCTACACCTGTGTTGCAGGCAGAGAGTGTCACCAGGTCGGCATTAAAACGCAGCCGTATGATCTCGCGGACCTGCAATAAGCCGTCGTCGTGCGAGTTCGCGTCCACGCCCAACACAAGCCCTGACCGCTCTGGAAATTGGGTATCCGCAAACCCATGCGCGGCGAGATGAATGATTTTGAAATCCTCCAGAGGCTCAGATTTGAACGTGGTCTCGGTCGCATCTGAGCCAAGTAGCACGACTGTGTCACTTCCGAGAATTTTCTGCACTTCAAGGACCTCCTCGCGAGTCTGCGGCAAGTCGTACAGAGGTGTTCCGAGAGCGTCAGAGAATCCTCGCAGTAGTCTTTGCTTAACGGCGGTAGGCTTGTCGATTTTCGAGGAGACGTGGCCCTGATTCTGATATTGCACATCCCCGACTCCTAAGAATACATGGCGTGAGGGTGGGGGCTCTTTGACGGTCCTCAGAACAGTTAGGACCGTCGATGCCGGTACGTAGCTTACAGTATGGGTCTCAAGCAACAAGGCGCCCGTCGAATCGCGGAGAGAGTCGAACGGCAGCAGATGCAGTATTCCATCTGATACGACAATCAAACGTTCGGCGG
>WNFS01004756.1_pt1 | contig 16217 bp, 12 predicted proteins | sample 5400141 | NCBI WGS metagenome assembly WNFS01 (sample SAMN13153358, study PRJNA577476) | soil metagenome | isolation source: 60 cm saprolite under Madrone tree | place: USA:California | collected 2016-06-14
CGTCGGACTTAGGTTCGTCAGGCGGTCGCTCCGGCCGCACTGGCATTGCAACTGGCGCAACCATGCTCTCGTCAGGCTCTTGAGACTGCGCTGGAGCCAAAGCAGTCGCGAGCAGCTCGGCCACCCGCTTCAAGCTGTCAACGCGTGCCGTATCGAAGGCGAAAGGACGGGATGACAGAATCTCGATAAGGCCCAGAACCTGCAATCTGCCAAAAACCGGGCGTCGTGTCGGGATGGGTACAACCACGGCAGAGCGCAGCCGCAGACTTTTGGCTGTGGCTGCGCGGACCCGGTAATCTGATTCGGTGTCGTTACAAACCACCACCGCCCCGGTTTCAAAGCATTGCCGGGTCAGTGCAGAATCAGGTTGCAGTCGTGAGCCCACCGCAGGAGCATCGCCCACACTGGCTCGGCAGACGATGCCCCACTCATCGCGCATGGCAATGGCAGCGCCATCGGCGTGCGTCAGCGAGTAAACGCGAGCCAGCACTTCGCTCAGGAGAGCAGAGATTGGCCGATCGCGATTGTTGCTTATTTGTTTTTCGAGTTCGCCTAGTTCGGCGTCAACTGGGTTCGGGGCAGAGAGCGACTTCTGGGCCTCGCTACGCACAATCGCGAGTTCGACACTCTGCCTGGACATCGAATTGCCTCGTGCCCTCCAAGGCTGAAGTGAAAATTAGGAGGAGAAAGACACGGGTGTGTGCAAGAAACCAACACCGTGCAAGAGACTAACACTATGAGGGTCCGCGGCGTGGGTCAATTACCCAAAATTGGTGCACCCGCTCAGGGGCCTTCCAGCCCCCGCGGAATAGTCCCTCCAAGGACCGTTCACCGACTCCTTCAACGAACCGTAGCCGAGCGTACGCGCGACCCGGCGCTTGTTACGCGCTCTGCAACGCGGCGGCTGTCGAAGCCGCGCCGACCACCGGTAGCCGGGCGACTATGAGGGTACCCTTGCCGTTGCCGTCAGAACTGATTTCCAAACTGCCGCCCAGTTGGCGGAGTCTTTCTCGCATTCCCCTGATTCCAACTCCGAGCACTCCCGCTGAGTGCATCGCAATCCGCTTCTCGGGTGCGATGCCCTTGCCTCGGTCCTGCACTTCGACTCGAACCTGGCCATCGGAACGAATTAGGCGAACTCGGGCGATCGGGCTTTCCGAATGGCGATGAATGTTGGTCAGGCATTCCTGAACGGTTCGAAAAATGGCTGTTTCTAACTCCCGCGAGAACCGGCCTAAATCACTGGGGAACTCAAGTTCGACTTTAATTTTGCTGCGTTCGGCAAATCCGTCTATGTACCAGCGAAGCGCCGACGAGAGCCCCGCCTCATCCAGCAGAGGTGGGTGAAGAAGGTGCGAAATTGTGCGGACTTCTTCACTAATTGCCTGAACCATGGCTTCGCTATCGGTGAGGGCATCGACGGTCTTAGTAAGTCGTTCGATGTCTTCTCGCGCGGTGGACAGATTCATAGTGAGGGCTACCATCGTCTGCCCCACGCTGTCGTGCAATTCGCGGGCGATCCGTCGTCTCTCATCATCCTGCGATTCGAGCAGACGGGCACTGAGGTCGCGCAGACTTTGATTGGCACTATCGAGTTCCGCTGTGCGCTCTCTGACTTTTTCCTCCAGTTCCCCTTGCGCCCGCCGCAGCTTTTCATTATCACGGCGACGTTCTTCTCCCATTGCTACCACGACGCCTGAGGCAAACAGGAATGCAAGACTGCCCAACACATAGCCCGTGCCAGGGATGCGAAGTGAGTGCAGGGGCGGAATGAACCAGTACTTGGCCCCGGCAAGGGCAAGAGCGACGGTCAAAACTGATGGCCCCAAACCAGCGTACCAGGCGGCGAAAGCCACTGCTGGAAAGAGGACGATGTAGGGCACATCGTTGCCGAGAAAGGGACTCAGCACCTGACACACGAGCAAAGCAACTACCAGCCCTGAGAGCGCGACCGTATAGCCCGCCGGCGGGTGGTTCGCGATTCGTGCGGAGAGCGGATTGTCGGTTTGCATTTTCTTGAATCCCCGGCGCAAAAACGTGCTCATTCAGCCAACAGTGTCGCCTAAGCCCTGCTGCTATCTGGAAACTTGAAAATTTCAACGCTCATAATATCGAAGGAGCTGCAAAGTAGACCCAACCTATTGCGAAGATAGAGATTGGTAAATAGGGTGAATCCTGTATGACTTCGACCGAATCGCTAAGAATACTCAGGGAAGCCCAGCAAATCTCGATCGTGAGCATTGCGGAGTAACAGTCGCCACCCTCATCTTTCACAACGCGGGGGCACGAGCTGGGTGGCGCGACCTATAGATAGTATGGCGTTCCGCTAGTATGAAGTTCCGCCGACCGAGCATATTTTGCTCGTCAGCTTTCTCATGCGGCGCACGCTGAAAGGCTGAATCGCTACCACGTTCGCTGTAGTTCTACGGAAAAAAGTTCTGAAGCCTAGCGTGCAGAGTGATTCAGGCGGTTAGCTCGGTCAAGCTAAGATGAACAAAAGAAAATGTCTTGGCGTCTGTCGCGGAAAAAGGGTGCCACAAGGGGGGGGACTTTGGCAGGGTGTTTGCTCGGAAATGTCAGAACCCCAAAATCTCTCGGGAGGATTTCATGAACAAACCGACTCGTTCTCGATGGTTGGGTATTGTGCTGGTGCTGTCTCTCAGCGCGTGCTTGACAAGTGCTCTCAACGCCCAGCAACCGGCGCGACAGCCGGACCAGCAATCTCCAAGCCAGGCGGGGGGGCAACAATCGCAACCGCCAGCCCAGGCACCGGATCAATCGGGACAGCAAGCGCCCGATTCCCAGGCCCAGTCCCAGCAGCCTCAAGGCCAAATCTTCGCAGGCACGGTTGTGAAGTCTGGCAACAAGTACGTATTGCAAGATGCTGGTGGCACGGCATACGACGTCGATCGCCAGGATCTGATGAAAAAATATGAGGGCCAGAAAGTTCGCGTCAACGGCACGCTCGACCCGGACGGCAAAACCATCCACGTAAAATAAACAGGACGCGATCCACGTCCTCTGGCGCGAAAGAAGGGGCCGCCGAAATCGGCCCCTCTTTTGTCGTTCACAACCGGATGGAAGCGCATCCACCCGCAAGGGCTGCGCCCTCGGCCCCTACCCCGCGTAGAGAAAGCTCCCGGCGACCAGCAGCAGCCGAGATGTTTAAGAGCGTAACCTGCGCAGTTATTCCCCTCTGCGACTGGCATTCGTCCATCGCGTTGCGATTCGATCGGCGCAGAATGGGTATTCCACAAAAGCTGTCGCTCTACGATCAAACATTCACATGCCGGCCTTGCGTGGTTTTGCGGGTGCTTGTTAAGCTTGCCCCATGCCGCGACCGATGAAGGAGCGTATCGAAGACTTGCGGAGAGAAATAGCCGACATCAGCGAAGCCAACCGCTTGTACTTCGAAGGCGGGAAAAAGGCAGTAGCGGCAGCCGATCACCAGCGAAGGCTTGAGAGATTGCAGGCCATCCGGGATGAGTTGATGTCCCTCACTGACTGGAAAAAAACCTGACGCCGCGCCTGCCTACGGCTCGGAAAACAGGTTTTCTCTGTTGATTGAAATCCGCCGGGAATGCAGTTGAGCTTGAGCAAAACGCGGCCGCAAATCGTCGGCGGTTGCTGACACCGTGTTATGCCGCTGGGGATTCTGGCACGAACCACGAGCCCCCGTCAGCCTTGTAGTGGGCGTGATGCTTGACTGGATATCTGATTCCTGTAGAACAACGGGGACGTCTTGAGTCGCCATCCCGCGCTTGTAATCTCTGAGGCGCATGTTAGTATGACCATGCCGTTAACGTACACGATCGGGACTTTTGCGCTGCCTTCATGAGCTAGAGAATCCTCCGTACGGCTTGCAAGTAACATGCTAACCACTCTTCTCGCGAGCCTCCTTGTATCCTCTGCCGCCGTCGACACCCACAGCTCACCCATTCCATTGCGGAAGATCGTTAGAGACACGATTGGTTCGCCTGGTTTGGCCAATCTCCTGAGGCAGAGGAATTGAACCGGATGTCCATGCAGGTTCTCGGAGTCGATGTCGGGACGGGTGGTACTCGCGCCGTAGTTGTCGGCGAGAACGGTCGCATACTCTCGTCCGCTACCGAGGAACACGAGCCCTTTGCCTCACCTCAGATTGGCTGGGCCGAGCAAAACCCCGAAGACTGGTGGCGTGCCTGCGGGATTGCCGTGCGGAAAGCCTTGGCCATCGCGGCCTTGGCTGGCGATCAGATAGGCTGCGTCGGGTTCTCGGGACAGATGCACGGGGCGGTCATGCTGGACGCCACGGACGAAGTTGTGCGTCCGGCGCTGATCTGGTGCGACGTGCGCACCGAAAAACAATGTCAGGAGCTTTCGGAAAAAGTCGGAGCCGAAGCGCTCATCCGCCTCACCTGCAATCCTGCGCTGCCCAATTTCACTTTAACCAAGTTCCTATGGGTGCGCGAGAACGAACCGGAGAATTGGAAACGGGTCCGGTCGGTGATGCTGCCCAAGGACTACGTCCGCTTCCGGCTTACCGGTGAGAGTGCCACTGACATGGCAGACGCATCCGGTACCTTGCTGCTGGATGTCGCCCACCGCCGGTGGTCTCATGAAGTGCTGCAGGCGGCCGGCATGGACGAGTCGCTGCTGCCGCGGCTGTTTGAGTCGTCCGAAATCTGCGGGAAAGTCTCTCCCAGTGGAGCCGCTGCTACCGGTCTGCAGCCGGGTACTCCGGTTGTGGCCGGCGCCGGAGACCAGGCTGCCGGAGCCGTGGGCATGGGAATCGTGGCGCCGGGTGCGGTGAGCGCAACCATCGGAACATCTGGAGTTGTGTTCGCGGCGACGGATCGTCCGGCTCTTGATCCCAAAGGAAGGCTGCACACTTTCTGTCATGCCGTGCCGGGTCGTTGGCACCTGATGGGAGTAACGCAGGCGGCGGGCCTTTCCTTGCGATGGTTTCGTGACCGCTTCGGCGCGGCTGGAAATGAAGATGGGCGTGATGCTTACGAGCGCCTTACGGCAGAGGCCGCTGCCCTCCCACCCGGATCTGACGGCCTCTTGTGGGCTCCATACTTGATGGGTGAGCGTACGCCGCATCTTGACCCGAACGCGCGCGCAGCTTTGATTGGCCTGACTGCGTCCCACACCCGCGGGCATGTGGTCCGCGCGATTCTTGAAGGCGTGGCATTCAGTTTGAGGGATTCGTTCACACTTTTTGCCGAGATGGGCGTTCCCGTCCGGAACATTCGTCTGGGCGGAGGTGGAGCGCGATCTCCGTTGTGGCGGCAGATTCAGGCTGATGTCTATGGACGCGAAGTTGAAGTCCTCGAAGCCGAAGAGGGCGCGGCCTATGGAGCGGCAATTCTTGCCGGGGTTGGAGCTGGAGTCTGGAGTTCGGTCGACACCGCCTGCAGTGAAGTAGTAAAGGTCGCCCAACGTGTGGCTCCGCAACCTGCGGTGGTTGAGCGAATGAATGCGAGCTACGCGGCATACTGCCGGATATATCCGGCGGTGGTGTCGGTTTTGGGCTGAGTGACCTGGACTGGGGGAGGGCCGAGGAGGAAGTCTATGAGGAGCGGTGACGCCTCCTATCGGCCAACCGTGGAGGACGAGTCCTCGTAACCTGCCAAGATAGAATCTATGCGCCGAACCTTACCTTAAATTCTCAACTAAATCATGACGCGCCCCCAGCACCTTGAAATTCTAGTAGTACTCCTGCTCGGAGGCTGGGGCCTCGAAACCTTGCACGCCGAAGCGAGCCGAGACGCATGGTTGCGGTATGCGCCCCTGGAGAGCGCGGTGCGCTCAAAATACGAATCGCTTCCGGCGAGCGTGGTTGTTCTGGGGAATTCGGCCGTGCTCAGGACGGCACAGGGAGAGATGATTCGTGGCCTCAAGGGAATGACCGGCAAAACCCTGGATGCAGGGAGAGGCGTCCGGGAGAGGGCGATTGTCCTAGGAACACTCGCAACCATCCACGCTGCAGCCCCGGGATTGGCGCCACCCAATCCGCTCGGAGCGGGTGGCTTTTGGCTGATCACTGCGCAAGTTCGTGGCTTCGACTGCCTAATTGTCACCTCCCCTACGGAGCGGGGCGTTCTTTACGGCGTGTTCGCGTTCCTGAGCAAAGTGGCTGGCGGCGAACCTGTTTCTCCGCTCCACGAATTGCAGCAACCCTACGCGGCGCTTCGCTGGGTGGATCAATGGGACAACTTGAATGGCACCATCGAGCGTGGATACGCGGGCCCTTCCATCTTCTTTGAGAAGGGAAGTGTCCGCCCTGATTTAACCCGCGCCGGTGAATACGCACGCTTGCTTGCTTCCCTCGGCATCACTGGTTGCACGATCAACAACGTGAATGCTGATCCCCGTATTGTTGACGATAGTTTTCTTCCGCAACTGGCGCGCATCGCGGATGTATTTCGTCCTTGGGGCGTACAGCTGGCGGTGTCCGTCGATCTGGGTAGCCCTAAGACTTTAGGAAACTTAGACAGCTTCGATCCGCTCGATCCCCGGGTGGTCGAATGGTGGCGGACAAAGGTCGCCGAGATCTACCGGCAGATTCCGGACTTCGGTGGGTTTGTGGTCAAGGCAGATTCCGAGGGGCGTTCCGGTCCATCCTCCTACGGCCGGACACCTGCTGACGCGGCCAACGTCATTGCCCGCGCGCTCCAGCCGCATGGCGGCGTTCTTTTTTATCGGGCCTTCGTGTATGACCATCACCTGGATTGGCAAAACCCCAAGAATGACCGCGCCCGAGCTGCTTACGACATTTTCCATCCGCTCGACGGGAAGTTCGACGCCAACGTCATCATCCAGACCAAGTACGGCCCCATCGACTTTCAGGCACGCGAGCCAGTATCGCCGCTTTTCGGCGGGCTGGAGAAAACCAACGAAGGCATCGAATTGCAAATCACGCAGGAGTACACGGGGCAGCAGCGGCATCTGTGCTTCCTTCCTACGATGTGGAAACAGGTGCTGGACTTCGACCTGCGCGTGAACGGTGACCGGACACCAGTTAAAGACCTGGTCGCTGGCAAAGTGTTTCATCGCATCGCTGGAGCTTTTGTGGGCGTGGCCAATGTCGGCATGAACCCGAACTGGCTCGGGCATCCGCTGGCCATGGCCAACCTCTACGGTTTCGGGCGCTTGGCATGGAACCCCAATCTGAGCGCGGAGACCATCGCCCGGGAGTGGACTGGTCTCACCTTTGGCAACGATCCGGTGGTGGTGAAGACGATCACCGCCATGCTGCTTGCGTCCTGGCATACCTATGAGAACTACACCGGGCCGCTGGGCGCACAAACGTTGACCGATATTCTGGGCAGCCATTACGGGCCGGGAATTGAATCCTCCGAGCGCAATGGCTGGGGGCAGTGGCATCGCGCTGATCACCAGGGTATCGGCATGGACCGCACTGTGGCGACCGGCACTGGTTATGACGGTCAATATCCGCCTGCGATTCGAGATTTGTACGAGTCCGTGCAGACGACTCCGGACGAACTGCTGTTGTTTTTCCATCATGTTCCATACACCTACCGCCTCCGTTCGGGTAAAACGGTAATCCAGCACATCTATGACTCGCATTACGAAGGCGCGGAGCAGGCGGCCGATTTCGTGCGGCAATGGAAATCGCTTGAACTTCGGGTGCCGGCCGAGTTGTATTCAGAGGTGCTGGCCAGGCTTGAATACCAGGCGGGGCATGCGATCGTGTGGCGCGACGCGATTTGCAATTGGTTTTTACGAACGTCCGGGATTCCTGACGCGCAGGGGCGCGTGGGAAATCATCCCCATCGCATTGAGGCGGAAGCCATGTCGCTCAAGGGCTATACAGCCATGGACGTGATTCCCTGGGAAAACGCTTCGGGAGGCAAAGGCATTGAATGTGTGCAGGCGTCGACTTGCACGGCCACATTAGTGTTCGACTGGGCCGCAGGGACATATGAGATGGATGTGCAGTACTTCGATCAGAGCAACGGGGAATCGAAGTTCCGGATCTTTGTAAGCAATCGGCAGGTGGATGAATGGGTGGCCAGCGATCGCCTGCCTGCGACCAAGCCAGGCGGCGATTCTTCCACCCGCCGCAGAATTCCCGGGCTAGCTCTTCGCCCAGGAGATGAAATCCGCATAGAGGGCATTCCGGACAGCGAGGAACGCGCACCTCTGGACTACGTCGAGTTGCATGCCTCAACGGAATGAGAAATGCCGGCTGCAATCCGTTACCGGAAGGGGTTTAGATAAATGTCACCCGGGTTAGAGAAACTGCCCTACCGATTCTTACTTGCCACATTGCTCGTCTGCAGCTGGACTGGCACACAGGCGCAGTCCGCCAATTACGATGAATCAAAAGTCGGCGCCTACACTCTTCCCGATCCGCTGATCTTCAACAATGGCAAGCCTGTGCGTAGCGCGCGTGACTGGAAACGCCGGCGAGAGGAGGTTGTCGAACTCTTTGCGACGAGTGTGTACGGCCACAGCCCAAAAGCGCCCAAACGCATAACTTTCGAGATGTTTGATAGCGCCAAGACTGCGCTTGGCGGCAAGGCGATTCGCAAGCAAGTGACCATTTACTTTTCTGCCAACAAGGACGGGCCGAAGGAGGATGTGCTCATCTACGTTCCTGCCGGGGCGCGCAAGCCGGTTCCAATCATCCTCACCCTTAATTTTTCAGGCAACCAGTCTGTCATCAACGACCCAGGGATCAAGCTGTCCACAATCTGGGACTCGAAGACGCACCGGCGGCAACCAGCGTCCGAAGAATCGCGCGGGCGTGACACGGAATTCGAGGTCGAGAAAATCCTGGCCCGGGGATACGGCTTTGCCACCATCTGCTACCAAGACATAGAGCCGGATTTCAAAGGCGGCTATGTCGACGGCATCCGCCCTTTGTTCTTCAAACCAGGACAGAGCGAGCCCGCGCCCGACGACTGGGGTGCCATCGCGGCGTGGTCCTACGGTTTAAGCCGGGCCCTGGATTATCTGGAGAAGGACAAGGATGTTGACGCGAAGCGGGTGGCGATTATGGGCCACTCCCGTCTCGGCAAGGCGGTTCTCTGGGCAGGCGCCATCGATACCCGCTTTGCCATGGTGCTCTCCAGTTGTTCGGGAGAGGGTGGAGCTTCACTGGCGCGGCGCAACTATGGCGAAACTGTCACCCATCTTGTCGACGCGTTTCCTTACTGGTTCAGTACCAACTTCCAAAAATATCCTGATCATGTCGACCAGCTTCCCGTCGATACCCACGAATTGATTGCCCTGATCGCTCCCCGCCCCGTATATATTACCGGCGCCGAAGACGATCGCTGGGGCGATCCCAAGGGCGAGTTCCTCGCATGTATTGCTGCTGGCCCTGTCTATCGGCTACTGGGCCGGCAGGATCTTGGGACCAGTGAGATGCCGGCGCTCGACCAGCCGATCATGCATACCATCGCGTATCACATTCGTACCGGCAAGCATGCGGTCACCGCCTTCGATTGGGATCAATTCCTGGCTTTTGCCGACATGCACCTTCGCGGCCGCCAGTGAAAGTGGATTCACTCTACGCCTTACTTCGTGGCCTACTTGGTTACACTGTTTGTTTGTAGCCTCGATCATTGCCTACGAGTTTAGTTGCGTCAAGGTTGAAGATGAGGAGTGAATGGCCGGCGAAGCCACCAGCGGCCTGAAATTCCTCTTATGTAGCGACAACGGTGCGCTTGAGGCCCGATGTGACCAGCGGAATTACCAGCATCAGGACCTCCGGGAAGCAGCGAAATCTGAGGTGCTGACTTCAGGACCATGAGCTACCCGACTATAGCAGCCCCGATTGTTCGAGCGCAGACTCTAGAGGCAGACCAGGGTACTGTCACGGGACATGGCGGTATGGGAGCTTACTGGTGCGCCGCCGGACTCTCGGCGGGCAGGGGCGCGATGGGCGCGATCGGCTGCGCCGTCTCTTCGCTGCTTTGCGGGAGCGGTTGCTCCAGGGCCACGGCCAGAACCTGATCCATGGTTTCGACAAAACGCAACTTCATGGCATTGCGCAGATTCTCCGGAACCTCGGCCAGGTCTTTCTCATTGTCCTGAGGCAGGATCACCTCGAACAATCCGGCGCGATGCGCGGCCAGAAGTTTTTCTTTCAATCCGCCGATCGGCAACACTTTGCCGCGCAGCGTAATCTCGCCGGTCATGGCGATATCGCGACGCACGGGAATCTTGCTCAGAGCGCTGGAAATAGCGGTAGCGATCGTGATGCCCGCCGAGGGGCCATCTTTGGGGATGGCGCCTTCCGGCACATGCACGTGAATGTCGAGAGTGCGGTAGAAATCGCGCTGCAATCCCAGGCGATGGGCGCGCGAGCGCACATAAGACATGGCTGCCTGCGCCGATTCCTGCATCACGTCGCCGAGCGTTCACGTTGTCCGGAGCGATGGCGACGTTGTAGCCTTCCCCGTCTTTTACCACCTTGCGCGCGACCTTGCGGCAAACGTTGCCGATTTCGCGTTCTAGGTTGCGGACGCCAGCTTCCCGCGTGTACGAGCGAATCAGGGCGGTGATGGCGTCATCGGTGAACTTCAGATTCTTCTCGGTCAATCCGGCTTGCTGCAACTGCTTCTTGACCAGGAACTGTTTGGCAATCTCAACTTTTTCGTGCTCGGTGTAGCCGTGGAGACGCAACACTTCCATCCGATCCTGCAGAGCGGGCGGAATCGTATGCATGACGTTGGCCGTGGCAATGAAGAAAACTTGTGAGAGGTCGTATTCTACGTCGAGGTAGTGGTCGACGAACATGAAATTCTGCTCGGGATCGAGCACTTCGAGCAGCGCCGCCGACGGGTCGCCACGGAAGTCCATCGACATTTTGTCGACTTCGTCCAGCATGAAAACCGGATTCTTGGTACCGGCCTTCTTCATCATCTGGATAATCTGCCCTGGCAGGGCGCCGATATAAGTGCGGCGGTGGCCGCGGATCTCGGCTTCGTCCCGCACCCCGCCGAGCGACATACGCACGAACTTCCGGCCGGTCGCCTTGGCAATCGACATCCCCAGCGAAGTCTTGCCGACTCCTGGAGGCCCAACGAAACACAGAATCGAACCCTTTGGATTCTTGACCAGTTGCCGCACCGCCAGGAATTCCAGGATGCGGTCCTTGATCTTTTCCAGCCCGTAGTGATCTTCGTTGAGAACCTTTTCCGCGCGAGTAATGTTGCGGATTTCCTTGGACCGCTTTTTCCAGGGAACGGCCAGCAGCCAATCCAGATAATTGCGCGAAACCGTGGACTCGGCCGACATCGGAGGCATGGCTTCCAGCTTCTTGAGTTCCTGCACCGCCTTGTCGCGCACTTCCTTGGGCATGCCGGCGGCTTCGATCTTCTTTTTCAGTTCGTCGAACTCGCTCTTTTCGCCGCGCCCCAGTTCTTTCTGGATGGCCTTGATCTTCTCGTTGAGGTAGTACTCTTTTTGGGCGCGTTCCATCTGCCGCTTCACCCGCGACTGAATGGTACGGTCCATGTTCAACTTTTCGATCTCGATGTCGAGCACGTCGCCGATCCGGGTCAGGCGCTCCGCAGGGTCGAAAATCTCCAGCAGTTCCTGTTTTTCTTCGATGGAGAGCTGCAAGTTGGCGGCGATGGTGTCGGTCAGCTTGGCCGGATCTTCCATGCGCACGGCCGCGATCATAGTCTCGTAGTTCAGCGACTGGCACAGCTTCACATACTGCTCGAAAAGAGCCGTGACCCGCTGCATGCCGGTCTCGATCTGGGGGTTGGTCTCGGTCGCATAGCGGGCCACGCGGAGCGAAACCTGCATGTAGCCTTCGCTTTCGCTGATCTGCAGTACCTTGCCCCGCTCGATGCCCTCGACCAGAACCTTGATATTGCCGTCGGGCAACTTGAGGCTCTGCACGATGTTGACGATGGTGCCCACCTGGTAGATCTCGTTGGGCTTAGGTTCGTCGATGCTGGCGTCGTGCTGGGTTGCGAGGAAGATCTTCTTGTCGGCGGCTAGCGCCTCTTCCAGGGCACGAACGCTCGATTCCCGCCCCACCACAAAAGGCGTCATCATGTAGGGGAAGATGACCACGTCCCGGATGGGCATCATGGGAAGTTTTTTGCTTTCGAATTTTTCCTTAGCTGTGGTCACTATTTCTCCCAAATACAATGGGCCCAACCTGGGCCGTACTGGCGTTCCAGTTTACCCCGCCTTCTCCATCATTGCGAGTGTAACGCTGCGCTTTTCCACCATTTCCCGGGTCACTTCGAACTCCTTCACCTTCTTCTGGCTGGGCAAATGGTACATGAGATCGAGCATTAACTCTTCCAGAATCATACGTAAACCACGGGCGCCGACCTTGCGTGCCATGGCCTGTCGTGAGATCGCCTTCAAAGCCTCATCGCTGAATTTGAGCCGCACGTTCTCGAACTCAAACAGGCGCTGATATTGCTTGATGATCGCGTTCTTGGGACGGGTGAGAATTTCGATCAAGGCGAACTCATCCAGATCTTCCAGCACCCCGACCACCGGCAGACGGCCCACGAACTCGGGAATCAGGCCGAACCGGATCAGATCCTCAGGCTGGATGTCGCTCAGCAGTTCGAAATTCCGCTTGCGGTTGGCGGTTGGAGTTTCCTCCGGCTCGCCCTCCTCCGCTCCCATCTTGAAGCCCAGCGATTTCTTGCCCACGCGCCGTCCGATGATTTTTTCCAGGCCGACAAAAGCGCCGCCGCAAATAAACAGGATGTTGGTGGTATCGACCGGGGTAAATTCCTGGTGGGGATGCTTGCGCCCGCCCTGCGGAGGTACGTTGGCGATCGTGCCTTCGAGAATCTTCAGCAGCGCCTGCTGCACGCCTTCGCCGGAAACATCGCGGGTGATGGAGGGGTTCTCATCTTTCCGCCCGATCTTGTCCACTTCGTCGATGTAGATGATGCCGGTCTGAGCGCGGCCTACGTCGCCGTCGGCTGCCTGCAGCAGCTTGAGGATAATGTTCTCCACATCCTCGCCGACGTAACCCGCCTCGGTGAGCGTGGTGGCGTCCACGATGGCGAAGGGCACATCGAGCATGCGGGCCAGAGTTTGCGCCATCAGGGTCTTGCCCGTGCCCGTCGGCCCGATCAGCATGATATTCGACTTGGCTAACTCCACGCCATCGCCGGCGCGCTGGCGGTTCATGTAGATGCGTTTGTAGTGGTTGTAAACCGCCACCGCGAGCTTCTTCTTGGTCTGCTCCTGGCCGATCACGTATTCGTCGAGGAAGGTCTTTACTTCCTGCGGCTTAGGCAGCTGATTCGGGGTGGTGGTAGGAGGCGTCGCCGTGCGGTCGTCTTCCAGGATGGAATTGCAAACCGCCACGCACTCGTCGCAAATGTAAGCCCTGGGATAGTCGCTGGGGGATGAAATCAGTTTGGCGACTGCGTCTTGCGATTTATGGCAGAACGAACAACGCAACATCTCCTCGGTACCGGTCCTGTTTTTCACTCGGCTTTACTCCTTGTTAAACCCGTTCTCTCCCGCTCTCCATGCGCCCGTTGCCCACTTGGCGGGACAGAACGTTTCGCGCCGAGACGGCTCGGAAACTGATCACGCGAAACCCGATCATACCCTTATCTCGTCTTATAGATGATATCGTCTATGATTCCGTATTCCTTAGCCTGCTGAGCGTTCATAATGAAGTCCCGCTCGACGTCTTTCTCTACTTTCTCAAGTTTCTGACCACTGTGTTTGGCCAGTAACTGGTTAGTAATCTCTCGCATACGCAGGATTTCCCGGGCGTGAATATCAATGTCGGTGGCCTGCCCGGACAGTCCGCCCATGGACGGCTGGTGAATCAAGATGCGCGAGTTGGGCAAGGCCAACCGCTTCTTGGACTCACCCGCCGCCAGCAGAAGCGCCGCCATGCTGGCCGCCTGGCCAATGCAAATGGTGGTCACATCGTTCTTCACGTACTGCATGGTGTCGTAGATCGCCATGCCGGCGGTGATTGATCCGCCCGGCGAGTTGACGTAGAGCTGGATGTCTTTCTCAGGGTCTTCCTGCGCCAGAAAGAGCATTTGCGCAATCACCAGGTTGGCGATGTTGTCGTCAATCGGGGTGCCGATGAAAATGATGTTGTCCCGCAACAGCCGGGAGTAAATATCGTAGGCCCGCTCACCCCGGCCAGTCTGCTCGATGACCATGGGGACCAGCATCATTTTGGGCTCGTTCACATTCACCTGCCACACTCCTATTCCCGACTACTAGCTCTTCTGGGAGGATCGAAAGTGTCCGCGTCAGGCGGACTGGCGATATAGAAAATCGAGGGTCTTTTCGCTGCGGATTCTATTTCGAATTCTATCCAGCGCTCCATCGCGTGTCAAACGAGCCCGGATTGCTTCCGGCGTCTGTTTTGACTGTTGGGCGAGCGAATTGATCTCCCCATTGATTTCCTCATCGCTGACTTCGATTTTTTCCTCCTCGGCGATTTTGTCCAGCAGCAGCGAAGCCTTCACTTCCTGCAGCGCTTGCTCCCGCTGCCCCACGCGCAAACGGTTCAAATCCATTTTCTTGATGTCTTCCGCTTTCATGCCCTGCGCCGCCAAGGCGCGCAAGCCGCGCTCCAGACGAACGTCGATCTGCCGCTCTACCAGCGCTTCCGGCACTTCGAATTCACTGCGCTTCACCAGTTCCGCCACCAGTTTGTCCTTGGCCCCGTGCTCGGCTGCGTGCTTTCGCTCCGCTGCCATACCTTCACGAAGGCGCTGGCGTACTTCGTCCAAACTCTTGAACTCTCCCAGTTGGGTGGCAAACTGGTCATCCAGTTCGGGCAGGCTCTTCTGCTTGATGGAGTGCACCTTCACGGTGTAAGTGAAGGTCTTGCCGGCCAGGCGTTGTTCGGCTGCGTCCTGAGCATAGACAACGTCGAATACGCGCTCGTCGCCGGCAGAAGCTCCGCGCAGGTTCTCGGTGAACTCGGGCATGGTGTCCTTGCCCGCGATTTCAACCATGATTTCGTCCATGTGAACCGGTTTGCCGTCGCCGTCTTTGGGCTGGCCGTCGAGTGAGACCTGGGCGTAGTCTCCGTCGGCCAGCGCCCGGCCTTCCACCGCACTGTAGGTCGCGTGCTGCTCGCGCACGTTGGTGAGGGATTGCTCGACTTCGTCGTCGGTAACCACGATCTCAGGTTTTTCCGCGCGCAATTCTTTGTAGCCCTCAACCTTGATTTCGGGCATCACTTCGAAGCTGGCTTTGAAACGCAGGGGTTCGTTTTCCTTCAGGTGCAGGTCAGTGACTTGGGGCTGCGATACCGGAATCAGTCCCTGCTTATCGGCTGCTTTGCGAAAATAGCGCGGGACCAGGGCTTCGACCACGTCACTCTTCAAGTCTTCGGAAAAGCGCTGGCGGATGACAGAGGCGGGCACGTGTCCGCGGCGGAACCCGGGGATCCGCGCCAGCTTCTGATATTTCTGGATCAAGGAATCTGTCTCGCGGTTTACTGCTTCGACGGGAATTTCAACCTCGATTTCCCGCCGGGTGCTGCTGCTGGTCTCAGTGGGGCTCACATGTACCTTTCAAACTTCGACCCGTCGAACCGTCCCTTTTTGGAACGGAACGAAGAGTTGAGCAGCATTGGCTGCAACCCTGAGTGTAAAGACTGGAGCAGAGTAGCGTCAAACGCGGAAGGCCGAAAATATGGTGACAAACGTAACCTCAGAAGGACAGGATGCGGACAGGCGGATTGACCACGCCAAGACCACGGTTGGTGTCCAGCTGTAGGAGCGACACGTTTTCCGCGGATTGTGGCCATAGCGGGAGCATGTGACCCACCTAAAGCGCAGCGTAACGTGAACAATAGCGCCCGCCTGTCCCTCTTCGGTGATTCCCGTGCGTGCCTCTCGTTCATTGGCGACAGGTGCGACTTTCTGCGATGATTCACAAGGGGTAGCCACCCGGGGTCGACGGGAAGATTTCTCTGGGGGGCCAAGTGACGGCTGCGGCTGATGTAAAAGCCATGATTGAACTCGCGGTTTTTGCGCAATGGGACCTTGACTACGCCGTAGACGAGGTATGGAAAGCACCAACATTGATCGAAGCTCAGGGCGCACACGTGCTCGGCGATCGTCTTGAGATCACAAACGGTTATTCTCGGCTTGCGGGGAGTTATCTTCGCGACGACTTCGCCAAGCGGTGCCAAACAACTGCGGTTGGTCTAAAGCCCAACGACGAACGACCTAGGACCGATGTCTGACTGGCTCACTATCCTCAACCGCGAAGTC
>WNFS01002690.1_pt1 | contig 16216 bp, 15 predicted proteins | sample 5400141 | NCBI WGS metagenome assembly WNFS01 (sample SAMN13153358, study PRJNA577476) | soil metagenome | isolation source: 60 cm saprolite under Madrone tree | place: USA:California | collected 2016-06-14
CGAATCTGATTCTGTCGGAGCCGGATTCAAAGCTGTTCGATTTGCCGGAAGGGTTCAAGATCGTGGATCGTCGCCAGACTGCCCCGCCTGAGAATTGATCGGGCCGCTTACGCCTCAACCCAGTCAACTCCTGAGTAGTCGCGTAACCATACATGTGAAGCATTACTTTACTTGTCTGGCGTCCGCGTTTACCAGGCATCCGGATGCGACCACGCTGGCACGGTTGATTTATACTTCGAGGCTATGGCGTTCTGGACCGTTATAGCTGACTACAAGGGCGGGACATACATTAGCCAGTGGCAAGCCCCACACGCTTCGGGGGCGCTAACTGCATGGGCGAAGGCGTTTCCGCGCATTCGCGGTTCATTTGTCGGAGCAAAAACAAAATTGAAACTGGTCGCTGCCGCCAGCGACAAAACGGAAAACCTCGTGCTCATTAAGGAGACGCGGAACGTTTGGTACTGGAAACACCCGAGGATGAGATTCACTCTGCACCTTATAAAAACCGTGAGAACTGAGTGAGCCACGTCGGCGGTTCCCCCCGATTCACGCACTGAGTTTGGATTGATAAAAATCCTAGGTTCGAGTGGCAGGATAATCAATCTCTGCCTTGAGTGCCGGTCCTGAAAACCACTTCTACGGTAACGGCGTTTGAACGTAGCCGCCCGGCGGCGGACGCTTCGCGTGGGATGTACGGAGCGATGGTTGCCTAACGGCTGACATATAAGTGTGGGTCACAAGGAGGTCCCTGTGACCCATCTACGTAAACTAATGCTGGAGGAACTCCAGCGCCGTAATTATTCTGAAGATACCATACGCAGCTACATCTACACCGTCGAAGATTTTGCTCGACTCGACGATTCAACTGTCCCCCGGACCGCTTGGGTCCCCGGCACATTCGTGAATACCAGGCCGAGCTGTTTCAAAAACGGAAGTTGTCATCGGGCACGGTTACCATCCGTCTGGCGGCCCTGCGGTTCTTCTACACCAAGACTCTAAGAAGGGCTTGGAGCGTCGCTGACACTCCTTATCCAAAAAGGAATCATCGTCTGCCAGTGATTCTCAGCCAGGAAGAAGTTGCTCAACTCATCGATGCGGCCTGCCCTACTTTCCATCGGACGATACTGATGACTCTCTACGCCACCGGCGCGCGGCGTGCCGAGCTGACGCACTTGAAGCTCAGCGATGTCGACAACAAGCGCATGGTGATTCACATCCAAGGCGGCAAGGAACGCAAAGATCGCGATGTCATGCTCAGCCCAGTGCTACTCGAAGAACTCCGCGCACATTGGCGTCGCTTGCGGCGAAAACCCAGCCAATGGCTCTTTCCCGGCAACTACCACCACAGCGGGGATCAGCCCATCGATACGAAAACCGTTTGGGATGCGTGTCATAATGCCGCCAAGAGAGCGAACATCAAGAAGGGTGTCCATCCTCATACTCTGAGGCACTGCTTTGCAACGCATCTGCTCGAGGCTGGTGCCGACCTCCGAACCATTCAGATTCTGTTAGGTCATGCAAATCTGAAAGAGACCACCATCTACCTGCACCTCTCCCAACGTCACTTGAACTCAACCGCCAGTCCGTTGGACTTACTGAAACTTAGAGACAGCTCACCGCAGAAGGACTAGATGAGCCGGCCGCCACTGGAGGTGGCCGATCTCATCCGCGCTGCGGGAGAAGCCTTCATCGAACGAAACCGTCATTGGCTGCGCTGGAAGCATGTCAAAGTGCTGCGGGCCATTGCGCGGTGTCGCACCGCCGCACTCGGCGGACATCTCGATGAATGCACCCGCTGTGGACATCGCGCCATCTCCTTCAACAGCTGTCGCAACCGCCACTGCCCGAAGTGTCAGATCGCTGCCCGGGAACGGTGGATTGCCGCGCGTCAACGTGAGCTTCTCCCCACCCGCTACCTGCACGTGGTCTTCACACTCCCCAGCCGCTTGGCGCCACTGGTCCTGCAAAACAAGAAGATCCTCTACCATCTCCTGTTCCGCACCAGTGCCGAAACCCTTCTCGAGGTCGCTCGCGATCCCAGACACCTCGGCGCAGAGATTGGCTTCTTCAGCGTGCTGCACACTTGGAGCCAAAAACTCAAAATTCATCCGCACGTTCATTGTGTCGTTCCTGCCGGCGGCCTCTCTCCCGATCACACCCGTTGGGTTCGCTCACCAGACAACTACTTTCTTCCCAAGGCAGTGCTGCGTGAAGTCTTTCGCGGCAAGTTCGTCGACGCTCTCCAGCAGGCCTTCCAGAATGGCCAGCTCAACTTCCAGGAAGACCTGAAGCTTCTTGCGCAACCCAAGATCTTCGCCGCCTGGCTACGGCCGCTGTTCCATCAAGACTGGGTGGTGTACTTGAAACGCCCCTTCGGTGGCCCCGAATATGTACTCCAATATCTGGGCCGCTACACCCATCGCGTGGCCATCTCCAACCATCGTCTGGTCTCCTTTGTCGATGGCCAAGTCACCTTTCGCTGGCGTGATTCAGCTGACCACAACAAACAGAAGTTGTTGCCTCTATCGGTCAACGAATTCCTGTCTCGCTTCTTACTGCACATCCTTCCGCAAGGCTTCGTGCGCATCCGCAACTTCGGCTTCCTAGCCAACCGGCGGCGTGCCACTCTCCTACCCCTTTGCTTTCGCCTCCTCGGCTCGGCACAACAACCGCAAACCGAACAAAACGTCTCCTCCACCAAAGACTCTTCCGATCTTTGGCACTGCCCCAAGTGCGGTGGCCCGATGCAGGTCGTCGAGCGGCTTACGGCTGCTCAAATGCAACTTCGCTCTCCGCCGGCGGTCACCGTGGCAGCATGAAAGCACGCTCTCCAATTCGTCTTCTTCGCGCGCCTCGACGCGGTTCGCACCTCTCCGCCTGGCCGTCGGATTACTCTCTTCTTTCCGCTTCTTCAACCACCTTCTTCATCTTACTTTTTCGCCGTAACGAGCTTCTGCACGCCAGCCGTCCGGTGCTGCACCCTGGCGCTCGGCCGTGGCGCACCTCCACGCCGCTCCTTCCCATCATTGAATTTCCATAGGGCCCGCGTCCGCCGCAAACCGGGCGGCCACGTTCAAACGGCTTAATCGAACGCGCGCAGAGAGCCGTGCCTGGTTTCACGTATTCGCGAAAACGCGCGTCCGATTAAGCACTAGCGTTTACCAGGCACTGTGCCGCGCAAACAGTCCATCCGCGATGGGATCGAACTGGCGAAGGGCCTTATCCGATGCCCTGGCCGGATATCTTCGATGCAAGAAGGTTCCTGAATTGCGCGATGGCCTCGGGCTTTGGAAATGCTCTCTTCGGCACAATCCCGACCACGTCTTTGCCCTGGTAAGTCAAGAAAAGATGTTTCGTCTCTTTGAACGTCTCGAAACTGTTCCATTTTACTTCCACGCTACCACTCGCCTTCTCTGACCTTATCCCTTCTTCAGTAATAGTCAATGTCCGCTCTTCAAAGAGAATTGGATTCCGATAATAAATCCTTTGATGGGCAATGTTCGGTAGGAATAGCTCTGCAATCGTCAACCCGCCGAAGGCTGCTGTCACGACAATCCACATGTCACCGAGCAAATGGAAATAATAGGCAAAGAGTCCGAGGAGAATCCCAGCTATGCCGAGCAGCGTTCTGATAGGTCTGGCAGAAAAGCCAACTTTTTCTCTTAACATCTCCAAGTGGTCCCTTGGTGTGATTTCGAATCGGATCTGCACAGATGGCTCCTTGCAAGTCAGTTTAGAGGTATGGAGGCAACGCCCATATCTTGATTTTTTTTCCTCCTGTGTCGGGTTGCTTACGCAGGCCATACACAAAAACTAACAACCTGCGAATCTACTTGGACGTGTAGTCGCGTTACCGGAGAAGTGGCTCATAGTTCGGGTGTACACAGTCACCTGCGAAAATACCAATCGATCCACAGGCTGATAAGTCCACCTAGGAGGAATCCGATCCCGATCACCAAAAAACCGATTCGCGCCAAACGTTGGTTCGGAAACGGCTTCGTACTGAACCGGTATGTGATGGTCCTACCTGCAAACGAGGCGACTATCGCCGCCGCACCCAGAGCCAACCAAAGGAATGTCGCAAGTCGGTCCACGCAAGTAGGAATTTACACGATTTCACGACTTAGTGCCCGGGAAGTTACGTTACCGGTAAAGTTGCTCCTAGTACCCAAATCAGTCTGGCCGTTTTGTTCTCACTGAGATTTATTTCCGGCTGCGAGAGCAGAAATCAATAAGTGCTCAATCGACGTGTATGCGAGCAGACCTAACAACGTGGCCGGAACCACTAAGGCCAGGGCAGTTCCCCACCCGAGCAGGGGCAATCCAACCAATTCGAGGCACACCATCGGGATGCCGAAAAAAACGGCCTCACGCCTGAAACGTTGCCAGAACGTCCATTTCTGTCGGAAGGATACCTTCACCGGCTTTTCCTCTCATGCCGCCTATCGTACGCTCATCTATCGCTCAAGGAAGGCAAAAGCTAATTCTAGGTGGGTGCAAGGCATGCCGTGCCTGATTAGTCGCGTAATCGGAAACTTGAAAACTTGAAATCCATATGGACGGTTAGCGTTAATCAGAGTTGAGCGAATCCTAGCTAAAGTCCCACGCACATTCTTGAATTTCTACCGACTCTGGAACTCCGCGCCACATCGGGATAAAGTTCTAATAGGGGATGAGACAGTGCCTTCTGAGTTATTCCCTCCCGGCTTTCCGTCCGAATTGGCTGTCGCGGCTTTTAGAGCAGGCGACGAAGCGGCGTGGCCGTCTATGCTCGCCGCGGCGGCAGTTGAGTGGTTCAGCAGGCATGGATACGCGGTACTCGGAACTGAGCTTTGGGTTTTGGGAGGCGCGAATATACAAACCCTACCGATTGGAGTCAGCGGAATGCGGGAGGTACACGGCAATACGGTGAACCGTGAAAGCGAGGAGGCGTGGGGTTCTTTCGTTGCCCGTGCAGCCGCTGAAACTCGCGCCTTTCTTCAAGTGTTTAGCCAGTGGGATATTGTCGAACCCGGACAGGTGTATTTCAACGTGGTCTGGGTCAGCGAAGCAGACTAACACATTGCCCTCCCGTGACATCTTTAGGGGGATTCGGACTAACTCCTGATTTGTCGCGTTACCGGTAACTTGGCTCCCAGTATTTAACTTTACCGGTTACCGCGTTAGGACGTAGCCGCCCGGCGGCGGACGCTGCGCGTGAGGTACGCAGCATTGGTTGCTCGGTGGCTTGATGTAAATGTGGGTCACAGGAGGTGTTCCTGTGACCCGTCTAAAAAAATGATGCTGGAAGAACTCCAGCTTCGTAATTATGCACAAAATACCATACGCCACTACATCCGAACAGTCGAAGATTTCGCTCGACGATTTCGGTGTTCTCCAGATCGCTTAGGCCCTCGACAGATTCGGGAATATCAAGCCGAGTTATTCCAGAAGCGCAAGTTGTCGGCAAATTCCGTAGGACAACATCTGGCGGCGCTGCGCTTTTTCTACATCAAGACGCTCCGCCGAGCCTGGAGCCTTGCTGACACTCCCTATCCGAAAAAGACACGTCACTTGCCGACGATTCTGAGCCGGGAAGAGGCTGCGCAACTCCTCCATGCGGCGCGCAACCCTGGCGAACGCATCCCGCTCATGGCCCTCGAGTTTATTCGGTGTTATGGGCTTGTCCTTTAGAATCCGCACTTACGAAAAAACCGGGGCGAGGGAGGCGGGCCCGAGTCCGCCCATTTTCACTGCGCCAGAAAACAGGCCGCAACATCCAAGTGTTACCCTTGTCGGCGTTCCCTTTTAGGAACGCTCTTATGGGAATGGAGGCGTGACCGTGTCGAAACGCTTGGAAGGTAAAGTAGCTGCCATCACTGGTGGAAACCAGGGAATCGGTTTGGGAATCGCCCAGCGGTTCGTCCAGGAAGGCGCGGCTGTTGCGATCTGCTACCGCTCGGACAAGGAAGGCGCGGAGCGCGTCGTCGAAAGCCTGCGCGCCGCCGGCGGAAAAGCCGCGGCCATGCAAGCCGACGTCTCGAAACTTGCCGATGGGCAGCGCTTCATCTCTGAGACAGTTTCGCAGCTCGGCGAACTGGATATTTTGGTGAACAACGCCGGGGTCGAAAAGCGCGCTAATTTCTGGGAGGTGACCGAAGCCGATTACGATTTTGTGTTGAATGTAAATCTGAAGGGGCTGTTCTTCGTGACGCAGGCCATGGTTCGTTATCTGATGCAGGCCGAGCGTCCTGGAAAAATCATCAACATCAGCTCCGTCCACGAAGAACTTCCCTTCCCGCATTTTTCTTCTTACTGCGCGAGCAAGGGCGCGCTAAAAATGCTCACGCGCAACCTCTCTATCGAGCTTGCTCCATCTAACATCACCATCAACAACATTGCACCCGGAGCGATCGAAACGCCCATCAACAAAAGCCTGCTGAACGATCCAATCAAGTTGAAAAGTCTGTTAGAAAATATTCCGCTACGCAGGTTGGGAAAACCAGGAGACGTCGCGTCCATCGCCGCTTTTCTGGCTTCCGAAGAATCCAGCTACGTCACGGGAACTACGTTTGTCGTCGATGGCGGTCTGACTTGGAACTACGAGGAGCAGTAGTCGTTCGCCGCAAGCGCGGCGACGCCTTCGCAGCGGCGGCCGCAGCCGAACGCGCGGCCTGCAATAATTTTCTGGCGTTTTCGCGAATGTCGCCGTGGGAGAACACGGCGTTGCCCGCCACAAGAATTTCCGCCCCGGCGCGCACGATGTCGCCGACGGTATCGAGCGCAACGCCGCCATCGATTTCGATGCGAAATTCCAGACCCCGTGATTCGCGGATGCGCGCGAGAGTCTCCACTTTTTTGAGCGAGTTGGGAATGAAATGCTGCGCGCCAAATCCAGGATTCACGGACATAACCAGAACGTGATGCACAATTTCCAAAACGTCGTCGAGCATGTGCACCGGAGTCGCCGGATTAATCACCACGCCCGGCTTGCAACCATGCGACTCTATTAGATGAAGGGTGCGGTCCAGATGGACGCACGCCTCCTGATGCACGGAAATCCAGTTCGCGCCAGCTTCGGCAAACGCCGGAATGAATTCGTCGGCATTTTCAATCATCAAGTGGCAGTCGAACGCAACATCCGGAATGGTTTTGCGAAGCGAAGCCACGACAGGCGGCCCAATCGTGAGGTTCGGCACGAAGTGACCGTCCATCACGTCGAGATGCAAAACGGTGCCGCCACCTTCGAGCGCAGCTTTAGCGTCCGCACCCAATTGCGCGAAGTTTGCGGACAATATCGAGGGTGCTAGATCAATGACCGTGGCCAAAGCAGCTCTCCTTCCCTCTCACACGAAATTAGAGTATACGCGAGGACTGCGAGATACATTAGAAAAACGGCCATCTACAGCGGTTCCCGGCGGCTTCTCGAGACCGGAGTTCAACTTGTGCCAGACACGGAAACAGTTCGCCGCTCGTTACTGCTCTGGCGGGCTAATTCGAGCAGGCGCATCACGTCGAGCGCCCACTCCGGAGTGACCGCCAGCTTAGCCTTGCCAAGAATGGCGTCGCGCAAATTGGCGTAGAAGTCGCGGTAGTCCGAATTCGCGGAGGGAATGCGCCGCTGCGTGAGCACACCGTTCTCAGAAAGGGTCAACAAGCCCCAATTCTCCTGCGGCTCGCCGCCCCACGGCATTCCGGGTTGGATGCGCCCATGCCGCAGGTTATTCTCCTGCGGATCAACGGTCTGCTTGACGAATGCGCCCAGCGTTCCGTGAAGAGTGAGGTGAGGACGGGCAGCGGCGGCGAGAATGGAGGATCGCAAGTCCACGCGTAGAGCGCGGGGATAGTGGAAGGCCACATCGAATGCATCATCGGCGACGGCACCTTGTCGCTCGATACGAATGTCGGCCGTAAGCGCTTCGGGCAAGCCGAAGAGCAGCAGTGCGTGATCGATTAGGTGCGGTCCGATATCAAAAAAGATGCCAGTCCCGGGGCCGGAGCGCTCGCGCCACGCACCGGGCCGAAGTTGCGGACGAAAGCGATCATAGTTCGATTCAAAACGAACGATGCGCCCCAGCGCGCCGCACGCAACAAGTTGCACGATGGCCTGAAAATCGCCGTCGTACCGGCGATTCTGATACACGGTGAGCAGCCTGCTCTGCTGCTTTGCAAACTCGACTAGCGCATTCGCCTCATCGAGAGTTGTCGTAAACGGCTTGTCAACCAGCACATCGCGTCCGGCGGCCAGACACTGATGCGCAAACCCGTAATGCGTGTCGTTTGGCGTAGCAATGACCACGAGCCGAATTTCTTTGATGGCGAGCAGTTCGTCGAGCGTGCGAACAGTGCGCACATCGGGATATTGTGCAGCGGCTTCGTTGCCGTTGCGCTGCAGAATCGCCGCGAGTCGCAATCCTGGCACGGCGCGAATCACCGCCGCGTGAAAGGAGCGCCCGGCAAGTCCAAAGCCGATGAGACCCACATCGATCATCGAAGCATCCAAGAATGGATCATAAAAGCGTCCGAGCAGCGATCACAAACGTATCGCGAAAGGCCCTCCATACTATCGCATCGCTAAAGGAGAGGGACGAAGTTTTGAAATCGAGAGGACTAAGTTTTGAAATTGGAACGGCAAAGATTCGAAGTAGCAGATACGAAGGATTGAGATTTGAAGGATTAAATTTTGTGAAGGCGAATCGCGCACTCCGATAACGCCGAGTTGCTCGCGGCGCCGCAGTACTGCAAAATGGTTGATAACCAGTGACCACGCAAGCCATCGCCATTAACGTCGCAGCACACCGGCGCTATTTACTGGCGCTGCTTTTTTCCGGATTTGTCCTGACTGGTCTGCAGATCACGCTCACAGGACCGCTGATGCCGCAGTTTATCGCGCGCTGGTCGCTCAGCGATTCGCAGGCTGGGTTTTTGTTGGCCGTCGAGTTTTCCGGCTCGCTTGCAGGAGTCTGGTTGTCCAGCCTGATCACGCATTATCTGGGCGCGCGCACTTCCCTCGTTCTCGGTTATCTGATGATCGGCGCGGGTCTCGCTTCGGTTAACACCTCCTCAATGACCGTCGTCCAGCTCGCGTTGGGGGCTCTGGGAATTGGCTATGGCCTGGTCGTGCCTCCGACGAATCTCGCAGTGGCAGAAATCGGCGGTGCGCGAAGCGCTTCGCTCGTGAGCCTTGTTAATTTCGCGTGGGGAGCGGGAGCCGTTTCTTGCTCTCCGTTAGTTTTACTTGCGCTGAAAAACGGATCTCTTTCGAAGTTTCTCTTCTTTTTCGCCGGAGTCGGCGGTTTATTGGCATTTTCGTTTCTCTTTGCAAGGTTTCCCGAAGCAAAGCACAGAACGTCTGATTCCTCAACAGCTACACCGGTGATTGGCGTGGGCTTGATGACGACGCTGACGCTTGCCGCGTTGTTTTTCTTGTACGTGGGAGTAGAGGTCAGTCTCGGAAGCTGGGCCGCTGCGTATGCAAAGCGGCTTCCCGGCGGCGGAGAAGGCATTTCCACACTGGCGCCCATGTTTTTTTATGGAGGACTTTTGTCCGGACGGGCGTTCGCGCCGTTTGTTCTTGCTCGCGTCCGTGAATATCGCTTGGTGATCGCGGCGCTAACTATGGTGATCACCGCAAATGCGGTGTTCGTGCTTGCGCCTACACAACAAATCGCTTTCGCGGGCGCAGCTATCGCCGGTCTGGGCTGCGCGGCAGTTTTTCCTATTTATGTTTCGTGGCTTTCGCGCTGGTACGGAGCAAAAGCGGTGCGTCTCGGCGGTCTGATGTTTTCCATGTCGTCGATCGGGTCCGCCGTCGCTCCGTGGTTCGTAGGCTTCGCTTCCGCACATGCGGGCGGTTTGCGCGTCGGCTTGCTTGTACCGCTTGCATCGGCTGTCGCGATGATGTTTCTGCTGCTCCTCGTGCGCCGCCAAGCGGCTGCTTGAGGTATCCTCTCTTCGTGCAACCGACCGCGCAGCGCTCGCCGACGAAGGGGCTTCTCCTCGGACTGATCATCACGCTGGCCGCCGTCGTGGCGTATTCCTTCTACATTACCGTGCAGCTTTCCGGTTTGCGAAAATTGCAGAGCGAAATGGTCGACCGGAACCGAAAGGATTCGCTGCAGCTTTTGCGCTTGCAGAACGATTTGAACTCGGTAGGACTGGCGATGCGCGACATGCTGGACGCTAGCGAGCTGTATCCGCTGACGGCGTGGTCGGCGCAATTCGAACGAATTCGCGAAGATCTGGATGTGGCGTTGCATCTTGAAGAACAACTGGCGGGAGCGAATCGGACCGTTGAGCAACGGAATTATCTGACGCAATCTGTCGCACAATTTTGGGACGCGGTGCATCGTATGTTTGTGCTGGCGGCGGACGGAAAGGATGCGGAGGCGCGCGAACAGATTCGTTTGACGCTGCAGGCGCGGCAGGAATCGCTGAGCACCGCTGTTTCGCGGTTGCTGGTACAGAACAATGAAGGCGAGGAGCAGGCGGCGGGGCGCATCGCTGCGATTTACGACGGCGTGCAGCGGCAAGTTTATTTGTTTTTGTTGGCAACGCTTGTTGCGATTGTGCTGACGAGTTTGTATTTGATCCGAACGAACAGGATTGTTTTTGCGAAGCTGGCGGCGCTTTCCGAGCAGCGCAGCGAGTTGGCGCAAAAATTGATTTCAACGCAGGAGTCCACGCTGCGACACATTTCGCGCGAGCTGCACGATGAATTCGGGCAGGTGCTTACGGCGATTGGGTCATTGCTGGGGCGCGCGGGGAACCATCTGCCGGAGGGGTCGAAAGTGCGCGAAGAAGTGCAAGAGGTGCGCGAGATCGCGCAAACAACGCTGGACAATATTCGCTGTCTCTCGCAGGCACTACATCCGGTGCTGCTGGATGAAGCTGGGCTGGTGAGCACGCTGGACTGGTATATTCCGACGGTGGAGCGGCAAGCGGGTCTCACGCTGCATTATGAGAAATCCGGAACGGCTTTTCCGCTCGATGGAGGCGCCAGCGTGCACGTTTACCGCGTTTTGCAGGAAGCGCTGAATAATGTGACGCGGCATTCGGCAGCCAAGGAGGCGTGGGTGCGGCTAAAGTTTTTGGAGGATGCGCTGGAACTGGAAGTGGAAGATCGCGGCAAAGGAATTGTCCCGGAGAAAAACGGACGAGGGATTGGTCTGGTGGCAATGCGCGAGCGCGCGGAGTTGATCGGAGGAACATTGGAACTCCTGCAGCCTGCGAGCGGAGGCACGATGGTTCGTCTGCGAATTACGCGGCAGAAAGTCGAGACGCATGCGCGATAAGCTGACAGTGTTGCTGGTGGACGATCACGCGCTGGTGCGCCACGGCTTCCGGCGGATACTCGAGGATGATCCGGAGATCGAGGTTGTGGGCGAAGCGAGCAATGGCGAAGAAGCGGTTGGACTGGCGAGTAAGGAAAAACCGGCAGTGATTGTGATGGACTGCGCGATGCCAGGGATGAACGGTTTGGAAGCAACACGGAAAATCCTGGAAGCCAGGCCGGATGCGGCGATTTTGATGTTGAGCATGCACTCGGAAGATACGCTCGTGCGGCAAGCGCTGGACGCGGGGGCGCGCGGATACATTTTGAAAAATGCGATGCATCTTGATCTGGCGAATGCGATCAAGCGAGTGGCGAAAGGCGAAAAAGTGCTCGATCCGCAGGTGGCGCGCCCTACGGCGCTAAAAGGCGAGCGCGAGGGCGGGCTGACGCCGCGAGAGCTTGAGGTGCTGCAACGGATTGTGGCGGGAAAGTCGAACAAGGAGATTGCCGCGGAGATGAACTTGAGCGCGAATACGGTTTCGGTACATCGCGCGAATATCATGGATGCGCTAGGGATTCACAAAACGGCAGAACTGGTGGTTTACGCGATTCGAAACGGTTTGGTGATTCTGCCTTGAAGCGGCGCGATTTTTTGCTGGGCGGATGCGCGGCCGGTTTCACGACGGGGCTTTTTTCGAACCACATTCAAAAGGAATCGCCATCTGGCCTTACCTTCGGCTTTTCAGAGGTAAGTGCAGCGGCCGGAATTCGGTTTCAGCACAACAGCGGCGCATATGGCGGCAAGTTGCTACCGGAAACGCTCGGATCGGGCTGTGCGTTCCTGGATTACGACCGAGATGGTTGGCAGGACATCTTGCTGGTCAGCGGGATGGATTGGCCGGGCCACCAGAAGCAGCGGTCGACGCTGAAGCTTTACCGGAACAACCGCAACGGAACGTTCACCGATGTGACGCGCGCGGCGGGACTGGATATCGAGCTCTACGGAATGGGCGTCGCCGCCGGCGACTACAACAACGACGGCTTTCCGGATATTTACATTAGTTGCGTGGGGCAGAGCCGCCTGTTTCGCAACACCGGTAAGGGTACGTTTATCGATGTGACGAAGGCGAGCGGCCTGCTGGGGCGGCAAGGATTCAGCACATCGGCATTATGGTTCGATTATGACCGAGACGGATTGCTGGACTTGTTTGTTTGCAACTACGTGCGCTGGTCGCCGGAACATGATGTTTTTTGCAGCCTGGATGGGACTCACAAATCCTACTGCACGCCGGAGGCGTATCGCGGGGACACTTGCTGGCTATTTCGCAATCGCGGCAATGGAACGTTTGAGGATGTAACGGCTTCGAGCGGGATTTTCGACAGTAGCTCCAAATCGCTGGGCGTGGCGATGTTTGATTACGACCAGGATGGCTGGCCGGATTTGCTAGTGGCGAATGACACGCAGCCCAACAAGCTATACAAAAACCTGCGCAACGGAAGGTTCAAAGATGTTGCCGTTGAAGCAGGGCTGGCCTTCAGCACCGAAGGAAAAGCACGAGCTGGGATGGGAGTGGATACAGGAGATTTTGAGAATTCCGGGAGGCCCGGAGTAGCGATCACGAATTTTGATAATGAAATGATTGGCCTGTACCGTTCCAGCGCGGCAGGCACGTTCGATGATATTGCGATTCCTTCGGGGCTTGGCGCGGCTTCGCGCAGCACGCTTGGATTTGGTTGTGCGTTCCTTGATGTAGATCTCGACGGACTCCTCGACCTCGTTGTGGCAAACGGCCACATCGACGAAACCGTGCGCAACATTCGCGGCAACGTGGGCTACGCGCAATCCCCGCAGCTTTTCCTGAATCGCGGCTCTGGCACGTTTCGCGAAGTAGCGGAAATGGTTCGCGGCAGTTTTGAAACGCCAATTGTCGGGCGCGGCCTTGCGTATGGCGACTTCGACCGCGACGGTGATCTCGATGTGCTCATCACCACGAACAATGGGCCCGCATACTTGTTCCGGAACGACCGATACTCCGCAAGCCACTCCAGCATCCGATTCTACCTAACCGGCTCGAAGTCAAACCACGACGCGATAGGTGCGAGTGTTCGGATTTATCACGACTCGCAAATGCAATCCCGAACGGTCCGAGGCGGCTCTAGTTATCTTTCGCAGTCGGAGTTACCGGTGACGTTCGGTCTCGGCTTTCGAGACAAAATCGATCGAGTTGTACTTGATTGGCCCAGCGGGCGGACCGAGGAATACAAGAATCTTGGCGCCAACAGAGGGTATAAGTGCCTAGAAACAAAAGGGATAGAGCCGATCTCGGGATTCTAATCGTTTTGCGTTATTGCCAAGCCTTTGAAGCCTCGCTATAACACGCACAACAAGTAGATCGCTTCCCCTGCTGACCGAACTTATGGCGACGTGGAGGCACCCCAAAGCACCCGCGGCCGGCCGCCCGCACAGCGCCGGCCGCCTTTATTTGTGGCGATGAGTTTGCGAGAATGAACGCGCCCTTATGACGATAGGCTCGATGAGCCAGTGGCGTTCACGCAGCGTGATTGCTTTGGCTGCGAGTGCTGTGTATTTGTATGCGTTTCCTTCGGCGAATCTTCCCTACATTCTGGTCGTGCTGTTCCATCTGGTTGCCGGAATCCTTCTGACCGTTCTACTTTTGCCATTTCTTGTGAGAGTGCTGCGCACAAGCCCTCTTGGGGCGCGCTTTGGATGGCTCTTCTTGGCAGTAGGCGCGGTGATTGGCGTGACGCTGATTTTTACCGGGACGCCTTTGGGAAGGAAGTGGCTGCTTTATTCGCACATTTTGGCGTGTCTGCTGGGCGTGACGTCGCTTGCGGGATCGTGGCTGGCGTCCCGCGGATGGCTTGGCGCGGGAGGATCCGGCGATTTCTCCGGCAACCATGGACGATGAAGGGGACGGGCCGCAGGGGAAATTCTTTCCGAGCTCGGCACAGACGAAGGATCACGGCAACATTCCGGCGAAATATTTTATGCAGTCGCAGGCGTGCGAGCGGTGCCATGAGGATATTTACAAGCAGTGGAACAGCTCGGCGCATCACTTTTCGTCGTTTAACAACCAGTGGTACCGCAAGAGCATTGAGTACATGCAGGACGTGGCGGGAGTGAAGTCGTCGAAATGGTGCGCGGGATGCCACGATCCATCGCTGCTTTTTAGCGGCATGTTTGATACGCCGATCCGGCAGATTGAGAATACGCCGGCAGCGAAAGCGGGATTGAGCTGCTTGATGTGCCACAGCATCGTGCAAGTGAAGAGCACGATGGGGCAGGGCGACTTTACGCTGGAATACCCGAAGCTGCATGAGCTTGCGGCCAGCGAAAATCCTTTTGTGCGGACACTGCACGATTTTGTCGTGAAGTTGAACCCGGAGCCGCACCGGCGGACGTTTTTGAAGCCGTTCATGCGCACACAGGTGGCGGAGTTTTGTTCTTCTTGTCACAAAGTGCATTTGGATGTGCCGGTGAATCATTACCGGTGGGTGCGCGGCTTCAATGAGTATGACAACTGGCAGGCCAGCGGAGTTTCGGGACAGGGGGCGCGGTCGTTTTATTATCCGGCGAATCCGATGATGTGCGCGGACTGCCACATGCCGCAGGTGCCTTCGAAAGACGCCGGGAATGTGAATGGATTTGTGCATTCACACAGGTTTCCTGGTGCGAATACGGCGGTGCCGACAGCGAATCAGGATCCGCAGCAGTTGGAAATCAGCAAACGCTTTTTGCAGGACAAGCAACTGACAGTGGACATTTTTGCGGTGTCGCCTGCAGAGAAAGAGAACAAGGAGGCGGCCGCTCCTGGAGCGGCACGGCCTGAGCTCTCTACTTCTTTTGCGGTTGGAGAAGAAGCGGAGGTGTTGACGCCGACGGGAGCGGCCGGCGAGGTGAGGGCCATTACAGCGCCGTTGGGAGTGGTGGATGCGGCGGTGCGGCGCGGCGACGACGTGCGCGTCGATGTGGTGGTACGCACTCGAAAAGTGGGGCACTTCTTTCCAGGCGGGACAGTGGATGCGTTTGACGTTTGGCTGGAGTTGCAGGCGGTCGACGAAAAGGGGCAGAGGATTTTCTGGAGCGGGAAAGTGGAAGAGGATGGGAACGGGCCAGTGGAGAAAGGGGCCCACTTTTACCGGTCGCTGCAAATCGACGCGCATGGGAATCCCATCACGAAACGAAATGCTTGGGCGAATCGGGCGGTTATGTACGCGCATCTGATTCCGCCGGGGGCGGCGGATACGGCGCACTTCCGACTGTATATTCCGGAGTCGGCGGGAGAAAAGATTACGCTGCATGCGAAATTGAATTACCGGAAGTTTTTGTGGTGGAACACGCAGTTTGCCTTTGCGGGCGTGGAGGATGCGAGCAAGCCGAAAGGCGACGTGACGCCGGATTACGACGATCGGAAATGGGCGTTTACAGGGGATACGTCGCAGGTTGTCGGAGAGTTGAAGAAGATTCCGGACCTTCCAGTTATTACGGTTGCGGAAGACACGAAGAGCTTGCGTGTCCTGCCGCGAAGCGCGCGGGCTCCGAAGCCTGATGTGAAGTTGGCGAAAGAGGATTGGACGAGGTGGAACGATTACGGGATTGGGCTGTTTTTGCAGGGGGATTTGAAGGGTGCGGCGGCAGCGTTTGAGAAGATTACGCAGATGGATCCACAGAATCCGGACGGTTGGGTGAACGTTGGACGGTGTCTGGTGCAAGAGGGCGACACGTCGGATGCGCGGAAAGTTTTGGAGAAGGCGCTGGCGATTGCACCGAAATTGGCGCGGGCGAATTTCTTTTATGCACGCCTGTTGCGAGAAGAAGGCAAGTATGACGAGGCGGCGGGGCGTTTGCAGATTGTGCTGGCGCAGTATCCGCGCGATCGCGTGGTGATTAATGAGCTGGGTCGGATTTTGTTTTTGCAAAAACGGTATGCGGAGGCAGCG
>WNFS01004894.1_pt1 | contig 16216 bp, 19 predicted proteins | sample 5400141 | NCBI WGS metagenome assembly WNFS01 (sample SAMN13153358, study PRJNA577476) | soil metagenome | isolation source: 60 cm saprolite under Madrone tree | place: USA:California | collected 2016-06-14
GTTTAGGTCTGTCGGCCAAAATTCCGGACGGCATGCGCGCGACCGCCGTAAAGACCAACGAGGTCACGAACATCGCCGGATTTATGTTTCCCGGCTCCCACGTGGATGTGCTGGTCACCTTAAAGCCCGACAATAATGCCTCAAGCACGGAGACACGCACGGTGCTTCAGAACGTTTTGGTGTTGTCAACCGGAACGAAAATGGATCCGGACCCGAACGGCAAGCCTGAAAACGTAAACGTAGTCACGCTGCTCGTGACCCCTGAACAATCGGAAAAGCTGGCGCTGGCGCAGAACCAGGGCACCATCCATTTCGTGCTGCGTAACAGCGGAGACTCGGCGAGTCCGGACGTCCGGCCGGTTGATATTGCTGAATTGGCCGGGATAGCAAAGAAGCCGCTCGAGCCGGTGACAAAACACGTGAAGCAAGTCGCCGCGATGGTGAGGCTTCCTGAGGTCTACACGGTAGAGACGGTGGTAAACGGGAAGATAACAATCGCTAAATTTCCCGCAAAGCCGGAATAAGGCGAAGGAGACCATTCTGCAAGTCCATCTCGCAACACGTTGTCTGCTGGTGATCTGCACGTTGACTATCGTGGGCCTTCTCGGTCCTGCGAGGGCACAGATCCCTGCCGCACCCTCCACGCAGCAGAAACTCCCTGCGGAACAGGCTGCGCCGCAGACAGCGCCGGCCGAGAACGCCAGCAACCAGCTTCTGCACATCCTTGTGGGCCACTCGGTAGTGATTCGGACCGATCCTCGCCTCCAGCGCGTGCTGGTCGGTAACCCAGCGGTTGTGACCACGGCCACGACGGCGCCCAATGAAGTCGTGGTGACCGCAACTGCTGCGGGCAGCAGCAGCGTGATTCTTTGGCAGGAGAACAATCAATCGCGAATCATCGAGGTGTTCGCCGATGTGGATGTGTCCTTGCTGCGCGAAGCGATCACACGCGGGTTGCCGGGGGAGGCTGTCGAGGCAGAGTCTGAAGAGGGCAGGGTGGTTTTGACCGGGACGGCATCGTCCACGGCGGTTGCCGACCAGATCGGAAAAATGGCCGCGCCTTTCTCTAAAGATATTGTGAACTCCATCCAAGTCGCCCAGCCACACCGGCAGAAGCAGGTACTGCTGAAGGTGCGGTTTGCCCAGGTGGATCGATCGAAGTTGACGGCCTTCGGCTTCAACCTTCTCAGTACCGGAGCCGCGAACACTATTGGAACAACGACCACGCAGCAGTTCGGGACGCTTGGTCTCGGGGAGCAGGGCAAGTTGACGGGTGCCATTGGGGCTTCCACGAAGGGCTTTACTACCCAGGAGACCATCTCAGATCTGCTGAACATCTTCATCTTCCGGCCTGACCTCAATTTAGGCGCAACGATTCGTGACCTGCAGCAGAGGAATGTGCTGCAAATCCTGGCAGAGCCGGACCTGCTGGCAGCCAATGGGGAGCCGGCGCGTTTCCTGGCTGGCGGAGAATTACCATACCCGGTTGTCACGGGCGCAGCCGGCCAGACGACGGTTTCGGTGCAGTTCAAGCCCTTCGGCGTCAAACTGGAATTCACCGGGACTATCGAGAGCGATGACACCATCCGGTTGAAGGTCTTCCCAGAGGTGAGCTCACTCGATTTCACCAACGCGGTAACCATCAGCGGATTTGTGTTGCCGGCCATTGCGACTCGCCATGCTGAGACTGTGGTGGAGTTGAGAGATGGCCAGAGCTTCGGCATCGCTGGGCTGCTTGATCAGAGAACGACGGCGCAATTTTCCAAGGTGCCAGGTATTGGGGATATCCCGATTTTGGGACAGCTATTCCGGTCCAGGTCGGTGAGCAGGACGAACTCCGAACTGATTGTGATCGTCACGCCAACCATCGTGGACCCGGCGGCGACGCCAACCGCTGCGCCCGAGGTGCCCAAGATGCCGATCGCACCGCTGGAGCATAAGCAATTTGACACGAAGATCCCACATGGGAACGGGAGCAAATGAATGGGCACAGTTGAAAGGTCAGCCCGAGTTGGGGTAATGGCGGTCTGCCTCGATGCCACCTCCTACGAAGCCTTGTCTCATTTCATGGCAGGCGTTCCCGGGGCGGTTATCGTTGGGAATCTGGACCATTATGTGGGCGTTGAACGAGAGATAGCCCGCGCCCTGGACCTCGCACAGACCCGTGTTTGCTTTATTGACTACGACCGAAATACCGAAGAAGCGATCTGGATGACGGAGCGATTGCGTTCCGAATATCCAGACGTACACAGTTTTGCTGTGTCGGCGTATTCAGAGCCTGAAGCGATTATCGCCGCCATGCGAGCAGGTTGCGCGGAGTATCTGCTAAAGCCAGTGCAGCACGAGCGCGTGCTGGATGCATTGACACGCGTGGAAGCGAAGCAGAAGAAAAAAAACCGGTCGACAATCCGTGGGAAAGTCATCACCCTTGTTGGTTCAAAGGGAGGCACTGGAGTCACCTCGCTTGCGTTGCATTTAGCGTTGGAACTCGCTCATGAAGGGAAGCGAAAATGCCTATTGGTTGACCAGCATCCCGCCCTGGGCGATGCCTCCCTGTACCTCGGCACGGGCCGTCACCAGTACAGTTTTTACGAGCTTGCCAGCAACGCGGATCACTTGGACGAAGAGCTGCTGCGCGGCTTTCTGTTGCACCATAATTCTGGACTCGATCTACTCGATTCGCCCGAAACTGCGGATATGATTCATGGTGCGTCGCCCTCCAGTGTGGAACATACGCTCGCGTTTCTCGCTGACACCTATCATTTCGTGGTCGTCGATTGCCCGCCCGGGCTAACGGATGGGACGCGGGCATGCATTTCGCAGTCGGAGCAAGTTGCGATCGTAATGACCGCTGAATTACCGTCGGTGCGTAACACAGTCCGCTACATGGAGCACCTGTCAAAACTGGGATATAGCTCGAGCAGCATTCAAGTTGTGCTCAACCGTCATTCGAAGAAGGGACCGCTGAGCGATGAGCGTATTGAAAAAGCCTTGGGGCGAGCGATTTCGCTGCGGGTACCAAACAGCTACAGCGAAGTAATTCGCGCCATCCACACCGGGACGCCAATTACCTCAGGAAGTAAATCGGATTTTGGAGCAGCCATCCAGAAGTGGGCACACCAATTGGCAGGCGGCAGTGGCGACAACAAAGCCAAAGCTATGGCTGCGGCCCAGTCTGGCGGTGGTATGAGAGCGCTGTTTAGCAAGTAGTTTCGCCTGGGAGAGTTTAAAGGCATGGGATTCGGATTCGCAACCACATCAGTTCCTCAGCCATCAGAAGGCGCCAGTGCGCCTTCGTACAAATCACATCAGGAGCTGAAGACAGCTCTCCATCGCGACTTATTGAACAAGATCGATCTCGAGAGGCTCACCTCGCTGCAAGACGTACGTGCGCGAACGCAGGTGCAGACCGTAATCTATGACCTCATTGGCGCGGCTAATGTCCCACTCAGCGGGGCGGAAAAAGAGCGAATCTGCCGCGAGGTGTTGCACGAAGTATTTGGCCTGGGGCCTCTCGAGCCGCTGCTTCAAGATGCATCCATTACCGACATTCTAGTCAACACGCATCGGCAGGTTTACATCGAACGAGGCGGCATGCTGGAACTTACCAGCGTTGTTTTTAAGGATGCTGCGCACCTGCGCCACATCATTGACAAGATCGTGTCGAACGTGGGACGCCGCGTGGATGAATCGTCGCCCATGTGCGACGCGCGCTTGGACGACGGCTCGCGCGTAAATGTGGTCATCCCGCCACTCGCGATCGACGGTCCGATCATGTCCATCCGCCGCTTCGGCCGTACTCCGATCGGGGTTGAGCAACTGCTTGCCAAGCATGCCCTTACGTCTCCGATGCTGGAACTGCTGAAGAGCGGGGTCAAAGCGCGGCTCAACATCATTGTCTCGGGAGGCACGGGCGCAGGTAAGACCACCTTGTTGAATGCGCTATCGAGTTTTATCTCCAAGCGCGAACGAATCGTCACGATCGAAGATTCGGCCGAATTGCAAATGCAGCAGCCGCACGTCGTGCGAATGGAGTGCCGTCCTCCGAACGTAGAGGGCAAAGGCGCAGTTCGTCAGCGCGAATTGGTGATTAACGCTCTCCGTATGCGCCCGGATCGCATCGTGCTGGGCGAGGTGCGCGGCGGCGAGGCGTTGGATATGTTGCAGGCCATGAACACCGGCCATGACGGCTCGCTGACTACTATTCACGCCAACAATCCGCGCGACGCGATCGCGCGCCTCGAAACCATGTCTTTGATGGCCGAGATCAATCTGCCGGACAAGGCCATACGACAACAAATCGCATCAGCGGTGTCAATTATCGTGCAGGTAGCCCGGCTCAGCGATGGCGTCCGCCGAGTGACGCAAATTTCCGAGGTTACCGGAGTCTCGGATGACATGGTGACCCTGCAAGATATATTCGTCTTCGATCGCCTTGGCATCGGAGCGAACGGTCGCGTACTTGGCCGCTTTCGCGCGACAGGTCTGCGGCCCACGTTTACCGAGCGATTGAAGGCATCGGGTATCCAGCTTCCGCCGAACATCTTCGAGCACGTCTGCGAGGTTTAGTCGTGACGCTTATCAGCATCTTTTTTATTATTTTGATCACCGCCTTTGCGGTGGTCGCGTTCTTTACCGAACCCTCGAAGGCAGACAAACTGATTTATTTCCGGTTGGCCTCCCTTGATCGAAAGAGAGTTTCCTCTGGAACTGACGAGCCGGACATAGTGAAGGAAGTCACTTTCAGCACAATTCCCGCTTTCGATAAATTCCTGCGCAACAACCGTGCCGCTGTGGGCCTTCAATTGTTGATCGAACAATGCGATCTGCAGTGGACCGTGGGCCGGATCGTGTTCAGCACACTGGTGCTCATTTGCTTGGGTGCTGTGCTCGGCAATTGGTGGATTGCCCCGGGGCTGCTGGGCTGGACCCCAGGTCTCGCGCTGGGCGCGATCCCATACATTTTCTTGCTACAAAAACGCAAGCGGCGGCTGCGGCGCTTCTCGGAACTGCTTCCGGAAGCAATCGACCTGATGTCGCGCGGGCTGCGGGCAGGTCAGGCATTATCGGCCAGCGTTGAGAGTATAGCTGAGGAATCCGACGAACCTTTGCGTTCGGAGTTTCGCCGTGCGGCCGATGAACAGAGTTTCGGCCTGCCATTCCGCGAGGCCATGGCCAACCTAAGCCGCCGTGTGCCCGTTCCCGATCTGCAGTTCCTGGTCACCGCGATTCTGGTTCAGAAGGAGACCGGCGGCAACTTGGCTCAGATCCTGGATAAGACCTCGCATGTGATTCGTGAGCGCGTACGCGTCGGCGGACAGATGCGGATTCGCACCGCGCAGGGCCGGTTGACCGGCTGGATCTTGTGCGCGTTGCCGTTCGCCATGTTCGTCGGTATGAACTTCCTCCATCCAGGCTACGGGAAAGTCCTGTTCCAAGATCCCCTGGGGCAATGGCTGATGAAATGGGCCGGGATTTTGATGGTGATCGGCATGGTGCTAATACGCAAGATTGTAAATGTCAAGTACTAAGGACCACGTCGCATGATGCTTCTGTTTCTGATATCGGTAACTATTAGCGTGTTTCTGATTGCCGCCGCGCTGATCCTTATGTTAAGCGGCAGGGGAACCATTGATGCTCGCTTGATGGAAATTTCAGCTCCGCCAGCGCCCGTCTCCCCTAGCATCATCGAGACGCCTACAAGCGGGCTTGCTCGAGCGGCGGCTGGAGTCACCAGTGCTTTCAAGCCCATTCGCAGCGTCGTTTCCGGGTCGGATGAGGATATGGCCTACCGGCTGGCGCTCGCAGGATTTCGAAAGCCTGACCACATCGAGATCTTTACGGCAGCGAAGATGTTACTGCCGGTGGTTGCGATCGTTGCGGGAAGTTTTTTCGGCGACAACATGATGGCGGCGATTTTGGTGGGCGTCGTCCTCGGTTTTATAGCCCCCGATGTTGTGCTCAAGAACTTGATTTCTCGCCGGCAGGGGAGTATCCGCCGCGCTCTGCCTGACGCGCTTGATCTATTAGTGATCTGCATGGAGGCCGGGTTGGGCATTGACCAAGCAATGGTGCGGGTCGGGGAAGAAATAAGGCTGACCTCGCCTGCGTTGGCCGACGAGTTCCACGAACAGCGCGCCGGCAAGCCGCGTCTCGACGCCTGGCGCAGCATGGCGGAGCGAGTTGATATCGATTTTGTGAGGCAGTTTGTCGCTATGCTGGTCCAGACGGAGCGCTTCGGCACGCCCATTGCGAATGCGCTCGGACAATTTTCAGACACGCTGCGCACGCGCCGCACGCAGATGGCCGAAGAAGTGGCAGCGAAGACGGGCGTCAAACTGCTTTTCCCGCTCTTGCTCATCTTTCCCATGATTTTCGTGGTGGCACTGGGACCGGCGATTATCGCGTTGCACAAGCTATTCACGGACTTGGCGAAATAGCGATGCGATGGCAAAAAAAAGCAGTGCGCGTAATCAACGCCACGCGAAGAACGCTGATGGGAGAACGCGTACGAGTGGCCGAGACCGGGTTGACGCGCATTGTCGGTTTGCTCGGGGAGAGCGAACTCCTGCCGGGCGATGGTCTCTTAATCGTGCCTTCGCAAAGCATCCATACCTGGGGAATGCAGTTCCCCATTGATATCGCGGTTCTGGACAACGAATGGAAAGTCATCGCCATTAGGCCTGATATGCGGCCCTTCCGGATGACTCGGATGTTCTGGAAGGCAGCGGCAGTCCTTGAGCTGCCGTCCGGCATGTTGGAATCAACTTCCACGCTTGTTGGCGACGCGATTGAGTTTGATCGCGCGGATATGGCGGCGCAATCGGTGGAGAAATGAGTATGTGGCAAAGAAAATTCGCCAGACGGCGCCGGCTTAAGGGGCAGCAGGGACAAAGCCTGGTCGAAACGGCAATCGCCATGCCGTTACTGCTCGGGCTTGCCTTCAATATCATCAATTGGGGCTACCTTTGGTTCATGGTGCTGGTCCTTTCGGCTGCACCCCGAATGGGCGCGCAATACGCCACTCAAGGTGGGGTGGCAGGGACGGGAACGGCTCCCGGAGCCACGGCGATCAGTGATCTCGTCTATGACAACCTGACGCACGCCATTACTGGTGCCACCACGTCCAATGCCGCCGTTCAAGTGTGTAGCAGTTCTATAGGCGTCAGCTCAAGCACCGGCGTTGCGCTATGCAGTCAATTCGGTCCGGCATACACGTTTCCAACGCCAGCCGCGGATCCAGAGCAGCCAGTTTATGTACTTGACCGGGTAGATGTGGAGTACACCGTTACCCCGATTATTCGGGGCACGGCATTCATGGTAATTTTGCCATCCAATTTGAAATTTCATCGCCAGGTTTCCATGAGGTCGCTGTATTAGCATGCGACCGAGGATGCACACTCGATGGCGCCGTCAACGCGGCCAGAGTCTCGTCGAAACCGCATTGATGATCGTGGTGGTTTTCACGGTCGTGTTGTGGATCTTCGAACTAAGTTGGCTTATGTACACCTATTCGGTTCTGGCCGATGCCGCCAATGAGGGCGTTCGTTATGCCATCGTTCATAGCGGTGGGGACCCGGCCGGCACCCAAGCGAAGGTCAAGACTTTCGCTGGCGCCTCCATGCACGACGTCAACGCCATATCCACGTCGGTAACATTTCCCGATAACCGCTCCGCCCCGCCGAACCGCGTACGAGTGTCTGTCACCTACACATATATCCCCTTTCTCCCGCGATTCATAACAGCTCCAACCATGCACAGCTTTGCGGAAGGGAGAATGGTGGCTCCATAACATGAAACGTGACTGCTCCAGCTTGCGACGATGGTCTCCTCAACAGGGACAGACGTTCCTGGTTATTGTCATCCTCATCGCTTTCTTCTTGCTGGCGGTGCTGGGGCTGGCCACCGATTACTCGCAAGTATGGGCCCATCGCCAGATGGCCCAGGGAGCTGCAGATGCTGCCTGCCAGGCTGGTGCAGCAGATGTGTTCCTGAAGGGTACCGATCCAACCGCCAATACCGACTTCCCCGGGCTCGATTTCTCCTGGATCGGCTCTACCTTCGATTGCAGCGCTAAGCCGAATTCTGTGCCTTGCATGTACGCGTCATTCAACGGCTATTCGGGATCCAATGTCAGCGTCAGTTTTCCATCGAGTTTGCCAGGCGTGAGCGGCATCCCGGCGGGCTTGCCCACGATTGCCAACCCTTACATCAAGGTGACCGTTACAGACCCGGTCGCAACGTACTTTACGAGAATAGCGTCTTCAATCAAAACCATAAATGTAACAGCTTCGGCCGGCTGTGGCTTGAGTTCTGTGATTACCCCCGTGCCGTTGGTCGTGCTCCATAGGACGGCAAACCCGGCATTCCAGGTAAACGGTGGCGCCTCAGCCAATGTCCTCGGAGGTCCCCCGCGCTCGATTCAAGTTGACTCGAGCAGCGTCACCGCCGTCGCTCTATCAACCAACTCGACAATCAATTTATCGGGAGCCGGGCCCAACAATAACGGGGCCGATTTTGCGGTGTTTGGAGGACCCACGACCAAGCCAACCGGAGTCAACGTGGGCACTGCCGGCCGCTGGATTCCCGGAGCCAATCCCTTTGGCGACCCCTTTGCTGCGGTCAGCGCCCCCGCGACCGCCCCCGCTACCGGTGGCACGGCTACGCCAGTGCCCTTCGGCTTCAAGGGCTGTCCGGATCCGAGTGGGTGTGTTGAATTCACACCCGGAGACTACACGGGCTGCTCGACCGGAACTATTAACCCGGGCGACGAGGGCTGTTTGAACCTTCCTTATTCAGGCTCGAACCCCAAGTTTAAAGCCGGCGGTACGAACTGGCAACCGAACCATGCCTATGCCGCAGGCACACTGATGAAGCCAGCGCCGTCGGCATGCACGTCCACTGGGTTTGTCTATGTGGTGACGACGCCCGGCACTTCTGCTGGAACCTGTCCTGCGTTTACTACTACCACCCGATGTACCCGCCTAGCCGACGGAACCTGCTCAGGGGGAACGATCGCAGATGGAGGAGTCACTTGGCAGAATGTTGGGGTCGACTCAACAGGTCCAAGCACCGCAATCTTCGACCCGGGCTTGTACTACGTGGGCGCGAACGGCCTGACTTTCGGCAGCGGTTCTGCTGCCCGCATGAGTACTGCGACCGGCGACGGGAGCAAGGGTGTCATGTTTTACTTCAGCACGTCCGCCAGCCTCGGGATTGGCTCAAGCAGTGGTGGCGCCAGCGCCTGCACATCGGTGCCCTATCCGTACAATTCGGGCAGTCCCTCCAGCTGTATTGTTTCATATCAGATTGATGGGTCATCGTCCCCTGCGGCAACCGGATACGTAGCATCTATCCAGTTAAAGTGTCCCAGCGGCTCAGCGAACCCATCGCAGGTTCCTGCCGCGCTAGCTGGCAGCGTTCTGCTGGGTCCGTGTGGCGGTACGTCGGGCATAGGCGCTACCGGCCAGTATGGATCTCCTGATGGCAACCGCGGTTTTTTGTTCTTTCAGAACCGTTCCATTGCCGCGGACAGCGGGTCATGCACCGGTGGTTTCGGGGGACGCTGCGCTATCCTGGGCGGCGGCGGGAGCTTCATATTCTCTGGCTTCATTTATCTCCATAACGGCAATGGAGGCACTTGCGGCACTAACACCAGTTGTCTGACATTGTCGGGCGGGTCGGGTGGGAGTAGCTTCACAATTGGAAACATTGTTGTGGACAAACTCTCGATGGTAGGCAGTTCGGGCGTCCAGATGATCCTGAATCCAACCGCGACGTTTTCCGTTCTGCGCCCAACCCTACTCCAGTGATTCCCAATCTGAGCACCGGTTCGATGCAGTTAGGCTCCACGATGGAACCCGCGGAACCAGTAGTGATCGTACGCAATTTCAATAAAGGTTTGATGCGAGTACGCTCTGCGATCGGACCCTTAGCACCGCCCGTCGTTGTACGGAAACAAGTCCGAGCTCCAAAGCTCGCGCTGTTACCCGCGACGGTGGCTCTCCGAAATGGGTTATTACTGTCCATATCTTTGCATACGGCCATGGCCGCCGTGCTCTTTTCGGTGCCGATCCTCGTTCCGACCCGACTCATGAACGTGCCTGATATCGCGCCAGATTTTGACACTCAGGTTGAGTATCAACCACTGTTCCTGCCGAGTCTGCCGCAGTTAACAGAGGCTGGCCCAAGCGCAAAACCCAAAATCGGTTCGGGGCAGGAGCCGCGCAGCGTGGTGGATGCCTCAGACGCCTTGCCTGCAGCCGACCCACCCACTCCCAATCGGCCAAAGCCTGACTATGCTGGCGCTCAGGAGATCGTTTCCAACCCTCCACACTCGACAAAAGGCGTGCAGACGATCCGCCGGCCGGATTTGGTTGCGCCCCCGAAGCTGACATATCCGCTCCGCCTGCCGAGCATGGCGATGTTTCCGGCTCCGGCCATTCCGGTGCCACTGGCGTCACGGCTTGAGCACCCCGTAGTACCGGCCCCGAAAGAGCCGTCCAAATTCCGAGCCGATGAACCCGCAGTGCAAAATCCGGTGTTGCCAGTCGACGCGCTAAAGCTCCCCGTGGTTCCGGCAGAACCACTGGCGCCGAAGACTATAGTCACTGCCGAACCCAGCTCCGAACCCAGATCACGGGTACTTGCCGCAACCACTGCCCCAGAAATTGCCGCGCCAAAGGCACTCGTTGTAGTCGACGCAGTTACTGTTCCTCCTGAGCCCGCTTCCACGATTCCTGATGCGGAGCTGATCTCCCGATTCGTCGTGGGGCCACGAACATACACAACTGCTTCGTCGGCCACGTCGCGGCCCGATGCAAAGATTGCAGGCGCGGGTGCCTCGGAGGACCTGCCACACCCGAGCGTAGAGAATGGGACCGGAACCAGAGTTGAAGTAGGCAAGGGCCATGCTGGGGTTGCGAGTACCGAATCCCCGTCTAGCGTGAAACCGCGATCGAAATCTGGCGCTGGCACGGCCGCACCTGCAGCTGCAGGAAACAAAGGCCTGCCGGGCATCTCAATCTCAGGCGGTGTTCCAGGACGCAGCGGGCGAGCTGTCGCGACCAGTCCAATTCCACATGGTTCTTACGCCCTTACGATTATTTCTGGCGGAAGCAGCGGCGGAGCCAGCAGAGACTTGGGCGTGTTCTCCCGCAGCGACACCGTTTACACTGTATATATACCAATGACCGACGCCGGCGGCGGTCCCGACTGGCCCATGCAGTACACGCTGATGAGTTCTGCTCCCGCCCAAAACGGCTTGCTGAACGGCTTGCTTACGCCTCCCGTTGTGCTGAAGAAAATCCAGGCAACAACACCCAAAACTGACCTTACCGCAAATTCAGGGCCAGTGTTCGTTACCGGAATCATTGACGAGAACGGCAAGCTAGGGGCTTTGCACTCGGTACGCGGCCCGGATGGCAGGACGCAGTCTGCTCTTAATGCCCTTGCGCAATGGGAGTTCCTGGCGGCACATCTTGACGGAAAACCAGTCGCGTGCAAGATACTGATCGGCGTAAGTGTTTTGCCGGCTGAGGAGGTCGGAAAGTAAGAATGATCGACGGGGCATCGAGCTCTGAGTATTACCGTGTTGGCCAGCGCCAGGCAGCTTCTAATCGCCCCACCGTAGGAACGGAACTGATGCTGCACAATTGTCGTCATCGATCATTTGGTTATTCTCTTGCTGCTTGGCAGTTTTCAACGTATTTTTGTGTCGCTTATTCGCTCCCAAGGCAGTGCCCAGTTCGGCAGTATGCGGCAAAGGTCGTAGCGAAACCTGTGCTGCACAAATTTTAAGGAGAGTGCTTCGATGGATCCGACTACGATCCGCATAATCGCCGGAGTTCTGTTTGTGGTGGTAATAATTATCATTGTGGCGCGCCGCAAAAAGATGGCCTCAAGGCGCAAGCCTGGTCCATGAAAGAGCGGTAGAATCTCGATTCTATTGGGGCACCGCGGGGGCCAAGTTCATCGTTGGAGGATCGAGAAGCGCTAACTTCGATCAGCCGAGACCCTCTCACAACCTGTTGTGTCTGTTGAGACAACGGACGCAGCCCAACGATTTCGAAGCGCAAGCCTCGACCAAGTGGAATCCTGGTTCTAGCTTTCCTGCCTTACGGCTGCGCGTTTTCGAAAGTCTGCTTGGAAGGATTCAGCTCGCCTTCGTCCACTTCTGGCATTTCGGCGACGAGGACGCACTCAGGTACCATCCGTTCAAGCTCTCGCTCAACGGCTTGTCTCAACTTTGCAGTCGTTTCAATCCAGCGGGCATCCTCCGTGCGCATTTGGGCGAAGACTCGGGGCACCCACGGGATCCGCGGAAGCATGGTAATCAGTTTGCGCAGTGCTTCGACGGTGTTCGCATCTTGGCCAAGCATCCTGTATCTCGCGCGTGCTTCGTCCGCACCTATTACCGCACAAGTAAACAGTTCTCTCCGCCTGGCTCATGCGGCCACCTCGATCAGGAAGTCAGCTTGTGGCAGAGTCGTGCATGCCACTCCCCCGGCACCATTCCAACAGCCACACTTAGAAAGCAGCGAAGATATCGAGGGCGACTCTGCAGGCGTGGATCAAAAGCGGCAGAGTTCGCGCTCCAAAGCCCTACTGTTTCTGGAAGACGTGCCGCGCCTGACTTTGCGCGAGGACGGACCGAAGGTCAGCGCACGTTTTGTGGATTCAGGGTTTTGGGGGAAGGACCATGAGCGAGCCGAGTGGTGTGACGGCTTGAAGCTGCGCCGACGTGAGGGTAGGAACGCATCCTCCCCGCTTCTTCGAGAGTCGCCGCACCCATTCCCCATCCGCGGACGTTTCTGGCGCTCCTCAGTGCTCCTCAGCGTCTTTCCGCCGGCCTAAGCCAAATGTCACTGTGGTTTTGACTTTGCCCAGGCCCAGGATCTTCCGCACTTCTTCGGGAGTCATGTTCGGAGGGACATAGAGGTAGTACGTTTTGTCTCTCCCAACCGTGAGGCGAGGCGCCTTATTCCAATTCTCGGGTTCTGGACCCTCACCCCGCCACGGTCGGGGAATGTAGTTAATGAACTCCACGCGTACCTCCGCCTCTTGGTTTGATAGCTGCAAGCGCATCGCGGCGCGGCTCTCCACGCTCCCGACTGGAAAATCTCCCGGCTTTGGTGTGTTCATACTCGCTCCCTGTCGAAATTAGAATTGCATCGGTACGTCGTAGAAGGTTACTCCGTCCACGCACTTGAGCGGTTTATCGGCCAAGTGACAGATGCGCGGCTCGGTCTTCCCGCGCGCCGCTGGGTCAGCGTCTGAATGCTGGATACAGCATTCTCCTTTGCAATCGTGAGGCGGATGGAGCACAACAACTCTGAGGCGCGGCCTGGAATCTTCGCTGCGCTCAAGCATCGCACGCATTGCGGCGCGAGACTCCACCGAACCAACGGGAAAATCTCCGGGTCGAAGTGTCATATCCATCAGCTTCCTCCAAGAGTGCTTTTGTAGCGCGAAATCACTGTCACATTGCGACGCGAATACAGCGGAACCCGCATTCCTAGCGACTATTCCGCATCTCCCCCGTTCCCGCTTTCGTACGGCGCTGTAGCGACCTGGCTCCCCGCCGTTTGCGTGAACCAGTCGGGCAGCTTGCCCTCTTTCGCATATGCCTCTTTCTCTTCCACAGTCATGCGTTCGAACAGCTCGTTTAGACTGACCGTCTCGCGGCGTTCGATGAGTTGGCCCTGCGCGTTGAGCTTGCCGTACACCGCTATTGCCTGTACTACAGTTGCGCCCGTGACTTGCAGCGCAGGGTCGCTCGCGCGTTCGATGATTCGTTCGAGCGGGACGCGGATGTTTTGCTGGCGCCGCAGGTTTAGACCGAAGACCTTTGCGTGCCGATAGACTGTTGTGCGGTGGCTCAGCCCGAACTCGGTCGCGATCTTTTCCGGGCTCTCCCAGGCCACAAATGCCGCCTCGATCTCTTTGCATTTCTCGTGCGAACAGATCGTGCACTGTCCTTTGTGTCGGTTGAGCGCCGCAGTTTTCGGACCGCTCTTCGGAGTCTTAGGCTTTTTCTGGTCGCCCTGTTGCTGCCCTACTCACGCTTTGTTCTTGCCGTTTTTCATCTTGATTCTTTTGATTCTTTTTCAAAGCTAGCGCAGGGCCCAGCTCGCGCGCCGCTGTCCCAGGATCACTGTCAGGTGGGCCCTGGAGCCTTGTTAGGGTCGATCTCGGGACTGACTCCAATTGACTCCAATTGGAACTTGGCGGAAGCTGTAACGTCATCATTCGCCGTGAGTTGGGAGTCTAAAGTTTGGGTTCGACTCCCACACGCTTCCGCCACATTTGCCGCGCAAAGGTGCGAGGCTTCATCGCTTGCCGGCGATCTGCGAATTCTTGCCCCGCAGCACAGCCAGCTCTGCGCGAAACCTCGCAGCCTAAAGAAGCCGGAGTTTTTGACAGCAACATACTTCTCATTGTCATTCTCTACAGAGGGCGGCGGCGCCGGCGATTCCGGCGTCGGAGCCGTATTTCGCCAGCAGGAGCGGGATTTCGCAGCAACGCGAATTGATGGACCACTTTGGCAGCTCGCTCCGTATGCGGGGGAAGAACTCGCTCATTAATTGCGCTACGCCGCCGCCAAACACGATTACGTCTGGCTCCAACAAATCGATCATGTTGCCGAGCCAGACAGTCAGCAAATCGGATGTCGCTTGCAAAACCTCTCTCGCCACGGTATCGCCTTCGCGGAACGCTTCCGCAACATTTTCCGTCGTTAGTTTCTCGAGATTGCCGCCGGCAAGTTCGCGCGTGCGAGACGGCGTATTCGATTCCGCCAAGAGTGCCCGCGCGCGCTGCGCAATCGCCGGGCCGGAGCACAGCGCTTCGATGCATCCTCGTTTTCCGCAGCTGCAGCGCGGGCCGTTGTAGTCGATGCTGACGTGCCCGCCCTCCGCGGCGCTGCCGGTGCGCCCGTGGTAGATGCGGCGGTCGAAAATAATTCCGGTTCCGATGCCCGTGCCGAGGGTGGCGTAGAGCACATTGCGAAAGTCAACGGCCGCGCCCCAAGCTGCTTCGGCCAGTGCCGCGGCATTGGCGTCATTGTCGACCTTGGCACAAACGTGGAAGACACGCTGCACCTCCGCAGCGAGTGGAAAATTTCGCCAGCACGGCAAGTTCGGCGGATTCAAGACCACGCCGCGAACGGGATCGAGCGGGCCGGGCGCGCAAATGCCGATTCCGGCCAGCGATGCGCGCGCTCCTGGATGCTTCTCAAAAACGGAGTTGATCGCGCGCTCTACCGCCGCAAAGCCCGCCGCCGCATCTTCGCGTGCGGGCATGGGCACGCGCGTCTGGAACAAAATCGTGCCTTGCGCATCGACGAGGCCGGCGGCGACTTTCGTGCCGCCGATATCTACCCCAAGCGTGAACTTGTTTCGTTGACTTTCGGCTGCTTGCTCCTTTGCGCTCATTTGATGTTCATCTGAGGACAGCCAGAATTGGCTGTCCCACAGGAGAATCGTCCATCGCTCTAGTCCATCACTCGATTCCGAGGCGCTGCTGCATTTGTTCTAGGGTGACGCGCTTGGTCTCCGGGTAGAAAAATAGGACCACGAAGAATTGCAGGACCATCATCGCGGAGAAAAACATGAATGGATACGCGCCCGACGATTTCGCGAGCTGCGGGAAGGTGTAGGCGATGATGGCGTTCATCACCCAGTGCGAGGAACTGCCGAGCGCCTGGCCCTTGGCACGCACGCGATTTGGGAAGACTTCGCTGATATAGACCCAGATGACCGCGCCTTGCGAAATGGCGAAAAATGCGATGTACGCCACCAGGAACCACAGCAAATATTCCTGATGTTGGTGAGTCAGAAAAACGCGCGCGACACCGGCCAGGCACAACGCCGTGCCGACCGAACCGATTAGCAGCAGGGTTTTGCGCCCCAGCTTGTCGATCACGGACATGCCTAGAAGCGTTGCGAGCAAGTTCATGCCGCCGACGGCCACGGCTTGCAGATCGCCGGAAAGCTTGCTGAACCCAGCGGCGCCGAAAATGTCGTTGAGGTAATAGAGGATGGCATTGATGCCGGAAAGCTGATTGAACATACCGACGGTGATGGCAAGAAAAATGGGAAGGCGATATTTCCAAATGAAGAGCGGCTCGGTTTTTTCGAGCCTTTCCAGATGCACGGAGTTGACGATTTCCTGGAGCTCTCTCTCCGGATCTTCCCCACCCATTTTCTGCAGCACT
>WNFS01001767.1_pt1 | contig 16201 bp, 20 predicted proteins | sample 5400141 | NCBI WGS metagenome assembly WNFS01 (sample SAMN13153358, study PRJNA577476) | soil metagenome | isolation source: 60 cm saprolite under Madrone tree | place: USA:California | collected 2016-06-14
ACCGCGACCACGATGGTTGCTTGATGCACGTCGAGCCCAATATACTTTTCACTGTTCATAAGGGTGCTCCTTTTCGTAGGTGACGATGCTCGCGCTCATAACCTACTCCTAAAGGGGCGCCCTTTTATAATGCGATTACAACAACTGATTACAACAACTGAGCAGCCCACGGGAGCAGGGGTCTGACGACTAGTGTCTAATCAAGGGTATGCGAATACGCTGGCGATTTCTTCTACCGACCATCGGCATTCTCTTTTTCGTGTTGGTGAGCTATCAGCGTTGCGCGTTAATCGGGAGTCGAAGCACGCGACGGGACGGTATTTCTGGTGGAGTGCCATTCGTCTCGATTCCGATCCACTGGACAGACAACCGGAACGTTCAACACCTTGTAAGGAAGGCTCAAACTGCGTCGGCTGGGACGAAATCGATTACAAGTGGGTCGAACACGGCTGGTTAAGCCAAACGCTGATGCTATCCGCGTTCCCGGCATTCTTGGTCGGATGGATCATTGTCGTAGGTTTGCGGGAAGTCGGAATCAGCGAGGTCGCAAGTTTCATGGTGTCCATGCCTCTATTAATTATTGCTTGGTACTACTTCGTCGGTCTGCTGCTCGACCGCTGGATTAACAAACGACGATCCCAGCCCAAGATAGTGACCCCGTAGTTGGCGAAAAATCCCCATTACACCGGAGCCGACAAGGCTGTGAGTCTCGTGGGGTGCAAGTCCCCACACCACCAATTGCCTGGGCGGGTGGTTAGCATATCCGATGCATGCGGAGGCAACGACGCATGTTCTGCTCGGACGTAAAAGCCTCGGCTGCCCTGCGGCGATAAGTCGCAGCGGTAGGAACGATCTGGGAGGCAAGCAAAACTGGGGGCCTGAACATAAAGGAATGGCTGCAGTCTCGAAAAAGGGATCCGTCATGAAATCGTTTCGACGGGTACAAGCGGGAAGCCGACCTCGATAGTGTACGGGGGAAGGCCGATGATGTGGAGGAAGAAACAGGCATGTGCACTCCGCGAAACCGCCGTGGCAGGGGCCCAGGCACCCAGAGAAGGATTCACAGAGATAACGTCGGGAAGGTCCCGCCGGCAGCAGGGGCTGGTAGCAACCTGCAGAGACTCCTTGAACGAGGCTTAGGCCGAAGTAGGGGAGAGCCGGGCGGGATTGACGAATGAGTCTGTAGGAGCCATGACCGGGGAGTAATGTCCTCGCAGGAGGCGGTACACGCCTCCCTGATGGAGGTAACGCCGACATCAGGCAAAGGGACTCTGGGTACTTGGTGGTTCCATGTTCAGCGCGGTGGTCGGACACAGAGCCGACCGGAGCCGTACGTATGAGATGGAACTAAGCTGTGAGCAAACCAGTCGCGGGTCGGGGCGTATGCGAACCAGCGCTTGAACCTCGTGGCGAACGGGAAGGCTTACGGACGAGATGCCAAGACTTCAAACCGGACGTGGGAAATTCGGCCGTCCGACATTATAGGGGGGCCTCGGGAAACGTGGCCATGGCGGAATTGTGAACCCACCTCGCAACCGAAAGGGCGCGAGTGTATGCCCTCCGCCTAACGCAAACGCGTCCGAGCTCTATCCCAACCATTTGACCCGTTTTGGCTTGTGACCCCAACCGGCAATTGGGCGGACAACTGGCGCGCTCCGGCCTTTGGCGCACAAGCCCGTTCTAAGGGTGATGGGTCCGATGCCCATGCCCAATACCTCAGGCTTTCTTACACCCAGCCAGATCGAAGCACATGAGAGCGTCACTTGGATAGAGCCCCAGAGCACCTCGCACCCGCAACGGCTCGTGACTAGAGAAGGGCCCAAACGAGTTTCGCAGACTCCATGAGCCAAGTTGTTGCATAGGCTCTTTGGCGCCACCATCCACGCGGCTGATAATCGGGATCGGCCACACTATCCACCGACAACTGGATCGACGAATCACGCTTGGGCAAAGTCTTTCTCCAAATCAGCCCCGCTCGACGGCTGTGATAGTTTGAAGTCACAAGGGCAATCGTTTTCCACCGATGCTCCTGGATGCACGCGCTGAGCGCCTCGGCTTCCTGCTCGGTGGAGCTAACGCCCGACGTTTCGCAGAACTCCACCCTGGAGGCCAAGTCAGCCCCATAGTTCTTTACGATGTAATTCCGCGCAATCGGCGCGATCTCTTCACCCCAATAGGATTCCTTGGGAACGCTGAACGCGACTCGCTCCGCCGAACCCCGCTGCAACATCGTCATTGCGGTGGCTATTCGAGCCCTCTCACCAGCCATAGAACCCTGGAGGACGACGGCTGCGTCCACACGCTCCGGCAGACGGTTCCGTGCGACAAGTAAGTATCCACCCCAGCGCAGGAAGGAAAGAGCAAGGACAATGAAAATGCCAGCTAGCCACAATTTCCAGTACGACCTCTTGCTTGGTGCGTCGCGCTCGGAGATGTTGAGAAGTGTGTAAGCCAAGGTATACCCCCCGGCCAGAGATCCCTCAAAGACAAGGTGGCTGGCGACAACTCTTCTTTGGCTATGATACACGGTGACGCCATGCCAGTTGCACAGGTCGCATTGAGCAGCCTTCGGGTGGCCCGTCTGGAGGTAGGCCTTCGGTAACATCCACGCTGGAATTTCTCGTTGCACAATTACTTCATGGGTTCAGCAAGGTTCCTTCCTCTCCAGGTCGCGGCGGTCTGCTACCGAAAGTGTGGTGCCTCCTTCGAGTTTCTGCTGGTCAACACTACCAGTGGAGACAGGTGGATTTTTCCTAAGGGAGCCACTGCGCGACGGCTATCGCACACCCAAGCCGCGGAGCGCGAGGCATTGGAGGAGGCCGGGGCAGTTGGTGTAATCGAGCCGCAGCATTTTCACCTCTACCTACAGCCAAAAGGCGTCTCCAGGCTGCGCAATGGCATCCAGGAATTCGTCGTGAAGGCTTTCCTCCTGCAAGTCAGTCACACCCAGCCTCCCCAAGAACAAAAGCGCAACCCCACCTGGTTCAGCGTCGGCGACGCACGCAGCGCTCTGGCAATGGGACGCGAGGCGAAGTACGCCGCCGAACTTCGCACTGTTATCGACCGCGCCGTGGAGCGCCTGTCTGCTGAGGGAAGGATTGTCCCGGATTACAGCCGAGCGCCTACCTATCGCATCTGGCGATCTCTCCTCAGGTTACTCAGGTTAAACTTCCTTTAAATAGGGAGCGAGGAGGCCCGGGCCGGTTAGGAAAGCATGGAATTGAGTCGTAGCGGAAGATCTCCTTGCGCCGCAGCCGGACGGAGTCAACGAGTGCTAACGCCTGTTTTCGTCAATTGATTTCGTCAATTGATCAAGCAGTGATCGTATGGCACACTGGGACCCGTGAAACTTCTTAGGTACATAGAGCAAAAGAGCGGCCATTCCGACAACGGTCCGGCTTGGATTGGCTATGTCACTCCATCGAAGACTGGTCGGACGCTGTACTTCAATGGCCGAGCTTTGATGAAGTTGAAGGGGCAGCGGCGCGGAGAATCGGGCGGTAATTACATTGACATGGAGACAGGAGAATCGTTTTGGGTTTCCGGTGTAAAGAAGAACGGTGAAGACCGCCATTGGGCTGGATCAGGAAAAGTCCTCGTTGAGGCCGCAGCACTCTCAGACTATTTGAAGGTGATCGGGGCCAAGGCCTTGGACAGATCGCGTTGTGAGGTAACAGATGCCATCCGTCAGACTGACATCAAGAAGTTTTCACAACTGGCGAACTCATCCGGCAAAGGCTCGCCCGATGACCCCGAAGAAGCACGTAATCCGTACTCTTCCGTACTCATTCGTTCGCAATGTCTCTTCCTCGCAGAAGTGAGTTTGCGAGGGAGATGTCAATTGGTGAAAAATCTTAGCGCCCTATCGACAAGTGCGCCGGCGCGAAACAGTCGGGGTGAGGGGAAGAGCATCACGCCGGGGCACTTGCGATAGGGGGATTTGGACGAAGTCGCTGGCGTTTGCGACGGACGCGGGAGCAGCTTATCTTTCTCTATGGGTTTTCAATGGCCGTTTCGCCATTTGATCGCCCCAAGAGTCCCCAAAGCCGGATCGTTGAGAGCGGGTGTGCAGCACAACGACGTCCATTATCGCTCAAAACGCGAATCTTGCAGCTCAGAAAATAGCCGTCCCGCGAGCACGCGATAGCGTCCGTCGCGCCAGCGACTTCGTCCAAATCCCCATTCCGCTCATTGAGGTCATGAAGTGTCGATTTGGTATAAAAGGCCGCGATGGGTTGGAGCGCTCGGGGCTGCCCTATTCGTCGGCGGTATGACATGGCTGGGGCTGTTCAACTACTCTCACAGGGACTATCCAGAAGCCATCAAGTATGAACTGCGCCTGCCGTGGACTGCACGGCTCATGGTCTTTTTCGGTTTAGCGCTGCTGGTGATAGTGGGTGTGCGGATCGGTCTCCATTACCTGCGAGGGCGAGAAGAGTGAACCCCGTCACAACAAACTGTTGAAATATCCCGATTTCACTCATTGACTTTTGCGGGTGTGAGGATACTCCTGAACCATGAAGACCTGTGAACAAAGGAACGAATTGCAGGCCCGGTTAAGAACCGCTCGTGAGGAGTGGTACAGCGTCAAGGATGTTCCGGGTAAAAGCCGCGAGGCGAAAGAGGCCGAGAAGAAGGTTCACCACATTCAGCGTTCTCTGGGCGATCACGTCGCAAAACACGGCTGCAACAAGGGTTAGCAGGCGTAACTGTCGAAACATCAATTACACTAATTGAGCGGGTCGCGACTGTAGAAGCCTGACTGAATCAATAACCCCTTACTCGGACAATGGCGACTTTGGCAGGTAGACTGGAAACCTCGGCCACGCCGGAAACTCGCAGCAACGGAACATTACAAATTCATTACAATATGCGAGGAAGCGTTCCGAACCGTCGACCATTCCAGCACCCTCAGGTGCTTGAAAACAAACCTTTAAAATGTGGTGGCGGCGGTTGGACTCGAACCAACGACCTAGGGATTATGAGACCCTCGCTCTAGCCACCTGAGCTACACCGCCATTTCAGGAAAACAAACCGAGGAGAGACGGGATGGGCCAAGTCCCGTTGGCATGTGGCAGAAGCCCGGCGAGCCCCTGCGTCGATCCTTTTTGATTCTAAGAGGCTCGATTGCAGCGTGTCAAACAATCAAAGCCCCCGGCTGCATCGCACGCGCGGACTCCGGCACTCCCCGAGTTGCATGTCTTGGCTTGAAGCACGAAACTATTGCCTCCTATGCGAACCCTTGCTGTAATCCCCGCGCGCCTGGCGTCCACCCGCCTGACCCGCAAAGCTCTTCGTGAGATCGACGGCGTGCCCATGGTCGGGCGCGTCTATCTGGCAGCAGCGGCTGCATCGCACCTTGCCGACGTAATCATCGCAACCGATTCTGAAGACATCCTCGCGGTTTGCAAACAATACGGCTGGCATGCTCGCATGACGTCTTCCCAACATCGCAGTGGGACCGAACGCGTGCATGAGGTCTCGAACTCAGTCGCGGCCGACGTCTACCTCAACGTACAGGGAGACGAACCCCTCACTCGTCCCGAACACATCGCATCGTTGTTGGCAGTAATGAACAATCCCGACGTTCAAGTCGGGACGCTGAAAACTCTCGCTTCTCCCGTTGACATCCCCAACCCTGACGCTGTGAAAGTGGTCTCTGACAGCCGCGGCCGTGCGCTCTATTTCTCACGCGCCACCATCCCCTTCGATCGCGACTCAGCTCGCCCGCCGTATTACAAGCATCTCGGCTTCTACGCCTACCGCAAGCCCGCGCTCGATCAATTCGTGTCGCTCCCCGAGTCTTCCCTGGAAAAGAGCGAGCGCCTCGAGCAGCTAAGGTTCCTGGAAAACGGAATTCCGATCCACGTGGGTGAGACGCCGTTCGATACAGTCGGCGTTGATACCGAAGAAGACCTTCGCAGGGTCGAGGAAATTCTGCGATCGAAGAAGCCGCCTCCGAGCGGCTGCACGTAACGAGCCGTTTCTACCGGCGCGAATCAACAGCCAACTGCAGCTTCCACGCCTCCGCCGCAGCGACCCGGCGCGAGATAGCGGGATGCGAATGGAAGAACCACTCCACCCATTTTGATGGCGTCCGCTCGGCGAGATTCTGCGCGGCCAGTTTGTTCATCGAACTGATGAAGGGCTGAACGCTCCGGATGGAGCGGAAAGCATAGCGGTCCGCTTGCCTTTCGTTGAAGCGGGAATACGCATTCATCGCCGGCATCAACAAGAACGACAGGATCGTCGAGACCAGGATCAGCAGGGGCAGGTTGGCAAAATCAGAAAGAGTATCGAACATCTGCCATTGGTCAATGGACACGCGCAGCACGAAGTTGGCCGCCCAGAAGCCAGCCAGCGTGATCCCGGCTTGCACAAAAATGCTCTTCAGGATGTGCTTGTGCACGTGATGTCCCAATTCGTGCGCCAGCACCGCCTCGATTTCCTCGGGCGAGTAGTGGTCGAGCAACGTGTCCGCGAGAATAATTCTGCGCGTCGCACCCAAACCGGTCAGTGCCGCGTTCGCCTTCTTGCTCTTCTCCGAGAGATTCCATTTGTAGATGCCGCGTACTCGCGTTCCAGCGCGTTCGCTCAACCTCACCAGCCGCTGTTTCAGATCCTCGTTCTCGAGCGGTTCAAACTTGTAGAAGATCGGGAATAACACCAAGGGCGCCAACTGCGCCATCACGAGGAACAGCACCAGGAAGATTCCCCACGCGATCAGCCACCAATGCTCGGGTGACTGGCGAATCGTGAAGTACACCAGTTCAGCGATCACGCCTGCAAACACCAGTCCAACCAGAAAACCCTTCACCTCATCCCACAGCCAGGATCGTGTTTTCTGGGTCGTAAGCTGGTAGCGCCGCTCGAGCTTCAGCCCGTAATAATCCAGACCCAGCCCCAGAACCTTGGCCGCCAGCAGCAGCATGAACACATAAAAAAAGACCGACAGCTGGTAGTTCTGGAACGCCGCGCGGTAGGCCCAATCACGCAACCCTCCGCTCCATCCGGTCAGCAACAGAGTCAGCAGGAACGCCAGCCCGAGAACCAGATCGGTGACCTCCAGCCACCGCCGGATGCGGTTATAGCGCCGCGCCTCCGGGGTGTCGGCGGCAGTCGTCGACATGTCCTCTGCAAATCTCATGATGATCGGGACTTTCCCTCAGAAAATAATACGGGATCAGCGCGCAATCCGTTCTGACCGAAAGTGCAATGGCCCGTCGGGCGGAGAAACCAGAGGATGCCGTCTGCCCCTAAGCGCTAGTGTTCACAAAGCTTTTCGCCTGCTCCAGGATTTCCGTGACCAGTTCCGGCGTCGCCGCCTCCGAATACACCCGCAACAGCGGCTCGGTGCCCGAAGCTCGGAACAGGACCCAGGGCTCGGCTCCATTCCCCGGCCTAGGAGCGTCGAGAAAGAACTTCACGCCATCCATATTTTCTTTCTTCACAATGTTATAGCTGGCAAGCTTCTTGGTGGTCTCCGACCGCGCCCGCTGAATAGCCGCCTGTTTCACAGGTTCCGGGATGTGCAAGTCCCGTCGCCCGTAATAGTGTCCGCCAAACTCGCGTTGCAGATCAGCCACCAGCTGCCCCAGTGGTTTCTGTTCTTCCGCCATCACGTTCGCCAGCAACAGCGCATTCAGGATCCCGTCGCGCTCCGGCAGATATCGCGAATAGCCGATGCCTCCCGACTCCTCACCGCCGATCACAATTTCGTGCTCCATCATCAAGTCGGCAATGTACTTGAATCCGATCGGGCACTCGTGCAGCTTGCGTCCATTCTTCGCTGCAATCCGGTCGACCATCCCCGTCGTGTTGAAGGCGCGCACCACGTCCCCTGGCCACTTTTTCCGCTCCAGCAGCCAGCGCGTCAGGACAGAGAAACATTTGTGCGAATCGACGAAGCTGCCGTCCTCTGCCACTGCCCCGATGCGGTCCGCGTCGCCATCTGTCGCCAGGCCGGCCTGGCAGTTCTCCTTCAGCACCGTCTGTCGCAGCAACTCGATGTGCGGCTCAATCGGCTCCGGATTAATTCCCGGAAACAGCGGATTCACTTCTTGCCGGATTGCCACATGCGGGATGCCCCATTTGCCGAAAATCCCGGTCAGCACTCCGCGTCCCGACCCATACATCGAATCCACCGCGAACTTGAACCCCGACTTCGCGATCAACTCGAGATCCACGAACTTCGACATGGCCTCGACGTGCGCCTGCTTCAGATCAACTTCTTCGATGGCCGCTGCCTGGGCCGCCGATGGTGGAGCGCTCCCCAGTTCGTCTTCCACCTTCTTCATGATGGCTGGGGTCGCAGACCCACCAAACTTCCCCTTGAACTTCACACCATTCCAGTTCCATGGATTGTGGCTGGAGGTGACCATCACTCCGCCCGCCGCGCGTTGCTGCTTCACTGCCCAGGAAACTGCCGGAGTCGGAGCGTAGTCATCGGTGAGCTTCACCGGAATGCCGGCATTCGCAATCACCTCCGCCACCAGGCGGGCAAATCGCGCAGAGCCGAAGCGCGTGTCGTACCCGATGACGACTCCGCACCCTGCGTCCTCATGCTTCAATACGTAAGCCGCAATCGCGCCAGCCACGCGGCGCACATTGTCGAAGGTGTAGTCATCGGCGATCACTCCTCGCCATCCATCGGTCCCGAACTTGATCTCAGTCATATCTTTTGGCTGCGAGTTCCTAACCATGAGCGTCGAGCTACCATGGAGCCGAAATCGATCAACGTCCGCTGCCCCTGAACCTCTTGCTGCGCGGTTTGCTCGGGGCTCATGGCTACGTAAGCCTTTTCAGTTTCTTCTCATCCAGATACCTGACGACCTTGCCCACGTCCTGCGCCTGCTCGCGAGTCGTCACCAGAAGCGCGTCTTCTGTCTCCACCACCACGACATCATTCACTCCGACAGCGGCCACGAATTTCCCGGGCGCATGAATGTAGTTACCGTGAGCGTTCAGCGTAAAGCTACCTGCGCCGGCGATCACGTTCCCGTCGCTCGCCGTCGTGCCCCCCGAGTGGTGCTCATGCAGCGCCGTCCAGGAGCCCAGATCGTTCCATCCAAAATCCGCCGGAAGGCAGAAAATATTCGACCCGCGCTCACCCTTTGCGGAACGCGGTTCCAGCACCGCATAGTCAATGCTGATGTTCTCGCACTTCCGATACAATTTGCGAAGCGTGCTGCTGAATTTTCGCGTACCATATGCCGCCGCAATTTGCTCCAGCGCAGCAGCCGTCTTTGGCAAGTGTTCGTGCAGCGCAGTGGTCAACGTCCGCGCGCTCCACAGGAACATTCCGCTATTCCAGTAGTAATTTCCCGCGGCCAGAAACTCGCTCGCCCGCTGCCCGTCAGGCTTTTCCGTGAAACGTCGGACCCGCAAGGCGCCTCCGTCGACCTCTACCCCGCCTTCGATATACCCGTATCCGGTCTCCGGGCGGGTCGGCCGGACACCCAGCACCACAATATTCTCGCCCGCGGCGGCAAGCTTCGCACCCCGCTCAATCGTCTCGCGATAGCGGCGTTCGTCGCCAATCACGTGATCTGACGGAAACATCCCGATCACAGCCTCCGGATGGATCCGCAAGAGAAGAAAAGCCGCCAGGCCAATCGCGGGTGCCGTGTTGCGGGGCGCCGGTTCTGCAAGGATCTGCTGCTTTTCGAGCTTGGGGAGTTGACGGGCAATGGCCGGCCGCAAGTCGTCGTTGGTGATGACCCAGAATCGCTTGGCGGGCGCCAGGGTCAGCAGCCGGCTCACCGTCTGCTGAATCATCGTCTGCTTGCCGTCAAGGGGCAGCAGTTGCTTGGCGCGCCGCTTGCGGCTCAACGGCCAGAAGCGCGTGCCCCGTCCACCGGCGAGGATTACGGGATAAAATTCGGATCTGTTAGCCACGAAGATTCATGAAGTAACAAACAGCAGCGTCCCCCAACGCTGCGCTAGAGTCGGGTCTCGGGTTCCGGCAAAGGCGCGCCCGGGACAGTCGCCTTCAGAAACTCCACCGCCCACTGCGGCCGGACCATGAACTCGTTCACGGTCGCCGGGATCACCACCCCGTCGCCCTTGGCAAACGTCACCGGCTCCATACCGCGCGCTTCGACAATCCCGCAGCCTTCTATTGCTACCAGGATCTGAACGGAGTTCTTGCCCGTTTCGTCGATCGTGGGGAACGATTGCGGCTCTTTGAGTGCATACTGGTCCACCACAAAATAGGGGGCCCGGACGAGCGGCGCCAGTGTATTCTTCGTGCCCGCAACCCCCGACGGTGCCGGACGCACCACCTTCCCTGAAGCTACCCTCTCCTTCACCGCCGCCAGGCCTGCCTTTAAGTGCAGTTCGCGCGGGCGACCGTAATCATACAGGCGGTAGGTGCAATCCGATTGCTGTTGCGTCTCTACCAGGATTGCTCCCGGCCCAAGCGTGTGCACGGTCCCGCCCGCCACGTAAATCATTTCGCCTGGATAAATATTGATCCAGTTCAGCAACTCCTCGGCGCGCCTCTCCTCGATCGCGCGTTGCAAGTCAGCCCGCCTCACACCCGGCTTGAGTCCTATCGCAACCTGCGATCCCGGCTTCGCCGCCGCCACGTACCAGCATTCGGTCTTACCCCACGGCTGCCCGGTGCTCTGCGCCTGCGCGTCGTCGGGATGCACCTGCACGGAGAGTTTTTCGTGCGGAAACAAGAACTTCAGGAGCAACGGAAATCGTTTGGGGTCCCGCGCCGCCTCGCCGACCAGCTCTCGCCCTCGCTCCGCGCTCAACTCGGCGAGCGTTCGCCCCGCCAAGGGCCCATTCGCTATTTTGCAGTGGTCGCCGGTCAGCCAAGCCTCGCCGATCTTTTCATCGAACTTGTGGTCCGGATAGATCGGCGACAAATCAGTCGTGCCCCAAGGCCGCGGGTCAAACACCGGCAGCATTCGGAATGGGTACAAGTCGCTCATGCATTCTCAAACAAGGAACCGGTCGACCCCGCGGGACGACCGGTCCACAATGCTTGTCTGTCTCGGCATGCCCGGGGCGCTCGGGTCCCAAACTCGCTTACAGCGCCGCGAAACACTTCCGCATCCGTTCCAGTCCGCGATCCAATTCTCCGATCGACGTGGCATACGAAACTCGAATGTGATCGCTCGTGCCGAATCCCTCGCCCGGCACGGTCGCCACGTGCGCCTCGCGCAGCAGTTTCCCAGCCAGGTCGGATGCCGAACTCACCCCTCCGCGTCCGAAGAACGCCGACACGTTGGGATAGGCGTAGAACGCCCCTTCCGGCAGAGTGCACTTCACGCCCGGAATCGAACGCAGCCCGTTCACCACGTGGTTGCGCAGCCTGATGTACTCCTGCCGCATTTCTTCGACGCACTGTTGCGGGCCCCTGAGCGCCGCCACCCCTGCCTTCTGCACAATCGAGGTCGGATTCGACGTCGACTGGCTCTGCAGTTTCGCCATCGCGCTCACCACCGGCGCCGGCGCGAGCGCATAGCCCAGCCGCCAACCGGTCATGGCATAGGTTTTCGAAAGCGATCCCAGAATCACCAGCCGCTCCCGATACTCGCGCAGCGAGCCCACCGAGAAATTCTTCTCCGTGTAGTTCAGGTACACGTAGCACTCGTCTGAGACCACCCAGATGCCGCGCTCGTGGGCCATGCGGATGATCTCGGTCATGTGCTCCGGCTTCATGACCGCCCCCGACGGGTTCGAGGGCGAATTCAGGATGATCATCTTGGTGCGCGGCGTGACCCATTTCATCACCATCTCGGCCGTGAGCGCGAAATTAGCGGACTCGTCGGTGTCCACCAGAACCGGATTGCCGCCCGCGTAGCGGATGATGTCCTTGAACGACACCCAGTACGGCACCGGCAGAATCACTTCATCGCCGTGGTCGACCAGCACTTGCAGCGCGTTGAACAGCGCATGCTTGCCGCCCACCGAAGCAATCACTTCCTCACGGCGATACTCGGATGCAAAATCGGCCGCGTGGCGTTGTACGATCGCATCCCGCAACTCCGCCGTCCCCGCCACGGCCGTATATTTCGTGAAATTTCCCTGGATCGCTGCAATCGCTGCCTCCTTGATAGGCTGAGGCGTGGCGAAATGCGGCTCGCCCGCACCGAAGTCCACCACGTCGATGCCCTGGCCGCGCAGCTTATCGGCTTCCGCCACCACCGCCATCGTGGCGGAGGGTTCGATGCGGTTGATGCGCGCGGTCAGCTTGATCGCCGTTACTTCGGTCGTCGTTGGAGTCATGACTTCTTCCTTGCCCTGGATTTCCGACTTTCGGATTTCTGCTCTTCGGAAGCCGCAAACTCCAGCTTGTAGGCCGGATCGAGCTTCCCCTTCAGATTTTGCTCCACCAGTTCCGGGACCAGGCCCTTGACGGACCCGCCCAACTGCGCCACTTCCCGCACCAGCCGCGCGCTCAGGTACGAGTATTTCTCGGCGGGCATCATGAACACGGTTTCGAGCTCCGGCCGCAACTTCCGGTTCATCAAGGCCATCTGCAACTCGTACTCGTAATCGCTCAGCGCCCGGATTCCTCGCAGCACGCTGCTCGCTCCCACCTTTACTGCATAGTCGACCGTAAGACCGTCAAACGTGTCAACCCGCACGTTGCTGTATTGCCCGGTCAGTGCTTCCAGCATGGCGGCGCGTTCACTCACGCTGAACAGCGGCGACTTCTCCGGATTCCGCAGGATCGCCACCACCAGTTCGTCGAAAATCTTGCTCCCCCGATCGATCAGATCCAGGTGCCCGTTGGTCGGGGGATCGAACGAGCCTGGGTAAATGGCAATTACCTTGTGCAATAACCCTCGCGGAAAGCAGGTGAGACTGAACGAACTACTGATTTTAGTGGGCCGGGAACAGGGATGGCAAACGGATTAGTCGTTGGGCACTCGTCACGGGTGGTTGCAAAGAGACGCTCGGGGGAGACTCGCTCAGCCTGGAAAGGCCGCGAAACGCCAGGGCAGGCGCAATGCTTACTCCCCGCCAACTTGTGCCAGCCGCCGTTTCAAGTAAGCCTGCTCCACTTCATTGCTGGCCAAGCTCATCGCCTCGCGATACGCCGTCGCGGCATCTCCATTGCGTCCAAGCCGCCTCAGCAACTCCGCCCGAGCCGCGTGATAAAGATAATAGCCAGCCAACTCGCCCGATTTGCCGATTTCGTCCATCAAGGCCAGCCCCTTCTCCAGGCCCTCGCTCATCGCGATGGCCACCGCCCGGTTCAAGGCGACCACCGACGTCGGCGAGATTGCCGCGAGTTTTCCGTAAAGCGCCGCGATCTGAGCCCAATCGGTCGCTTCGCTCGATTCGGCACCCGCGTGCACGGCCGCGATCGCCGCCTGCAGTTGGTACGATCCCACGCGTCGCCGCCGCAGGGCCGTCTCGACCAGCTGCACGCCTTCTTCGATCTCCCCCCGATCCCATCGCGAGCGGTCCTGGTCTTCCATGGTCACCAGTTCACCGGAGGCAGTCACGCGTGCTTCCCAGCGCGAATCTTGCAGCAACATCAGCGCCAGCAGCCCGGTAACTTCCGGTTCGCCCGGCATGAGTTGGGCCAGAATCCTGGCCAGCCGAATCGCCTCTCGGCAAAGTTCCCGCCGGATCAGCGCCGCTCCCGACGTCGCTGAGTACCCCTCATTAAAGATCAGATAAATGACCGCCATCACCGCCGTAAGCCGCTCCGCCATTCGCTCCGGCGGTGGTACCTCGTACGGGATTCGCGCTTCCTGGATTTTTCGCTTGGCGCGCACCAGCCGCTGCGCCACCGTCGGCTCGGGCACCAGAAAGGCCCGCGCGATCTCCGGCGTCGCCAGTCCCCCCAGAGTCCTCAGCGTAAGCGCCACCTGCGCCTCCAGGTTCAGTGCCGGATGGCAGCAAGTGAAAATCAGCCGCAGCCGGTCATCCGGATACTTCATCGCCACGTCGTCGGTGCCGTCGGGCTGCCCGCGTCGCGACGTCTCCACTTCGTATAAGAGCGAATCTTGCTTTTCAATGCGAGTATTCTCCCTGCGCACCGCGTCGATCAGCTTGCGGTGCGCGACCGCCGTAATCCAGGCTCCGGGATTCTCGGGAGTTCCCTTGCTTGGCCAGGTGGCCAAGGCCGACGCGAACGCTTCCTGCATGGCTTCCTCGGCCCGGTCGAAGGAGCCCGAAAGCCGGATCAAGGTAGCAATGATCCGACCGGACTCCTCCCGGAACACCGATTCGACCGAAGTGCTTGCGTCAGCCATTTGTCGAACGAACAGGACGACCATTCTCCGGCTGCTCTCCCCGGACTGGAAGCGGTCGAATGGGTCGAATCTCGATGCAACCTTCTCCGCCGCTGCAAACCAGCGGGATTTTCGAGGCCCACCCGATCGCTTCATCCAGATCCTTGCAGTCCAGAATGTAATAGCCGGCAAGTTGTTCCTTGGTTTCCGCGAACGGGCCGTCCAGCGTGACCGGCTTACCACCCTGCATCCGAATGGTGGTGGCCGTGCCGGTCGGCTGCAGCGGCTCCGCCGCCCGGTAAATACCGAGCTTCTTGGTCTCCTCCATGACCGCCCAATGTGCGGCCGTAGCCCGCTCGACTTCCTGCGCCGAGGGGGGACCGTCTTGTTCTTTCTGATAAATCAGCAGCATGTAACGCATCATCGATCTCCTGACTTGCTGACCTGCGATCCCTCGCGCGCTCCAGCTACTTCGAAGCCGCACCCGCGAGTCTCTCTTCCATCTCTGTCGCCGACACATCTTCGATGTGCGACGCCAGCATCCACTTGTGGCCGAATGGATCCGTCACTTTCCCGAAACGATCCCCCCAAAACATATTCTGCACCGGCATGGTCTCTTTCGCGCCCGCTTTTACCGCCTGACTGAAGGCCGCATCCACGTCCTGAACGTATAGAAAGAGGCCACAGGTGGTGCCTTTTAGCGTCTGCGGAGCCTGCGACTCGTTCGCACCGGATTCGTCCGCAAGCATGATCCGGGAATCTCCGATCGTGATTTCCGCGTGCATGAGTTTGCCATCCGGCCCGGGCATCCGGAAAAGTTCTTTGGCGCCAAAGGCCTTCTGATAAAACTCGATGGCCGCGCCCGCCCCTCGAATTGTCAAGTAGGGAGTAGCGGTGTGATAGCCATCGGGAACTGCCTTCACTTTGTTTTTCATGTCCAATCTCCTTAGAATTTGTTGGCCGCGCAGGGTTCTTTTCCTGACCTGGCATACCTACGACGTGCGAGGGCGCAGAAATCGACAGCCGAAGGTCGGCTGGCCAAGAAATTTGCGCGTCGCCGATCCCGGTCGCCCAAGTGGCTGATGCCCAGGGATTTATGCTATTTCCCCTGGGCAACCGAGTTGTCGCCAAGAAAATCCCACCTGCGTGTCGATTTCGGCTGGCTCAGACGTCGTTTGTGTGAAGCGCAAGGCCCTCGACTGCTTAACAGTCGCTCAAGGTCATCGCCCAATCCGCCGGCGCGCAGCCACGCAATCGGCGCGCGTGCGGTAAATTGTTAGTCGATATGTCTCGAGGAGGAACAGAATGCCGCAATTCCTGCTATTGCTTCACGCCGATCCCACCGGATGGCTGGAAATGCCGCAGGAGGCGCGTCAAGCGGCCTTCGCCAAGTACGCGGCCTGGAGTAGCCAGGCCCGCGAAAAAGGCTATCTCGTGGCCAGCAACAAACTGACCGATGACGCCGGCAAGGTCATCCGTGGTCCGAAGGCTCTGACCACCGATGGTCCGTACAGCGAAACCAAGGAAGTGCTGGGCGGCTACTACGTCATCGAGGCGCCCGATTACGAGGAGGCCGTTCGCCGCTGCCTGGGCCACCCGCAGTTGGAATTCGGCACGATCGAACTGCGGCAAATCGAAGTGCTGCCCCCGGCAAGCTAGTTGCCTTAAAGACCGGCGCCGCTCGGCGTCTGGATCGAACCGTACGGTGCCTCATCGTTTCGCGTGCTTGCGTGGCGACGAGAGGAAGCTGCGAAACAGCACCTTTTGACATCCTCCCCTTCGTGAACGGAGGGGATTCCTACCGGCTGTACACTCGCGCATACGATGCCCTCGGTGGGTTCCTGACACGACGCACTGGCAGCATGCGAAGATGACGAACAGGGTCGAAAGTCAGTTCTCCATCACCGCGCAACCTATTGAAAAAAAGCCCTGAGCGACTTTCATGAGCTTTCGCGGGCCGTAGGCCCTAACAGGACAGGCTAACGAGGCGAGTC
>WNFS01001770.1_pt1 | contig 16191 bp, 12 predicted proteins | sample 5400141 | NCBI WGS metagenome assembly WNFS01 (sample SAMN13153358, study PRJNA577476) | soil metagenome | isolation source: 60 cm saprolite under Madrone tree | place: USA:California | collected 2016-06-14
CGAAAAGTTGAAGTTGCGCGCCATTCTTGTCGAAATTGTCATCGGTGAGCCGTAAAAGATGCGGCACGATTTTGCGATTGTACGGGGAGAGAGAATCGAATCGGCTCCTAATCTGCTCGACTTCGCTCCATGAGAGTGCCTTCACCGGGGGAGCGCCATCAGGCATCTGCACTGCGCCGCCAGCTTTACTCGCAATAATAATTAGCGCATCCGTGTCGCAGCACAAATACCTCCCGCCAGCATCCTGGACACAACGCTCGATCATTGCCAGAAGCAGGCGTCCACCCGACGTAATCAGAGCGCCGAGTAGAGGAAAGTAGAAGCTACCGGGCTGCTCGATAGTATCGGGCGCAGGTTGCTCGAATATGTGCGCGCCGGAATAAACGGTGATTTTGGGCCGCTTGCTCGGATCAATCTTTACCGGATTCAATTCCAGGTAGGTTCCGTAGGACGTGCTGTTCGCCAGAATTTTGAGGAAATGTTGCAGCCGGTCATCAGTTTTATTCTGTTTTCTGTACTCGATAACGCGGGTGAAGAAATCTTCTTTTTTCGGGTCAACTGAAATAGCACCACGCAGCTCAATCGGCCTGAGACCGCGCTGCTTTCCCTGCGGGACAATGCGGAAGGCCTCCAGGACGTTCGCAATATGGCCGCTCAATAGTACGCTGCCGATTAAATCAGGCCCAGCAATCCACATTGGCTGTTTCCAACTCAATGCGTTTAAGCCGATGTTGCAGGTGCCAGATTTGCTACCGTACACGGAGCGGACCGGCAGAATATCGCCCTCGGGCATGACTCGGGCATAGAAGTTGAACTGCTTCCAAAAAGCTGGCCGGAACAAATCATCCAAAGTGAATTTTGCCAACAGGGCCCGCACGTCCTCCGTTGCGTCCACTGTAGTAAGCCGTGCCGCTGTCAGTACGTCCCAGATAGCGAGTAGTGCGTCAACACTCGGGTACTCGCTTGTTAGGTCGACTGGCACCACGGGCACCGGCCAGCGCCGGATACGACATTCCGCGCGACCGCCATAATAGGCCGCCATTGCGATTCCGTGAATCTTGGGCGGGATGTCCTTGAACTTCTGCATGGGCTTCACAATTCCCATTGCGCGCAGGTACGCCTTGCCGATGGACGCCGGGCTGTAGGCTCGGTCTGGTGGTAGAGCAATGGGATGCAGCTCGTACTCATGTTTTAGAGCGTTGAGCAAACCGAGTGTAGCGCCCACGTCCTGACGCGCATAAGCGATTTCCTTCTCGGTAACAAGTCCGGTCGGCTCATGCTCCATCTTTTCTGGTTGGGAACCGAACGTCTTAATTGCGCCCGACAACGAATAGCTGTTATCCGTCAGCGCAAAGGCCAGGGTATGCAAATCCAGGAAACGGCCACGACGCCACCTGTGCTGCTCATTTTCCCGGCGTACAGCGGTTAATTCAATGTGCTCAGCTACGCCATTCAGAGGCGCAATACGGATGCGTGGACGATGCAGATTCTCGACCTGCTTTTCGCTCAACTGGCTGAGGACAAAGGAGAATCCGCCATTCTGCGCAGCCGTTGAACGTACGCGGATGCGTGCTATGTCAAACGGCAGATTAAAACCTACGATCAGTGCACCGGCGCGGACGGATTCCCAAAATACTCTCTCGACAAATGAAGCCCGCGAGAGCACGGTCAACTCTGGGTCCGCACCGCTTGCAAGCCGGTCGGGGAGATGTTTTTGCTTATACGCAAGAATTGTCTGAATGTCTTTACGAGCAAGCCCATCGCGATAGAAAATTCCTTCTTGGATGGCCACGTATTCCTTGCCCCGTAGCTGGCAGAAACGCCAGACGCCAAAATTGAGCGTCTGTTCAAGATCGAGCGCTGTCTCCGTATCCCAGACAAGAGCGTAATCAGGCCACAGTTTGGGCGAACGCGCGCGCGAGCGCTTCGCCGTTTGTTCTGTTTGCTCTTCTGTATTGCCGGAAACAACGATGTGCGCCCGCAGATAGAGATCGTGGATCATTGCATCCTCCTAGCAAATCGCCAGCACGCTTTGGCCAGCAGTGAGAAATGGACGGCTAATGCTCGGAAGATTGCCCGAGCAAACTTGGTCGGTTCTTTCTCGCAGGTCATTGGCACATCAGCGTCCCGCAAATCCTCGTGCGCAACCGCATGGCAATTCAGGCAGGCAGGGACTTCAAGGGCATCACGGTCCCGACTGAACATGTGGTGACCCACGATTCGACGCGGACGCACCAGAAGAGGATCGACAATTCCGCAGTAAATACAGCGGGGCTGCTGTGTCCCTAGTTGCTCCAATGCCTCGGCTCTACGCCTTGCAGCACGCGCCGGATTGTGTGGCTGCTTCATACCGACTTCTCCGTGCCGCCACGCTGACCGCGATAGAGTGCATCCAACTTGACCAAACCCGCGTCGGCGAACACGTCGAGCCGGTCGGGATCGGTGAGTAATTCAACGCCGCCCACTCGCTTCCCGACGAAGGGTTTGAGTGATTCTGTATCGCCGGTCCTTAGGGATCGACCGACTGCGATTAGGTGCTGTGATGCGAGGCGTGCCTGATTCGATGAGCGTAGCGAAACCGGGACGTAGCCGTCGGCGCCGAGGACATTCACATCGCGCCGGAAAGTGTCGCCGCGTTTGGCGGCATAACGACCGGTGCGCGGACCACGAATGAGAGCAGAGCCGACATGCCGACGTACGGTACGGATGGTTGTGTGTTCGAGGCGCGAGGCTTGCGAAAGTGACGCTCCGCTTCGCACCCGCGAGAGCACAGATAACGCCCTCAGGCGTGCCGGACTTTGGAATTGCTTGCGTTTCATGCTCGGCAGGATAGGAACCCCGTCGGGCACGGTCCAGTGCTCGCATTTAGTTGCGAGTAGGCTAAGGCGAATGTTTCGTGGGTTAGCAGGTTCCCTACTCGCGTTTATTTTGCGAGTAGGCTGATGATGTAAGTCTAGTGTTTATCGCGTCTTGCAGAACTCATTGCCGTATCGATTTGCGAGTAGGCTGAGTAACTCTCAAGCATCTATAGAAGTCCCTGCAGGCTTGCGTGATGCTAGTAGCTAAACCAGTGATTTCAACGCGCCTTTAGTGCCTCTTGGCGCACTCGGCGGATCTTCCGGCGCAGGCTGGGATTACCCCACGCTTCTTTCCAGGTAAGCCCCTTGGGCCATTCTCCGCCTATCTCCCAATCGTAAAGGGGCGGCGCATGGCGCTTGTCTAGCTCGCCGCACAGTTCCAACCCTTGCAGACCTGGGTTGGCCCGCAAGGCCTTCTGAATGGCACTGTAGAGTTTTAGTCTTTGCTCCCAGCCCTTCCGCTTATTTGGTCCCCGCGTGTGTTCGTTCACCGTCTCTGCAATTTCACCAGCGGCGGCCGTTTCCTCATTCCGTACTCTTTCGATTGTTGCTCCCAACTCCGACAAGAACATCCACCGGGCTCCCTTAAGTAGTAAGCGAGTGTGCGCCATGCTCAATCTTTCGTCGGAGTCGTTCGCCGGAACGTTCTTTGTCTTTAACGGCCCGATTCCCAGGAGCGGGGCAATTGCGAATAGCCAAGCGGGAGCGTGCCAAGATTTCGGCGGCGGAAAGGGCGGCACCGTGAGTGGGATGGATAACGAAGAGGATGTCTGCCCCGGGACGAACTCGATTCTTCCTGTATGACGCACATACTGATTTTCGCCGTCGCACGCCAGCACGTACCAGTCGCGAATCCATTCTAGTGCCGCCCGTACAGCGGGCTGAAGATGCCCCCAAGCCCATTGGTGAGGATCGCGTCCGGCTTGGCGCGGATGAGTCAAAGCCAATTTGAAATATCGTCGGTAGCTGTTCGCCAGCCGTGATACCAAATCCTTCCGCAAAGGCAGAAAATGCCAATAAAAATGACCCCTTTTCTGATTAATGAGCCTAAGCTCGATTTCATCGTGCGCTCTCATAGCGGCCAGCTCTCCGCTAGAGAAAACTCCGTTCAGCTCTTGTAGCAGCAGATTGCCAATCGCTTCCAGAGCTGGTGTGAAGTTGCTGTGGGGAGTGTCCCTTGCGGCTTTCATTTCGGGTAATTCTACCGGACGAGTGAGGGTATGACGAGGAGCTTTGAACTCACACCTCTGTAGTTCCATTCTTATGAACATTCCGATAAATGATATACGTGCGCGAGAAATGACCGATATGTTACAGTCCTCGACATCAAATTTCGCAAAAGATTCGCTCCCGTCGCCATTTATGCCAGATTATGACCTTTCCCGGCTCTCGGCTCGGCACTTTGAACAACTCGTCCAGGCGCTGGGCTTAAGAATTCTCGGTCCCGGAACGGTTATTTTTGGCGATGGACCAGATGGCGGTCGCGAAGCCACTTTCGGAGGTACGGTCCCCTATCCGAATCAAGCATCTCCCTGGAACGGGTACATCGTTGTTCAAGCAAAGTTTAAGCAGCGTCTCGAAGGGACCAAGAAGGATGGCGAATGGGCCGTCAGGCAGCTGAAGGACGAACTCCAGAAATTCGCGTCGAGAAAGAAGGGTCTGCGCAAACCTGAATTCTATTTGTTCTGTACCAACGTTGTCCTAACTCCTAAACACGGGAGCGGCTCAAAAGACCGCATTGCGAGTGTATTTACTGAAAGTCTCAAATTCCTGCCCTTACGTGGGTATGACGTTTGGGACTATGACAAGCTGCGCGTCTTCCTAGACAATTATTCGGACATAAGGCTCGCTTATGCCGCTTGGATAACTCCCGGCGATGTCCTCGCCAATGTCATCAGTATTATCTCCAAGCTTAAGCCCGACTTTCAGAAAAACATCTCCGCCTTTCTCCAAAAGGAGCTACTAGCAGACGAGTATGTAAACCTCGACCAGGCAGGACACTCATCGGAAGAGCAGATTCCGATGGCTAGGGTCTTCGTTGATCTCTTTGCGACGGCGCAGCCGGTCTCTGAGTTGGTCCGGGAAGAAAAGGAGGAAAGGACGCAATCACAGAAGGGCTTCGTTCACGAAATACTCGATGCCGGGGCGCATCGGCTGAGCGAGGACCCCATCAGCCGCCAGCGCGACTCGTCGAGCGTACCGGCTGGCAGCCCCGACAATACCGAACTTGGCCGCTTTGTTTTGGTCGGGGGACCCGGTCAAGGCAAATCAACAATCGCACAATATTTGTGCCAGGTGTACCGCGTCGCGCTCCTAGCCGATGGTCACAAGCCCTTGTCGCACGAATGCGTAAATGCAGTCCATCTTATCCAGAAACACTGCAAAGCCGAGGAGCTACCGAGCCCCAGAGCACGACGTTTTCCTGTTCGAGTGGTCCTAAGCGACTTCGCCAAGGAATTAGCCTCCGATAGACCAGATGCACCAAAGTCTCTGCTTGCATATATTGCCCACCGAATTCGACATCGGACAAATTCGGCGCTGTCCGCTGACGACCTTAAGGAGTGGATTGCGAACTATCCTTGGTTCCTCGTGCTTGATGGCCTCGATGAAGTTCCTGCCTCCAGCAACCGCAATCAAGTTCTCACGGCGATCACGGAATTCTGGGTGGACGTAGCAACTAGTAGAGGCGATCTACTCGTGCTTGCAACCACAAGGCCCCAGGGTTATAGCCGTGACTTTTCGCCGGATTTTTACATACATCGTTATCTGTCTCCCCTTTCGGTCAAAGACGCTTTGCGCTACGCCGAACGCTTAACGGAAGCTCGATTCGGCCATGACGTTGAGCGACGAAGAAGGGTGATGGAAAGGCTTAACACCGCCTCTACCGTTGAAGCGACTGCGCGCCTCATGACCAGCCCGTTGCAAGTCACCATAATGGCGACCCTGGTTGACCGCGCCGGCCAGCCACCGCCAGAGCGTTGGCGACTCTTTTCCGAGTACTACGACGTTATCTATAAGCGTGAAATGGAGCGCGATAACCCTGCTGCCAGAATCCTGCGAAATTACAAGACCAATATCGATGGGATCCACCAGATGGCAGGTCTGGAGCTACAGACCGAAGGTGAACGCACAGGCCGCACGGACGCTCGTCTCTCTAGGGAGGATTTTGGCTCGATCGTAAAGCTGCGCCTTGCAAGCGAAGGCTATTCGGGACCAGAACTTGAAGATCTATGTAGGAATATCACAGACACCGCGACTCAGCGACTCGTCTTTCTCGTCGGTGCCGAGAGTGATCGGGTGGGCTTTGAGATTAGATCACTCCAAGAATTCATGGCCGCCGAAGCCCTCATGGAGGGAACTGACGGCGAGATCTCCGAGCGATTGAAAGCCATTGCGCCTATCACGTACTGGCGCAATGTATTCCTATTCGCCGCTGGGAAGTGCTTCGCGCATCGGCAACACTTGCGAGATGTCGTCTTATCAGTTTGCGAAAACTTAAACGAGGAAAGCGATCTAGACCATCGAGCGTTAACAGGTTCTGAACTCGCACTGGACCTGTTGGGCGATGGCACGGCAAGACAGCACCCCAAATTCCAAATTCGACTCACGCGCTTAGCCTGCCGCCTTGTAGCCCGGCCCTGTGGTACAGTTCATCAAGTCTTGAGTGATTCGTACTACGATTCCATTGATTCAGTTTTCAGAGAAGAGATTCCGAAGGGATTTCCTACCGGAGTCGCCGTCGATCAAAGTGGGGCCATCTGTACTACCGCCTGGCTGGCGATTAAGGGCGTTGCATGGGCTACTCAGCTCGCAGACTCAAATTGGCCACAACCTAGTGACCTCCAGCTATCCATCCTCAAAAAGCTCACGACCACGCCTGGCCACCCGTGGTTGAACAAGAAGGTAATTGATTTTCTATCGGCAACGTCGGAATTTCCGAGATCAATGACTGACATTCAAAAGGTGGCCCCTCCGCCATGGAACAAGGCGCTCGGTCTCGTTTTCGGTGAAACCGACTTCCTGAAAAGCATTGCTCTTCAGGTGCCACCGTCGACGCTAAGGACATTTTATTTTCGATTCTCATCGTGCAAAGATCCGATGCCTGGGCAGTCGCTTGAGGGGTTTCCATCCAAAAACGCGGTTTGGGAGTCGTTGCGACATTGCGCCGAGTTTTTTGTAAACCCTACGAAGGTTGAGCTCGCAGCCTGGCTGAATGCCTTAGCTGAGAGGGACGATTGGACCTCAGTCCAGAACTTCTCCTGGCCATGGCCTTTTCGCACCTGCCTTAGCGCGGCGGATTCGCAAGACTCACTGCGAACATTTGCAGAGCAAGCCACAAGTGGAAAACTAGGCGATCAGGAAGATTGGCTTGCTGCTGAGGCGCGCTGGGCAGGAGGTATAACGCCCGATGACATCATAGCGTTCGACCAAAATAGGGGCATGATCGGCACATATCTCCGAGAGCGAGGCTTTCCTGTGGACTCTGGAGCCTCGGCTGTCGAAAGCTCGGAACTGAGGACAGTTATCGAAGCGTTCTTAGATGCTCTCAAAGTGCTCAAACAGCCCGCCATCCGATCACTGATTTCAGCGTACGTACTCTTCGCAGCGGCGCTTCTTTCTCGCAAAATGACGGTTTCTCAAACATTCAATCTGGATCTAGAAACTGTTCTAGCATTGGCAAGGGAGGCGGGCGCAGATGAATCGCAACCGGTCAATCTCGACGGCGTGATCGCGTTCCGCTGGTCGGAGGACCGCAGACTGGATTTCGGCTTTTGATGAAATCGGTCGACTGCGAAACATCTCCGTCTGGGGGCCCAGCTCGGAGCGTAATCAATTTTCTTCCAACATTCTCGAATCCTTCATCGCCGATACAAGCCGTCGGGGGCTGGCGCGGATTCTAGGTAGGTTTGCCAGGGGCATTGCCGATCAAAAAATAGATTGGGAGCCTCCTCAGCTCCCGTCCACCCTACTGAAGAAACTTGACTGGGCAGACAGCCCATACCGAGCAAATCTCATTTTTCTACAGCTTGCCAATCCCGGCCTTTCACTGAACGAGACCAACGATTTGGTTCAAAAGATCGCGGCATTGACGGAAGTGAATGAAGATCTCATCGCTACGTGCCTTCGAATTACCCGTCGCTGCGTGCCCTTGCCCGTACAAGAAAAGCTAGCGCTTGAACTGTGCGACGCGCTTCCATCTTCCGCTTGGGGAGCGCGCAGCGCCGCATTTGATTTCATTGACGACCTTCTACGCCTGCACCGCAGTCCCCTAGGTGACCCAGCCGTCCGGGCGAAGCTTAGACTCCCAGGGTTCATCCCGTAGTGCCACGAGCCGAGCGAGAGTCAACCAGTGCCTGCGATGTGGTTGCCGCCCGCCAGCGCGAATATCCGTTGCGTATGGCTTAGATACGTCAAGCGCTGACATCAAGACTGGAATTGTGATCGCCGCAAGACGGGGTTGAATCTTCTCGCGATAGATTTCTTCAGTTAGCCAAGCGGGTTGATCAGCTTGTCGCCAAGCGCGCTGAGCGGCAGCATTTCGTTTTCGGTTTACGGCACGTTTTGCCTGTGCCTCAGAGCTTTGCGCAGCTATCCATATCTATGGGAATATTGTTGCCACAATTTGAACATAGTTTCGGAGGTCTCGGCGGATTGACAATCGGCAGGTCTAATCTTCCCTTCGCCTCGCGCCGGTGACGCTGACTGAGGTGTGTTGTTGGCGCGCTGTGACCTGAAGCATTAGTTGTACGCCAAAGGTTATGAGCGACCTGCTCAACTATTGGGGCAATCGCGTACCCCCAGGTCGTTGCAGTCTCTGAAAGGCGAACCGTAAATGTTCCCATCAATCGGCAACTGCCATTCCTTTGCTCGAAGAACCATCCGCGTTGCATAAGTCCATTCGTAATCCAATCCAGTAGATAGGAATCCACTTGCGGGCGAATGGGCTCCATCAAGTCGCAGGCGAGGTTATCTCGGTATTCAGTATCGGCGTGTAGCAGACCTAACGTCGGATCAAGCCCAACTGCCGCGAGAGCCAAACGGGTTTCCGATTCCAGAAGAGCATACAAATAATTCAGCATCGCATTGGCTGGATTCACTGCCAGCCGAGGCGAGGCCGATAGAGGCGAAACTCGGCTTCCGAACGCTAGCCAATGATCGGGAACACACCGGACATCAGCTTTGGAAAATCGTATCGGAATGTTGCGCCACGCAGACCAGTACGCATAACCAGCGTTCGCTTCGAGAAGACGAACCTCCTGCATTGACTTGCTTTCGGGCAATGCTGCGCGTGACCGGGCAATCGCATCCGCAACCTTGTGGTTGACCAACTTTTCACGTGCGAGGCGCTCTAGTCCGGCGAGCTTCTGGCCGATTATTTCCCGCACGATCCCAAGAGCAACCCCGGACTGATGAGCAAGAGCCTGGGCGCGTCGAAGGCGAGCATCGGCGGTACGAACTGGCCCCGTGGTCGCAAGGACGGAGCCGTTTCGGTCAAGCATCACGAAAGACGCGTCTTGATCGGCGAGCCATCGGAGCGCAGCAAACGAAACCATTCCATCCGATCCGACCACGACAAGCCGGCGAAGCCCATGTCTGACGCGAGACAAACGGCCTTCTCGACGTACCGAACCGATGCCATCCCGAAAAATCAAATGTCCGTGATCGACGTTCACGGAAATACCGTAGCCGTAAAGAGTGACAACGCCATGTCGGGGAGCAAGTAAATTGCGGAACTGATCGAGGTGAGATACGGTTGCTGAAGCTGCCATCGGAGCACTACCTCCTTTGGCGGTCAGGGCTTGTCGTTTGCTGAAACAAACGGCAGGCCCGCTCTGATTTCTTTTTCTAAGCCAGACCCGACCGCGCAACTCTAGCTATTATGGCACGGATTCACACCAAAACACGGTGGAATCCGCGCTAAATTCCGGCCTAGCGGAAGGCGCAAAGTGCCTGCCCAACGGAGTGCGCGTGCGCGCAGTATAATCGCGAGACATGGAAGGTGAGCGAATTGGGGTCACTTTTACCGTGCGCATAGCCTACAAAAGTTGGGGCCATCGTTACGAGTTGTTCGAGCTATCCCTCGGTCGATTGCATACGCCATGAATCTTCCCGGCTGGAACTCGCTCGATTCTGTTAAAAGGATCGACTCACACATTCAAATCGTAACGCTGCTTTTTTGGGCGCTTCTGGTAGTGTGCGAAATAATCGGCGTCGCATGGAAAAAACGCACCAAGCTGTTTAACATTCTTGCCCTGTGCGCCTTTGCTATCGCTGTTCTTGGAGAAGGTATCCATTACAAATATGACGACCGTAAAGAGGCTTTGCATGATGCCCGTGAGGCCAGTTTGAGTGCGAATTATCTGAAAGGCATCTCCGAAATTAAGGCGAATACTACGCCAATTCCTGATCGTCATTTGACCGTCGACCAAGTGGAACTCCTAAAGAAAGTGGCGGCTGGATTCCCGAAACAACTAGTTCGGATTCTGTATACGATCGGTAATAGCGAGAGCCGAACATACGCGGAGGAATTTGGTAGGGTTCTAGGAGCACAAAATTGGCAAGTGCAAGGCATGATGCCCGCCGAGTTCAATTTCAAGGGTCTGGGAATCGCGGCGCAGGACACTACAGCCGTTCCGGAAGCTGCAGAAGCAATAGCTCAGGCGCTTGAAACCAAGGGGATAAAGGTGCAGCGCTTTCACGACGTGAGCAGTGTCTCAATAGATGGGAAACAAGCCACCCCTATATTCGGCCTATTTGTCGCCGAAAAGGGCGATCAGTCTTCCGTGCCAAAAGCGCTTATCCCAATTCGCAGACCGAGACTTAGCAACAGCGCAGCCACAGTCGACGCGATGCCGGACGAAATCTTGGAACAGGAAGCCCGCCAGTTAGCGAACGCGATGCGGGAATTCGAAAGTGTGAACAAGGAGCATTTTGAGCAAGGGTGGAGGGTCATCAATCACCCCATTCCAAAAGGGTCGTACCGAGACGTATTTGAAAAGGACTACAGACCTAGAGCTATTCAGCTGCGCGCTGAATTTCATAAACGTTTAGGACTGCCAGATGCGACCGTATTCGCACTGGATGCAGATACGTTGGCTGGACCGTCGCCACTAACAGATGCGGCGAACTATTTAGATGCACTTGCTAAGCAACTGGCCGCCAAGCAATAAACCCAACGCAAAATCCGACCTGGCCTGCTCAATCCCAACTCTGCGACAGCCGGAAACGAGCGCTTTGTGCTTCCCAAATTTAGAAGCACGTTTAATGCTCTGCGCACGGCGAGCGGACTCGGCGCTCCCGCGTCGCTGCCCCGGACCTGCTGAATGGCGCGGGGGGTGGTCCCTTTTTTCCGTCCGTATCCGCTATCCCCGGCTGGTCCTTGTGGGGATAGGGGATAGGAGCGGGCGAAACTGCCCTCCCTTGCGGTCTACCAGAAATCTCGATGCGACGCGATGGAAGGCACGCCTTGCAGCGGACGAGGAGTTTGCCAAGCTGGCGGGGGGGTCGATGGGCCAGGCTGAAAACAAATTGAGTGGCTATTCTGCCTTCCGATAAACGTTGACGTACTGCTCGTAACGTTTCGAGCTTTCTTCTTTGCGAGCGGTCTCGCGGAAATCCAAGTACTGCCGAATGCCGAGACCAAGGGCTGCAAGAATGAACCCGACGAAGCCCACCATCACACTAAACCTGACGGATGGGTCGAGCAACTTAGTTCGAACGAACGGGTAAACTATTCCGCTGACGGCAGTCAAAGCGCCAATCCATGTATATACAGTTGCAAGTAATCGAAGGCTCGTTGCTTTGCGCCAATGCTTGGGCCCGTTCTCGATTCTGCTCGGAACCACGTAGCGATTACTGAAGGCGATTAGTTCGCGGTATGCCTTTTCAATATCCGACGCTGTAACTTCAGAAGGAGTGCCCCGCACTTTTATGGCGTGGTCTGCGGCCTTCGCGCGGATTCTGCGCTCTATCCGCATGAGCGAATTCTGTAGCGCGCGTTGCGCTTCATCGGTAAAGGAGACAGAGGGTCTTTCAATCTCGACTGATGGCATAGGACCTACTCCGATCGTTGCAACTGAACCTCAATCGCAAAAGCAATGAAAGTGACAAGCCCGCAAATGGCAAAAACCCATGCTCCCCACGTCGTCGACTTCAAGTTACTCCCTCCAATGCCGAAGCCCGCGATGCCGAACGCTTGGAGTATGCGAATAATCGGTACTGCTATTGGATGCTTTGCCCGCCTGATTCGGCGACGGCAAACCCACCAAGCTTCGCCAACGTGCGCCGCAGTGATTTCGGTCGGCCCTGTGCCAACGTGTTCATTGCGTTCAATAGTGCGGGCCTCATGCACCACCTGTTGGCAGAATTCGCCAAGTCGACTTTGGAGATGATTCAAAGAAGAAGGCAGGAGACCATCCAGCACTCTGCCATCACTGAATTGAATCACAAGCGATGGTTTGTCCGGCCCAGCAGCGCCTTGCGTCTGCGGCTCGACTTGCTGCACTGGCTGGTCTGTGGCTGACATCAGCTTTCTGCTAACGTTATCACAGGACAGTATTCCTTTGGGTATACTAGCTGGCCGCCCTGACTCGTTCGGATAAACTGCCCTTAAAGCATCCCGATAAGGTCAGATTTAGGCTGGGAGCTGGATTCCTTGGCCATCGACTGGGAACAAACCTTTCGCTCGTGGAGTAAACCGTCGAGCGACCATGAGTCGGAGAAGCAAGAAAACGCTCAGCGTATGGTCGGTGATGCCATACGCCAATACTCTCCTTTGAATTCGCGGAACGTGAAGGTGATTTCGCAGGGCTCGTACCGCAATAATACAAATGTTCGACAGGAGAGCGATGTGGACATTTGCGTATGTTGCATGGTGTCCTTCTTCGCCGACTACTCCTTCGCAGACTATGCTGACGCGGCCGTAGGCAACGTGAATTCGGACTACCCGTATTCACAATTCAAGGCGGACGTGCAGGCCGCGCTCGCATTGAAATTCGGCAACATCGGAATCCGGAGAGGCGACAAAGCATTTGATGTCCACGCAAACAGTTACCGCGTCGACGCAGACGTGGTACCCGCCTTCGCTTACCGCCTTTACTTGAAAAAACAGCTCAACGTCTTTACTAACACTTACCTTATGCCGTATGTCCAACCCGAGGGAACCAAGTTCATAACCGATAGCGGGCGAGTTGTGATCAATTGGCCGGAGCAGCACTACGCGAATGGCGTTGAAAAGAACCGGAACACTGGTGGCAGGTTCAAACAGATAGTCCGCGCTGTGAAGAGATTGAAGTTCTACCTAATGGAACAAAAAGTGTTCGACGCGGACCCGGCTTGTTCCTATTTCATTGAATGCTTGATGTACAACGTTCCGGACGCAACGTTTGGCGGCGATTCTTACAAGGACAACGTGAAAAGTGCCCTCCTGACGTGTTTTTCGGCAACGCAAACCGACGAGGCGTGTTCCAAGTGGCTAGAGGTCAATGGTATGAAGTATTTGTTTCATCCGAGCCAGCCTTGGACGCGACAACAAGCCTACAATTTTGTGCTGACCGCGTGGCACTACGTTGAAAACAACTGAATGAAAACAACGCAGACTAAAGTAATCGTTGGCTTGGTGATTGTTATCTGGGCTGTCGCCCTGATGATACAGGGCGAGTACGTGCCGCTCGACTACTTGAAATCTTTCTCTTATTCAGTCACAGGCGTTTCGTTTTTGCTGTTGCTGTGGGAGCGGTGGCTGTGGTCTTGGTGGGGATTCCGGCCGTGGCTAACGACGCGACCGGATATACGTGGGACTTGGAAAGGAAGCCTCGTAAGCAGTTGGGTCGACCCTGTAACTAAGCAGGGGCGAGGCGAGATTGAAGCATATCTCGTCGTCAGGCAGACGTATTCCACACTTGACGTGCGGTTGCTGACAGCCGAATCGGGGTCGGTAAGTCTTTCGGCAAGCGTTGTTGAGGACCAACACGGCATCCACACGCTTGCAGTGGTCTATCGAAATACTCCCAGAGCTCTGCTTCGCGAACGCAGCCCAATCGGCTACGGCGGGATGTTGTTATATGTGCGCGGAACGCCCGTTCATCAGTTGGACGGAGAGTATTGGACCGACCGCAAGACGAAAGGCGAATTGAAGTTCGAGCCACGTTGCAAAGACCAACTTCACGACTTCGAGCAAGCATCGAAAGCTGCCTACGCAAGCGCTGAAATGTAGTGCAAAAAACGAATAACCATTCCACTTGTCCGGTAACCGCGTTTACCAGGCACTGGGCCATTAGCGGTAATAGGGCCTGTTATTAACACCCAATTGCCCATTCGCGGAACGCAATGTGTAGTGGTATATACCCGGCCTCTCGACGAGAATCACGCCCCGGGGTGGTGCGGGTCCGCGATACTTCACCAGCATTGAATTGCGGGTTATTCCGCACCCAAGAAGAGGAGAGGAGTCAAGCGCGTGGTTTGCCTTCTCTTTTTCTTCATCTTACAATCCACGATGTCTCCAATTCTTTTGTATCCCCCTCTGCAAAATGCCAATCGCAACCTCCTTGGCGCTTCTCGCGCATGCGCGTAATGCGATTCGGTGGGGGGAGCGCATCTTCCTCCAGACGTCAAAGCACGACACTTCTCCGGCACGCGCGATTGTCGTACCTTGTCGCTTGTAAAGTCGGAGCAGGCTCCGTAGGCTTCACAAGTGAGCGGCGACCCGATTCCATGACCGGCGACCGCCCCATCTCACTTCAATACTCATCGGAGGTTCACATGACTAAAAAATCTTTCGCCATTTTCTGCGTGCTTCTGACAGCGGCTCTGCCGTTTCCTGCCTATGGGCAAACTTCTACTATCAGCGCCGCCGTTGCCATCGACCGCGTCACCACCATGTCCACGGACCGTCTAGTCATTACCCTCACCGGCAGATACACCTGCGGCCCGCTGCCACAGCCGCAACCCACGCTGGGCAGCACATTTGCTAATGCCTTTGGGCAAGTGAGCCAGGCCGCTGGACGCGATATCGCCGAGGGCGGCTTTGGCTTTACCCCAATTTGTGATGCGCTTGAGCACACGTTTCAAACCAATGTGGAAACGGGCAATATCCCCTGGCATGGCGGACTCGCGCGCGCCAGAGTCAACGTGTTCGTTCAGCTATGCGACGAATTCTTCAATTGCCAGCAGGCGAACGCCACGGCGGACATGCAGATCAGCGTCCGGGGTTGAGCATGAGAGTCAACAATATTTGGACTGACAGAACACAAATTCTTTCTTCGGCAGCCACCTTTGGCCACTCGTCTCAAGGCGATTACAGGCCACAAGCCAGCGCCCACAGCGATCACGGGGGCAATGTCGGCGGCCATTCTGCCCCACATCTCGGGGTCGCCCCTACGGGCGATTGAAGTCGGGATGATGACCAGTAGCCTCACGTTTTACGGGTCAAAATGGATGACCGGCGGGACGGTGGGCCCAGAAGCGAGCGTGCTGTGCATCATCATCCTGGTGCTCTTCTGGCTGATGATTCTTGCGCGTTTCCCGGAAGAGCGCCACCCGAATAGCTATGTTCCTCGATGCCGGAGCGCATTTCATCGTACCTGGATTATAACAAGCTCTATAATGGCAGCCTTGCTCGTCGCACTGCAACTGGTAGTGCGACGGCCAGGATTCCTGCCACTGGGCAGAGCCTCGCGAATATCACTTGTCGGTCGAGAATCACAAACACTTGATTTTGCCCCACGTCAATCCTTGGAAAATCGGCTTCATGCTTTCAACGAGTTGCAGGGTCGGTCGCGCGGGGTTTTTGTCACTGTGCGGCAAGATCCCCATGAAAAACGACTTGTCCGGTTACCGCGTTTACCAGGACTTGACCTCATCGCTCCCTCTAGGAGCCGACTATAATCGTCCGGTGTCCAAATGCTGATGATGAGTCCTGCAATCGCTTTGGTCTTTCTACTACTCTCGCCCTGCGTTTACGCGCGTTTGGACACACAAATGCCAGTTATCCGGCAAGTGCGCTTGCCAGGCACTGAAGTTCAGAAAGCAGCTTTATTCGCACGTCGTTCTCGGGAGAACAGTCTTTGCCCAATTCCGCCCGCGTCGAGATACGGACTTCACTACTTCTTTTCCGTTGGCACGAGGCGTTTCAACTCTTCCGTCCAGTTCAGCACGACGTTGATCTGCGTCGGCGCCGCCTGCTCGCCTTCGACGGGCCGGAGCATCAGGAACCGCTGCCCATCCGGTGAGACGTCGTAATTGGCGCGCGCATACCCGCCGCCTGTCAGGTAGTGACCCTCAAAGAGTTGCCGGGGCTTCCCCGCAGCGAAACTGGCCTGAGCGGTGATGTCCA
>WNFS01001771.1_pt1 | contig 16183 bp, 15 predicted proteins | sample 5400141 | NCBI WGS metagenome assembly WNFS01 (sample SAMN13153358, study PRJNA577476) | soil metagenome | isolation source: 60 cm saprolite under Madrone tree | place: USA:California | collected 2016-06-14
AAGTCGCCAAAGCCGTACATTCGGATCGTGCCTCAACCGAAATAGGCGGGTTCCTTCACCTCAATCCTTCCTTCTCCCGGGACGCTTTTCGTCTCGCGTTTGATTCTCATTCACGGTAGGACTTCGTCCGGAGGTCTTGTCATGAACACACTCTCAATCTCTCGCCGTAAATTTGCGCATTTGTTAGGCGTCGGCGCCGCCGCCGCGATTGTCCGGCCACGATTTACAATCGCTGCCGAACAGCCGCCAAAATCGACATCCACCGGACTCGTCCGTCTGAGCGCGAACGAAAATCCATACGGACCGGCGCCCCAAGCGCACGCCGCGATGAACAATTCGTTCGACGCCTGCTGCCGTTATCCCGACGAAGCAAACGATGTGTTGATCGAGAAGATCGCGAAGATCAACGGCGTCAATCGCGAGCAAATCGTGCTCGGCGATGGGTCGAGCGAGATTTTGAAACTGTGTGCCGAGACTTTCACCGGACCGACCCAGGGCAAACTGATCGCCGCCGATCCGACATTCGAAGCCATTCTCGACTATTCGAAAGCGAATGGCGCTGAGGTCGCGAAAGTTCCGTTAACCGGCAGCTTTGCGCACGATCTCGGGAAAATGAGCAGCGCCGCCCAGAAAGGTTTGATTTACATCTGCAATCCGAACAATCCGACGGCGAGCATCACGCCGAAGAACGATCTGCGCGATTTCATTTCGAAAACCCCGCGCGAGACAATGATTCTGGTGGATGAAGCCTACTTCCATTACGCTGACAGCCCGGATTACGAGAGTGTGATCCCGCTGGTGAAAGACCATCCGAACCTGATCGTCGCGCGGACGTTCTCAAAAATTTACGGCATGGCTGGTTTGCGCTGCGGCTATTGCGTCGCGCAACCGGATACGATCAAGCGGATGCATCCGTTTCAAATGTGGGACAGCGTCAACATCATGGCTCTCGCCGCGGCGAGCGCGAGCCTGGACGATGCCGATCAAGTAAACAACGGCCGGAAGTTGAACAGCGAAGCGAAAAGCTTCACCACGTCCGAGCTCGACAAAATGGGCTACAAGCTAATTCCGTCACAAGCCAACTTCATCATGTTCGACTGCAAAGGTCCGGTCGTTCCGATCATCAAAGCGATGAAAGAAAGAAACGTTCAGGTCGGCCGCTTGTTCCCTGCCCTGCCGAACCACATGCGGTTAACAATTGGTAAACACTCGGAGATGGAATCCTTCGTCAGCGCATTTAAGCAAGTGATGGCGTAAGGTGGATCGAGCAGTCCCTTGCTCGATGTTAGTTTAGGCAGCGCGACTGCAATTGTTTAGCATCGCCCGACGGAGCGGCCGATCCACCTACAATCAATTCTCGGCGATCTTAACGCCGTGCTTTTCGAGCATTTCGCGGAGCTCGGGATGAATCTTCTGGCCGTACTTCATGGCTTTGTTCACCGATTGCTCGGCGTTTTTCCAATCCCGCTTGTAAGCGTAATAATTCGCATAACTCAGATGCGCTACGCCACATGTCGGATCAATCTCAAGAGCTTTATCCAGCATTTGCAAAGCTTCCGGGAATTTCCCCTCCTGCAAAAGCGCGTATCCCAAGTTGGCGTAGGTATAAACGTACAACGTTTCTCTCTTCAGCGTTTCGCGGTAATACTTGATCGCGTCATCGAGCTTGCCTTCCGCGCTGCAAACGTAGGCGGCGCCAAAGTAAGCCGGTGCGAAATCCGGATCGTGACGAATGGCCATTTGGAAGCGTTTTAGCGCCGTCTCGCAGTCCCCTTGCTTAAAATAGTTCCAACCGAGCTCGACCGCGTCCGGCGCAAAATGCTTCATGTCACCGCCGGAAAGCCGATCCGGTTCGGCTCTAGCGGGTGAGAGAAACGCCAGGGGAATAAGAACAGCGAACGCCAACCGCATGCGCCAAAAAGTAGCAGGAATCGGGCGCGCGGCCGGCCGAAATCCGGCCAAATACCGTTGTATTTGCGCTTGTTGTCAGGCATCGGGGACGGCATCAAATAGTCTGAAAGAAATTCGGTGCCGCCCCGAACGCTCTGCATGAACAAACAACCCCTCAAACTGTTGCTGATAGCTGCCGCCTCCTTCATCCCCCTCAGTTTCAGTAAGGCGGACAAGTTCACCAAAGAAGAGCAGACGCTTCTTGATAAAAACCGAATCATGCAAATGTACAAGCCCGACGAACACAGCCGGCATTTCATTGCTAATATTGATTCGGCCACCGATCCGAAAACGGGAGAGAAGCGAAAAATTTCCAAAGACGCTCAAGCCGTACTTTGTTTTGTTTTCGGAATGGAAGACGCACAACCTGCCCGGGAACAAGGCCGCAGCATGGCAGAGTTTCGATACACTCCTGAACAAGCGCACGAATTCCTTTTTGCCCAGGGCTGGGACAAGTATCACGACCGATTCTTTACCAGATGTTACGTGCAGGAAGGCGAAGCGGCTTACGACCAAGCGATGAAGGCCCAGCAGAAGAACGTCGACCAGTCATCCAGTAGCTGATGACGATCAATCTGTGGCGGTGCTTACACAGAACCTTCAAAGCCATCCCCACTTTTCCGCCAGCATCCCACAATATGATGAATGCGAGCAGGCCAGAAATACACTTCCAAAGCACGACCCGACCTTCCGCCGCGTCACGTTGCCGCACCGTGTCATACAGCAAATCATTCGCTATTTTGTACTCCTCAGGAGTCATCAGTCATCAAAACATCTGATGTGTGGTCAGATGCTTTCGGGATCCTTCGCGTGAGATAAATCTAAAAGGGGCCGATTTTGGGGCCGATTTTCCCCTAATTACTTCTCACGAAACTCGAGCGCGCCGTTTCGGGCGTCGATGTGGACGGTCTGGCCTTCGCGGACTTTCCCTTCGAGGATGTCAATCGAGAGTGGGTCGAGAATTTCTTTTTGGATCGTGCGCCGGAGTGGGCGCGCGCCGTAAACGGGATCGTAACCTTCGCGGGCGAGCAGCGCCTTGGCTGAATCGGAAAGATCGAGTGTGATCTTTTGCTGCTCGAGACGTTTCGTCAGACGACGGAGCTGAATCTCCACAATCTTTTTCAAATCGTCTTCGGTTAGCCGATCGAAAATAATGATCTCATCGACGCGGTTGAGAAATTCCGGACGGAAATGCGCGCGCAACGCGTCCATGACCAGACGCGACCGCGCTTCGCGTGATTCTTCCTCGGTGATGAATTGCGAGCCGATGTTCGACGTCATGATGATGACCGTGTTCTTGAAATCGACTGTTCTCCCCTGCCCGTCCGTGATCCGGCCGTCATCGAGCACTTGCAGGAGCACGTTGAACACGTCCTGATGGGCCTTTTCTATTTCATCGAAGAGAATGACTGAATACGGCTTGCGCCGGACCGCCTCGGAAAGTTGGCCGCCTTCCTCGTAGCCCACGTAGCCCGGCGGCGCGCCGATCAATCGCGCGACGGTGTGTTTCTCCATGTACTCACTCATGTCGATCCGGATCATGGCGTTCTCGTCGTCGAACAAAAACTCCGCAAGCGCGCGAGAGAGCTCGGTTTTCCCAACGCCAGTCGGTCCGAGAAAAATAAACGAACCGAGCGGACGATTCGGGTCCTGCAAACCAGCGCGGGCACGGCGGACTGCGTTGGCAACGGCTTTGATCGCTTCATCCTGACCGACCACGCGCTGATGAAGATGCTCCTCAAGCTTGACCAGCTTTTCGCGCTCGCCTTCCTGCAATCGCGAGACCGGAATGTGCGTCCAGCTCGAAACGACTTCGGCGATGTCTTCCTCGGTCACTTCTTCGCGGAGCAAAGTCGATTTGCGCCCCTTCTCCTTTGCGGCAGCGTCCGCCAATTTCTTCTCCAACTCGGGAATTCTTCCGTACTGAAGCTCGCTCGCCTTGGCGAGTTCACCGCGGCGAGTCGCCCGTTCCAGTTCGGTCCGGAGCCGATCGAGTTCTTCCTTCCATTTGCGTTGTTCCTCGATAATGGCCTTTTCTTTCTGCCACTCGGCTTTGAGCGCGCCCGATTTTTCTTTCAGTTCCGCCAATTCCTTCTCGAGCTTTTTCAATCGCTCTTTGCTCGCGGGATCTTTTTCCTTCTTGAGCGCCTGCCGCTCCATCTCGTGCTGCATGATCTCGCGCTCGATCACGTCGATCTCGGTCGGCATCGAATCGAGCTCGATCTTCAGCCGCGACGCTGCTTCATCGACAAGGTCGATCGCCTTGTCGGGAAGAAATCGATCGCTGATGTAGCGATGCGAAAGCACGGCGGCCGCAACCAGCGCCGCGTCGGTGATGCGAACGCCGTGATGCACCTCATAGCGTTCCTTCAATCCGCGAAGAATCGCGATCGTATCTTCAACGCTCGGCTCGTTCACCATCACCGGCTGAAACCGCCGTTCGAGCGCGGCATCTTTCTCGATGTATTTGCGATACTCGTCGAGCGTAGTCGCGCCGATCGTGCGCAATTCCCCGCGCGCCAGCATCGGTTTGAGCATGTTCGACGCGTCGACCGATCCTTCAGCCGCGCCCGCGCCGACAATGGTGTGGAGCTCGTCGATGAACAAAATGACGTGGCCCTGCGAATCGGTCACTTCTTTCAAAAACGCTTTGAGACGATCTTCGAATTCACCGCGAAACTTCGCGCCGGCGACCATCGCGCCAATGTCCATGGCGATGAGCCGCTTATTTTTTAGAGATTCCGGGACGTCGCCGCTAATAATTCGGCGAGCGAGTCCTTCAACGATCGCGGTTTTCCCGACGCCCGGATCGCCGATCAGCACCGGGTTGTTTTTCGTCCGCCGCGAAAGCACCTGCATGATGCGACGGATCTCGTTGTCGCGACCGATGACCGGATCAATTTTGCCGCGGCGCGCGAGCTCGGTCAGATCGCGTCCGTATTTTTCGAGCGTCTGATATTTTCCTTCCGGGTTTTGGTCGGTCACGCGCTGCGAACCTCGCACCTGTTGCAGCGCCTGCATCAACTTGTCGCGCGTGACGCCGAGATCTTTCAGGATCTTTGCGGCGGGAACCCCGCTTGGCGGGGCCGCGCTGAGCGCAAGTAAGTAATGCTCGGCGCTCGTATATTCATCTTTCAACTTCGCCATTTCTTTCTCCGCGCCGTCGAGCACGCTGCGGAGCTCATTGGAAAGCCGAAGATCGACAGCCGCGCCGGTGACTCTCGGCCGGCGTTCGAGCTCAGCGGTCAGTCGCTCGCGCAATCGATTCACCGGAATCCCGATTTTCTCGAGCAACGGTTGAGTGATGCCGTCGCTTTGGTCGAGGAGCGCGGACAGAAAATGCTCGTTGCTGATTTCCTGATGATTAAATTGCGAAGCGACGTCCTGCGCGGCCTGGAGCGCTTCTTGCATCTTCTGGGTGAACTTGTCGATGCGCATAACTCAAGATAGTGAACGCGAACGCGTCGGCAATTGCGCCTGGCAGGTAGGGGCGGTTCACCGAACCGCCCGCGGGCGATTGAGGTCAATCGCCCCTACCTAAGAACACGAGACGCGCGGTTGACACAAACGCCTCTACAACGATGAGTGTTGGCCATGAGCGCGGAAGTAAAATTAACGACTCGCAATGCCCTTCGTGTTTTGCGGCCGGGTCCCTTCCGCCGTTACATCATCGGCAGCGCGATTTCGGACACGGGAACGTGGATGCAAGTGATGACCCAAGGATGGGTCATGGCTACGCTCACGACTTCGGCATTGATGCTTGGATTAGTTCAGCTTTGCGCCGGGTTGCCAATGCTGGCGCTTACGATGATTGGAGGCTCAACGGCTGACAAATTCGATAAGCGCAAGATTTTGTTGATTACACAATACATCCAGATTGCCATCGCAGTTTCGATCGGGTTGTTGATTTGGAGCGGGAAAATCGCCATCTGGCAAATTTTCGTTTTCGCTGCCATCCAAGGTGTGTCGAATTCGTTTGAGATGCCGACGTTGTCGGCGCTCGTACCGGAACTGGTGAAGCGAGAAGAAATTCAAAGCGCGATTTCAATCGATCGTTCTGTTTTTCACGGGTCGCGTGTCTTCGGACCCGCCATCGGTGGTTATTTGGTCTCAGCTTGGGGCCTGGCCTCGGCGTTTTTTGCGAATGCAATCTCGTTTATTGCTCTGATCGTCGCCATTCTTTCATTGCCGCCTCGTCTGCAAGGCACCAAGGAGGAAGAAGAAAAACGAATGAGCGGAATCAAAGAAGGATTTCGCTACGTGGCGAGCGACAAGCCGAGTCTCGCCATGATCGTTCTCATTGCCACCCAATCGCTTTGTATCTTTCCGATCATCACCGTGATGATGCCGCTTTACGTCCGGCTCGTACTCCATCTGGGCGCGGACAAACTGGGCACTTTGATGGGCGCGTCCGCGATCGGGTCGGTCGTAGGCTCAATTTTCTTGATCGGGTTGCCGCGTGAAAAACGCGTTCCTTTGATGATGATCTGCGCGACTGCGGTCACACTTGCGGTCACTGGTCTTTCGCGCGCGCCGAGTTTTTATGTCGCGATGGCGCTCCTCATTGTTAATTCGCTGGGCCTGGCGACGAACTTCGGACTTTGCAGCACGATCGTGCAGGAACGTGCGCCCGATTATCTGCGCGGACGCGTGTCGGCTGTGTTCATGTTGAGTTTCGTCGGGCTAATGCCCATCGCCGGATTGGGCGTAACGAGTTTGTCTGACTTAATCGGAATGCCAACCGCGCTTGTGATTGCTGCGATCTGTTACGGCGCGGTCACGTTGTTGGTGTTGGCCCGATTCCGGAAACAATGCTGCGAACCGGCACTAAGTGAATCGCAAGCTGGCGAAACGCCGCCTCCGATCGCCGCTACTATTTAACGTGATCGCGTTTTCGACCTGCTGGAACTCCGGCCGACACACCGACGGCGCCGAGATGCTGCGCGAGATTGTCGATCTTGGCTTCGATCGCGTCGAGCTCGGTCACGGCATTCGCATCTCGCTCATGCCCGGAATTCAAAAAATGTATGAAGACGACAAAGTGAAGTTCAGCAGTTTACACAATTTTTGTCCGTTACCGGTAGAAGTGTTGGGTGCTTCGCCCGATTGCTACCAGTTTTCGTCCGCCTATGGAGCGGAACGCGAGCGCGCGGTGAAACAAACCTTGCAGACCATCGATTTCGCCGAGCGACTCGGCGCGCCCTTTATCGTCATGCATCTCGGGGAAATACGGATGAACCCGGTGACCGACTCTTTGATCAAGCTTGCTCGAAAGGGCGAACTTCTTTCCCGCAAATACGTTCGAAAAAAAATCCGCGCCGTAGAAAAACGCGAAGCGGCTTCGGCGGCACATCTCGATCGAGTGAAGGATTGTTTGCGTCGAATCGTTGAGTACGCCGCATCGAAAAAAGTAAAACTCGGGATCGAAGGCCGCCGCGGTTACGAAGAAATTCCGAGCGAACGCGAACTGCCCACGTTACTCGACGAACTGAATTCACCGCAGGTCGGTTACTGGCACGATTTCGGTCACATTCAGATCAAAGAGAACCTCGCCCTTCTCGATCATGCGGAGTGGCTTCGTCAAATCGGTTCGCGCACCTTTGGCTGTCATGTCCAGGATTGCATCTGGCCGGCGCAGGACCATCAGCCGCCGTTCACCGGAGATGTCGATCTTGCAAAACTGGTGCCGCTGTTGCCGAAAGATTGCGCCTGGGTTTGGGAAATGAGTCCACGAAAAAGCGGTGAAGAAATTCAGCGCTCGGTTGCAAAGTGGAAGGAACGCTTCGGCGGATGAAGAAGATTCTCATCACCATAATTCAACTGGCGGTCACAATCGCGTTGTTGATCTGGGTCTTCCACGATCATGAACAGCGTGCCAAGATGGCGAAGGCGCTCCAGGCCGCGGATTTTCGATGGGTCCTCGCCGCTATCTTCGCTTACGTGACTGTTGAAATTGCCGCTGCAATCCGATGGCAGATTTTGCTGCGGGTGCAGGGAATTCGGCTCAGTTTTTTTCGGCTGATTGGTCTTTTTTTGATCGGAATGTTCTACAATCAATTTCTGCCCGGCGGGACCGGCGGCGATATTATTAAGAGCTATCTGCTGCTGAAAGAGACCGCGAACCATAAAGCGGGTGCATTATTGGCGGTGGTCTTTGATCGGTTAATTGGCCTTGTCGCTTTGGTTACGATCACGGTGACGTTGGTCACCTTGCGATTCGATTTGCTATGGCGAACTCCAGTCACGGTCGAATCCGGTTTTACGCCGCATCAGTTGCTTGGTGTACTTGGCATTCTTCTCAGCGTTTCGATTGCGGGGCTGCTCGTCAGCTTCATCATCAGCGGCTTTAATCTTTTTCATCTCTTGCCTCACAAATTTCCCGGGCGCGAGAAATTGATTGAGGTCGCCGCGGCTTATCATCTTTACGCCCGTCATTGGCTCGCGAGCTTGCTTGCCTTCGGCGCATCGCTTGTCGCTCATCTGGCAACCTTCACCACGTTTCTGTTCGTCGCTTATGCCCTTCACGCCGAAGACGTCCGAAAGCAACCGCCGGTGCCAGTGCCGGCCGTCGATTTTTTCGCCGTCATGCCTATTGAGCGCACCATCACTGCGGTTCCGATAAGTCTCGCTGGAATCGGCCTCCGCGAAAAACTCCTTCAAGTCATGCTCAACAATCTTTGCGGTGTGACCGTTGAGAAATCCAAACTCATTGGATCGCTCGGGTTTCTCGTAATTGTGATCTGCTGCGCTCCCGGCGGCATCGTTTACTTTTTCTACAAACCGAGCGGGGTCGCGAAACGTGTTCGTCTGCGCGAAATGGAGCGCGAAGTCGCCACGATGGAGCATGAAATCCAAGAGCCGCAGTAAAGCTGTAGGGGACGGTGTTAGCGTCCCGTCAAAAAAAATGGGAAGCCAACAGCTTCCCCTACAGAAGAGACGCCCATTCGTCAGCGCGACCTTTGCCATGACGGTTGATGGCAAAATTACCACTCGGAATTTCGGGCCGGTCGATTTCACCTCGCGCGAGGATAAGCTGCACTTGTTTCGACAACGCGCACTCGCTGATGCCGTGATTATCGGGCACAGCACTCTCAAACGCGACAATGTTCGCCTCCGCTTGCCGGCAGAGCTGGTGGCAGAGCGACTCAAACGCGGACAGACTCAAGCGCCGTTCCGCGTGATCGTTTCCAACCAAGGCAAGATCGACGCTCAGCTGAAGATTTTCCAGTCCGCGAAAACGGGACCGATCCTGATTTTCTCGACCAAACGGATGCCGAGAAAATTTCGGAGCCAGCTGCGCGGGGTCGCGAAGCTGCATCTGAGTGACTCGGAGGATGTCGATCTCGCCGAGATGCTGAGGAGTTTGCGTCGCGACTATAAAGTTCGCCGGGTCGCATGCGAAGGAGGCCCGATTCTTTTTCGCTCGCTGCTCGAGCTTGGTTTGTTAGACGAACTTAGTCTCACGATCGCGCCTTATTTGTTCGGCGGAGCAGACGCGCCAACGCTGACGGGCTTGAGCAAAGAGTTTCTACCGGCCAGCGTCCATTGCACGATGACCAGCATGCGGGTGGTGGGTAACGAGTGTTTTCTGACTTATCGAATTAAGAAAAAGCGTTGATATCGACCTCTGGTGAGCACGTTCGCCCGCCAGAGCTTAGATTTTCCGGCGCGGGCGTTGCACCAGTTCATTGCCGCAATTCGGACAAATCGAATTCAGGGAAGCCGAGCACTCGCGACAGAAGGTGCATTCGTAGCTACAAATGTAAGCTTCGTCATCTGCAGTCAGGGTGCTGCCGCACTTTTCGCATTCGTTTTTCATTTCCAGCGCCATATTCCCTTTTCGAGTGTTATATCATGCGGGGTCTTACAGCGAAACCTTCTGTCGATGGAACGGCTGCGGTTAAAATAAGAGATCATGGACTCGCGCGGACTATTTTGTTTCAGCGCCCTTCTTGCTTTGCCGCCGGTCTCGATTCTTGCGCAAGCGGCCGTGGAAGGCCGGGTCGAATTACCGAAATCGCATTCCGCGCCGGTAATGGCAAAACGTTACGAGATTGTCACCCGCGGTGGCGTCCTTTCGACCGAACCGCCAGTCGCGGTGGTTTATTTGGAAGGATCCTTTCCAAGATCCTCTTCGCTTCCAACCAAACAGATTGTCCAAAAAAATCTCACTTTTGTTCCGTCATTGCTACCGGTTGAGGTCGGAACAAAGGTCGAATTTCCCAATCTCGACGACACTTACCACAGCATTTTTTCCTATTCCCCGGCCAAACGATTTGATCTCGGCCGATACCGTCCGGAGGAACGGCCTATTCCGTCGGAGGTTTTTGACAAGCCAGGGCTGGTGACATTGCGATGCGATATTCACGAGCACATGCGCGGCCTCATTCTCGTGGTCGAAACTCCGCACTTTGTTGTTTCAGATACGGACGGCCGATTTCGTTTAGGTGGACTGCCTTCGGGCCGCTACGTGCTCAAAGCGTGGGTCGACAGCAAAACGACGCGCGAACAACCGGTCGACCTGAAGAACAGGGCCACAGCGCACGTTGATTTTCCATGATCGCGGGAAGCAGCCAAAAAAGGAGTGACATAGCCACTTTTCGGACAAAACTCTCCGCGGCGATGATGCTGGTTGTCGCTGCAATAACAGCTTTTGGGTTTTATCTGGCGCAACGCAACGTTGCGCGTAACGCCGAACGCGCGTTGCGACAAAATTTTCAGACGGAACTTTTCGCCCTGGACAAGCTATTGGAGCTGCGTCATGCCGCGGTTACGGAACGTTGTCAAAAGCTCGCGGCTAATCCGCGCATCCATGCCGCCCTCGAGGACAACGCACTTGATTTGTTGTATCCGAGCGCAAAGGACGAATTGCGTGACTTAATGAAGGATGAAGAGGCGTCGGGCGATCAGGTCGCCAGCACCCTTCGCGCGAAATTCTATCGTTTTCTCGACAACCACGGCGCGGTTTTGCCGCCACCAAATCCGAGTGATGTGGGAGTACTCAGTGCGGCAACGGAAGCGGATCTGACATTCAAGAAACTGCCGGAGGTCCAACAGATCGGATACATCGCAAATCACGATTTCTCCGGTGATACAATTCAAGAAGTTACGGCGGTACCAATTTTCTCCACCGAAACCGGTGAAGTGATTTCTGCTCTGGTCCTTGGGTTCAGACCGCTTGAGCTCGTTCCTCGGATAGCAGCGACCGGAATGCGAAGTGGCGTTTGGGCAAATGGGCGCCTGCATTTGCCGTCGCTCGAAAAATCCGCGCAAGAATCTTTGGCTCGAGAGATAACAAATGCGTTCATGAAGTCGAAGCGACTTGAAAACAACTTTCGAGTCACAGCGAACGGCGCGCCGCACTTGTTGTTTTATAAACGGCTGAATCCGGATTCGCTGTTCCCCCCGGCCTACGAAATTTGCATTTACCCTCTGGCAGGGTCCATCGCGCAACTGCATCGGTTGCGCTGGCAAATCGGCTTTGCGGGCGGATTGCTCTTGCTAGGCGGTTTCGTCGCCAGCCATTTTATTGCTCTCCGCTTTTCAAAACCGGTCGAACAACTGGCGGTGGATTCGGAAAAGAATCGCGTTCAACGACGACGCGCTGAGGCCGCTCTCGCCTCGACTAGTGAAAGGTTGGAGAGATCAACAAGATACTCGGCTGACGCTTCCCACCAGTTGAAGAGCCCCCTCACCGTTCTCCGGGCGGGTTTGGAAGCGCTCTTGGCCCGCGAAGATTTCAATCCGGAAACTTACGAAGAACTTTCGACGCTTCTTCATCACACCCATCGCTTGAGCGGCGTGATTGAAGATCTCCTGCTTCTGTCGCGGATGGATGCCGGTCATCTGAGAATCGATTCCGAACCCGTGAATCTCAGTCAGCTGGTGGGGGATTGGCTTGATGATCTCGGCGCGCTGCCAGATTCGCCCGACGTGAAAATTGAAGAAGAGATTCCACCGGACTTATACGTAGCGGGAGAAAAGCGATACACTTCTCTAATTGTTCAAAACTTGCTCGAGAATGCGCGTAAGTACAATCGAAAAGGTGGGCGAATCCGAGTTAGAACAAAGGCTGACGACAGCGGGATTGTTTTGAACGTTGGTAACACGGGGCAGCCAATTACGCCCGATGCGCAGGCGCACGTTTTCAAACGGTTCCGGCGTGCTTCGATTGCCGGCAGCGTCGCCGGTCACGGACTCGGTCTGAACCTCGCGCGTGAACTCGCGCGCTTGCACGGGGGCGATCTAAAGTTAGTGCGCTCCGAGAATGATTGGACGGAATTCGAGTTGCGCTTGCGCACAGCGCAACCGGCCGTCGAGCGCCGAGGTCAAAATGTATGAAGGCGCTATCAGCGCTTGGCTTTTCGCTTTTGGTCTGTACCGCATACGCCTTCGAGCTCGACGATTTCTTCGACCGGCTCGATAGCGCACTCACGGTTACCGCCTTGCACGATAATCTTCGCGCGCGCTTGAGCGGCACCGTTGACCTGGAAGTGTATCATTTCGAACAACCGGCGCCTGGCCTTATCGACAGCAAGATCGACAACCTCTTCAATCCGCGTCTGACCCTTTTTCTTGACGCGCAATCTGGATCACAAATTTATTTCTTCGCTCAGTCACGGCTCGATCGCGGATTCGACCCGAGTGATCGTGGCGCGCAAGTGCGACTGGATGAATATGCGCTTCGAATCACGCCGTGGGAAGATGGGCGTTTCACTTTGCAAATCGGCAAGTTTGCAACCGTAGTTGGCAATTGGGTCCCGCGACACCTGTCCTGGGAGAATCCGTTCATCAACGCACCGCTCGTCTACGAAAACATCACGCCGGTCAGCGACAAATCCGCGCCGGCTTCGCCGCTCGATTTCGTTCGAAGGTTTGATCATGGAAAGTACGAATTCAACCCGGTGATCTGGGGACCAAGTTATGCAAGTGGCGCCTCGGTTTCAGGTCGGATTGGCCAGTTTGATTACGCGGCCGAAATAAAAAATTCATCGCTCTCGTCACGACCCGAATCGTGGAGCGTGACCGAAAACGGTTTTGATGATCCTTCAGTCAATGCGCGCGTTGGTTTTCGGCCCAATCAAGTATGGAACTTCGCCGTGTCAGCAGGTGAAGGCCCGTACCTGCGGCCGGAAGCAGAACGAACCGTACCGCGCGGACGTGATCTCGATGATTACCGCGAGTTTGTCTTGGGTCAGGACGTGAGCTTTGCCCTTCATCATCTTCAGCTGTGGGCGGAGTTTTATGAAGCGCGGTTCGAAGTTCCGCGCGTGGGCGATGCCGATACATTCGCCTATTATTTGGAAGCGAAGTACAAATTCACTCCGCAACTGTTCGGCGCGCTTCGGTGGAACCAGCAAATCTTCAGCAAGATCGATAACGGAATGGGCGGGAGCATTCGATGGAGCCAAAACCTGGCAAAGATCGACCTCGCAGCAGGCTACCGTTTCACCTCCCACACGCAGTTGAAGATGCAGTACAGTTTTCAACAGGAGACCACCGGCCCGGGAGACCATAATCACATCTTCGCCGCACAATTCACCGTACGTTTCTAACCGACGACACCATGCACATTTTAGTTGTCGAAGATGATGTTCCGTTGACGCGGCAAATCACTGCAGCGCTTCTGCCGGCTGGACACGACCCGGTGGTAATTCACGATGGCGAGGCTGCTCTTCACGCCGCCGCGGAAACCGCGTTCGACTTGATTGTCATCGACATCGGTCTGCCGCGAATGGATGGGTTCGAACTACTGCGCCGATTGCGCTCGCTTCATGTGAAGAGTCGGGTTTTGATGCTGACGGCGCGTGGCGAAATCAAAGATCGCGTGACCGGATTGCAACTTGGAGCGGACGATTACCTGGCCAAACCTTTTTCGATGCCGGAATTGGTCGCCCGGATCAACGCTCTGGGACGGCGTTATCCTGAAGAGCCGGTAGTCACATTGCGAGTGGGCACTCTTTCCCTTGATCTGGTGGACCACAAAGTTCACCGCAAGACACGCCAAATCGAGTTGTCCGCGCGTGAATTGATGTTGCTGAAGGTGTTAATGCGCGAGCCCGGGCGCGTATTTAGTCGAACGGAATTGTGCCAACGGGTGTGGGAACACCAACACGAGTACGATACCAAGCTGGTCGAAGTTTTTATTGGTCGGTTGCGAAAGAAAATCGGCGAGCCTCCGCTCATTCACACCGTCCGGCACGTCGGTTACACGATTCGCGAACCGCCCTCAGCCTGACGCGCTCGCAAAGTAACAACGGCGTTACTTTTCGATTCGGGCGCGCGACTCAAGCCGCCGCGATTCTACCGGTGTGAAAGCTGAAGTGACATCGTCAGGCATGGCTTCGGCAACAAATCCCAAAATCAACGCGGTATGAAAGGAATCAATATGCATAACTTCGAAAATCAAACAGCACGTCAAATTACTAATGACTCGTCACGCTCGCGCGTGCTGGGGCGGCGAGCGTTTCTCGGCCGGATGGCGGCAGGTGCAGCTCTACTCGCACCCGGCAGCTCACTCTTGGCCGGTCGGGGACCTTCTCACACCCCGGGTCCCGCGCGCATAACGCCAGCTGACGCAGCGCTGCTCAGGTTCGCAGCTGCAGCCGAGATTCTGGAGACCGATCTCTGGGTTCAGTACAATGAACTTGCTGGAATCCAGGACAGCGAAGAACCAAGCGGCACCGGAAACCCGGCTTACACCGCAGCAGTGAAGCAGCTGGATGGCGACATGGATCAGTATATCCATGATAACACTGAAGATGAGCGGACACATTTCACATTCCTTAACGCGTACCTCGTCTCAAAAGGCGCAGAGCCGGTTAATCTGGATCAGTTTCGCACGCTGCCCGGCAGCACCGCTACTGGTTCCAGTGGAGCGTTACGTCTGACAAACCTCACCAAGCTCACCCTCGATACCAGTTGGTGGACAAGGTACCGGAGCCGCACTGAAAATCCGGATCTTAATCCCAGCTTCGTCTTTCCGCAGGCGATTCCGGATCTATTTACCGGAGAACATACGGCCATTCCTAGGACCAATGATGACACAACGAACAGTGATCTTCTTCAAGTGATCGCCAACACGGCTGGATTCCATTTTGCGACCATCGAGCAAGGCGGTAACAGCCTTTATCCATCGATGGCTCAGAGGGCCAACAGCGTGGAAGTCTTGCGAATTCTGATCAGCATCGGCCCGACCGAAACAATGCACTTTCAAACCTGGCAGGACAAGGCGGGCAATGCACTTCAGGTAACTGCCTTTGACCCGGTGAACAACAACACGGTGACATTTCCGGACCTGAATTCTCCTCCATTCGGCGGAGAAGATTTCCAAACCAACCTGATTATGCCGGAGCCATGTCCATTCATTAGTCCAAGTCTTCCTGTGTGTTCGATCATTCGTCCTACCGAAACGGATGGGATCGCGATGGGCGTGGTCAATTTTCTTACCAACATGGGGTTGTTCAAAGGCCAGTCATCGGCATTCTTTAACGTCCTGCACCAGCTTGCTCAAGAAGCAGACGCGGCACATCGAACCGGGCCTTAATCAACGAATTCTCGCGCTTTGCGCGATTGCAAACGTGCTGAGGCCCGGGTCGAGCAAGCGCCAACCTCAGCACGTCGCAGCATTCCAGTAATCGGTCGATTTGGGTTTGAAAAAATCCTAAAACGTTGATCATTCGGGACGGTTAAATCTCGTCTTTGCCCGCAACTGGAATGCACAAAACGAATTCAATTGTCATGAAGGCGCCGAGGATGTCGATCTTCGAGACGGCGGCGAATTTGGAGCTGTGGCCGAAAATTTTGCCGCATTATCGCTACATCCGTTACTTGGAGCGCAGTCCAAATCGGAACGTAGTGGTAATGGCGGCGGTGCGTTCCGGCATTCCAATCAAATGGACTTCCGAGCAAATCATCGACCGCGACCGGGTCGAAATTCACTTTCATCACCTGAAAGCGTTTAGCAAAGGGATGCGAGTGGTGTGGACGTTCGATCAAAGGCCGGATGGCGTGCTGGTGACGATCGTGCACGATCTGCATTTCCGAATCCCCGCACTCGGGCCGATCGCAGAACCGATCATTGGCGATTTCTTTACTCACAACGTTGCCAATAAGACGCTGCGTTGTATGAGGGATTACGTGGAAGCAAAGGCCAACCGGGTAGCCGCATGAGTCGAAGACGCGTTGTCATCACCGGCCTTGGCCCTATCACTTGCATCGGCAAAGGCGTCGA
>WNFS01002638.1_pt1 | contig 16153 bp, 13 predicted proteins | sample 5400141 | NCBI WGS metagenome assembly WNFS01 (sample SAMN13153358, study PRJNA577476) | soil metagenome | isolation source: 60 cm saprolite under Madrone tree | place: USA:California | collected 2016-06-14
GACCCTCACTGTCCAGAATCGCGATCTCGGGCCCCGCCGGCCGGCCGACCGAACCCGGCTTTCGCCGCTGCAAAGGATTTGCGGCAATCTGGGTGGCGGCCTCCGTCATGCCGTAGGTGTCGATAACGGGGACACCAAACAAGGCTTCCAGTCCGCCGAGCACGTCGTGCGTCAGCGACGTCGAAGCCGAACGAACGAGCCGCAGGGAGGATCGCCGTGCGGCCTCGTTGTGCGGATCCGCCTCCCGCAATATCGCTTGATGGACTGCCGGTACCGCCGTGTACCAGGTTGGTCGAAACTCCGTCAGCCAGCCAAAGAACGCTCTTGCATCGAAGCCTGGCGTACAGACCACGCTGGAGCCGGCAGCCAGCGCGGCCAGAAGTCCCGAGATCAAGCCATGTCCGTGGAAGAGAGGCAGCACGCTCAGCAAGCGGTCCCGAGACCCAAGTTCCAGGGCGGCGCCAACGTTGCAGGCTGACAGACAGACGCTCGCGTGAGTCAGAGGGACCGTTTTCGGCCGCGACGTGCTGCCCGAGGTCAAAAGCATGAACGCATCGTCGCCGCCGGACGCAAACTCGTCGTCGGCCGCATGCTGCGGCGCCTCACCAACAATACTGAACGCGCCGGCCCCGTCGTGGGGCCGCGTCACAATTTCGATGACCGGTATGCCCAAGGCGTGGGCGGCGCGTCGGCTGACCGAATTCGAGTGGGCGTGTGTCAACAGCGCCGCCAGGTGCAGTTCGCCGAAATAGCGCTGGTATTCGTCATCGGTGAAGCCCGGGTTGAGCGGTACACACACTGCGCCGGCGGCAACCGCGATCATCGCCACCGCCGCCTCCGGGCCGCCCGGCAACACCACCGCGACCCTGTCGGTTCGGCCGAGACCAAGGCTCCGCAGCCCGCGAACGACATCGCGCGTCTGCATCCACAGCGCGCCATATGTCATCGGGAGGCGCCCGGGGGCCAGAATGGCGCGGCGGTCGGGCGCGTTTCGTCCATGGTGGGAGAGCAACTCGTGGAGGCACGCAAAGGAAGGCGTTATCGCGCTTTTGCGCGCGGTTCCGTGTTGCAATCGCTTGATGGTCTTCGACAAGCCTGCCCCCTATGCGTGCGTTCGTCTTCCAGCGGCGTCGAGATTTATCATGCGATCACGACCAATGCGCGGACATCCTGCATGAGCGGCGCCTTGCCAATAGGCGACATCACGTCATCTGCATCCGCGGCGCGCGAGCCATGCTGGCGGAATTCAAGGCGAAGCGCCCACTCGGGCCCTATTAATGTCGGGTACTGGCTATTCGATTGGCAGGTACGCCAGTGACTTTTGGGCGCTGTGCGCCCACTTGTCCCCAAGCCATGAGCGGTTCGTGGCGCTGCACCAAATTTTATTGTAAACGTAGCAGCGCGAAGGGTTTGCCTACCATGATCCACGAGGGCCCAGCTCGGATCGAACGCAGGTTGTCAGCGATATTGGCCGCCGACGTGGCCGGCTATTCGCGACTCATGCATGACGACGAAGAGGCGACGCACCTACGTCTGACGGCACTCCTGGCGGACGCCGTCGATACAGCCATCGTGGAGCACGGCGGGCGTATTGTGAAGAACACCGGCGATGGGTTCTTGGCGGAGTTTCCGAGTGCTGTCGAAGCGGTTCGAGCCGCGTTGCTGTTCCAGAACCGCATCCACGAACTTACAGTCGATGATCCCGAAGACAGGCGCATCCTTTTCCGTGTGGGTATCAATATCGGCGACGTCATTGTTGAACCGCATGACATTTTTGGGGACGACGTGAATATCGCGGCGCGGCTTGAGAGCATCGCGGAGTCGGGCGGCATCTGCATCTCGTCATCCGCCTACGATCAGGTTAGCGGCAAGCTCGCGGTCGAGTTCTCCGATCTCGGAGAACAGAGCTTCAAGAATATCGCCCGTCCGATACGGGCCTATGCCGTGGTCCTGGAAGGGTCTGGCGCCGCGATGCAGCAAGCCGCGATGCGCAGCCCGATCTCGGCGCCGCATCTATCCATCGTGGTGCTGCCGTTCGCGAATTTCGGCGACGACCCCGAGCAGGACTATTTCGCCGATGGCGTAACCGAGAGCCTGACCACGGACTTGTCGCGCATCAACGGCTCGTTCGTGATCGCCCGCAACACCGCGTTCACTTTCAAGGGCAAGGCTGTCAATGTGAAGCAGGTCGGGCGCGAGTTGAACGTCCGCTACGTGCTCGAGGGCTCGGTGCAGCGCGGTGGCAAGCGGCTTCGGGTCAACGTTCAGCTGATCGACGCGGAAAGCGGCAAACATCTTTGGGCCGAGCGCTTCGAGAAGCCGGTCGCCGATTTTTTTGATATGCAGGACGAAATCGTATCAAGGCTCGCCCACACGCTGGATGCCCAACTCATTGTGGCCGAGGCACGACGCGCCGAACGATCACGGAATCCGGATGCACTGGAACTGGTCTTTCAGGGTTTTGCGAGCGTCTATCGGGGGCCGACCAACGAGCACTTGACCGAGGCGCGCGGCTTTTTCGAGCGTGCCTTGGCAATCGATCCCCGGAGTGTCGGGGCGCTGGTCGGCATGGCAAGCGTCGATGCGACCATGGGCGCCTATGTGTTGACTGACGACCGGTCCGCGCGCCTTTCGATGGCCGAAACAAATGCGATCAGAGCGCTTTCACTGGATCCGGACCGGGCACTGGCCCACAGGGTCCTGGGTACCGTTTGCAATATGACCAACCGCTCTGCCCAGGGGATTGCGGAATGCGAGCAGGCATTGGCGCTCAATCGCAATTTGGCCGATGCTCATGCGGTTATCGGGATGGCAAAATTATATCTGGGTCGCGCTGCCGAGACCGAAGGCCATATACTCGAGGCGTTCCATCTCTCTCCCCGCGATATCTTTGCCCACCGGTGGATGCATTTTGTGGGCATGGCCAAGATACAACTCGGTGCGGATGCCGAAGCCGCCGGTTGGTTCCGGCGAAGCATTGAGGCTAACCGCAATTCTCCTCTCACCCATTTTGCGCTCGCCGCCGCGCTGGGTTTGCAGGGCTTACTGGATGAGGCACGAGCGGCTGCGACGGCGGGACTAGCACTTAACCCGGGCTTCACCATCCGCCGCTTGCGCGCCTCCAAACCAAGCGACAATCCGACGTTCCTGGCTGGGCGCGAACGCCTGTATTCAGGCATGCGCTTGGCCGGGGTGCCCGAGGGGTAAGGTCCGCTAGCCGAAAATCCTGTCCAGTGCGCCAGCCAAAAATATTCGCTCCGGTGCTCAAGGCCGGGACGCGACCCGATATCGCGTTGGACCGTCATGCGGGCTTGGCATCTCGTTGTTCTGGGACCGTACTAACCCGGGGGTCCGCGCATTCCGATTGACATGAAGAAAACCCACGATACACGCTGAGCGTGCGAGCAGTAGATTCGCAGAATCAAATGCGCGGGGGGCTCCGGTGACTACAATTCAAGCGATCGTCTTTGGCATCATGCTGGCGTTGACGCCAAGCATTGTTGTGCTCGCGTTTCTTCTGTGGCGGGAGGGAATTGGGATTGCCGAGGATGAAGAGGCCCGGTCGCGAGATCTTTACTCTTCGCAGGTTCATCGTGACAATCAACAGCCCTTGTCAACGGCGCTACATGGCGCCATCGCGGGGCGGCGGAGCTTCGACGATCTCCGCGTCGTGGATATGCACCAGCGCCTGGCCCAGGTCGCGCTCATCGAACCAGTGTCGCAGCCCGGACATTTCCCGAAATGATCGGCCTCGGTTTGTGCTTTTTCTTTATCGCATTTGCCCGCGCGATTCCTCCTCCTTCGGCAGCCGTTGGCGTTTGATCTCATCGCGGTGAGGGAAGGGACAACCGATCATCCGCGCCTTGGTGCGAACCGTTTCCTGCGATCTGTTCAGTGCTTCGGCCGCCGTGCGTGGTGACGCACCGTCGACAACTAGCTTATCCAAGAGCCTCAGCTCTTCCGGGCTCCAGCTTCGTCTCCTGAATCGAGGCATCCTGCGCTTAAGTGCCTGGATGACCGAGATGCGCGCGAACCAAATAGACCCGACTTGATCCGCGGCCTGAAGGCTGCGTTTGCGGGCGTTCTGCCACTCCCGCGAGTTCTGCTCGGCATCAGGAAGTTCGTCGATATATGCAATGATGTGGCGAAGGGTGGTGGCGACTACGTTGTTCGGCAGATCAATTGGCTCTGCGAACTCTGAATCCCATGACATCACGTAACTCCCATTACGGAAGCCCCACGGCCAAGGTTTGTGGAAAAATGTTAATGATTAGTTTGGATTGTCGCTGAACCCCGATGATTTTTATGCGAGGTCGCCATGACCCGACAGCGATGGGCATTGAGCAAATGCACTTCTCCGCTGAAGATCCGGGCCGTCGGTAGCAAGGTAGGCGACGCGCGCAGCACTGGCGCTGAAGCAGGTGAGCGAGAATCGATCACGCTCACCGCCAAGAGCAGAAATCACTGCAACCCTCCTTTGCTGCCATATCAGCCTCCTTTTCTGCCAAAGCTTCAAACTCCATGCCGACATTTCCGCAATTCCCTGCGGATTGTCAGTAACATATTGTTTATATTAACTTATTCATACGCCGCGCGGCGTGACGTGCCAATCACGGCACCAGGACATGCGCATGGACATTGAACGGGTGTTCGCCGCTCAGGTGCTCGGCGCCGAAAGTCAGGCGACAGTCTCGCAGCAATGGGGGCATCGGGAGCTGCGCTTCCGCGTCGCCGAGAATACGCCACGGATTCAATAAGTTGCTCGCCCGCAACCTTTCGCGATGGCGAACAAATGCCAGCAATGTCAATGGTTTAGCTGGATTCTAGGGTCCTAGGGCATCGCCTGTCTTGCGAGCAGTGAACCGCGTTCAATTCGTTCCGCAAGGATACGCACCCGGAAGATGAAGAGTGAAAAGTATCGAAGCTACCGATGTTGTACCCAACTGGCAACGCTTGGTTAAAAGGGTAATAAAGTGACAGATCGTAGTGTTTTGTTACTATGCGGCCGTTGGGTTGTTCCACTTGGTATTAGAAGGATTGACCTATGAGTAGCATCGAACAAGTTCACGGCGCCACGACCCTAAATTTGGCTAAACTTGAGGCGGATGTCGCAGCAGTTCTTCCCGGTCGCGCGTCGTTAACGTCAATCAGGGAGGCACCATCGGTGCAATCTGCGTCAATGCCGCACTACGTCGAGCATCAAGATGGTGTTTCGCGTGTCGGCGCGCTCAGTGCCGAGGCCGTGGTGCGCGACTATGAAGCCGCCGCAAGGGAAATCGAGGCGATGGGAGCCGAACTGATCAGCGCGGCGCAGAAATGTGAGGCCATGACCGCCGACGTGCATAATGCAATTGCTTTCATGCGCGATACCGCGGCGACGTATCGGGAGGAAGCCAAGAAGATTTTCAAGCGCATCGAGGATTGTGCGTTGTTGACCGAGGACGTCCGCAAAACCTGCGAAACCGTCAAACGTAGAATCGAAAGCAATGACACTGCCTGAGGTGTTTCGGAAAGGAGACCTCCTGGTCGTAGGCTAGTCTTTGATTTGCGGGCCGGCACAATGGCCGGGCTGGAGCCGCAAAATCGCATCAAGCTATTGTATTGTGGTGCGCTTTTCTAACCTGGTTCACTTGATACCTCGTTCTGATACCCCGTTTTCTGCTTGCAGGGGGTATGATCTTTGAATCCTGATGGCGCGACACGGCCGCAGTGGCGCGCGGGGTCGACATCTCAGAGCGGCGAGGGGCGAGTTCCGGAAAGGCTGTCGGCACAAGCGGCCCCCTGTCATCAGGGGTGACCGCGTGGTCCCGATCACCTGTCCGGCGAGAAGCATTTGGGGCCAACCACTCGGGCCGAGCCTGGGTTTCGCGAGCCTGGATTTCGATTGAGTCACGCGGCCTTGGCGGCTGGTTCCCGGGCGGCTGTTTCCATCGCCCACGGTGTGGTCCTGACGCCTCGCACATTGCGTCGCGGCGGCTGGCCCGACCGAAGCCTGATCAAACGGAATTGAAGGTGGTTCGCTTGGCAGAGCCGGGTTCCTGATTGACAGGCTTGATGCCATCGGCAGTATTCACAGCCACGGGGAAAAACGCAGGCTCCCCGCTAGACGGCCCACCGTCCAAGCTTGCGCAGCACTCGACATGTCGAGGGATTGCGCATGGACGGAAGCAGGCCGAGTTTTGTTGCCCCGTCCGACCCAATTCCTTGCATCCCTACCGCTGTGCGTTTTTTCGCCAGCATCCGGTTCTCCGCGCCTGCGGAGACCCGAGCCGCCGTGCCATGAACCTGCAACGGGTGGCTTCTACCATGCGGGGGCAATCAAACACGTGGAGAGTCCGATGACCATGACCACCGAACGACGAAACTTTCTCAAGGGCGTAAGTGCAGCCGCAGCATCGACGGCTGTGCTTGCCGGAACACCGGCGCTTGCCCAAGGCAACCCGCAGACCGCAGCTAAAGCGATGCCTTATCAAGCCAAACCGATGCCCTTCGATCCGAAAACCATCACGGGCATCTCGGAAAAGGTGCTCGTTAGCCACTATGAGAACAACTATGTCGGCGCGGTGAAGCGCCTCAACGCGATAGGCACCCAACTGGCAGAGCTTGATTTCGCCAAGGCTCCGAATTTCGTCATCAACGGATTGAAGCGTGAGGAACTGGTCGCCTCAAATTCGATGATCCTGCACGAAATCTATTTTGATGGGCTTGGTGGCGGCGCAAAAGCCGGTGGACCTCTTGCTGACGCCGTCGCGCGTGATTTCGGCAGTATGGAGCGCTGGCACGCCGAGTTCGCCGCGATGGGCAAGGCGGAAGGCGGTGGTTCGGGTTGGGTGATCCTCGCGTACTCACCTCGCGACAAGCGGCTCGTCAACCAATGGGCGGCCGACCACACCACGACGCTCGCAGGCGGTCGTCCGGTCCTGGTGCTCGACATGTACGAGCACGCCTATCACATGGACTACGGTGCGGCGGCCGCGCGCTACGTCGACGTCTACATGGAAGCTATTCGCTGGGACAACGCCGCCAAACTATACGAGCAATATAGCCGGGAAACTTAGAGCGCAGGGGGAATGCTCACCGTGCCGCGAGACGGGAAATCAATTTCTCAACGCGGCCGGTAGTGAAGGCCCAGGTGTTACGGTGACATTTAATTAGCCGGCGCATCCACGCCGTCGCGACGCCATGGCCCCCCAGATTGCCCGCCCCAGTCGCATCGCCGCCACGGCTTCGCATGCGTGAGTAGCTGGAGGCATCGCGAATAGCGCAACTGATTTGCCCGACGGGCGCGCTGTCGAAAATCCTGTCCAGTGGGCCAACCAAAAATATTTCGCTTCACAGCTTGGTAGAAACAGCTTTATGGATTCCGCCGTCCCGCCTCAATCAGAGGGGCGTATCGCGATCGTCACGAACGTTGGGCAGGGATGCGGTGGACGCGGCAGCGTTTTGCGCGCGAGGGGATCGCAGGGCGGGTGATGAACTCGTGAGCGGTCCACAGCGCGCGGACGAGAGACGATGCTGCGGACGGCGAAGTCGTGTGGTCCTGACGCCCCGACGCTGGCGTCAAGTTCGCGGATGTTGTGTCGGCCCTACCGGGCGCGGACACAACGTTGGTTCGCGGGCGACGGTGGCAAAAGAGCCCGGTCACCGGGGAGAGCGCGAAATAAGTCGTAAAACCATTGCGTGCGGGAATGCCGGTTGATTCCGGTGTACTCGTTGTTACTCGTGTGCGTTCTACTACTGTAATTGCACACGAGGCCGCGGGTGCAGCGGGCATCCGGCATTCCCCACGCCCTCCTTGGGGCGAAACGACCACGTACAACTCGGGCGCACCGCGCCGCGGGGCGCGAACGCGCGTGTGACGAGAAGACTTTGAAGCGAAGAATGGCTTTCAAATTAGGTCAGTCGATCTGACTATCTTTTGGCATTGCGGCACCAGGTATTTCTCGTTTAGAACGGCTTGGGAGCGTCTTCCCGGCAACGAACCGTCAATGGTTTTGGCCGAAGATGCGCGTCCCAAAGGGTCTGGCAATGCTGATTCGCAGCCAAATGTACGGAGTTCGGGGGAGAGCGGCCAATGCCGTTCGTCCCGATGCTGTTCCGGCTGCGTCCTTGCCCACCCTGCTTCTTGGCGGGCTTCTGCTTCTTATCGGCCCCTGAGGGCCGTCTGGGCGGTTTGCGCCTGGGCACTCAGGGGTTGCGCGAGATCAAAAAGTCCCCCTCAGCGTTCCAAGCAGCGCGCACGTAAAGGAATTTTCCGATGACCACCGTGAACAAGTCCGACAAGGACCGCGTCGTTATATTCGACACTACCTTGCGCGACGGCGAACAATGCCCCGGCGCCACCATGACCTTCGAGGAGAAGCTCGAAATCGCCGAGATGCTCGACGACATGGGCGTCGATGTCATCGAGGCCGGCTTCCCGATCACCTCCGAAGGTGATTTCCAGGCGGTCAGCGAAATCGCCCGGCGCTCCAAGAACGCCGTGATCGCCGGCCTGTCGCGGGCGCATCCGAAAGACATCGACCGCTGCGCCGAAGCCGTGAAATTCGCCAAGCGCGGCCGCGTCCACACCGTGATCGCGACTTCTCCGCTGCATATGCGCGTAAAACTCAACATGACCCCGGAGCAGGTGATCGAGACTTCGATCGCCAACGTCGCCCGCGCGCGCAACCACATCGACGACGTCGAATGGTCGGCCGAGGACGGCACCCGCAGCGAAATGGAGTTTTTGTGCCGGATCGTCGAGGCCGTGATCAAGGCCGGCGCGACCACGGTCAATATTCCCGACACGGTCGGCTATACCGTGCCCGAGGAATACACGAACTTCATGCGCACCCTGATCGAACGGGTGCCAAACTCCGACAAGGTCGTATTCTCGGTGCATTGTCACAACGACCTCGGCATGGCGGTGGCGAATTCGCTGGCGGGCATCGCCGGCGGCGCGCGGCAGATCGAATGCACCGTCAACGGCATCGGCGAGCGGGCAGGCAATGCCGCGCTCGAGGAAGTCGTGATGGCCATCAACATTCGAAACGACGTGTTTCCCTGGTGGAACAAGATCGACACCACCATGCTGACGCGGGCCTCGAAACTGGTATCGGCGGCGACGTCGTTTCCGGTGCAGTACAACAAGGCGATCGTCGGCCGCAATGCATTCGCGCACGAGAGCGGCATCCATCAGGACGGCGTGCTCAAGGACGCATCGACCTATGAGATCATGCGGCCGGAAATGGTCGGCTTGAAAAAATCGTCGCTGGTGCTCGGCAAGCATTCCGGGCGTCATGCGTTCGTGCACAAGCTGGAGGAGATGGGCTACAAGCTCGGCGCCAACCAGCTGGAAGACGCGTTCGTGCGGATGAAGGCGCTCGCCGACCGCAAGAAGGACATCTACGACGAGGACATCGAGGCGCTGGTCGATCAGGAAATCGCAGCCTCCCATGACCGCATCAAGCTGACCTCGCTCACGGTGATCGCGGGCACCCATGGTCCGCAGCGCGCCACCATGAAGCTCGATGTCGACGGCCAGATCAAGATCGAGGAAGCGGAGGGCAACGGTCCGGTCGATGCGGTGTTCAACTGCATCAAGCTCTTGGTGCCGCACGAGGCGAAGCTGGAACTGTATCAGGTCCACGCCGTCACCGAAGGCACCGACGCGCAGGCCGAGGTTTCGGTGCGGCTCGCCCATGAGGGCCGCTCGATGACCTCAAAGGCTTCCGATCCGGACACGCTGGTGGCCTCGGCCAAGGCCTATCTCGGGGCGCTCAACAAGATCGTCATGAAGCGCCAGCGCGATATTCCGGCGGCGGCAGCGAGCTGATTGCTTCAGATGCAGCGAAGTCAAACGCGGTGCTTGGGCGCCGCGTTTTTGTTTCGGCTCGTCCTCGCGTTTAATTGGAATGAACCTTCGGTTGATCCGGCCGCGCGACCAATCGGCCCGGCGGAAACTCAAGATCGTCGTGCGCGATGTCCAGCACGGGCCGGCTTGTGCTCGATTATCTCCGCGCCGCGGAGCGGGGCGAGCAATCCGCCTAGAGAAAGCAGGGGCGTCGAGGATGCCGGCCGAGTTCGAGGATGAATCGCCAAATGGACTCAATCGTCGATGGTCGTGCGCAACTGGCGCAATCGGCCAGGAACGACACCATGTCGCGTATTGCAGTGCAGCAGAACTCACAAAACAGCCCTGCTAAAGGGGCAATGGCGTTTCGGTCGGCTTCTCTGTATTGGTGCGCCTTGAATAGGGCGTCGCGGCCGCGCCGTTGGCGCGCTTCGCAGAGTCACGCGGGAGGAAACATGCATAAATTAATTCTGGCTGCTGCGTCGGTCGCAGCATTGGCTCTGGCAGGACCGGCGTCGGCGCAATCGCCGATCGTCATCAAGTTCAGCCACGTGGTGGCTTCGAACACGCCGAAGGGCGCCGCCGCCGAGAAGTTCAAGGAACTCGCGGAGAAATACACCGACGGCAAGGTCAAGGTCGAGATCTATCCGAATTCGACGCTCTACAAGGACAAGGAAGAACTGGAAGCGCTGCAGCTCGGCGCTGTGCAGATGCTGGCGCCGTCGAATTCCAAGTTCGGTCCGATCGGCGTGCGCGAATTCGAGGTGTTCGATCTTCCCTATGTTCTGCCGGATCTCGCCACCTTGCGCAAAGTCACCGACGGGCCGCTCGGCGCGAAACTGCTGAAGCTGCTCGAGCCCAAGGGAATGACCGGTCTCGCTTATTGGGACAACGGCTTCAAGGAGATGACCGCGAACAAGAAGCTGGTCACGCCCGACGACTACAAGAGCCTGAAATTCCGCATCCAGTCGTCGAAGGTTCTCGAAGCGCAGTTCCGCTCGCTGGGTTCGATCCCGCAGGTGATGGCGTTCGGCGAGGTGTACCAGGCGCTGCAGACCGGCGTGGTCGATGGCCAGGAAAACACCTGGTCGAATATCTACACCCAGAAAATGCACGAGGTGCAGAAGTACGCCACAATCACCAACCACGGCTACATCGGCTATGTGGTGGTCACGAACAAGAAGTTCTGGGACGGGCTTCCCGCTGATATTCGCACCGCACTCGAGAAGGCGATGAAGGAAGCCACCGCTTTCGGCAACGGGCAGTCGGCGAAGGAAAACGAGGACGCGCTCGAACTGATCAAGAAGTCCGGCAAGACCGAAATCGTCAGCTTGACGCCGGCGCAAGATGCCGCCATGCGCAAGGCGATGGACCCGGTTTACAAGGACGTTGCGAGCCGGGTTGGTCAACCCTTGATCGATGCGTTCATCAAGGAAACCGGCGGAGTCAGCCACTAACACAATGCCGGCTCTCGCGAAAAGCTGCGAGAGCTCGCTTTTCATTTGAACGGCGTCGGACCGCGGGGACCGACCGACGCCGGTTCGGTAGATCATCGGCGACGCGCCCGAAAGTTCACGGGGGCGTATGAGGGGGAGAGATGCTTCGTATCCTTGATCGGCTTGAGGAAGTAATAATCACCTCGCTGATGGCGGCCGCGACGATACTGATTTTCGTTTCCGTCGTGCACCGGTTCGGCACCGGCGTGCCGTTTCTGTATCCCTATCTGATCGCCATTCACATCTCCTGGGCGCAGGAGCTGTGCATTTACATGTTCATCTGGATGGCGAAGTTCGGCGCGGCCTATGGGGTGCGCACCGGTATCCATGTCGGCGTCGACGTCCTGATCAACCAGCTCAACCCGCGCTGGCAAAAGCGCGTCATCCTGTTCGGTCTGTGCGGCGGTGCGCTGTTTACCTTCATCGTCGGCTCGATGGGTGCGAAATTCGTTTTCGAACTAATGAGCACCGACCAGGTCTCGCCCGATCTGGAATTGCCGAGCTGGCTGGTCTACGCCTGCATTCCGCTCGGCTCCTATCTGATGTGCTTCCGGTTTCTGCAGGTGTCGTGGACCTATTTCCGGACCGGCGACCTGCCGCATCATGATGCGACGCACGTCGACGGCATCGAAGTCAGCTCGAAGGCGCCGGTGGCGCTGGGAGAAGCGTGATGAGCGCTGCTCTTATTTTCGGACTGCTGTTCGCTCTGATGCTGACGGGGATGCCGATCTCGATTTCGCTCGGCCTGACGGTTCTGACCTTCCTGTTCACGATGACGGAAGTGCCGATCGAGAGCGTCGGACTGAAATTGTTTTCCGGTCTCGACAATTTCGGAATCATGGCGATACCGTTTTTCATCCTCGCCGGCACCTTCCTGACCCGCGGCGGCGTGGCGCGCCGCATGATTGCCTTTACCACCTCGCTGGTCGGCCATTTGCCGGGAGGGCTCGGCCTTGCCGGTGTCGCGGCCTGCGCGATGTTCGCGGCGATTTCGGGATCCAGCGTTGCCACCGTGGTGGCGATCGGCTCGATCATGATGCCCGCCATGGTCGAGCATGGCTATCCGCGCCGGTTCGGCGTCGGCGTGATCTCGACCTCCGGCGCGCTCGGCATCCTGGTGCCGCCGTCGATCATCCTCGTGCTGTATGGCGTTTCCACCAACACCTCGATCGGGGCGCTGTTCATGGCCGGCATCGTGCCGGGCATCATGCTGGCTTCGATGCTTGCGGTGGTGACCTGGTTCATCGCCTGGCGCAACGGCTACCCGCGGATGCAAAGGGCGACGTTCAGGGAACAATGGACCGCGTTCCGTGAGAGCGTCTGGGGCCTGCTGCTGATCGTCATCGTGCTCGGCGGCATCTATGGCGGAATCTTTACGCCGACGGAAGCCGCCGCCGTGGCCGCGGTCTATGCCTTCTTCATCACGGTGTTCGTCTACAAGGAACTGAAACTCCGCGAAGTCTCAAAAGTGCTGCTGCAGGCGGCGAGTATGAGTTCGATGCTGCTCTACATCATCACCAATGCGGTGCTGTTCTCGTTCCTGATGACCCACGAGCAGATCCCGCAGGAGATGGCGGCCTGGATCATCGACAAGAATTTCAGTCTGTGGATGTTCCTGCTGGTAGTCAACATCCTGCTCCTGATGGCGGGCAACGTCATGGACCCGTCGTCGATCCTGCTGATCATGGCACCGATCCTGTTTCCGCTCGCGACCAAGATCGGCATCCATCCGGTTCACCTCGGCGTCCTGATGATCGTGAATACCGAGGTTGGACTGTGCCATCCGCCGGTCGGCCTCAATCTCTATATCGCCAGCGGCATTGCCAAAATGGGCATCAGCGAAATCACCATCGCGGTGCTGCCCTGGCTCTGCGCGATGCTGTTGTTCCTGGGGCTGATTACCTACATCCCCGAAATATCGCTGTGGTTGCCGCGCCTGCTCGGCATGATCTCATGATCTGGAATCTGATTTGACCGAGTTGAATCGGGCACGATCTTTACGGCATTGGATCAAGCCGCAGGGCGTGCTTCGCGGATCATGCTCTCAGAGATCGACCCGCCCCGGCCGTGACCGAGATCACATATCCCTGCGTGAACCCCGACTAGCCTTGCTGCATCCAATCTCACGCCGAGATTTGTTGTGGGAGAGCGCTATGAGCCCATTCAAGGGAACGTTGCTGGGTGCCTGTCTTTTGGCCAGTCTGCTGGCGGTCGGGCCGATGGCTCATGCGCAGCGAGCTGCAGACGGCGGCAAGGCCGGCTACCCCAGCCAATCCCCTGGGTGGCCCGGAGCAGCGCGTCGCGCTGGTCATCGGCAATTCGAACTACCAAAACGTGTCCCAGCTCTCAAATCCCGCCAATGATGCGAAGTCGGTGGCTAAACTCCTCAATGCCGCGGGCTTTGAGGTGATTTCAGCGACGGATCTCAGTCACAATGAGATGATTCAGGTCGTGCAGGATTTCTCCAGCAAGATTGCGGATCGCGGGCCGAACACGGTGGCAATGGTGTATTATGCCGGCCACGGCGTGCAACTCGCGGGCGAGAATTATCTCGTTCCCGTCGACGCAAGAATTTCTTCCGAGACCGATCTGGTCAGTGGTTCGGTCCGGTTGGTCGACATGATGGCGACGCTGGACGCGATCCCGAGCCGCCTGCGGATCGCCATCCTCGATGCCTGCCGCAACAATCCGTTTCCCTCGCTCAACGAGGCCGGACGCGGACTGGCGATCGTCGATGCGCCGAACGGCTCAATCGTGGCCTATTCGACTGCACCGGGCAGCGAAGCGCTCGACGGCGTCGGCGACCATAGTCCTTACACCGCTGCGTTCTTGCGGCTGGCGCATGAGAAAAACCTGCCGATCGAACAATTGTTCAAGCGCATTCGTCTTGACGTGAACAATTCAACCGGTGGGCAGCAGACCCCCTGGGAAAGCTCGTCGCTCACAAGCGATTTCTATTTCTTTGGCGATACCGCGCTTGCAGCAACGAGGCTGCCGGCACAGGAGAAAGCCGTCTACACGGCGGATGATCTTCCGTCGCGCGCCTCGCGCGCGGCCTATGACTACGTATTGGCTGAAAATTCCATCGAGCACTATCAGGAATTCATCCAGCTTTACCCTCACGACCCGCTCTGCTACCGCATCCGCGCGCTGCTGGACAGCCTCATGCAGGCAAAGGCATGGCATAATGCGGTGCTGACAAATTCAACCGTCGCGTACCAATCGTTTTACGACAAGTTCGCCAGCAGTCCCTATGCGCAGAGTGCCTTGAAGTTGGCGCAGCAGCCGAAAATGGTTCCGCTCTCGCAGCCCACGCATATCATGGTGCCAGCTTCGCTGAAGTTCGGCGGTCTCGGATCCGGAAACCGTAACGCGGCTCCCGGCAAGATCGTCAATCTGCCGGTCGGTGGTTTGAACAAATCCGACGCGCTGCAGAATTCGAAGTTTGATCGAGCGGTAAGCCGCATCGACCGTCGGCCTGCGAAATCGTTCGCGCAAATTCGCGATCGTCAGGGGCCGATGCGCATGTCGCGGTCCAACTTCGGCAGGCCGCCGAGAAGCGGCAACCTCCGCTTCGCGTCGACCCAGTTTCATGGATCCGGGTTTCGACATCAGTTCCGGTCCGGCGGCGGATTTGGCGGCCATGGGTTCGGTGGCGGTGGGTTCGGCGGCGGCGGGTTTGGACGCAGGTGAGTGTCGTGCCGTCCGGCAATGATTGTTGAAAAGGCAGAGGTTTCTCCCAACCCGCCACCCGCCGAAGGCCGACGCGGTCCTGGGCGGGTGGCTTTGACTTTTCTCCCCGGTCGAAACCACATCGCGGCAGATTACATCTTGTTAAACCGGCTGATCTGTCCAAACTGTAAGTTGATTGCGGGCGCGCGAGCGCCCATCTTCGGTCAACCTTTTCAAAGGAGGTTCGCATGAGGAGGTTTGCTATCGCCGGCACCGCGGCACTCGCCATCGCCGCTTCCACCGCGGTCTATGCCCAGCACCATCGATGGTTTTATGAACATGTGCGGATGAGCCCGGAGGACAGGGCGGCCTTTACCGACGCGCGGATCGCAGCCGTCAAGGCGGGGCTGAAGCTTACCCCCGACCAGGAAAAGCTGTGGCCGCCAGTCGAGACCGCGGTGCGGGATTTCGCAAAGCTGCGGATCGATCGCGCCAATGCGCGGATGAATGCCAAGCCGGATGATTCCCAGGATGCGCAGAAGCAGGATTCTCAGAATTTGCCCGATCCGGTCGCCCGCCTGCGTGAGCGCGCCGATGCGATGGCGACCTCAGCGGCCGCGATGAAACGGATCGCGGATGCGGCTGATCCGCTTTACAAGACCCTGGACGACAGCCAGAAGCGCCGCCTCGCGATTCTGACGCGTATGGATGGCCGGTTCGGCGGCGGAGATTGGCGGCACCATGGCTTCATGCGCGGTATGGACCGTGATGACGGCGATCGGGATGGCGGCCGAGGCGGCCCCGAGCGGCTCTAGCCGCGTCGACCCCCTAATCGCCCGCCCAATCGATTGAAATGGCGCAAAGGCCGCCGGATTCCGGCGGCTTTTTCGTTTTCCCTTTCAGCGGGTTATGCCGGGGAAATCGACTTACCTTGCTGGACATCGGGGGGTCGCTTTGCTAAACGACGCCCTCTTGTGAAGGCTTTCCGGGCCGGTTTCCGGGCGCATAGCTCAGTTGGTAGAGCAGATGACTCTTAATCATCGGGTCCCAGGTTCGAGCCCTGGTGCGCCCACCAATAAATCCCCTAAAATCAAGCACTTGAGGAAAGTGGCGCCGAAGCGCGAGATCAGCGTGCGGGCTATGTCAGCAA
>WNFS01014312.1_pt1 | contig 16149 bp, 11 predicted proteins | sample 5400141 | NCBI WGS metagenome assembly WNFS01 (sample SAMN13153358, study PRJNA577476) | soil metagenome | isolation source: 60 cm saprolite under Madrone tree | place: USA:California | collected 2016-06-14
TTATCGACTTTGAACTCGACGCGACCGGCCTTCACCTCGCGAATGGTTTTAGCGAGATCAAACGTGATGGTACCAGCCTTTGGACTGGGCATCAGGCCACGCGGGCCGAGCTTTTTACCGAGCCTGCCAACCTTGCCCATCACGTCAGGAGTTGCAATAGCGACGTCAAAGCCAAACCAATCCCCTTCAACTTGTTTGATCAGATCATCCAGGCCAACGAAGTCCGCGCCAGCCGCCTCGGCCTCGGAGACTTTCTCGCCTTGTGCGAAGACTAAGACCTTCACTTCTCTGCCTGCGCCAGCGGGTAACATCGCTACTCCGCGCACCATCTGGTCAGCATGGCGAGGATCAACGCCCAGTCGCATATGAATCTCGAGCGTTGGATCAAATTTGACATAGTTGATCTTCTTGAGAAGCGCGACCGCCTCCTGGGGCTGGTAGAGCTTGTCGTCCTCAACCTGCTTGAGCGCTTCCTGGTATTTTTTTCCGTGTGTTGCCATGTGTTTATGGCCCTCCTTGTGGCAGAATAACCGCAGTGACTATCGGGCATGCCTGCCTTATGAAACGGTGATTCCCATACTGCGAGCTGTTCCCTCGATCATACTCTCAGCGCCCTCAATATTAATGACGTTGAGGTCTTTCATCTTGAGCTCTGCGATTTCGCGCAGCTTAGCGCGAGTAATCGAACCAACCTTTGTCTTGTTGGGGGTAGCAGCTCCCTTTTCAACACCAGCAGCCTTCTTCAACAAATCGGTCACGGGTGGCGTCTTCGTGATAAAGGTGAAAGAACGGTCCTCGTAAATGGTGATTTCAGCAGGAATGATCAGACCAACCTGGGAGGCTGTGCGCTCATTATATTCCTTGCAGAATGCCATAATATTAACGCCCTGTGGGCCAAGAGCCGTACCAATGGGTGGGGCAGGGTTAGCCTTGCCAGCTGGAATTTGTAGCTTCACTACAGCTTTAACGCGCTTTGCCATATAATTTTTAGCTCCCTAGAATTGTAACTGTTCAGGTCAGGCGGTGTGTTTAGCCTGTCGATGCTTTTCTTGACTCCTCGCCGCACGTGCTCGATAAATCGGCACTCTACAGCGGCTCGCACGTTTTTTCTGCCGCAGGCAGTGAGGAGTCCTGAATAGTTACTAGAATATCTTAGATTTTCTCGACTTGCAGGAAGTCCAGTATCACTGGCGTTTCTCTGCCGAAGAAAGAAACCAGCACGGTCACTTTGTTGCGATCCGGATTAACGTCACTCACCGTGCCGATGAACTCGGTGAACGGACCATCAATGACACGTACGCTCTGACCCTTGGCGAAACTGATCTTGGCCTTCGGCTTATCCGTTTCTTTGGTAATTTGCTTCAGGATTGATTTGATTTCGTGTTCCTGAAGAGGAATAGGCCGTGTGCCAGAGCCAACAAAGCTAGTGACACCGGGCGTATTACGGACAACATACCATGCTTCGTCGCTCATGACCATCTCCACCAGCACATAGCCGGGGAAGACCTTGCGTTGTACTGTGCGTCGCTGGCCTTGCTTGATCTCCACCTCTTCTTCCATAGGCACGATCACCCGGAAGATTTTATCACGCATATCCATCGAGGCGATGCGGGCCTCAAGATGGCTTTTTACTTTGTTTTCGTAGCCCGAGTAAGTGTGGATAGCGTACCAGGCTCGTTCAGCTTCTTGCGCTGTATCGTTCGGCGGTGTGGTATGTTCTTCAGTAACCACAGCATTTCCCTCTCTAATTTCCCTGCTAGCAATACTACTATTGGACGCCAGCCACATGGAGGATGAGAAGGTAGAGCTGGGAAAGCCCTAAGTCTGCTAGACCCAAGATGACACCAATCACAACAGAGAGCAAAATCACCACAACGGTCATATTCCTGGCCTCTATAAAGGTGGGCCATGTTACCTTGTGGCGTAACTCGTAGTAGGACTCAAGCAGGAAGCGCACAGCACGGTAGCGGCGCAGGCTGGTCACCATCGCAGAAGGGGCTTTGTTCTCACGCCGGTTCGTTTCCCGTGCGCGGTCCACTGTCTTGCGCTCCCGCTCTTTGCGCTCGTCCTGTGAGCGTGTTACTGCTTTGCTGCTCTTGCCCTGCTCTTGCTCACCATCTCGTGCTTTTGGTTCAGCCATCTGGCTTTGACTGGCATTTTTCTTCTTATCGGCCATTTTGTTTGCCACGTTCAACCTTTCCGATCAGTCGTGACCGCTTATCTACTTGGTCTCACGGTGGGCTGTATGCGCACGACAGTTAGAGCAAAACTTTTTCAGTTCGAGACGCTCCGCATTGTTCTTTTTATTCTTCGAGGTTGTATAGTTCCGGCGCTTGCAGATCGTGCAAGCTAAGGTGGCTACAATGCGATTCTCTTTGCCTTTACTAGCCATGTTTTTCTCCGTTCGGGTTTCGGATGTGTGGTTTCAAGTGTAATATACCACGCTACACGAGAAACCACAAACCCATGTGTTAGTTTTCGACTTTGGTACAGACGCCAGCGCCGACGGTGCGTCCGCCCTCGCGGATGGCAAAGTGCACGCCTTCTTCCATGGCCACCGGCTGGATCAACTCCACCGTCATCTCGATGTTGTCTCCCGGCATCACCATCTCCACCCCCTCCGGCAGCTTGATCGCTCCCGTCACATCCGTGGTGCGCACATAGAACTGCGGCCGATAGCCGTTGAAGAACGGCGTGTGCCGCCCGCCCTCTTCTTTGGAGAGCACATAGACCTGCGCCTTGAACGTCTTGTGCGGCCTGATGGAGCCCGGCTTGGCCAACACCTGTCCCCGCTCGATCTCGTTGCGCTCCACTCCGCGCAGCAGACAGCCCACGTTGTCCCCGGCCAGCCCTTCTTGCAGCAGCTTGTTGAACATCTCCACGCCGGTGACCACCACCGTGCGTGTCTCCTCCTTCATGCCCACGATCTGCACCGACTCGCTCACTTTGACCGTGCCGCGCTCGATGCGTCCGGTGGCCACTGTGCCACGTCCCTTGATGCCAAAGACGTCTTCGACCGGCATCAAGAAGGGTTTGTCCGTGGCGCGTGCCGGGGTAGGAATGTAGCTATCGACGGCATCCATCAGTTCCCAGATGCAGGCGGCATCGGGATCATTACGCGAGAGGTCGCCTGTGCTTTCCAGGGCTTTGAGCGCGGAGCCGCGAATGACGGGCACGTCATCGCCGGGGAACTGGTATTTACTCAAGAGTTCGCGCACTTCCAGTTCGACCAGCTCAAGCAGTTCTTCGTCGTCCATCATGTCGACTTTGTTCAAAAAGACGACCATGGCGGGCACTTCGACCTGGCGCGCCAGCAGGATGTGCTCGCGGGTCTGAGGCATGGGGCCATCGGGAGCGCTGACCACCAGGATGGCGCCATCCATCTGGGCGGCGCCGGTGATCATGTTCTTGATGTAGTCGGCGTGGCCAGGACAGTCGACGTGGGCGTAGTGGCGTTTGTCGGTCTCGTACTCCACGTGGGCGATGGCGATGGTGATGCCGCGCTCACGCTCTTCGGGGGCCTTGTCGATCTGGTCAAAGGCGACATACTTGTTGACGGCGTTGGCCTTGGCCAACGTCTTGGTGATCGCCGCCGTCAAGGTGGTCTTGCCATGGTCGATGTGCCCGATGGTTCCTACATTCACATGCGGTTTGGTCCGCTCAAAAACTTTCTTTGCCATAGTGTTTTCTCATCCTCCATGAGATAAGTGCTTACCGACTTGCCTTTGCGATGATCTCGTCGGCAATGTTTTTCGGGATAGCATCGTAATGCGCAAACTCCATCGAGTAGCTAGCGCGACCGCTGGTCATAGAACGGAGATCGTTGACATAGCCGAACATTTCGGCGAGAGGAACAAAGCCTCGCACCACCTGCATCGCTCCACGAGTCTCCATACCCAGAATGATCCCACGGCGTCGGTTGAGGTCACCAATCACATCGCCGTAGAAATCATCAGAGGTGGTCACTTCCACCAGCATGACCGGCTCTAGCAGGATTGGCCCGGCCTTGCGGGCCGCCTCTTTGATCGCCAAGGAACCGGCCATCTTAAACGCCATTTCGCTTGAGTCCACCTCGTGGTATGACCCATCGAAGAGCGTGACTTTCACGTCGATCATGGGGTATCCAGCAATGATACCATTATCTAACGCTTCTTTGATGCCTACTTCAACGGGTTTGATATATTCTCTGGGCACGACACCCCCTACGATGGCATTGATAAACTCAAAGCCTTTGCCACGCTCGTTGGGGGCTACTTTGATCCATACATCACCGTACTGACCATGCCCGCCTGTTTGCCGGACATACTTGCCTTGCGCCTGGGCTTCACGTGTGATGGTTTCGCGGTAGGCGACCTGGGGACGACCCACATTCGCTTCTACCTTAAATTCACGGAACATGCGGTCCACGATCACTTCCAGATGCAACTCTCCCATGCCGCTGACGATGGTCTGGCCGGTCTCTGCGTCGGTGCGCAACTGGAAGGTGGGGTCTTCCTCTGCTAGCTTGTTCAATGCAATTGCCATCTTGTCCTGGTCGGCACGAGTTCTCGGCTCGATCGCGATTGACATGACGGGCTGGGGAAAGGTGATGGATTCCAGGATAATCGGGTTATGCGCGTCACAGAGCGTGTCGCCGGTAAAGGTGTTGCGCAGACCGACAGCGGCACAGATATCTCCCGCCCGGATCTCGTCGATGTCCTCACGATGATTGGCATGCATACGCAGGAGACGCCCGATACGCTCGGACTTGTCCTTCGTACTGTTCTCAACAGCCGCACCTTTCGTCAGCGTGCCAGAGTAGACGCGCAGGTACGACAGGCGACCCACGAAGGGGTCGGAGACAATCTTGAAGGCCAGCGCACTGAAGGGAGCTGTGTCACTGACTTCACGCGTCATGGCCTGCACGCCTTTGTTCTTCAAGGCAGAGCCACAAAGTACGGGCACCAGGGTGCCGGCAATGGTTGCCTTGCGCAGGGCGGCTACTAACTCTTCATTGGAAATCTCTTCACCCTCAAGGTATTTGAGGGTCAATGCCTCATCGGTCTCGGCGATACGCTCTATCAGGAATTCGTGGTGCTGCTCAAACTCGGCTTCCATGTCCGTGGGTACCTGCGTGTTATCCGATTTTGTGCCCAGGTCGTCGGTGAAGATGATGCTCTTCCCCTCGATCAGGTCAATAAAACCCTTAAAGTTACTTTCACGACCAACCGGGATCTGGATGGGCACGGGCACTGCGTCTAAACGTTCGCGGATCATCTCCACCGTACGCCAGAAATCGGCACCGACACGATCCATCTTATTCACAAAACAGATACGAGGAACGTTATACTTGTTCGCCTGACGCCAGACCGTCTCGGATTGGGGTTCAACGCCGGCCACGGCATCAAAGACGACGACTCCCCCGTCCAGCACACGCAACGAGCGTTCAACCTCAGCGGTAAAATCCACATGACCGGGCGTATCGATGATGTTGATACGATGATCGAGCCAGAAGCAGGTGGTGGCAGCAGACGTAATCGTGATGCCGCGTTCTTGCTCCTGGGGCATCCAGTCCATGGTCGCCGCGCCTTCATGAACCTCACCCATGCGGTGAATCTTCTTGGTATAGAAGAGCACGCGTTCGGTCGTGGTGGTTTTGCCAGCGTCGATATGAGCAATGATACCAATATTTCGGGTTTTTTCGAGTGGGAATTCTCTTGGCATAGTATTTGTTGTTACCAGCGATAATGAGCGAAGGCTTTGTTAGACTCCGCCATTTTGTGGGTCTCCTCGCGTTTCTTAATCGTGACGCCTTGCCCGGCTGCAGCATCCATCAGTTCACTGGCGAGTTTCTCGGCCATCGACCGGCCCGTGCGTTTGCGCGCAGAACCAATCAACCAGCTCATTGCCAGGGCATTACCGCGGTCCCTGCGAATCTCCACGGGGACTTGGTAGGTCGAGCCACCAACACGACGGGGTTTGACTTCCAGTGCCGGTGTCGCATTCTTCAACGCCTGTTCAAACACATCAAGCGGAGGCCGTTTCTGCTTCGTTTCGATGAGATCGAAGGCATCATAGAGGATGCGCTCAGCCAAATTGCGTTTTCCATCCAACATTAATTTACTGGTGAAGCGGGCCACGTTCCGGCTCTTGTACTTTGTGTCCGGGACCTCGGGCCGCCGCACGACTCTTCTGCGTCTTGGCAACTTCTGCCTGCCCTTCTGCGAAGGGTCCTCCGATAAATCGGGGACCTACACTTGTCTACTCTTCCGATAAATCGGGATACCTGCCCCCCAGGCAGGGGACCTACAGTTGTGAGCACCAGAAAAGGCGTCGCTTCGATTGTAGGGGCGATCTGTTGGGTATCTACCAGGGATACCGCCAAAGAGGATCGCCGACACAATCTCGTACGGACGCCTACACGCGAGTGCCTATCCATTCATGCTCATATCCGCTTGCCCACTGGCAAAACGGGTCAAGATCAATGTTGAGCTAAGGAGGACACCCGACCCAAACCAGAAAAGCAGATACTGCTATCTGTTAGCAGCATCTTCACATTTCAAGGTCACGTGTATGATGTGCCGACCTACCTGTTCTGTTATTTCCAATGCTCATCCAGTCGGAAGCCCGCGATAGATCGGGGCTCTACTGAATACTCTGTTCGCCAGGTGGTATCGGTAGCGGCGCGATTTATCGCGCCAGTTACTTTTTGCCGCCCTTGGCCGGGGCAGCCTGTCCCGGTTTGGGCCGCTTGGCTCCATATTTGGAGCGACCACGGCGACGTTTTGCGACACCATCGCTGTCCAGTGTGCCACGGACGATGTGGTAGCGCACGCTCGGCAGGTCCTTGACGCGCCCTCCACGGATAAGTACCACGGAATGCTCCTGTAGATTATGCCCTTCACCTGGGATGTAAGCCGTGACTTCCATCTGGTTGGTGAGCCGCACGCGGGCAATCTTACGCATTGCCGAATTGGGCTTCTTGGGCGTCATAGTGCGCACCTGGGTGCAGACGCCGCGCTTCTGAGGCGAGCCACGCAGGCGCGAGGTCCTGTTCTTCAGTGCATTGTACGAATACAGCAGCGCTGGAGCTTTGACCTTCTTATTCTTTTGCCCGCGTCCCTTCCTGATTAGTTGACTGATAGTTGGCAAAAAACCATTCTCCCTATCTTTTTCTATTTCAGCACCACGTGACGTGACGTGCTCGATAAATCGGCCACCTTCGGTGATGCTCGATAAATCGGCATTCTACGGTAACTATTCAGGAACCTTTCTCGCGCCGCCTGCGGCGGCCCTGGAAAAAGAAAGGGATTTTGCGGGGACACCCCGCGCCCCGGCCAGGGGACTGCGTCCCCCGGCACCCCCTGCTGAAGAGTTACACTCTACGAGATAAATCGGCCGTTCTGCGAACGGTGCTGGATAAATCGGCACTCTACGGTAGAATGCCGATTTATCCAGCATGTAGTGGGGCACGGATGACCGTGCCCTGAGATCACATACGTGCGGAAGTCTATGCTATCACTTATCGTCCAAGTTGTCAAGAGTCAAACCAAGAGTACCGGCTACGGCACTTGTGCCTGCACCGATACCGACGACAGCAGGAGCCGCGGTAAGCTGGGCGGCGGCTTGCTGCTGACGAGCAAGCTGCTCACGTCGCCGTTGCACGAAGCCCGACCCCGCCGGTATGAGCTTACCAATGATCACATTCTCCTTCAGGCCGACCAGGTGATCCGTCTGAGCCTCAATCGCCGCCTCCGTCAGCACGCGAGTAGTCTCCTGGAAGGAAGCTGCCGCCAGGAAGCTATCGGTATTGAGCGACGCTTTGGTCACGCCCAACAGGATCGTTTGTGCGGTTGCAGGCTCGCCGCCTTCTGCCAGCACGCGCGCATTGGTATCGGCATAGACGAAGCGATCAACCAGGTCATTCGGCAGCATCTCGGTATCGCCCGGCTCGTCCACCTTCACACGACGCAACATTTGCCGGATGATAACTTCGATGTGCTTATCATTGATATACACACCGGTGTTACGGTAGACACGCTGTACTTCCTTGACCAGGTACATCTGCACAGCATCGCGTCCCTGAATGCGCAAGACATCCTGTGGATCGCGCTGCCCCGCTGTAATCGGCGTTCCGGCCTGAATCTTCTGACCCTGGTTGACTGTGATGGACCGCGCGGCAGGGATGGCATACGCACGTTCCTCACGCTCTTCGAAGCGAATGACGAGCCGGCTAAATCCGCTCTCTACGCCATCCGCGTTGATGATCACTTCCCCTTCCGTCCGCGCTTGCACCGGGATAAGGGCGGAGGCAAGCTCCCCCGCTCCACTCTGCTCCACTCCCGCCCCTACAGCGCCATCTTCCGCAGGCATGAGCGCGATGGCCTGATCTTTGCGTACCCTTTCCTGATCGTTGACCAGCACCTTGCTACCCACCGGGAGCGGATACTCATCGAAGAAGACGTTGGTCGAGACGACACGTACCGTGCGGGCCCCCGTATTCTCATCTTTGACTAGTTCGACTATGCCATCGATCTCGCTGATCTCCGCCTTGTCTTTTGGTACACGCGCCTCAAACAGTTCCTCCACACGCGGTAAACCCTGCGTAATGTCTCCCTGTGCGCCCGCGATACCACCGGTATGGAAGGTACGCATCGTCAACTGCGTGCCAGGCTCACCGATGGACTGTGCAGCGATAATCCCCACAGCTGTACCAGGTCGCACCAGCGCATTTGCAGCCAGGTCGCGTCCATAGCACTTGCGACACACACCCTTGTGTGCCAGGCAACCAAGCACCGAACGCACACGCACAGCTTTGACCCCAGCACTCACAATCTGATCAACCAGATCGTCAGTGAGTTCTTCGCCAACCTCAATATATTCAAAGCCGGGAATGGTCTCCGCCAATACACGACCGACCAGGCGTGCGCGGATATCTGGCAGCATCATCTCCTGGCTATCCGCCTCTGTGATCAGGACCCCCTCAGTCGTTCCACAATCCTCCTCCATCACAATCACATCCTGGGCAACATCGATGAGACGGCGAGTCAGATAGCCCGACTCTGCCGTACGCAGCGCCGTATCGGCCAGGCCCTTACGAGCGCCATGACTGCTGATAAAGTACTCCAGCACAGAGAGTCCTTCGCGGAAGTTCCCCCGAATGGGGATATCGATAATCTTGCCCGACGGGCTCGCCATCAAGCCGCGCATCCCCGACAATTGACGAATTTGCTGGAACTTCGCCTTCGTCGCCCCCGATTTCGCGATGGTATAGATGGATCCATACGGGTCAAGTGTGGATTCAACCATCTTGGTCACATTATCGGTCGCCTCATTCCAGGCATCAACCGTCTGCTGGTACTTCTCATTCTCGGTGATCAGGCCTTCGCGGTATTGCTCTTCCAGCTCAGCGATCTTCGCATCGGCCTTGGCCAGTTCCTCGGTCTTGCCAATCGGAACCTTCGCATCGCTGATCGCAATGGTCACACCCGCCTTGGTGGCGTAGGCGAAGCCCAGCCGCTTGATCTCATCAGCCAGTTCCACCGTCTTGGCACGTCCATACTCGCGGAAGCACTCCGCGATCACCTGGCGCAGGTTCTCCTTCTTCATCGGATAGTTCTTAAAGCGCAGCCGCTCCGGCAGCGCCTCATTGAAAATGATCCGCCCGACCGTCGTCTCAATCAAACTACGTCCATTCGCCTGCACGCGAGGCTCTCCCGGTGGCGCAGCATCATAGACATACACATCCGCTATCCGCACCTTCACCGGTGCCTGCAGATCAACCACTCCATGCTCATACGCCAGCAACGCCTCCGTCGTATCCGTAAAGACCCGACCCTGTCCCTTCTTCTGCGGGCGATCCTGCGTCAGGTAGAAGCACCCGAGCACCATCTCACCACTTGCCCCAATCGACGGCTCACCCTTGGCCGGATCAAGCAGATTGCGCGTCGACATCATAAACTGGCGTGCCTCATCCTGCGCCTTCTCCGAGAGCGGCACATGCACCGCCATCTGATCACCATCGAAATCCGCATTGAAAGCCGAGCACACCAACGGATGCAGCTGAATCGCACTGCCCTCCACCAGCACCGCCTCAAAAGCCTGAATGCCCAGGCGATGCAGGGTCGGCGCACGATTTAACAACACCGGATGATCTTTAATCACCTCTTCCAGCACATCCCACACCTCCGGCTTCACCCGCTCCACAAAACGCTTCGCACTCTTGATATTGTGTGCAAAATTCTGCTCCACCAGCTTGCGCATCACGAACGGCTTGAAGAGCTCCAACGCCATCCGCTTCGGCAGGCCACACTGGTGCAACTTCAATTCCGGACCCACCACGATCACCGAGCGGCCAGAGTAATCGACCCGTTTGCCCAGCAGATTCTGGCGGAAGCGGCCCTGCTTGCCCTTGAGCATATCGGACAAGCTCTTGAGTTTGTGATTGCCCGATCCTGCCACGGCACGGCCACGGCGACCATTGTCAATCAACGCATCGCAGGCCTCCTGCAGCATACGCTTCTCATTGCGAATGATAATCTCCGGCGCACCCAACTCCAAGAGCCGCTTGAGCCGGTTATTGCGGTTGATCACACGCCGGTAGAGATCGTTCAAATCCGAGGTAGCGAAACGACCGCCATCCAACTGCACCATCGGTCGCAGGTCAGGTGGCAGGACCGGCAAAACCGTCAGGATCATCCAGGCAGGATCAGTGTTTGACTTGCGGAAGGCCTCCACCACCTTCAAGCGTTTCGTGGCCTTCTTGCGTCGCTGGCCCACCGTCGAACCAATCTCACGGCGCAGGTCGGAGGCTAGCTTATCCATGTCCAGGGAAGTTATCAACTCACGCACGGCCTCCGCGCCCATCCCCGCACGGAAGACCGAGCCAAAGGCATCCTTCAACTCACGGCAGCGGTTCTCCTGCAGCAGGTCCATTTTCTTTAACCCCTCCAGGTCACGCCGCAATTGCTCCAAATGCTGGCGCTCGGTCACGCGGTTCGCCTCCAGCTGCGTCTGCACGTTCTGCATCTGACCATCGTAGTCGACGCGCAGCTTTTCCGCCTCGTGTTCACTCCTTTGCTCTACATGGGACATCTCGCGTCGTGCATTCCCGGTCGGCCAGGATGCGGCTCCTGGCATCCTGGATTTCACTGTCGCGTCTCTCCCTCAGGCTATCCACGCGCTCAATCACCCGACCATCGAGATTCTGCTCGAGACGAGACTGTTCCTCGTCCAGCCGCATCAACTCGAGTTTCCGCGCCTCCTCATCAATATATGTCACCACATACAGGGCAAAGTAGAGAATACGCTCCAGGTTGCGCGGGGAGAGATCCAGCAGCAGGCCAATCCGGGAAGGCGTCCCCTTAAAGTACCAGATGTGCGAGACCGGCGACGCCAATTCGATATGCCCCATACGCTCACGGCGCAAGTTAATCGTCTCCGGCTTCGTCACCTCACCATAGCTCCAGCCCCGAATTTGCTCTGGACTCGCAAGGCTAATGCGAATAGCGTTAAAATCATTTACCTCAAGCATGTATTGCTCCTGTCTTGACTATTCACCTTCAAAACCGGATAGATTAATGCCCAGTTCTGGCATCACATCATTGGAGGTATCCTCGACGAACTGAATCTTCTGTTCATCCTCGTTGAGCACCTCGACATTAATGCCCAGACTTTGCAGTTCCTTCACCAGCACCTTGAAAGACTCCGGCACGCCTGGCTCCATGATATTCTCACCCTTGACGATGGACTCATACGTCTTCACACGGCCGACCACATCATCGGACTTCACCGTCAGAATCTCCTGCAGGATATTGGCTGCACCGTAGGCCTCAAGCGCCCACACCTCCATCTCACCAAAGCGTTGCCCCCCGAACTGCGCCTTCCCGCCCAGCGGCTGCTGGGTAATCAGGCTATATGGGCCCGTTGAACGGGCATGTACTTTATCTTCAACCAGGTGTGCCAGCTTCAACATATAGGTATAGCCAACCGTGATCGGCTGATCAAACGGCTCGCCCGTCCGACCATCGAACAGTTGCACCTTGCCCGTCTCAGGCAGGCCCGCACGGCGTAAGAACTCCTCGATATCCTCCTCGGAGGCACCGTCAAAGACCGGAGTAGCAATCTTGATCCCCAATGCATCGGCAGCCCAGCCCAGATGGGTCTCCATGATCTGGCCGATGTTCATACGGTGCGGCACACCCAGGGGATTCAGAATGATGTCGACCGGCGTCCCATCCGGCAGGAAGGGCATGTCCTCAATCGGCAACACACGCGAAATGACCCCCTTGTTCCCATGCCGTCCCGCCATCTTATCACCCGCACCGATCTTGCGCTTCTGTGCAATGCTCACCCTGACAAGCTGGTTGACCCCGGGTGGTAACTCATCGCCAGCATCACGCGAGAAGACCTTGACCTCGACGACCTTGCCGCGCTCACCATGCGGCACACGCAAGGACGTATCTTTGACCTCACGCGCCTTCTCACCAAAAATGGCGCGCAGCAACTTCTCCTCCGCCGTCAATTCCGTCTCCCCTTTAGGGGTAATCTTACCCACCAGGATATCCTGCGGCCCCACCTCAGCGCCGACATAGATGATACCCCTCTCATCCAGATTGCGCAATCCTTCCTCACCGACATTGGGAATATCCCGCGTGATCTCCTCCGGGCCAAGTTTGGTATCGCGAGCATCGATTTCAAACTTCTCAATGTGGATACTCGTGAACAAGTCTTCGCGCACGATGCGCTCACTGATGAGAATGGCGTCTTCAAAGTTGCCACCTTCCCAGCTCATGAACGCGACCAGGATATTTTGACCGAGGGCGAGTTCCCCATTCTCAGTCGAGGAACCATCAGCAATGACCTGCCCCACGGTCACTATGTCGCCTTTGCGGACAATAGGTCGCTGGTTGATGCAGGTCCCTGCATTCGAGCGCACGAACTTGCGCAGGCGATAGGCATGGACCTCCCCTTGCTCGTCGATGATCTCAATTCTGTTTCCCCGAGAACTCACCACCTCACCTTGAACCTCACTGACGACGACTTGCCCCGAATCGACCGCCACCTGCCGTTCAATGCCCGTTCCGCAAATCGGCGACTGCGGACGTAGTAACGGCACGGCCTGGCGCTGCATGTTCGCTCCCATCAATGCACGATTCACATCATCGTGCTCCAGGAACGGAATCAGCGCGGTCGCCACACTCACGGTTTGACGCGGAGAGACATCCATATAGTCCATGCTATCCGCGCTTTCCATCACGAAATCGCCTTGATAGCGAGCCAGGACGCGCTCCTCTGCAAATTCACTATTCACCTCAAGCTTCGCGTTGGCTTGAGCGATATAGAAGTTCTCCTCATCGTCAGCCGTGCGATAGTCCACCTCATTGGTCACAAAAGGCTTTATGCGCACTTCTGTATCGCCAAGGGCGTGAGAGAGTCTTGCGAATAACGCGTCATCGACGCGCACGCGTGTTCGCGCCTTGATGACGACCTCGCCTGCCTCATCCAATACATCCTCCCGTTCACGTGCGTAAACGCCACGGAACTCGCGGCCAATCAAGCGCGGGTCATTGGCCGGCAGGCGTTTGTAGACCTTGCGATACGGTGTCTCGATGAAACCATACGGATTGATTTGTCCATATGTCGCCAGATTGCCGATCAGGCCGATGTTTGGACCTTCTGGCGTCTCAATAGGACAGATGCGACCATAGTGCGAGCGATGCACGTCGCGCACATCGAAGCCGGCACGTTCACGACTAAGGCCCCCGGGGCCCAGCGCCGAGAGACGACGTTTATGCCCAATCTCGGCCAGCGCATTCGTCTGATCCATAAACTGCGACAGCTGGCTCCCGCCGAAGAACTCTTTCATCGCCGCCACCACCGGGCGAATATTGATGAGCGCATTGGGGGTAGCCTGGCCTGGCTCTTGAATACTCATCCGCTCCTTCACCACGCGCTCCATACGCAGCAAGCCGACGCGGAACTGCGTTTGGATCAACTCACCGACACAGCGTACACGCCGGTTCCCCAGGTGATCGATATCATCCTTGCGCCCATGACCATTGTTCAATTGACACAACCGCCGAATAATGTGTACCAGATCATCCAGCGTCAAGATGCGGTGACTCTGCGGAATGGAGAGGTCCAGCTTCCTATTGAGTTTATAGCGACCCACGCTCCCCAGGTCGTAGCGCCGTGCGTTGAAGAACAGACTCTTCACCAGCGAACGGGCATTATCGATGGTAGCAGGATCACCGGGACGCATCTTTTTATAGAGTTCGAGCAGTGCCTCTTCCTCCCTTTTGATGGGGTCGCGGTCCAACGTCGCCTGGATATAGCGCACATTCACATCATCATCCACATCGCGGAACGCATCCAGGATACCCTGGTCGGTTACCAGGTCGACACTCCTTCCGTAAGGTTGATCCTTTGCCAGACCAGCCAACGCCCGCAGCAGGGTCGTGACGGGCAACTTCCGCTTGCGGTCGATTTTGACTGTCAGCAGGTTCTTGTTGCTCGTCTCGAATTCCAACCAGGCTCCCCTCGCGGGGATGAGTTTGGCGGCATAAAGCCTCCGACCCGTGGTGGCATCTTCATCGGCAGTAAAGTAGACACCCGGTGAACGCACTAGCTGACTCACCACGACACGCTCCGCACCGTTAACAATAAATGTGCCCTCCTTGGTCATCAGCGGAAAATCACCCATGAAGATTTCCTTCTCGATGATCTCCCCGGTTTCCTTATTGGTCAGCCGCGCATTGACGTGCAGTGGCGCCGCGTACGTAGCATCTCGGTCTCGACACTCATCCTCACTATACTTCGGCTTGCCAAATGGCTCCGGCGGCACTATAAATTCCAGGCTCAGATTTTTTCCAGTAAAGTCTTCAATAGGCGAAATTTCTTCAAAGAGCTCACGCAAGCCTTCTTGCTTAAACCATTCAAACGAGTCCAACTGGATTTGGATTAAGCCCGGCATGGACCGGATGTCGGGGATACGGGCAAACGAGACACGCTCTGGAAGAGCGACCGCCTTCGTGCTTACTGCCATGTGTAGTGCTCTCCTCTCAGTGTGAGGAAACCAGGAGGGCGACGACAAGAAGAGTAACCGCTTATTGCTGTCACAAGCGGTTACTCCAATGCTCTCTTCTCTCAAGTTTATCCAGGAGGGATAGGACCCACCCGATACTGAGTTGCATCCCTTGACCACATGCCCATTTATCTGTATACCACCACTCACTCAAATGTTGCGTTGCCTGCCCCCATCCACGATGGAGACGCCGAAACACGCTACACCATTCCCTTGACCTGCTAAGCAAGCCATTTTACCTCTACGCGATACTACTTTCTTTTGGGAAATGCAGTATATGAGCCTTTTGTGTCTTGCAACGGAACAGACTTAATGTAGCCTCATCTTGCCACACGGCAAGTCTTGATTGCAGTACCCGGGACAAACTTCACGTGGGTTGGGGAATGATGTATCGTTAGTTACCTGTATCGTTTATGGTTGTTTGCTTGTTCGTTCGTTTGTTTCTAGCTGTCAGATGCGTTACGGGCTATGTGCCATACCCACGCACTCGTGGCTACATATTCTGACAGGATGTATTATACTACGTCGGTGTAGGGTTGTCAATAGCTGGATGGCACGTTTGTCACGTTGCCATATATTACCATATTTCGCTCCCGCGAAAAGAATACGCTATCATCAGGATAGTACTTTCGGGAACTTAAGGAGAGCACCATGTGCGGCCGTTTTACGCTTAAAACCAACATTGAAACCATCGCCAACCTATTCGACGTAGCACCTTCTTTGAAGGAAGTATCACCACGCTATAACATCGCGCCATCCCAGGAGGTTGTATCCATCCTGTGCAATGGCAACGCCCACCTCGACCGGCTACGTTGGGGACTGATCCCTTCGTGGGCGAAGGACGAGACCATTGGCAATAAGATGATTAATGCCAGAGCGGAGACGCTAGCGGAGAAGCCAAGCTTTAAGCGCTTATTACGCTCCAGACGCTGCCTCATAGTTGCCGATGGCTTCTACGAGTGGCGGCAGGAGAGCGGGTCCAGAACCAAAACTCCCATGTATATTACATTGAAGGACGGCATGCCCTTTGCCTTTGCAGGTTTGTGGGACCTGTGGACCAGCCCCGACGGCGAGCAGATTCGCAG
>WNFS01001776.1_pt1 | contig 16146 bp, 13 predicted proteins | sample 5400141 | NCBI WGS metagenome assembly WNFS01 (sample SAMN13153358, study PRJNA577476) | soil metagenome | isolation source: 60 cm saprolite under Madrone tree | place: USA:California | collected 2016-06-14
TCGGTCAAAATTATTCAGGATGCTCCGGGCATCGCTCGTGGGGCCGACGGCCCTTTGCTGACACCGGAGGCTGTCCTGATGGCGCCGATTCCATTGCGTTCCACCGGCACGGATGCCAACGTTGAGCTTCGCGGTGTCGCGCCAAACGTTTTTGCCATTCGCAGCAATGTCAAAATCATAGAGGGCCGCATGTTTCGGCCTGGTCTGTCCGAACTCATCGTCGGCAAAAACGCCAAGGCGACCTATTCGGGCTTAACTCTGGGAAGCACAATTGGGCTCGGTAGCGTGCGTTGGCAAGTAGTGGGCATCTTTGACGCCGGCGGAAGCGCCTTCGATTCCGAGGTTTGGGGCGACGCCCACCTCTTGAACGGCGCCTATAAGCGTCCCGACACTTTTTCTCAGTCCGTTACCGTGCACCTCACTTCGCCTGCCGCCCTCCAACAACTGAGGGACTCTCTGACCACCGATCCGCGTTTGAACGTGGACGTAACCCGCGAAATCGACTACTACGCTAAGCAGTCCACGCGCATGACCCAGCTCATCACCATACTTGGCGGGTTCGTCGCGTTGATCATGGCCATTGGCGCGGTTTTTGGCGCCCTCAACACCATGTACTCCGCCGTCGCCGAACGCGGCCGCGAAATTGCTACCATGCGCGCGCTCGGCTTCAACTCCGGGAACGTCGTCCTCTCATTTCTCTTTGAAGCTCTCTTGATTTCTTTTGTTGGCGGCCTCGTTGGCTGCCTCGCCGTTCTGCCTCTCAACGGCTTGACTACCAGCACCATGAATTTTCAGACTTTTTCCAACCTGGCCTTCGCCTTCAAGATCACCTTTGATCTTCTTTGGATGGGCGTTCTCTTCGCTCTGGTCATGGGTGTCCTCGGCGGCATGCCCCCCGCCATCCGCGCCGCGAGCCGTCCCGTGGCTACAGCCCTCCGCGAACTGTAGGCGACGGAAGGAAACTGATTGACAAGTCGCTTACAGCGCTCCGCGGGCCTTCGAGAAAACAAAGAGAGGTCCGGGAGCGGGCCTGTATTCGCCTCACAAGCATAACCGGTGGGGCTAGTCCGCCAGCTTCAATTTTTCCAAGTACGCGTTATAGGCAGCTTTTACCTTGGCGGGATCCGGTGCTTTGCCCTTCGCATCGGTGATCGGAGAGATAAAATCGTCCATAGCCTTGTCGATCTGTTCGAACAGGCCATGATTGGTCTTCGAAAGCGCCGTATCTCCGCCATAGTCTTCCGCTTTGTCCCACACTCTTTCAAGCACCTTTGCCATTAGCGCGGCCGCTGCCAAGTCGCCTTTCTGGAAATCCGCATAGATGTGTTGCGCCAGGGCGCGGTACGCTCCCATCTTCGAGTTATCCACGCCATTCTGTTGCGCAACCTTCTTCTCTTGCGCCAATGCCGATCCAGCGGTAGTGAGCGCCGGCAAGATTACAAAGAGCAGGATGAAAAGAGGTTTGGTTGTTCTACGGGAAGGATATGGCATCGTTTCTCCCTCATTCACATATGATTTTGCCTTGCGAGCTTCTAAATCAGGGTGGTCTTTGGGTCTTCGACAATTTTGTAACACGAATCAAGAGAATGTGAACCCTGCCCGCGAGTCCGCCTGTTAGCAAAAGGGTACGCCTGCCCTCTGTGTACTTCGAATCGGTCTAAGCTGGTAGTGGGAATCCTTGGTAGAGGAGTGGAGCACCCGCAAGCTAGTCGGGCGGCGGAAACCATATCCAATCTTTTACTGCCGTTTTCGTACCGTGCTTTACACTTGCTCATCATGTCCCTTGACGATTCTAGGACTGCGAACCTAGCCTAAGAAGGAAGGATCCTGTCAGCCGCATGAACGCTATTGGAAAACAGGCCGCGGACACGCAACGCTGCGCATTTTGCGGCAAGTACATGGCGGCGCGTCTGAAGCAGTGCCCCTTTTGCCGCGAGGCGGTTCCGCAGGTGCAATTGTCTCGTCGCACAGGTCCCGACGGTCGCCGTCAAATCCGGCGGGGACTGCTCTACATGCTTCTCGCGGGTGTGATTCATTACTTCGCGGGCGGCTATAGCATGCCGATCCAGCTTCCCATCCTCGTCCTGCCGCTGGTAACGGATTACCTCTCGCCGCTGCTTTTCTTGGGTGGTCTAGGAATGACGCTCTACGGCCTCTTCCTCCGAATCAAATCCTGATCCATTTCCCCCCTTTGACGTTGTCATTCGAATTCGAACCAGCGAAGCTTTCCCAAAGCCGGGCAAAGTGCAGGGCACAAGGAAACCTGTTCGTAAGGCCAGCTTGACCGATTGGAGTAGTACCCTGCATTCGAATGCTCTCCCCGGCGTCCGCGCGTGGCCTACTAGAAAGCGAGGCCGCATCCCGCAGCCTCCAAAATTGTCGCGATACATTCAATATAGGAGTGACTATGAAAAGATCATCGTTGGTCGTTGCTTTCATGACTCTAGGTGTCTCCCTGTCTATGACGATTGGTGCGGAACGCGCCGAGGCGCAAGGTCCCGCGGGCGCGGGCGCATCCACCGCGGCGCAGGGAAGTTCGAGCTCCTCGGCCTCGCATAGCTCGCGTTCCCTCAATCCCATCAAGTGGGTGAAGCGAGACAAGGGTTCCAAGAATTCCCCCGATTCGAACGGCAGCAGGAGCGACGTCGAAAAAAAGCTGACGCCGAAGCTGCGGGCCCAGGGTGTTTTGCCGGCCAATTCGAACGCCACCGATGCTTGCGCCGCTTTCACCGCGCTGAATGAATGCCTCGCTGCGCTCCACGCCAGCTACAATCTTGCATTGGAGTTCGTTTGCCTGCGCGCGAATGTTACGGGCGTGCACACGAACGCCGATCTGTCCGGGTGCAAAGGCGCAATCGCCGACCAGGCCGAGAGCCTGAAAAAGGCGATACATGAGCTGAGTCCCAGTGCTGACGCAAAGGGAGCAGCCAAGAACGCCGAGCAACAAGCCAAGGACGATCTGAAGGATCTTGGCGCGTAAGGCCGACGCCGGAGAAAAATCTCAACGCGGTCGAACAGGTCTCGGCGAAGGCCGGGAAAAACTTGCATGAAGTCGAAATGGGGCGGGGCCGGTGAAGGCCTCCGCCCTGTTTTATTTGAAATTCACAACCGTTGCGGCCTCAGGCCCTTGCCTTTTGAATGCCAAAACCATCCGGAAACAATCTTCCGACGAGCGCATCACGATTGCACGTAGCGAGACCCCGCCGAAGCGGGACCGGAGTGCTGCGTCGGCGCAGAGGAAGGGGAGCCATCCGGGGACGACGCGGAAGAAGCAGCGGCTGAGGCGGAGTAGGGGGACGCAGCCGACAACGGAGCGTCAGTGTCCGACGTGGCGGCGGCTGCCGCAGCGCGGTAGCGCACGATGAGAAGCGTGAGGTCGTCGGCTTGGTGGGCGCCGCGCGCGAAGTTTTCGACCGCTTCGAGGACGCATTTCTGGAGCAGCTCGAGGGGGCACTCCATCTGGCCGGTAAGGAGTTCCTTGAGGCGCGGGATGCCGAACAACTGCTCGTCGGGATCCATGGCCTCGGTGACCCCGTCGCTGAAAAGCACTAGGGTGTCCCCAGGCTCGAGCTTCAGGCAAACGGCGGTGTATTGCGCTTCGGGAACAAGGCCGACGGGATAGGAGCCTTCGGTAAAGGCCTCTTCGGCAATGCCGCGGCGGATCAGGAAAGGCGAAGGGTGGCCGGCGTTGATGTATTCGAGATGGCCTTCTTGATCGAGAATGCCGAAGAACATGGTGGCGTAGCGGCCGACCTCCGAGTGGTCGCACAGGAAGCGATTGACATGATTGAAGACGCGCGCGGGATCGGTGCCGAGAGTCATGCCGGAGAGCGCGCCCTGAAGCATGGTGGTGAGAAGCGCGGCGCCGAGTCCCTTGCCGGAAACGTCAGCGATGAGAAACGCGGTGCGGCCGTCGCTGAGCGGGAAGACGTCGAAATAATCTCCTCCCACCGATAAGCAGGGAAGATTGAAGCCGGTAACGGAGAGGTGCGGATATTCGCGGAAATCGCGCGGGAGAAGCGCTTGCTGAATGTCGCGGGCAATGTTGATCTCCTGCTCGAGGCGCTGGCGCTCGCGTTCGCGTTCGACGAGGCGGGCATTATCGAGAATGCTGGCGGCGTCCGCCGCCAGCGCGTCTAGGATCTGACGGTCGAGTTTCGAGAAAGCGGCAGGACGGCGCGAATCCAGATAGAGGACGCCGAGGAAATCCCCGCACTTGATGTTGACCATGGATTCCTGGGTGTTGGGGCGGGACAAGGCGTAAAGAGGAATCACGACGACGGCGCGCAGGCGCTGCGCCACGATGCTCTGCGCGGCCTGCAAATCCACATCGGCTTGTGCGAGATCTTCGGTGATGACTGGAGACTGCTGCTTCAGCGCGAGCTGGATGGCGGTCTGGCTCGGCGTGAGGCTTTCGGGGGGAAGACGAAGTCCGCCACTGCGCCGCGCGAGTTTTACTTTCAGGGCGCCGCCGCAATCGGTTTCGAGCAGCAAACCGCGATCGGCGTCGGTGACGGATACGGCGTGATCCAGCATGTGGCCGAGCACGACGTCGAGAGGGAGCTGGGAATGAAGCAGTGAGGTCGCCTCAAGGAGACGCTTCAACTTGATGAGGCCGCCGGCCGGCTCCGAGCTGGTGATGTGCTCCATGCGCGTGAGCAGTTGTGGAAGGGAATCGTCGTCCGAACTTTTGGCGGAGCGGAAGATGATCTCGTAGGAGTCGTCCAGGCCGAAGGTGATGGCGTCGCCATCCTGGAGTTCGCGACTTTCGACTTTTTCGCCGTTAACGAAGAGGCCGCGGCGCTGGCCGCGATCCTCGAGATAGAAACGATTGGCTTCGATCACGACGGCGGCGCAGTTGCGGGAAATGCGGCGGTCGGAGAGCTGCAAGTGGTTGCCGGTTTCGACGCCGCGGCCGATCATAAACGGCGTTTGGGTGATGCGGGCATAGCGGCGCGCGCCGTCGGGGGAGACGACTTCGAGAACTGCTTCACCGGCTAGGGGAACGGTGTCAGGCATGGGCGAACCCCAATGTGGGAATTATAACATGTGCGAGGAAGCATGGCGGTGGGGAGGTAGGAATGGCGGCCCGCTAGCAAAGTACCCGCAGCTCCCGATGGCGGCCCGGGTCAGGGATCACCATCTGATTCCTGGTTAACAATAATCGCCCCAACCCCTGTTTAGGCTAAGGGAGGAACGCGGAATCCTCATTTCGGGAATGGGCCGGCCATGATCGGCCCGGGCAGCAGGGGCTCCCAGGCTTTCTTGCAGTGAGCGCACTGCACTGGCGGGCGGCCGGAATCACTGGGCTCTGAGTCTTGAGTGACTGCAAACGAGTTCTTCGTATCGCAATAAGGGCAAATGACATCGACCATAACGTGGAGGGGCGTGAGTTTTGCCCCCATTTGAGGCGCTTTTTCCGACGTCTGGTGTTTCTCCTTTGGCAGCGATTGCGTTTTCCTGATGGCCCGCTTGTTGGCGTACAGAGCTTCATCGGCGCGCGCGACCAATTCCTCCGGACGCTCGCCCATTTCGTACTCTTTCCATCCTGCCGAGAAGGTGACGGGAATCTTCTGACCATGCCAGTTCACTTCAAATGAACCGAGGCGCACTAACACAAGTTGCAGTTGCTCCGTGGTGCACTCCGGAAGCAGAACAAGAAACTCATCGCCCCCCAATCGAACAGCCAGGTCGGACCCCCGGACGACCTCGTTCAAACGGTTGGCAAATTCCAGCAATACTTGATCACCAGCCGGATGGCCATGCGTGTCGTTGATCTGCTTGAAATTGTTCAAGTCCAACGCGAGGACCGTCAGGGGGTGCCCCTTGCGTTCCGAGCGAGCCACTTCCGCGGCCAGGCGTTGCTCGGCAAAACGGCGGTTGTACAGACCCGTCAATGGATCAACCATGGCTAGATTGCGGAGAAGCTCGGAATGACCTTGTTTCTCGGCGAGCTGACGGCGAAGCCGCTTGATGAGAATTTGCTGAGAGATCGTATAGACATTAAAAATCACGACCAAAGCAATCAAACCAAAAACAGCTTCGACCATCTTGATCTTGAAAATGGTGTCCGCTCCTTGACGCACTGCGGGGAGAGCGAGCGCGATGACCGCAAAGGCGAGGAGGAAAATGACAAAGATGGAATAGCCCCAGACCCACCAGTCGCGCTTCTCGATTCGGCGAAATTCGTTTGCGAGCTCTTGATCGCGCGCCTTTAGAGAAGGCGGGATGGGTTGGATGTAGGGGTCACTCATGGGGTGGAGAGGGAGGCCAAGAAATTCACCGTTCATTCAAGTTAAGCCTTTCGAAAACACCGGTCAAGGCTAATTCGGCTTGATTGACTATATTAGGTACTTGCAGGATAGAGGCCAAGTTGAGGCTTATCAGCCCGGCGGATGTTTCAGTAAAATGCCAGCCACCAAGCAGTTACAGGGAGCTGCTACGCTTCCGCCAAGAGTCCCATCTGGTTAGTACTCCTGTCCCATTGGCCAGGCTGGAGCATCCTGGCAAAATTCCGTTGAACAAAAATGGTCTCGATCTTCATCCTAGTGTTCGCCGTAACCGCCCTGGTGCGGTTCGGAATCTCGCAATGGCGCGCGATTTGGATATCCGCCGCCAATCAGGAGTTGTCTGACTCGTTGCAGCTAGCAGCGGGAATTGACGGCGCGACCATTGGCGCCGGCGATTTCTGCACGCTCCTGCAGCTCTGCACCGAGTTGTCTCCTGATTTGAAAAAGACAAGCCCATGGCTTAAAGAAGTGTCGGTCTATTATCGTGCCATGACGGCATTCGAGCAACTTTTCAGAGTGAAGGTTCCCTCCATCTCTTCATGGGCGAAGGGCGAAATGCAGATCTGTTCGCGCTATGCAGCAGTTGTTCTTGACCAAAGCCTCTCCATGAACCTGGATCGCCGGCTCGCGGCGCGGGCCAACTGACTCAAATAAGGCGCGTTCCGCCTCCCCTCGAGATTCAGGGCAAGCGCCACAGATGTGAATCGCCTTCAAGGTATTGTCACGATGGCGGGGTGGAACTCCAAGATCGTTTGCACCTGCACGGAGCTGAGGGTGTGGTCAGCACGACGGCCTGGAGGTGGGGCCGCAGGAACGCGGAGAAGCAAGAAGACGCCCTAATGGGACGCTGCTACGAAGAGACGTGCCCTCGGAGCCGGAGTGCACGCCAAAGTGCGCATCCGGTTCATTAGTGCTACCAGGTTCGGGCAGTCCCGGTCGGTTATTGCCGTGAATTTCAAACCCACTCCGCCGTTGGGAATCAGATGTTGCACGACGGCTTCGACCCTGATCTGTCCCTCCCGAACGAGAAAATCAAGCTTGGCTCTCGCGCCCACGGGTCGCTTAGTTGGCGTGGAGAGGAATAGCCCCCCAACGCTCAGGTCGCAAACACGGGAAACATCATCCATTCCACCACAGCTCCAATAGACCCACACATCGTCGCCTGTCTCGACTCGAGAAACCATTCTTCTGGAATAGTTTATTTTTGCCAGCGCGGTTGCCATGCGGATCTCCTCAGGGTCTGCAGATTTGGGCGGGTAATTGAGAGAACGAACGACCCAACCCAAGGTCGCTGAGGACAATAGCCAGATCATCGGGGGCAAACAATCAGGGGAATACCCTAATTGCTATATAAGATTTGCCTGATCGGGGAGACGGTGCGGCGCAAGCGTACGGTGTTGATGACGCGGTAGGCAGAACTCCCCCGCGTGCCACGCTGCGTCACAGAGGGGCGAGGGAGAATGGCGTGGACGAGTTGCATCCCCAATGTCAGGCGGTAGTTTTCTGCGAGGAAGGGCTTTCAGCTCTGACGGGCTCAAGATTCGGGAGGAAGGCGGTGAGGACGCCGATGGCGGGGAGGAACGAGCAGAGGTGGTAGACAAAATTGAGGCTGGTGAGATCGACAAGTTTGCCAAGAAGGGCCGCGCCGATGCCGCCCATGCCAAAGGCAAAGCCGAAGAATAGGCCGGAGACGGCGCCGACTCGTCCAGGGAGGAGGTCCTGAGCGTAGACGAGGATGGCGGAAAAGGCGGAAGCCAGGATCAGGCCGATGATGACGCTCAGGACGCTAGTCCAGAAAAGACTAGAGTAAGGCAGGAGCAGAGTGAATGGTAAAACGCCGAGAATGGAAACCCAGATGACGTATTTGCGGCCGATTTTGTCGCCCACGGGACCGCCGATGATGGTGCCGGCGGCGACGGCGCCGAGAAAAATAAAAAGGTGGAGCTGGGCACTCTGAAGGGACACGTGAAATTTGCCCATCAGATAAAACGTATAATAGCTCATCAGGCTGGCCAGGTAGAAAAACTTCGAAAACATCAAAGCCACCAGGATGACGAGAGAGAGGGCGATTTTGCCGGTAGGCAAGGCCGCGTGCGCGGGGGGCATTCCAGCGAGACTCGCGGGGTCGGCGGTGAAGGATTTTGCTGAATAGGATTTGTGATGTTTCGTCCAGGTGCCGACATTCGCGAGCAGGAGAATCCCGAAGAAAGCCAGAAACGAAAACCACGCGAGACTCGATTGTCCCTTGGTGAGCACGAAGGCAGCGAGAAGCGGACCGAGCGCGGAGCCCGCGTTGCCGCCGACCTGGAAAAGCGATTGCGCCATGCCATGCTGGCCGCCGGAAGCCATGCGCGCGACGCGCGAAGATTCGGGGTGGAACACCGCGGAGCCGATGCCCATGAGGGCCGCGGCAGCGAGGACAGTAGCGTAGCTGGGGGCCAGCGCCAAAGCCAGCAGGCCAGCCAGGCTGATGCCCATGCCTACAGCGAGGGAATAAGGTTGCGGCCGGCGGTCGGTATAAAGACCGACGAGCGGCTGAAGGATAGAGGCGGTCAATTGCAACGTGAGGGCGATCAGGCCCACCTGGCCGAAATCGAGATGGAAGGAGTTCTTGAGGAGCGGATAGATCGCGGGGATCAGTGATTGCAGCGTGTCGTTCAGGAGGTGGCAGAAGCTGATGGTGAGAAGAATCTTGAAGACGGTCTTCTCGCCAGCGTCTGCAGGAGCGGTTGCCCGAATTGCGGTCAAGTTTGTGTCGCTAGCCATCTAGAGCCGGAGTCCCTCAACCATTGGTGAAGGGCCACATTGTTTTACCTAGCTGCCGAGGCGAGGCGGCGCGAGACGTAGTCGGCGACGTAGGCGTCGAAGAGATCGTTGAGGCGATCGCAGACCGGACCGGGGGCGGCGATTTTGCTGCCGGCAATTTCGCCGACGCTGATGAGATTCCGGTTTGTGGAAGAGATAAAGACCTCGTCGGCGGAGTAGAGGTCTTCGGGGCGAAGCGCCTGCTCGAGGACGGAAACGCCGGCTTCCGGCGCGATTTCCATGAGGATGCCGCGGGTCACGCCCTCGAGGCAGCCGGAGTTGAGCGGGGGCGTGATAACCTTGCTGTCTTTGACGGCAAAGATATTTGCGGACGTGCATTCGGCAACTTCGCCGCGCTCGTTGAGCACGACGACTTCGTCGAATCCTTCTTTGGCTGCTTCCGCAACGGCCCAAACATTATTGAGCCAGGAGATGCTCTTTACGCCCGCTAGGGGAGAAGCGGCGTGGCGGCCGTGTTCACGGAGTCCGAGGCGCACGGTTTCGCGATGTTCGGGGAGGCCGGCGGTGTAAATGATGAGGTCAACCTGCGGATGCTTTTCGTCGCTCTGCCAGTAGCCGATGGTGTTGTAGACAAGATAGATGCGTGCGCAACCTTCGGTTACTTTGTTGGCGCGAATGACTTCGTGGAGATGGACGCGCACTTTGGCCGCGGTGTAAGGCATGGGGAGGCGAGTGAGGTTGGCATCTTTTTCGAGGCGGCGCCAGTGGCGCTCGTAGGCGAAAGCCTCGCCGCGGGAGATGCGCAGCGTCGTGAAGATGCCCCAGCCACAAATCAGCCCCGCCTGCCCGGGAGAAAGCCGAACTTTCTCGATGGGCAGCAGGCTCTCGTTGTGAAAGACGTTCGGGTGAATCAACAGTTCCTCGCGGTTCGAGCTTCGGATCAAACTATATTGTATCCGAAAATTAGACGGGAACCGCGCGCGACATCTTTCACCCAACTGAAAAGCAAAGAAGGCGGACCGGAACCCGCCCTCTTGGAAGTAAGGTTTAGCTCGCGCTTAGAAGAGCAGCTTCAACGCAAACTGAATCTGCCGCGCCGAACCAAAGTCGCCGGTCGGGAAGCGAGTGCTTGTGATCTTACCAAAGGTTGTGCTGGTGGGGCTGAAGGTGAGAGCCGGGTTTCCGAAGTTCGGATGATTCAAGATGTCGAAGGTCTCTCCGCGGAATTGCAGATTCAGCTTCTCCGTCAGCTTGGTGTTCTTGATGACAGAAAAGTCCGTGTTGACAAAATCCGGTCCCGTTATGGAGTTGCGGCCGAGATCGCCGGGATGGCAGGTGGTCCCGACACAAGGGGATGCGAATTCCGCTGCGAACACCGTCTTGCTTCCAAACCATGCGGCCGGATCTCCTGTCACTCGAATCGGCGCGGTGATATCGGGACGAACCGTGAGACTGACTCCCGGGTTGATCGCCACAGTGGGATTCAGAGGATTGCCAGTCTGTGCCTGGGTGATGACGCCGACCTGCCACCCGGCCACGAGGCGGTTCGCTTTGAATGGCAGCTCGTAAAACCCGCTCAAGACAAAGCGGTGGCGGACGTCGAACTCCGACGGGCCATAGTCACCGCGCGGGTTGTATGCGTTTTGAAGGATGTAGGACTCGCCGGTGGACAGGGAGTTGTAATCGAGCGACTTCGCATAGGTGTAGGAGCCAACGAACTCCAGGCCGTGCGAGAAGTGCTTGTTAATCGTTGCCCAGAGTGCATTGTAGTTCGAGTTTCCATTGCTGTTCACTTGATTTATATTGCCGAATGCACAGGCTGGATGAGGCGCAATGCACTGAGACGGCAAAATGGGGCTTGTGGCAGGGAGTGTTGGGAAGGGCCGGGTCGAGCCATAAATGCCGTTCGTAACAAAGGGCTGATTGATGTTCTGATTCAGTTGGAGGTGTGTGGCCTTCAATCCAACGTAAGCGATACTCAGGCCCATGCTGGAAGTGAGTTGGCGCTCGACCGTCAGGTTCCAATCTTGTGAATACATATCGTTAAAGTTCCGATTGATTGCGGCTGGGCCCAGGCTCGTTGCTCCAAGCGAGTTCCCAGGATTCTCGGCCGTAATCACACCCGAACTGACTGAAATGGGTATGGCAAAAGGTGGGTTTGCACTCAAACCCGTCACGATATTCGTAGTTGGGTCCTGCGTCAGAATGGCGTAGGCAGCCCGCACCGAGGTCTTGCCATCCTTGAAAGGATCCCAAGCGAAGCCGACGCGCGGCTGGAAATTTTTATTGTTCGTGTGATAGGGCTGGCTCGCCGGAACGAGGGCGCCGGTCGCGGGATCAAATTGCGTGAAGTGCCCCGCGGCCTCGGACGGCGTAGAGTTCCATGCGTATCTCAATCCGAGGTTGATGGTGAAGTTGGGCTTCCACTTATAGCTGTCCTGAGCAAAGACGTCGTAGGACGGCTGCACGATCTTGTCGTTTCCGGCCCCGAGTTGGACAGTAAAAGCAGAGGCTGAGTCGTTGATAAAGTTTTGGAACGCGGTCTTGGCAGTAGTGCCCGAACCAGTGGCATTGAAAGTGAGGGTGCCTACATTCTCGGCGATGTTGTTGTTATAGGCGCGCCGGATTTCTCCGCCGAACGCGAAAGTGTGCCTGCCTTTCAGCCAGCTCAGGGTGTCGTTCAGAACAACGGTAGTGTCCCCGCGGCCCTGTGGTTCGCCATTGGGTCCGCCAAAAAACAAGACTCCTCCCACGTTGATATCCGGTAATCCCGTGGCCACCGGAGAACCAGCCGGCAGGGTCATGTTGAACTTTGCCGGATCGAGCAGTGAATTCGGAAGGAAGGTCAAATGGATTCGGTTGAATCCGAGACGAATTGTATTGGCGAGCGACGCACTAAACGTGTGATCCTCACTGATGGTCATCAATTGGCGGAACCCGCTACGCGTATCACCGAATCCCGGAATACTTGCAAGGACAACGGGTAGCAACGGCTCTTGCCGAAGGTCCTTCTGAACGACATAGTAGCCGTGTATTCGGTCTTGCTGCCGCAATTCCACATCAATGTCACCAGATCCCTGATTGAGTGACACGTTCGCGACTGCGCCGCCGTTGAACCCGGTCCAATCAACTTGAGCGGCAGAAGCGTCTGGGGCTTGATGGAAATTCGCAGCGGGCACGAGCCCCAGCAGGCTTATCACTGCGGGCTTAGTAGCCATCGCGATCTGGTTCTGGCTGAAGACCGTGGTGGAAATCGCCAAGCTCTGGCGTTGTCGAAGCCCCTCGTACGCCAGAAAGAAGAACACCTTGTTCTTGAAGATTGGGCCGCCGAAATCGGCGCCGAATTCATTGCGCTTGAAAGGCGACTGAGGGTTTGGTGTTCCGGAAGAAGTGAGGACAGGATTGAAAAAGTTGCGCGCGTCCAGATCGTTGTTCCGGAAAAACTCGAACAGTTCGCCGTGATATTCGTTCGAACCGGAGCGAGTAGCAAGGTTTACGATCGCGCCCGAGTTGCGCCCGTATTCCGCCGGGAAAGACGAATTGTCGATCTTGTATTCCGCAAGCGTATCGATGGGCGGCTGGAACGTGATCTGATTTTGTACGTTGTCGTTCAGATTGATCCCGTTAACCAGCCAATTGGTCGTATCCTCACGCTGGCCCGCCGTATTAATTCCGAATGATCCTTGTCCGCGCAGGGGCGCGGAAAGGAAACCATTCGCGGGCGGCGTAACCGTTCCGGGTGTGAGCAGACTGAGATCCGTGAAGTGCCGCCCGTTCAGTGGAATTTCCTGCACGGTCTTGTCGTTGATCACCTGGCCCATGCTGGTCGAAGCGGTATCAACGAGCGCGGCATCGGCCATAATTTCGATTTTTTCCGTGGCTTGGCCGACGGTCAGTTGAATGTTTTGCGTGACAGCAGTTGCCACGTCAAGCTTGAGGTTTGCAACGATCGCGGATTGAAAGCCGGGAGCCGTGACCTGGATACGGTAAATTCCGATCGGCAACGAAGGGAAGAGATAGGCTCCGGCTGTGTCCGTCTGCGTGGTGGATTCGACTCCCGTGGCTTGGTTGGTCGCGATGACCTTGGCGCTCGCAATGACAGCGCCGGTCGGGTCGCTCACCGTACCGCTCAAAGCGGCAGTGGACTGCGCGAGCACGTTGGTTCCCAGGACGGCTGACAGAACGAATAAAACGAAGGCCCGCAAGAAAAAACTGAGATTGTGCATCAATTTCTTTAGTGCAACTTCCATATTTCGACTCCTCCTGGTTTATAGCCCACCGGGACTGCTCGATCTCCGCGGTCAATCGTTTCGCAATCGCGGTGCCAGAACGGGATCACCTCAAGACGCCACGAAAACAAGCTATATCAACGGCTTATAGGTTTATCTCGGTTTATAAGCAGAGAAAACGGGCGACTCGCTCCCAAAAACAGAAGGCACCTCCCAAATACCGAAGGTTTATACGAAATTCAGGGAATTGCAGATGCGGGACGAGCCAAGGAAATCTACGGCTTGCAGCTCGCGGGAAGGAGGAGCACTTGCCCCTCGAAAATCACGTTCGCGTCGCGGATGGCTGAATTCGCCATGGCGATACAGGACCAGTAGGAGGCGTGGCCGAACTGGGTTTGCGCGATCTTTGAGAGCGTGTCGCCTCTGCGCACGGTGATTTTTGTCGCCGTCCGGAGAGAAATTCCCGCCGCCGGGAGGTAAATTTGCGAACCCGCCACGATGTGATTAGCGTCAACGATGCCCGGATTAACGGCCAGCAGGTCGTGCCAGCGAGGCCCCTTGCCCAAGTTTTGCTGCGCGATTTTCCAGAGCGAATCGCCAGGCTTAACGATCACCGCGTTGAGTTTTGGCGGACCCTTTGGCATCACCGGAACGACAGGTGCCACCGAAGAGGGAGCGGCCGGCTTGGAAGGCATCATCCGAACGGCTGGCGGGCGCGAAGGCATCACGAGCGCAGGAGCCGCGAAGAAAACCTTTGGGCGCTCGAAGGGCGAGCGTTTCACTGGTGGTTGGTAAGGAGCGAAGCGTGGTGCAGCAGGTTTGGAAACCGGCGGACGCAGCGGCATCACCGGAGGCTTTGGCGAAGCGAGCACCGGAGGCTTAGGTGAAGCGAGCGCAGGCGCATTAGCGAACGGAAGATGGAACTCTGCGGACAGCTGAAGTTTTTGCGACTGCTTCTGTTTGCGGTAATGGCGCGCCACGTCACCGAGGGGAGCATCAGGGGAAAGTGACTGCGCGTCGAGAGCTTCCGGGGCTTTCTCCGCCGAAGGAGGAGCCAACTGATTTTTCTTCGCCTCCACCTGAGCGCGATCTTCGGGCGTGAGGATCTGATCGCGCTTTAGATCCTGCTCGGTGTAAACGTGCTTGGATTTCTTCTGCTTACTTTCCTTCTGGGCGCGTTCCTGGCGAGCCGCTTCCGCGACATCCTGAGCGGAGCATTGCGCGGCGCCAAAAACGGCGCAGGATACAAATACAATTCCGGGGAAGCACAAACTAAGGCACCGGCGCGAGAGCCTTGCGGCTGTCGAGAGGCCTGTCACGAGAGGAGTGTCGAGACCAGTTCGTAGCATGTCAAACCGACTACGGGGGGACACCGCTTAAGAAGAATTATACAGAAAAGGGCCGCATTTGGGCACCGAATTTTTTGGGTGGTTGCCCTAAGGGTGGCCGGAGAAGAAGCCCCAAAAAGCGAGCCGTTTGCGATGCCAGTTCAGCAAAGTTACACGAATCCTATAAACCGTCCTGCCGCAACAATCCCAATCCATAACAGGATGGAAACGGAACCCGCAATTTTCGCCCCGGCAGGTAAGACCACGCTGTCATCCCAGGACGCCACATCCCGATAGACGCCCCAATGGAAAATCAGCGTATGCACGCCAGCCAAAAATATCAATAACATCTTCACTCGAAACGCGGGATTGGCATATACCTTAACCGCTTCCGACGAAAACAGCAGCGCTCCCGTAACCACCTGTACCGCAAATCCCGCCCAGGACCAGGGAAGCAGTCGACCCGCCAGCTCTGAAACCCGCTCCCGCCGCAACATCCATCCCAGAAGCCGTAAATCAAAAACGGCGACAGTCCCCACCAGCGCCGCCATACCAAGCAAATGAAGGGTCTCGATCGCCGGAAACAGCCACAGGGATTCCCGTATACCGGCGCCCACCGAAGTTTGTTCCAGCCACCTACAGAATGGGAGCATGTCTGGCGTTTCTATGGAGACCCCCGCATTGACTGACCGTTCGGAAGATCGATGCTTATCAAACACATGTAAGCCGAACCGTCTTTAGCCCGAAAGCCCTCGGCAGTCACCTGGTCCCCGCGCTTCACCGTATTCCGGCTCCATCCAAACCGGCTTAGCATCCCTAGACTCCCCATCTCCAGCTTCCAGTTGGCAACCTTGCCGTTCTCGTCTTTTAGGTCCGCAAGAATCAAGGCATGTGGGTTGATCCACTGGAAATCCGTAACCGTCCCTTGCATCCTCACAGTATGCGTCATATCAAACGGTGCATTCCCATGGTGCGCCCAAAGGGAATCCACGCCCAACAAAAGTCCTACCACGACCAGAACGGCCCACACCTTACGATTCATCACCGTCCTCGACGATGGTCGATGAAGGCTTTGCATCAGTTTCATTTCTGCATGCTCCTCTGGGCCGGAATCCTCGATCTCGAAATGCCAGTTTACCACTGGCAGGACACTAATCTATTAGCACGGGTTTAAGTTCGTGTGCCTGCTTGTAGAAGAGCGATTTCGCATAGTGAGCGATGGGCAATTGCTCCCCAGTTCGTGCTATAACTTCACAACATGACGGACAAATGGGGAAGGCGTCTGTTCAAGGCGGGCGCGGTCGCGTTATTGATCCTTGGAGCGGTGCACTCAATCTCTTTCTTCCAAAAGCTACTTCCTGCAAATGATACCGAGAAGCAGCTATTGGACCTGATGTCCAGCTACGCATTCAATCTGATGGGATCTTTCCGCAGCATGGCCGGCATGCTGCGCGGGTTTAGCGCGTCCTTCATGCTGGCGGCGCTGGGCTTTGGGGTCATCGATCTGATGCTGTCGCGCGAACGGGCAGGGCT
>WNFS01001778.1_pt1 | contig 16144 bp, 16 predicted proteins | sample 5400141 | NCBI WGS metagenome assembly WNFS01 (sample SAMN13153358, study PRJNA577476) | soil metagenome | isolation source: 60 cm saprolite under Madrone tree | place: USA:California | collected 2016-06-14
CTGGACCGTGGCCTCGGCGGTCCCCTCCACGGACACTTCGGCCTGCGCGCCGTCGGGGCCGCCGAAGTTCACCAGCAAGACGCCCAGGCGCTCCTGCGGCGTGAGCTGGTTGAAGCTCGCCGAGAGCGCTCCGGCGCGAAAGTCCCACGGAGCGAAGATCTGCCACTTGCCGGCGGTCCCTCCGCTCGAGCCCGCGCTCACCACGCCGGTGGCGCGGCCGCCAGGAAGAGCGTCGACCCACACGCCGGACGCCGCCCCTGGCAGCACGGCGTGTCCTCCCTTCGCTTCGATCGCGCCGGACACCGGGTTGCCGGTATCCAGATCCGCGAGCTGTACCCGGTACGTCGTCAGGGGCGCTCCATCCCAGAAGACTTCGACGGCCCCGTCGCGGGCGGACGCGCGCACGTTGGAAGGCGGCGCGGGTGCGCCGCAAGCCAGTGCGGCGAGCAGACAAAGGGTGCGACGCATGCAGAGCATGCAAGCACGGGCAAAGGGCTTTCTCCGAATGAAAACCGGCGTCCACCGGAGTGCGCGGTTTCCCTACACGGCGGCGAGTCGGGGTCGCGCTGCGCAAAACATTCCGCACGGCTACAAGCCCGCCGTGATCCGGATCCTGCGCCCCGGCGACGAGTCGGCCCTCGAAGCGTTTCTCGCGCCCCACTGGGAGACGTCGATGTTCCTGCGCGCCAATGCGCGACGCGGCGGCCTCTCGGATCGCGGCCAGCCGTTGCAGGCGACGTATGCGGCGGCCTTCCGCGACGGCGCCGTCGTCGCCGTGGCGGCGCATTGCTGGAACGGAATCCTTCTCGTGCAAGCGCCGGAGCAATTGGAGGACGTCGCCCGGGCGGCGCTGCGCGTCTCCGGCCGCCCGCTCGCGGGCATCAGCGGACCCGCCGAGCAAGTGCGAGCAGCGCGGGATGTGCTCGGAGTCCGGCGCCCGTCGGTGGACGACGTGGATGCCCTCTTCTCCCTCGACCTCGAGGCGCTGCGCGTGCCCGCGGACTCTTCCCGGACGTCGTTGCGCCGGCCGAGGAATGCCGAGCTGCCGGCGCTCATCGGCTGGCGCGAGCAGTACCTGGTGGAGACGGGTCTCGCCGCTCCGGGTCCGTCCCTCCACGACGACGCGAAGACGAGCATCGAGCAGCTGCACGCGCGCGGCGACCATTGGGTGCTGGAGGATGGCGGAGACTGCCTTGGGCTTGGCCATGACAACCTCCGGGGTCAACGAGCGCCGGCGATGATGCGCGCGAAGTCCTCGGCTTTCAAGCTGGCTCCGCCCACGAGCGCTCCGTCGATGTCCGGCTGGCCGAGCAGGTCGGCGGCGTTGTCCGGCTTCACCGATCCGCCATATTGGATCCGCACCGCCTCGGCCACCGCGGGTCCGGCCAGCTCGCGCAGGAGGCCGCGGATCTGCGCGTGCACCTCCTGCGCCTGCGCGGTGGTCGCCGTCTTGCCGGTGCCGATGGCCCAGACCGGCTCGTAGGCGAGCGTGCAGCGCCCGATCTGCTCGCCGCCGAGTCCGTCGAGCGCGCCCCGGACCTGCCGCGACACCACCTCCCAGGTACGCTCCGCTTCGCGCTCCTGCAACGTCTCGCCCACGCAGACGATGGGGTGCAGCGCCGCGTCCAGCGCCGCCCGCAGCTTCTTGTTCACCAGCTCGTCGGTCTCGCCGAAGTACTGGCGCCGTTCGCTGTGGCCGAGGATGACGCCGTCGCAGCCGGCGTCCACCAACATCGCCGCGCTGACCTCCCCGGTGAACGCCCCCTGTTTTTCGTAGTGGCAGTTCTGGCCGAACAGCTCGAGCGGCGAGCCCTGCAGCTCCTTCTTCACCGCGGCGAGCGCGGTGAAGGCCGGCGCGACGGCCACCTGGGCCTGCGTCTTCAGCTTGCCTCGCAGCTCGCGCACGAGCTGCACGGCCTCGCCGATGGTCTTGTGCATCTTCCAGTTGCCGCAGATGAACTTGCGCCTGGCCATGCCTCACCTGTCTGGTGCCTGGTCCTCCAGCACCTTGATGCCCGGCAGCTCGCGGCCTTCGAGGAACTCGAGCGAGGCGCCGCCGCCCGTGGAGACGTGCGTGACCTTGTCGGCCAGCCCCATCTCGGCGATGGCCGCGGCGGAGTCGCCGCCCCCCACCACGGTGCGCGCTCCCCGCTGCGTCGCTTCGGCGAGCGCCTCGGCGACCGCGCGGGTGCCCGCGGCGAATTCGGGGACCTCGAAGAAGCCCATCGGGCCGTTCCAGAACATGGTCTGGGCGCCGAGGATCCGCTGGCGATACAGCTCCCGGGTCCTGGGCCCGATGTCCAGTCCCAGCTGGCCCTCGGGAATCTCGCGCACCGTCTGCGCCGGAGCTCCCGCTTTCGCTTCCTTGGCCACGACGTGGTCGACGGGGAGGAGCACCTCGACGCCGGCTTGCGCCGCTTTGTCGAGGATGCGCCGCGCGACGTCGATCTTGTCCTTCTCCACCCGGGACGCGCCCACCGGAACGCCGCGTGCGGAGAGGAACGTGTACGCCATCGCGCCGCCGATCAGCAGCGCGTCCACCTTCTTGGTGAGCTGATCGATCACCTTGATCTTGTCGCTCACCTTCACCCCGCCCAGGATGGCCAGGTACGGCTTGGGCGCGCCCTTCAGCAGGTCTTTTAGATTTTTCAGCTCAGCCAGGATCAGGAAGCCTGCGCCGCGCTGAGGGACGTACTTCACCATCCCCACCGTCGAGGCGTGCGCCCGGTGGACGGTGCCGAAGGCATCGTCCACGTACACCTGCGCCAGCGAGGCCAGCTCCCACGAGAAGGCGTCGCCGTTCGCCTCCTCCGCCGGATGGAAGCGCAGGGTCTCCAGCAGCAGCACCTATCCGTCGCGCAGCTCGCCGACCAGCTTCTTGACCCCGTCACCCACGCAGTCGTCGGCGAAGGTGACGTCCTGGCCGAGCAGCTGCGAGAGGCGTTCTCCAGCCGGCTCCAGCGACATCTCGGGGACCACCTTGCCTTCGGGACGGCCCAGATGCGAGGCGAGGATCAGCTTGGCCTTGCGGCCGATGGCGTGCCGCAGCGTCGGAAGCGCCGCCCGGATGCGGGCGTCGTCCTTCACCTTCCGGGTCTTCTTGTCGAGCGGGACGTTGAAGTCGACGCGGATGAAGACGCGCTTCCCCGCGACGTCGAGCTGCTCGATGGAGCGGATCATCCGGCCCTACAGCTTGCCGCCGATGTAGAGGGCGACGTCGACCATGCGGTTCGAGAAGCCCCATTCGTTGTCGTACCAGGAGAAGACCTTGACGAACTTGCCGTCGTCCGCCACGGCGGTCTGGGTGGCGTCGAAGATCGAAGAGGCGGGGTTGCCGTTGTAGTCGACGCTGACCGTCTGCTCGGTGTTGTACTCCAGCACGCCCTTCAGCTTGCCCTCGGCGGCCGCCTTGAACGCCGCGTTGAGCTCGTCCACGGTGGTCTTCCGCGAGAGCTGCGCGGTGAGGTCGACGATGGAGACGTTGGGCGTCGGCACCCGGATGGAGGTGCCGTTCAGCTTGCCCTTCAGCTCCGGGATCACCTCGCCGATCATCTTCGCCGCCCCGGTCGAGGAGGGGATCATGTTGATTGCGGCGGCGCGGGCCCGCCGCAGGTCCTCGTGCGGCAGGTCGAGGATGCGCTGGTCGTTGGTGTAGCTGTGGATGGTGGTCATCAGGCCCCGCTCCAACCCGAAGGTCTCCATCAGCACCTTGGCGAGCGGCGCCAGGCAGTTGGTGGTGCAGCTGGCGTTGGAGATGACGTCGTGCTTCGACGGGTCGTACTTCTCGTGGTTGATCCCGTAGCAGAGCGAGAGGTCCTGGCCCTTTCCGGGCGCCGAGATGATGACCTTCCGGGCTCCAGCCTTGAGGTGCTTCTCCGCGTCGGGGCGGTTGGTGAAGCGGCCCGAGCACTCCAGGGCGACGTCGACCCTGTGGTCCTTGTGGGAGAGCTCGGAGGGATCGCGCTTGGCGGAGACGGCGATCTTCTTGCCGTTGATGACGACGGCGTCCTCGGTGGACTCGACGGTGCCGGGGAAAATCCCGTGGACGGAGTCGTACTTGAAGAGGTGCGCAAGCGTCTTTGGCTTGTCGACGTCGTTGATCAGCACGACGTCCAGGTTCGCCCCGCGCTTGATGGCGGCGCGGAGGGTGTTGCGGCCGATCCGGCCGAAACCATTGATGGCGAAGCGAGCCATGGTTCAGAGCCTCCCTTGGGGGAGGCACAAATAGGCTCGGATCTCCGGAGCGTCAAGGCTTCGGACGGCCCGCTTCGGCTGATGCTAAAGCGAAGGCCCCGAGCTGCCTTCGGCAGCAGGGCCTCAAGCGGCTCCCTTGCGCTCCGCTTGCAGGTCCTGGGTGATCAGATCGATGAGCTCCGTCGAGAGCGCGAGCAGCTGCCTCGGCGTGTACCCGTTCTCGCGGAGCTCCCGATAGAAGGATCTCGCCAGGATGCGGGCGCCGGCCGCGCGATCGATCGTGGGAATGGATCCCGTGCTTCCGGGGGTGGATCCATCCTGTGGGACGAGCTTCTCAGACACGAGTGACCTCGTTAGGGGGCTGAGGATGAGGGATCGGTCTGCAACTGCTTTGCCGGAACTGTGAATCCCAGAAACTTCAATGACTTGCAAGCGACAAGAGCGGGATGCCGCGCCGCGGTGCGAATCGAAAGCGTCGATTTCGTGACGTTAGCCTGCGCGTGCCGCGTAATCGGATTCGCACCGCGGCGCGTCGGCGCGGATTGCCGCTCCAGGGCGCGGTTCCTAAGCTGCCTGGCGCATGAAGCTCCAGGTCAAGCAGGCAGGCAGCTCGCAAGAGCTGACCGTCTCCACCCAGAAGGAGTTCCTCCAGCTCTGGAACCGGGGTGTGATTGCCGCCGACGATCTGGTGCGGCGCGACGACCGATGGGTCCGCGCCGGCGAGCTGCCTTGGATCCGCGGCATGGCGGTGGACCGCAAGCGCGACGGGAAGCGGCTCTTCTGGATCACGCTCGTGCTGATGGTGCTGGGACTGGGCGCCGTGCTCTGGATCCAGTCGCACGCGGGCGTCGTGGCGCGGAAGTCGGGAGCGCTTCCGCCGGGCGCGGTGCGCGCAGTCCCGCGCTGAAGGTGTGGTAGGAGTCGGCGCATGCCGACGAAGGCCATCTGGGAAGGCAAGGAGTGCGAGGTCCGCGTCGACACGGACCTCGAGGCGAACTGGAGCGTCAGCATCCTCTCCGGCGAGTACGATCCGGTCAGCCTGATCCGGCGCCCGGCCGCCCCCGTGATGATCAAGCTGCGCGCGAAGACGCGCTGGCTGGCGACGGACGCCGGGCTGCGCGCGCTCAAGGCGCAGGGGAAGATCACCGACTACACGATCGAGCCGCGGCCGCAGTCGGAGATCGACGCCGAGGCGGCGGAGAAGGCGAAGCTCGCGGCGAAGAGGGTCGCCGGCGCGAAGGCCGCCGTGGAAGTGGAAGAAGAAGAGGCGTAGCTGTCGCTAGCGCACCGTGAAGGCGTACGCCGCTGCGTTTCCCGCCACGTAGACGCGGCCCTTCGCTGCGATGGGAGCGTTGAAGCGCATCACCTCGCCGAGCCGCGCGCTGGTGAAGATCGTCGCGCCGGTCTCCGCATTCACCGCGTGCAGCTGGTTGTCGCCCTGAGCCCCCACCACCCAGACGATGGACTCCGCGCCGGAACCGGTGGTGCTCGCGATCGGCGCGCCGTTGCCGCTCACCCCCGCGCACCAGGCAGTCGTCACGGCCGGCGGAGATCCGGCGGAGATGCCCAGCGCCACCAGCCCGTTCGCGCCGGTGCATCCGGCGCCGTTCGCGGGGAACGCCAGGATCGTCCCGGTAGGCGTCGCGATCACCGCCGGCGCCGTGATCACCACGCCGTTCGCGACGCGGAAGGGCGCGATCAGTCCCCCGCCGATCCCGCCCAGGTTGTCGCGGTCGGCGAGGTGGAGCTTGCCGTCCTTGCCCAGCGTGGCCACGAAGTGCGCGGCGCCGACGTCGAACGGCAGCGCGCCCGCGGTCCCGATGTCCGTGTCTCCGTTGTCGAGCTGCAGCCAGTTCGAGGGCGTGTAGAAGTCCGCCGTCGCGCCCGAGAATGACGGTCCGGGTGCGAGCTTGAGGATCGCCTCGCCGCCGTTCCAGGCGGACAGCCCGATGGTATTTCCGGTGGCCACGAAGAGCGAACCCCCCATCGCCGCCACGCCGGACATCGCCCAGATCCCGCCGCCGTGGCCGGTCCGGTACGAGGCCGCCGGCAAGGAGCCATTGGTGTCGAATCCGATCACCCAACCCGAGTAGTTGCCGCAGTCGCCCCAGTGGCCGCTGTAGGGGACGTAGAGGATGCCGTCCTGGAGCGCGAGCGCCCCGCGCTGGTTCTGGACGGAGGAGCTGAAGCCCGGCACCGAAGCTTCGACGTCGAAGGGCGTCCCCGAGACGGTCCCGTCCGCGAGCGACAGCGCGTACACGCGGTGCCGCGGTCCGGAGGTCATCGCGGCCACGAAGAGCAGCTTGCGCGCGGGGTCGATCACCGGCGTCCCCGTGACTCCGAGCGGATCGATGTTTCCGCAGGGCAGCTCGCTGCGAGGCGCCGGCGAGGCGAGCGTCCGCGACCAGATGCGCGCTCCGGTGAGCGGATCGAACGCGATCACTTCGTTGCGCTGGGTGGCGACGATCAGGAGATCCTGGCCGCCGTCTCCTCCGTCCCAGTACAGGGGCTGGGCATACACCGCGCCCTGGAGCGGCGCGTTGAAGGCGGTGTCCTGGCGCAACCTCCCCACCGCCGCGCGGGTCAGCGAGGCATCCAGGTAGAGGCCACTGCGGGCCGCGTCGTTGTGGTGTTGCAACACGGCTCCGCGCACGCCGCTGGGCAGTGGATCGGAGGCGGACGCGGGCGGCTGTGCGTTCTTCGAGCACGCAACGGCGGCGCAGGCGACTACCCAGGCAGCTCTCATCCGAGAGAGCGTTACCCGCCAGCGCCCGACCGTCAACGGAACGGCGCGCGTCAGGGCCGTGTGATACATCGACCGCATGACGGTGGAGGCGATGTTTGAGCACATCCGCATGCTCTCGGCCCAGGTGCGCGACGCCCACGTGCGGGCGCTGCTCTTCGCATTCCTGGACGACGGCGAGCTGGTCCCGGCCTTCCTCCGGGCGCCGGCGGCCAAGAGCATCCATCACGCGTACCCGGGAGGCCTCTGCGAGCACACGCTCTCCGTCATGCAGCTGGGCTGGCGCACCTGCGACCACTACCCCCAGCTCGATCGCGACCTGGTCACCGCCGGGTGCCTGCTCCACGACATCGGCAAGGCGCGGGAGATCTCCCCCGAGCCTGGCTTCGAGTATACGGACGAGGGGAAGCTGGTCGGGCACCTGGTGCTCACCTGCCAGCTGATTCGCGAGAAGGCCTCGCGGATCCCGGGATTCCCGCGCGAGCTGGAGTGGCGGATCACGCACCTGGTCGCGTCCCACCACGGGCGGCACGAGTACGGCAGCCCCAAGGAGCCCGCCACGTTCGAGGCCATGGTGGTCCATGCGCTCGACGAGCTGGACACGCGCATGAGCTCGTTCGCGCAGCTCTTCGCGGCCGCCCAGGCAGCGTGGACGGACCGCAAGAACATCTACGGGCGGCAGCTTCGGGTTCCCCAGGCGCCCGCCGAGGACGCGCGCCGATTCGAGGGGCCAGGGCTGTACCGCGAGGTGAAGTGATGCAACCCTTCCAGCGGACCGCCGCGGTGTTCGACATCGACGACTCGCTGCTCGACGGCAACGCCGGGACCATCTTCACCTGGTACCTCTACTCCAACCGCGAGATGGTGCCCGCCGTCCGCTCGCAGGTGCCGCGCGCGCTCTACGAATATGCGCGCAAACGGCTGAGCGAGGCGGACATGGTGGCGCTGGGCTCCCGATGCCAGCAGGGCATTCGCGCCGACCGCCTGCGCGACCTGGCCCGCAAGTGCTTCGACCGCCACGTGAAGAAGCGGGTCACGCAGCAGGGCCTGCGCACGGTGCGGCGGCACCTCCTGATGGGTCACCTGATCATCCTCGCGTCGGGCTCGCCGCAGTTCATCATCGACGAGCTGGGGCGCTTCCTGCACGCCCACGAAGCGGTGGGCACGCGGGCGCAGATCCGGGAGGGCCTCTCCACCGACGAGCTGGTGCCCCCCATCGTGTTCCGCGAGGGAAAACGCGAGCGCGTCAAGGAGATCCTCGCCCGCCACGGCATCGAAGTGGGCCGCTGCTACCTGTACTCGGACTCCGTGGCCGATACCCCTCTCTTCGAGGAAGTCGGCCACCCCGTAGTGGTGAACCCGAAGCCGGGCTTCCGGGCCGAAGCCCTCCGCCGCGGCTGGGAAGTGGTGGAATGGAAGGGCCGCTGGAAGACCGAGGGCGCCGAAGGCGCCCTGGCCGAGGAATGGCTCTCCTGGGAAAGCTAAGAGCAAAAACTTCACCGCAGAGCGCGCAGAGATCGCAGAGATTTTTTTGTTTGAAACCCAAAAAACTCTGCGCGCTCCGCGCGCTCTGCGGTTGATCTGAAGCTGCGGTCTACTTTTCAGCGGAGAAGCCGGAGGCGGCGATCGCCTTCTCCAGTTCCGGCCGCTTCACCTTGGCGTCGTCGTACGTGACCTTCACCACGTGCTTCGTCTTGTCCGAAGCGACGGCGCTGACGCCTTTCACTTCCTTGAGCGCAGCCTCGGTCCGCGCGGCGCAGCCGCCGCAGTGCCAGCCGGAGACCTTGATCGTCTCCGTCTTCTCTGCCGCGAGCGCTCCGAACGAGAGCAGGGAGGCGAGCAGCGAACCGGCGATGAGCTTCTTCATGGGGGGCATCCTCTTGCTCCTTGGACGTCGCAGCGAGACGAGGATTCAATCGCGATCAAGCGGGCAGGCGCAAGGCCCGGCGCGCGTTCTCCGTGGTCGCGCGCGCGAGCTCGTCCGCCGGCAAGCCCCGCAGCGCCGCCAGCGCCTGCGCCGTCAAGGCAACATACGCCGGCTCGTTGCGCTTCCCCCGGTGCGGGACGGGTGCGAGAAAGGGGGAGTCCGTCTCCACCAGGATGCGCTCCAGCGGCGCCCGGACCGCAGCGTCGCGCACGGCTTCCGCATTCTTGAACGTGACGACGCCCGAGAAGCTCAGGTACATCCCCAGCGCGAGGTATCGCTGCGCAGCCGCCCAGTCGCTGGTGAAGCAGTGGATGATCCCGCCGTCCGGTCCCAGCTCGCGCCCCAGGATCTCCGCAGTCTCCTGATCCGCCTCCCGCGTGTGCACCACCAGCGGCTTGCCCAGCTCCCTCGCCAGGCGGATCTGGCGGACGAACACCACCCTCTGCGCGTCGCGGGGCGAATGGTCGTAGTGGAAATCGAGGCCCGCTTCGCCGACGGCGACCACGTCCGGGTCCTGGCAGATTCTTCGCAGCTCCGCGAAATCCGCCTCGCTGGCGCGCGCCGCGTCGTGGGGGTGGACGCCGGCGGTCGCCGAGAAGAACGAGCGATCCTGTTTCGCCAGCCGGACGGCATCGAGCGCGCCGGCCATCCCCACCCCCTCGCGCCACTGGCCGACGAGCACGACGTGCACCAAGCCCGCCGCTCGGGCGCGCGAGACGACCTGATCGCGATCCGCGTACGCGTCCAGGTGCGCATGCGCGTCAACCAGCATTCGCCCGCACCTCCACCAGCAGCTCCTGGCAGAGCTGCCGGAGCTCTTCCGGACCTTCGGTGGAGAGCTGCCGGAGCTGGTCGAGCGCGGCCGGCGTGCCCAGCTCGGCGAGCCCCTCGGCGGCGTCCAATCGCAGGTCGTCCGGCGCGCCGGGATCCCCTGCGATCCGCAACAACCGCTCCTCGGCGCCGACGGCTTTGAGGCGACCCAACGCGCGGATGGCGGCGCCGCGGGCGACCGCGCCTTCCGTGTCCGCCAGCTCGGTGAGGACGGGAATGGCGTCGTGGATGTCGAGCCGGCCGGCCCACTCGGCCGCAACCGGCCGGTCATCCCCGTCCATCTCAATCCTCGAGATCAGGTGCGCCGTCCCGCGCGCATCGCCGAAGCGGGCCAGCGCCGCGGCAGCGAGCGTCCGATCGAAGTCGCCAACCGACTCCTCCTCGAGGAGCTTCCCCAGCTCCGGCGCCCCGGCGGCGTCGCCGAGCGCCATCAGCGCCGAGATCGCCTCCTGCCGCCGGTGATCGTCGCGCAGCGCCGCCAGCAACTCCGGGAGCGCCGCGGAGTCTTGCGCCTCGGCGAGCGCGCAGGCGGCGGCGAAGCGCATCGACTCCTCCGTCGATCCGAGGGCGGCGCGGACCTGGGTGCGGGCCACCTCGCCGGGGAAGCGCATCGCGGCCCAGATGGCCGCCGTGCGGACTCGCGGCGCGGGATCCGCGAGCAGCGCGAGCACCGCGCTCTCGCACTTCTGCAAGTTCTCGGGCTTCCGCAAGAGCCGCACGGCCGAAAGGGCAGCGGCCCGGACCATGGGCTCCGGATCCTCGAGCAGATCGGGAAGTCGCGGCGCGACCAGCTCCGCCGCCTGCGCGTCGCCCGAACGCCAGCGCTCCGTCAGCGCGCGCAGCGCGTCGACGCGTTCGGCGCCGTCCAGGGAGTCGATCGCATCGGCCGGATCTTCCGCCGGCGCGGGCTTTGGCCCCTTCTTCCCGAACAGGGACGAGAAGAGGCCCATCACTTCACCGTGGAGCCCGGCTTGACGTCCGAGGGCAGCTCGATCGCCGTGTGCTCCCGGTCGCCTCCGCTGGCGTACAGCACCATGCCGTGCGAGACGAGTCCCTTGCCGAAGTCGCGGGGTGGCAGGTTGGCGACGACGCACACCACCTTCCCGACCAGCTCTTCGGGCGCGTACGACTGTGCGACTCCGCTGACGATCGTACGCGGCGTCGCTTCGCCCAGATCGATCGAGAGCTTCAGCAGCTTGTCCTTCTTGGGCACCCGCTCCGCAGCCAGCACCTTGCCCGCCCGCAGCTCCATCTGCCCGAACTGCTCGATGCTCAGCTCGGGGGTGACCACCGCCCTTGCCGCGGGGGCGGGATCGGCCGCCACGAACTGCGAGGCGAGCTTCTGGACGTCCGCGTCCTCCACCTTCCGCACCAGCGGCCTGGGTTCCCGGATGGGCGCGTTCTCGAGCGGCGTGAAGTCGCCCCAGCGAAGCTTCGCCCTGCTCTGCTCTTCGACCCCACGGGCGAATCGGGGGACGACGGGCGCGAGCCAGCGCGCGCAGATGCGCGCCACGTTGACGGCCAGGGTGAGCTCGGACAGGGCCGCGTCCCGGTCTGACTTCAGCTTCTCCCACGGCTTCTGCGCTTGAAGGCGCTGGTTCGCCGCCGAGGAGAAGTCGAGCACCTTCTGGACCACCGCGCGGGTGTCGCAGCGGGAGTACAGATCGGCGATCTCGCGCTCGATGGCCCGCGCCTGCGTGAACACCTCCGAGGGCGCGCAGCTGGTGAGCTTGCCGCCGTTCTTCCAGACCAGCGAGAGCGCGCGGTTGGCGAGGTTGCCGACGTTCGCCAGCAGCTCTCCGTTCACCCGGTTCTTCAGCTCGCTCAACGAGAGATCGATGTCGCTGGGCGTCGGGCCCAGGTTCGCGGCGTAGAAGTAGCGCAGCCACTCCGGGTCCATCCCGGCGTCCAGGTAGTCGCGCGCGTTGAGGAAAGTCCCGCGCGACTTGCTCATCTTCGCCCCTTCCACCGTCAGCATCCCGTGCACGTGCACGCGGGCCGGCACCTTCCAGCGCGAGGCATGCAGCATCGCCGGCCAGAACAGGGTGTGGAAGTACACGATGTCCTTGCCGATGAAATGCACCACGTCGCAGTCCGCGTCCGGTCCCCAGAATTCCTCGACGCGCCGGCCGTGGTCCTTGCACCACTTGTCGGTGCTGGAGAGGTACCCCACCGGAGCGTCCAACCACACGTAGAAGTACTTGTCCTGCTCTCCGGGGATCCTGAACCCGAAGTACGGCGCGTCCCGCGAGATGTCCCAGTCGCGCAGCGGCTCGGAAAGCCAGGCGTCGATGGAGTTCTTGATCTCGGGCTGCAACCTTCCGGGAGTCCGCGTCCACTCGCGGAGGAAGTCCTGGTATTTCGACAGCTTCACGAAGTAGTGCACCGAGCTGCGCAGCTCGAGGTTCGTGTTCCCGCAGATCGCGCAGCGCGGGTTCTTCAGCGCAGTCGGCTCGTACGTGCTTCCGCAGTTCTCGCAGGAGTCGCCGTACTGGTCCTTGGTCCCGCACACCGGGCACTCGCCCCGGATGAACCGGTCGGGCAAGAAGCGCTTGTCCACGCCGCAATAGACCTGGAGGACGTCCCGCTTGTCGATCGCGCCGTCCGCGCGCAGCGCTTCGAAGATGCGCCGGGCGTGCTGCTCGTTTTCCGCCGAATGCGTGCTGTAGAAGAGGTCGAAATCGATCTCGAACGCCTGGTAATCCAGGGTGTGCTCGGCGTGGATCCTGGCGATCCAGTCCTCGGGCGGAACGCCCGCCTTGCGGGCGCTGATCTCGATGGGAGTGCCGTGCGTGTCGTCGGCGCAGATGAAGACGCACTCCTTGCCCGTGGCCTTCATCGCCCGGGCGAACACGTCGGTCTGCACCGACTCCACCAGGTGCCCGAGGTGGAGTCTGCCGTTGGCGTAGGGCAGGGCGTGGGTGACCAGGATGCGGGAAGTCATCAGCACTGCCTTCTAATCTAGAATGTCCTTCACGACCACGACTGCAGCCGGACCACTAGCGCGCGCATACCTCGAGCAGCAGGCGTTCCACCGACAACCGCGGATCGGCGCCGTCCTTCAGCTCGAAGTCCACCTCCGCGCAGCGCACCAGCGCCCGGCGCCAGAATGCGCGCGGCCTTCTCCGCGACCGCTTGTAGCCTAACCACGCGGCGAAGGGATGCGGGACCTTCTGCTTCTTCGCGGAGAGCTCCTCCTCGAGGGCAGGAAAGAGCTTGGCCTGGTACTCGTTGTAGCCCAGCTCGCGCTCTCCGGACCCGGCGTAACGCGCGCTGTCGGCCAGGGCCTTGCGGACGGCGCTCGCCACCCCGCCCAGGAACGGGAGCGCCACCGCCGAGGCGTTCGCCTTGCGGCGCAGCTCGTCGCCGAAGAGCTGCAGGGCCTTGGCGGCGTCCCCCTCTCCCACCGCTTCCGCCAGCGCGAAGAACTCCTCCTCCCGCACGGGCGCCACCACGGCCTCCACGTCCTCCCGCGTGATCTGGGCGCGCTCCCCCGCGTGGAGCGCGAGCTTGCGCAGCTCCGACGCGATCAGGCGCAGGTCGTCCCCGAGCCGGTTCTTCAGCTCGGCCTCGGCGTCGCGGGCCAGCTTCTTCTTCAGCGGACCGAGCTCGTCGGAGACCAGCGGCGAGATGTCGAGGGTGTCGATGGTGCGGCCGCGCCGCTCCGCGCGGCGCTTCAAGTGCGCGCCCTTCTCTTGCGCCAGCCGCACCAGCGCGTGCCTTGGGGGGAGCGATTCCGCCACCAGGATCAGGTGCGTCCTCGGAGGAAGGCCCCGTTCCACCGTCTTGACCAGCACCTCCAGATCGTCCGGCGGCGCGGCGAGGTTCTGGGCCAGCGCCCAGGCGGAAAGCTCCTGCAGCCATCCTCTGTCGGCATCCTCCGGCGCCTCGCCGATCTCCTTGCGCCACTTCGCCGCCGAAGCGCCGGTCTTCGAGCCGAACGCCACCTCCGCCGCTCCCCAGCCGGCCGGCCGCACCAGCTTGAGCAGCCGGCGCGCGGCGTCGCGCGGCCGCTTTCCCTGCCAGAGGTCGCGCGCTCGCGACAGCTCCCGCGCCGCATCCACCTCCTCGGCGAACGCGTCCGCGCCTTCCACCAGCACCGCCTTGGGGGCCGGGAACATCGCCACGGTCACCAGATGCGAGGCGATCTCGCGCGCGCCCGCCGCGGCGTCGAGGATGACCAGGTTCAGCGCGCGGTCCTTCTCCGGCACGATCGCGTCCGCCAGCTCGCGGGCGCTGGTTCGCGCCAGGTATTCGTCGCCCTCGATCAGCACCACCGGCCGCGCCTTGCCGGCCGCAACCTCCTCGAGCAGCTCCGCCATCTCAGCCATGCCGCAGCTCCCGCGCTCCGATCAGCAGGCGCTCCAGCTGCAGCCGCCCGTTCCCGTTCTGGCGCAGCGCCTCGATCACGCCGGCGCAGAGCTCCGCCTGCCGGAGCAGCGCCCGCGGGGGGACGCGGTCCGCGATCTCGCGGGCCTTGCCGGCGAGCTCCCGAAGCTCCGGGACGCCTCCCGACTGCGCCACCAGCACGTCCCTTGTCCAGGCATCGACCGCCTCGGCGACCTCCAGGGCTGCTCCCCGCTCCCCATGGGCCTCGGCCAGGTCCAGTACGCTCCGCTCGTCGGAAGCGGCGAGGGCCTCCTCCACGCGCTCGAGCAGCTCGCGCCATTCGCCCTGGACGGCGAGCGCGCGGGAGAAGCTGCCCTGCGCCCGCGCCGCCCGCTCCCTCGCCTCGCCCTCGGGCATCCGCTCGCGCAGCCGCGCGATCAGCACCTCCTCCGGAACGGGGCCGAGCTGCACGCGCGCGCAGCGGGAGCGGACGGTGGGCAGCAGCGCGTCTGGATTCGCGCTCACCATCAGGAACGTGGTGGCGGGGGGCGGCTCCTCCAGGGTCTTGAGGAGCGTGTTCTGGGCGCGCTCGTTCATCGCGTCGGCGGGGGTGACGATGGCGATCTTGCGCCGCCCCCGGAGCGCCGCGAACGAGAGCTGCCGCGCCAGCGCACGGACGTCGTCGACGCGGATCTCCTTCGAGGGGGCGGCCTCCAGATCCAGGCGGGAGACGAGCCCGCGGGCGAGCATCTCCGTCTGCGGCATCAGGAAGGAGACGTCGGGAAAGTTCCCGCGCTCGATCCCACGGCAGTTCGCGCATGCTCCACAGGGGCGGGCAGCCGGGTCTGCAGCCTCGCAGTTGGCTGCCTGCGCAAATGTGCGCGCAAGCAGCTCTTTTCCCACCCCTTCCGGCCCGGCGATCAAGTAGGCGTGGTGCGGCTGGCCGCGCGCCAGCGCCCCGCGCAGAAGCTTCACGGCGCGGTCCTGGCCTGCGATGTCCTCCCAGCGCATGAATCCGGCTTCCTACACAGCGTCGAACCCCGATGCAATGGGGTTCCGGCTCCGTGCTAGAGAGGTTCCATGCGAAAGGTCGCGCCCGCTCTCCTGCTCGCCGCCGCCTGCGGAACGGGCGACAACGTGGTGATCGGGTCCATCGGCGAGAGCAGCATCACGCCGTTCATCGTGTTCGACAACATCCAGAGCGTCATCTCGGGGCGCGCCCAGCTGTCCGACCCGGCAACCGGAAACCCCAACGGCTCCGCCGAGGTGGTGATCATCAGCAACCAGCCGGGGCTCTGCAGCCGCCTCCAGCTCCACCCCGACTACTTCCGCAATCCGCCCGAGTACTACCTCGCGCTGATCCTCTTTCTGCCGCCCACCGACCACCTGGGCACGTTCGAACCCGGTCGCCCGGGAGACGAAGGGACCGCCAGCGAGCTCATCGGGGTGAAACAGCTTGGTCAGGTGGCGCCGTTCCAGGCATTGAACCTCGGATACATCGCCCTGCGCGACTGGTCCGAGCAGCCGGGTGGCGAGGCCGTGGGGAGCTTCAATCTGCTGTATAGCGCGCCGCAGCCACTCGTCGGCAGCTTCCCGTTCTACGGGAAGTTCAAATCGACCGCCTGCCCGACGCTCGACGGCACTCTCCTGCCTTGACAGTGCACCACTCCCGCTCTACCTACGGCGCCCGATGGCGCTGCCCCTGACCACCGACCAGCCCGATCGCAGCGTTGCGCCGGCTGGACGGACCCTGGCGAGAAACTTCTTCGTGGCCCGCCTCGGCTCGCTCCTGGCGTTTGCGCCGCTCGGCGTCTGGACCGTGGTGCACTTGTGGCACCAGCTTGCGGCCTACGAGTCGCCGCAGGCGTGGGAGATCGCGGTGACCGGGCACGTGAACGTTGCCACCGCCGTGCTCGTGTTCGTGCTCGTGCTCGGGCCCCTGCTCTGGCACACCGTCTGGGGGATCTTCCGCATGTTCCGGAGCCGCCCGGCGCCGCTGCAGGGAGGATTCTCCAACCTGCGCTACGTCGTGCAGCGCTTGTCCGCGGTGGGGCTGCTGCTCTTTCTGGGCGCCCACCTCTACCTGGCCTGGTTCGAGCCCCGCTTCCTGCACGGCCGCC
>WNFS01010258.1_pt1 | contig 16128 bp, 17 predicted proteins | sample 5400141 | NCBI WGS metagenome assembly WNFS01 (sample SAMN13153358, study PRJNA577476) | soil metagenome | isolation source: 60 cm saprolite under Madrone tree | place: USA:California | collected 2016-06-14
AATAGCAATGGATCCGTAGCGTCATCAGATCGGTTTCCGCCAGCAGGTGCCGGGTGTGTCCCTGGCTCACGAGTTGGGTCCGCAATTGGACGAGTTTGGCGGGAATTTCTTTACCGTTTTCCATAGGCCCTCCTGTTTAGTCCGAGTTTCACCGAGTAGTAGTCCAGCTGTTCTGGCGTCGACTCTTTCCTATCTTTGCTTCACCTAACTTGCAAATGATCCAAGCCCACGCTTATTTGTTGGCTTCCATTCCTATGAGACGAAAACAACAAGATGTTCGCTGAAGTCGTCGCGATCTTTTCCGCCATGGGCTGGTCGGGAGATTCCGTCCTGGTCCGCCTGGGTCTGCGGAAGTCCAATATCTTCGCGGCCATGCTGGTCAGTTACACCCTCTCCGTCACTTTATTTGGACTTACCTTCTGCTTACGACGCCGTTCGATTTTCTTCGCTCGCCGGCGATGCCGTATTTTTTGGTGAGCGGCTGCCTCCAGCCGCTGTTCGCGCGGGCATTGTACTACGAGGCTTTGACCCGGATGGGAGTTTCACGGGCTGGCCCGCTGCGGGGCGCCGAGCCGCTGTTTGCCACCGCTATCGCCGTGACGGTTCTTCACGAACAACCGACTCCTCCTGTCTACGCCGGAACCGTCCTGATCGTCGCAAGCGTTTGGGCAATCTCTTTGGGGCAAACCGGACAAACCAACTGGCGACTCCTGGATATCTTGTTTCCTTTGGGTGCGGCCCTCGTTTCTGCCATTTCCCAGAGCTTGCGCAAACAGGGGCTCAATATTCTTCCCGATCCATTCGTAGCTACAGTCACGGTCACATCCGTAACCCTGACGCTTCTCATCATTTTCCTCCTTGCCACACGACGCACCGGCCAGCTTCGCATGGGACCCGAAAGTTTTCGTTTCTTTTTCATCGCGGCGCTGGTGGCCATATCGGCCCAGATTTCAAATTTCATTGCTCTTAGCCGAGCGGACGTTTCGGTGATCATCCCGCTTCTTAACACCACGCCGTTCTTCACTGTTCTTTTCAGCGCGTTGTTCCTGAGACGCATGGAAACTATCACTCCCCGCATCGTTTTCGGTGCTATCCTCATGGTGGCCGGCGTCGTGATCATTACCAGTCGGTGAATATAAAACCCGGCGGCGAATTTCAAATTAATCGACTGCCGTTCCGGCACTCACCCTGAATGCGGCTCGCTATGTTACGAACTGCCTTTCTGACGAGCAACAAATCCCGCACGCCCAGGTATTTCACCTTGAACCACCTCATCGACAATGGCGTCCGCACACTCACGCTGCGCTATTTCTGAGAGCAACGGAAACTGCGCACCCAACTTTAGCGAAGCGGCCAAAAACGTGCGCAACCAACCCGCGTACCGAAGCCCTTCGATTTCTGCATGCAGTCCCAAGACGTTGACGGCATCCTTGCCTAGCCTGCTTAAATAAAAGTCTGCGAGCGCTTGCTCCTTCATCCCGTCCACCCCCAAGAGCTCATCCGAGGTGGGAAGTGTCGTCGGGATCTGCAGTGTTTTCAGAACCGTACCCGTAACACGGGGGTAGAAAGGTCTCTGTCCACGGCAATCGCTGGCAAAGGCGAATTCGTATTCGTCCTGAACTCGAAGGCTCGTCGGCGTCACTTGCCAACCCGGAGCGCCGGAAAAGAGCGGCCGACTTCCCAGGCTTTGCGCAAAGAGCTCACAGGCTCGTCTCAACGACTCCCGCACTTCGTCAAGGGTCATACTGGCAAGCCCATCATGCCAACCGACGTGGTCCCAACCGTGCAGTCCCACTTCATGCCCAGCCGCTGTGATCTGAGCCAAGCGTTCAGGTAACGCCTCCCCCACCAAGGGTGCGGGCAACAAAGTCCCGTAGAGCAGGGTCTTGAACCCATAGGTGCTCGGAGCCCGTGTGCGAATAATTTTTTGTAGAAAACCGCGTCGGAAGATGCGCCGGATCGCCTTTCCCGAATTGTCGGGGCCAAAAGCGATAAAAAATGATGCTCGGATACCGAATTCCGCCAGAACTCGCAGCAGACCGGGAACACCTTTCTCAAGGGCCCGACGGTTGCAAACATCAACCTTTAGTGCGACTTCGAGGGACACCGTAGGCTAGCGAATCTCGGGGTAGGCCTTGCGAAACCAGTCGACGGTAAGTCTTAATCCTTCTCGGGTCTCGATTTCAGGAACCACGCCGAGAATTTTCCTCATGCGCGTATTGTCGGCAACGCGACGCTGCACATCTTCATAGCTGTTGCCGTAAACAGACTGCTGCGTGACAAAGCGGATGCGCGATGGCGAGCGCGCCACCTCGATCATGGCTTTGGCAAAGTCAAGGATGCTGATCTCTTCGTCGGTACCGATATTAAAAATACCGCCGATGGCCTCGCCTTTTAAACCCGCTTGAACCGTGGCTCGAATAGCGTCGCTGACGTAGGTGAAACAGCGGGTCTGGGAACCGTCTCCCACCACCGTAACATCCTCGCCGCGCAGCACCTGGCCCATGAAAATGGTCACAACTCGTCCCAGATCGATGGCGTCCAAGCGCGGGCCATAAATATTAAAATAGCGAAGGATGGTGACGGGCAGGCCCTTCTTATGATACGCGAAGCAAAAGTGTTCGCCGACGGCCTTTGAGGTAGAGTAACACCACCGGTCGACACTCGTCGATCCCAATACGCGGTCATCGTACTCTTTGTAAGGAATGTTCGGATTGCGCCCATAGACCTCCGAGGTGGAACTGAAAACCACACGGGTCCCATGGTCCATTGCCGCCGCCAGCACGTTTTGAGTGCCGTTGACGTTTACGTTAAGTACCTTGAACGGATCCGTCACATAATGTTCGACGCCGACGACGGCGCCCAAATGGTAAACCAGTTCGACACCACGCATGAGCCGGTCGATCACGTTGGGATTCAAAAAGGAGGCGTTATGATACTCAAGGCGAGGGTTTCCCATAAGGTGTTCGATCTTGGCCGTACCGGCCGTGTCCATCGCGATTACCTCGTCGCCGCGCATGAGAAACGCTTCCGCCAAATGGGAACCCAGAAAACCTGTTCCGCCGGTAATTAGGACCTTCACCCTCGATTTTCCTCCACACTGAACCCCGGCCCCGGTATAGGAACCAACAATTTTTTTAGTTCTTCGCCCTCGAGCCACGGTCCGGGCGGGACCTGCGCCTGCAGAACCTCAAGGCAACCGGCGCCGCAAACCACGAGTACTCCCTGAGAGGTGGCACCTGCCACTGCTCCCGGCCGGCAGACCGAAGCCTGCGAGAGGTCACGGTAGAGGCGGGTGCGCCGGATTATGCACTTTTGGCCGCGGAGAGTTGTAAACGCGCCCGGCCAGGGATAGGCGACGGCTCGCACCAGATTATGAATCGATTCAGCGCTCTGGTTCCAGTTAATAATCCCGTCTTCCGGACGACGCCCGCCAAATTTGGTCGCGAGGCTGTCATCCTGGACCGTTCTCGTTGCGCGGCCCTCCATCAGGAGAGGATATACTTCAGATAGTAGAGCCCGAGTCGCTTCTGCTTGTTTCATTAACACTGTTCGAGCGTCGTCATCCTCCTCGATGTCGACTTCTTGCCGGCCGATAATGACTCCCGCGTCGGCTTTGACGACCATCTCATGAAGCGTCACGCCGGTTTTTTTTTCGCCCAGAAGGATCGCCCAGTTCGTAGGACTGCGCCCGCGAAAGCGCGGCAGCAAGGACCCATGCAAGTTGTAACAGCCGCGGGGCGGGATCACGAGGATCTTGGCGGAAACGAGCTTCCGATAATAGAAAGAGAATAAGATCTCCGGCTCACAAGCGCGGATGACTTCGACCCATTCGGGGTCGTTGATTTGGGCGGGCGTATAGACGGCTAACCCATAATCTTTCGCGCGCTGTGCCACAGAACCGTACCAAACATTCTCCGTAAATCCGGCCGATGTATTCCCCCAAGGTCCCGAACGCAACAAACTGACCGCCGATAAAGAAAAATAGAATTGCGAACAGTGTGAACACTCCACCCACAGCCCATTCAGGCCCAAAGAAGAGGCGCAGAATAAGCAATAGCATGCCGAAGGCGATGCCACAGAGAGCGAGAATCAAACCGATTCCTGACATCATTCGTAACGGCAGCATCGAAAAACCCGTCAGCAAATCCAGCAGCAATTCAACCAGCTTGAGCAATGAGTAGCGCGACTGCCCTTCGTTGCGTTCCGCATGCTCCACCGGTATCTCCACCATTCGGTCGGTAAAACAGTGCGCTAAGGCCGGGATGAAGCTGGAAGTTTCACCGCATTCTCGCATCAACCGCACGACATCCATACTGTACAGGCGCAGCATGCAACCGTAGTCCCGTAGTTGCACCCCGGTGGCGCGGGAAACGATCCGGTTCATCCACAACGACGCAGTCCGTCGTAAAGAATTATCCTCACGTTTCTGACGCCATCCGCCGACGACGTCGTAGCCCTCGTTGAACTTTGCTACCAGTTTAGGAATCTCCGCCGGAGGATTTTGGAGATCGGCATCCAGGGTGACCACGGCGTCGGCGTCACAGCGCGAGAAGCCGGCAAAGATCGCTGCGTGTTGCCCGTAGTTGCGGCCCAACCTCACGCCATGAAAGCGTGGGTCCTGCCGCGCGGCCTCAGCAATCAACGCCCAGGAACGATCGCGGCTGCCATCATCGACCAAAATCGCGCGCCAGGCGCAGGGCAGCGCAGCGAGATCTGTCCTGAGACGTTCAAACAGTACCGGTAGATTGGCCTCTTCGTTATAAACCGGTATGACTAGGTCGATCTTCTGAGCCGGAATCATCCAGCGGACTCCTTCTTAACGGCGCCTATCGCTTCACAGACACGGAATACGTCTGCATCGTTCATTCCTGGGAATAGCGGCAGAGAAACCACACGGTCCGAGGCCCATTCCGTGTTGGGCAAGTCCCCTGGGCCGGAGCCGTACCGCGAACGGTAGTAGCTGTGCAGGTGCACAGCGGTAAAGTGAAGTCCCGTGCCCACGCCTCGCTGCGCCATCAATTGCATGAACCGATCGCGGTCGCATCCGAACCGGTCGGGTTCAATAGTGACGACAAAAAGATGCCAGGCATGGCGGCTGGTTCCCGTCGCTCGCCCGAGCGGCTTCACCCCATCGATGCTAGCCAGTTGTGCGTGATAGAGCTCCGCAAGGCGCGTCCGGCGCTCGATAAATCCGTCCAGCTTCGCGAGCTGATGGATGCCGAGCGCGGCCTGCAGGTCGGTCAGGCCATACTTCCAGCCCGGTGTCACTGTTTCGTAGCGCGGCGAATCGACGTTGCCATAGCGGCTCCAGGCATCGCGGTTGACGCCGTGAAATCTCAATAGGCGAAACTTCTCCGCCAGCTCGTCGCTGCCGGTGGTAATCATGCCGCCTTCGCCGGTGGTAATGTTCTTGATCGGATGAAAGCTGAAGCAAGCGGTTACTCCGTCGCTGCCGATTCGCCTGCCGAGGAATTCCGTTCCTACGGCATGAGCCGCATCTTGTATGATCTTCAGACCGCGAGGTGCTGCGATGGCAGCCAGTCCCTCTAGATCACAGGCTTGTCCGGCGAAGTGAACCGGAAGAATGGCGCGCGTGCGCTCAGTCACCGCCGTCGCCACGGTCTCCGGTGTAATTTGCAGTGTTTCCCGGTCAACGTCAGCAAACACCGGGTTCGCCCCCGCCACCTCGATCATGTTGACCGTTGCAGACCAAGTCATGGAGCTCGTGATGACTTCGTGACCGGGCCCCATGCCATGCGCCAGTAACGCCACGTGGAGCGCGGCGGTGCAGGAGTTCACTGCCACTGCGTGGCGAGTGCCCACGTAACGGGAAAATTCCTCCTCGAAACGCTTGACACGCGGTCCCGAGGTAATCCAACCGGACCGGATGACATCAAGTACCTCGCCTATCTCTTCTTCACCCAGGCTCGGACGGGATAACGGCAATCGGCTATCGCTCATGATTTCATGTTCTCGCCGACAGCGATGATGCGCATCATTCGGCCATCACCGATCACTTGCTCGGATAGCACGCGATGAAGAATTCCAGCATTTTGGATTTCACCGTAATAGCCCCCGGTTTTCTTATTATCTCGCGTGATCAGCCAGATCGTCCCCGGGCCACGGGCCACGCTTTTTAACTTTTCTAGCTCGACAACGGTCACCTGCCTGCCGGTATAAAAGCCTATGATGCCAAGTGTCGTTTCATCCGGCCGGTACGCGTAGAGCTGCGTCGCCGCGGGCACGTGTTTTTCGAGCTGTCGAACAAATGGAACAAAGCTCTTGAACCGATCAACGAAGGGTCGCACCGTGATCAATAGGCTACTTACACTTAAACAGACGAGCAACGCAGTGCCCAGTAGCCGCGCTTCGCGATCAACCGGCGGTGGGAATTTCAAAACATACCAAAACAAATATAGAACCACAACGGAACCGAGCCAAAAAGGCCAAGTGGCGGGCGTGAAAAAAATAGTCGCGGGCGATAATGCAGCGCAAGCGATCAGAAAAATCTCCCAACCGCGTTCCAGTTTGATCTCCCAACCCTGCTGTTGTTCAGCAGAGGTGGCCCAGGAGGCCACGAACAGAGCAATCAAAGGAAAAATCGGCAGCAAGTACATACCTCTTTTGGTTCCCGCCAAAGAAAGCGCCAAAAAGACGGGAAGCGTTCCCGCAATACAGAGCCGAACTCCGTCGCGATGTAAATCCGTGATTCGTTCCCAGTTGCGCCAGACTGACAGAGCTGCGAGTAAAACAAAGGGAGTCCAAGGCAACAGATCTACCGGCGTGTTGATAAAGTAATACCAAATCGGACGCACGTGGCCGCCCTGATAAGTTTCAGCGTCGGGGAAAAAACGTCCCAACTGGTTGTAAAGGAGAAAGGTCTCCAGCGACCCGCGCCCACCTTCCCGCCACAGCGACCAAAGCCAAAATGCGGCGGCGCAAGCGATGAGACCGCCACCCACAACGATGTGCCAGCCGAAAAACCGCCGCCACCCTCCAGTCCACAAAAGATAGACGCCCATACCGAGCGCGGGGATGCCCAGGCCAACCACACCTTTGGTCAAAAAAGCGATGGCGAAAAAAGTATACATGCCCAAAAGCAGAAATTGCTGCATTGCTCCGTCGCGCCTCTCGGCATAGGCGAAAAGAGTCCATGCCCCGGTGACGGCAAACAGCAATGCATTGTCGACAACGATCCAGTGGGTCGTCAAGGAAAAAAGCGCCGTGCTCAGTAAGATCAAGCCTCCGACGAGGCAGGTGACTGGGGAAAAAAAGCATCGTCCGAGCGCATAGGTAAGCAACAATGCGGCAAAGCCGAACACCGCGGACGGTAGCCGTGCAAGGGTTGGCGTGGCGCGGCCGAACGCAGCAAACACGCTCGACTGGACCCACCAATAGAAGGGCGGCTTCTCCAAAAAAGGCTCGCCGTTCAGGCGAGGCGTTACCCACGAGCCCGACGCCCACATCGCCCTGCCGATCGCCGCATCCCTGGGTTCATCGGGAGTCCACAGTTCGTTGGAAATCCCGACAAAAGAGACGAAAGCTCCGATCAGGCACAACGTTATCAGGGGGTGTGAACGGATAAAGCCAGTGAGTGTGCTGCGCAAGCGGTTTGCTTTGGAGATGAGCTTCATGGGCTATTCACTAAACCGAGCCGTTGAATCTCGCTAGAAGGGGTAATGAGCTGATGCGGAATGAGATCGAAACTTTTTTTGAGTCGTTCGTAGTTTCTGGCGTCCAGAATCACGCTGACCTTGGCACCGCTCTTGAGTAACTGGAAAAGTTTTTCGTCATCCCGGATGATCGGAACACGGCGGTCCAGGTAAAACTCGATGAGCGGAAGACGTCTATCGTCAAGCAAGGTCGTATATAGCTCCCGGCCGCGCGATTGAAGACGAACCTGATTGAAAAACGGTGCATAGCTACGCTTTGCATTGAGGATTGGGACAATCACCACCGTCATTGCCACCATAGCAAGAGCCGCTAAGCATGTGAATCCATATACCGAGCGCCACCCTAACCACTCGCCCCAAACGCGCCGGCCCCAGTAAGCAAAAGCCAGGGCGATCAGAGGCGCCAAGACGAAAAGGGCTGGCTGATGATTGAAGTAGAAGCCGAGGACTACCGGAGCGATGATGAGCACCGAGACTACGAGTGCAATGTTCAGGAAGCACAACCCGCGTTGCAATCGTGAGACGTTCTGTGGATCAGAGAAAAGATCGCGAAGAAGCTCGCCCGCAATCATCAATATCATAAAAAGCAGCGGGACGAGATATTCGGAGGTCCTGGAGGCGGAGAGCGTCAGTGCCGCCGGCACCACCACGATCGCCAATTTCAGAAACAACCTGAAATCGTCCGTGGCGCGCCGGCGAAACAGCGCGATCAACGAAGCAAGAAAAACCAATGACCATGGCAACGGAACCCACAGAAGCGTACCGAGGTACAAGAAAGGACTGCGGCCTCGCTCCACGGTAAAGGCATCGTTCAGTGGTCCTGGTCTGAACTTCCCCGGGTCCGCGAAGTTGAAAAACCGACCAATCGTGTTGTCGAGAAATACCACTCTCAGATATTCCCATCCTCCCTCCCGGTGGAGGGCCAGCGCCCAAGGCAAGACCACAAGAACAGTAAAGATCGCCACCAAAGCGACGGTTCGGAACATGCGGCCGCAGTCGCGTTTGTAAAACAGAAAAAGTAAAACGGGCGGAAGCACTACCAAAAAAGTGAAAAAGTTCTTGGCGTAAAAAGACACCGCCAGTGCTGCCGCGAAACCCACATCATAGACAAGAGTTCCCTGCTTGCTGCCGCCGCTTTGTAGCAACGTCACCGAGAACAGCGCGAAGCAAAGAAAAACAAAAAAAATCACGAGAATATCGGGGCCGGCACGATGTGAAAGCTGGTAAAATTCGATTGACGTCGCCGCAAAAAGGACTGTCACGCACGCCACCGCCGTATCGTTTCGTCTGCGGGCGACCCAATATAACAAGCCGAGGGACATAACCCCGAAGATCGTCGAGGGTAACCGGAGGCACGCCGCCGTCAGTTCTCCATTTGCCTGACAACTGAGCCAAGAAAGCCAGTAGGCTAAAGGCGGCTTCTCGAGGTAAGGGAACTCATCGATCCGCGGCACGGCAAAGGACCCATGCCGGAACATATTCCACACAACTCCAGAAACCGTCGGCTCCCTGGGGGACCAAACGTCGTGATCGAATACGCCGGTGCCAAAGTACACGACGGCAATTACGGCAGCCGTAAGGACCCCGACCCACCAGATTTCGGCTTCCGATGTTTGCAAAGAAGCGCCGTCAATCATGACGCCGATCTTTGAAAAAGCCACTGGACTTCCAATCGCAACGACTCTGGGAAACCTGGAGGTTTGCGACGTTGGCTGGCGAAACTGCGATGAATTGAAATCTTCTTTCTCTGCGGACGTTCTCTCTCATACACCGTACGTGCTACCAAAATATTTCCGCCCCAGTCACTTAAAATGTTTGATTATCGATGAGGTGAGGGGGTTAATTTGACCAAAAAATGAGTGCTGGACGTCGGCGTACACTAACAAAATGCTACGCAAGGCTCAATATTGAATTGATAGCGCAACACTGCTATTCCACTCTGGAAATCAAAAATCTTTTAATTTGGCATCCAAAAATCATGGTCTCGCCTAAACCGAGCGATGCCTTCGCGAGGCACCTCCACGTAGTTCTTGAACATCTCGCGGTCGGCCTTGATGTTGGCCCGGCGCGTGGTGATTTCCATCCAGGGATAGCCCGATCGAAAGCACCGTTCATCACACGTTTTGAATATATACATCCACCAGCGCCGGGGTTTTCTCCTGCTTGATGACCTTGAGGGCCCGATCCAGTGCCGGACGGATCTTATCCGGCTCCGTAATCGGTCCTTCTCCGGAGAGGCTGAAGGAACGGGCCAGATTGGCGAAATCCACCGGCGGCTTTTCCATCCGCATTGCTACGACTTTGTTCTCCGGCGGACGGCCACGCGCGATGGCGATCTTTTCCTGATGCTCTTCGTCGTTGTAGTAGGTCCGATTGTTGGTCATCACCGTGAGCAGCGGTACACCGGTGTTGGCCGCTGTCCAAAGCGCGCTGGTGGTATACAGCAGCTCGCCGTCGCGTTGCAGATTGACGCAGATCGTGTCGCTGCCGCGATAGGGAAGCGCTGCGCCGACTGAAGCGCCGGGACCGTAGCCCAAGCCGCCGCCGCCGTATCCGCCCAGGTAAAGACCGGGCTTATCCCAATCCCACAGACGCTGCGGCCAGCTTCGGAAGCCGCCGGCAACCAATAACCATGATTCTTTCTTGATCGCTTCCCAAACTTCGTAGGCGAGCCGTGGTGGCGAGATCGGTCTCTCATCCCAACGCTTTTTCAATTCGCTTTGCCAGCGCGCCCGGATCTCATCGTGCTGGGCAGCGAGCGCTTTCCGTCGGTCTTCCACTACGCTCTTGGAAAATTTCCCTTGCCTCTTGATCTCCTCGATCAGCGCCGGCAGAAATACCCGGGTATTGGCCACGATTGGCAAATCGACGGGAGCCAGTTCCTGAAAGTCGCTGGTCCAGCCGCGCATCGAAATATCCGCAAGCGTTGCGTGAATCACTTTGCAACCGGGCCTGATGGCCGGCACGGTGGCATGCGTGGACGGATCTTGACGCACCAGCGAGCCAAAAAGATCCATGACGTCCAGTCCAAGGATAACGTCGGCGTTGCTCACCAGCTCGCGATTCTTTCCCGTGAGGTTGAGAGAATGTGTGTTGGGAAAATTTAAGCGCGCGCCGAGGTCGATAACGGGAATCGAGAGAAGATTCGCCAGCTCCACAAGGCTCAACACGGCGTCATTATTTCTTCCGAGATAGTCGGCGAGAATTACCGGGGTCTGGCAGCGGCGCCGGCGGCCGAAAGCGGCTAGGATCGGGAAGCGGAATGTCTTTCTCTATCGCCGATTCTTGATCGGTCACGTCAAAGCAGAGATACACCGGCCCCGTCGGGTCACTCATGGCGATGCGATAGCCGCGCATCATCGAAGAAGGAATCGCCTCGATGCCGACGGGTTGATCGTCCCATTTAACAAAGTCGCGCACCAGGTTGCCCTGCACCAGCGCCGTATGGATCCAGTCGATCCAGGGCCGCCGCTTGGCGGAGTTCATGGGGCCAGTGCCGCCCATGACGAGGACCGGTGTGCGGTCGCACCACGCGTTATAGATCGCCATGGAGGCGTGCTGCAGGCCGACGACATTGTGCACAATGGCCGCCATCGGCTTGCCGGTCGCCTTGGCATAACCATGAGCCACCGCGACGGCGATTTCTTCGTGGCAACACAGAATGAGCTCAGGGTTGGGTCGCCGGCCGCTCTCGTAATTGACGAGAGAATCGTGGATACCGCGAAAGCTCGACCCTGGGTTGAGTGCGACGTATTCAATGCCAAGGACTTTCATTAGATCAACGATGAGATCCGATCCGTAACGCGCAGCCATGGTTACCTCCAATAAAATTCGATCCCCTCTATATCATCCGTCGCCGGGGAGAGAAGAGAGGGGCCTAAAGTTTAGACGAGCAGGTCGCTCTCGATAGAGAACCAGCAGGGAGAATCTATCTCCCTGCTGGTATTTCTGGTCAATGAATTGCGGCGGCTGACTGGGACGCCGCCTGTAACGGCTGCGGGATTTGCATGTCGTAGAGCTTCGCCACGTTTGTGCAGACAAGTTTCTTACGGACGTCTGCCGGCAAGTGCCCGAGATCGCGATCAATATATTTTTTCGACTCCGGCCACGTCGAATTCCCGTGAGGATAGTCGTTGGACCACATACAGTTGTCCTGACCCCACCATTCGAAACTATGGCCCGCCGCCGTGTCACGGAAAAACGTCCCGTAGATTTGTCGGTTGAAATATTCGCTGGGGTTTTTCGTGATCGGCGGAGGATTCACGCCCTTGAACCTGTTGTAATAATAATCCCACTGCTGGAGCATGAACGGCATCCATCCGATTTCATTCTCGACGCTAACGAACCTGAGCTTGGGATATCGGTCCAAGACTCCATAGAAAATCAGTTCAAAAAACGCATCGATGATTTCCTTGAGCTTGAGATTCACGCTACCCCGATAGGCCTCAACGCCCGTTCGCTTATTCCCGAACACGGTTTCCTTGTGGTAGCCATGTCCGGTGAGGATATGCAGATTGACCGGCATGTTGAGATCCTGGGAAGCCGCCCAGAACTTATTGTAATGCTCCGAATGAAACGGTAGGTCCGGATGCGGCGCCTGCCAGATGATCGATCCCTTAAGGCCGGCCTTCGCGCAACGCTCCAGCTCCTTTACCGCCCCGTCGATGTCATAAACGGAGATCGCTCCGATACCAATCAAACGATTGGGTGCAACCTTACAATAATCAATCAACCAATCGTTGTACGCGCGGAAACACGCCTCTTGAAGCTTTGCGTCGTCCATGGCGAAGTGCGGCAGCAGATTAGTAGGATAAAGCACCTCGGCGCTCAGCCCATCGGTTTCCATCTCCTTGATTCGGCAAGTTGGGTCCGACCCGCCCGGGTGGGTTTGGAAGCTTTCCCCTACTTTGAGCACAGGAAAAACAGGAGCTTGATCTCGGAACGACGGCGCAACTCGCTCCTTCACAGTGTTAGGTGGTTCCATTACGTGGGAGTCCGAAGAAATCAGCACCTCGAAACCAGCATTATTTCCATTGCCAGCCATAATTGTTCCTCCTTTGGCGATGTATAATTAATTATCTAACCGCAAAGAACGTAAGGTGCGTACAGTTTTCGAAAAAAATCCTTTTTGTGTTCTCTGCGTTCTTTGCGGCCAAGTTTCTCCCTAATCTTAGTGACCTTTGTTCCTTCTGGTTAAGAAAACTTGATCTAGTGCAGGTCTACCACCACAGACCTCAAAGCGTCAACCGGGCGCTTTGCGCCCGCAGTTTCGAGTTCAAGGTTCAGGGTTCCTCGTCAACCCGGAACTAGGAACCCAGAACCCGAAACAGAAAAGGCCCGCGAGCCTTTTCAGAAGAGTCCTTCTTTTTCGAGCTTACGCGCGATGCGCTCGTCGATGATATCTTCGACTTTGAGGCGACGAATTTGCTCATTGCTCCGACCGAGAATACGAATCACGTTGCGCAGCCCATCGACGTTGGCATAAATGCGCCGGTCATAAAGGATCTTCATCATGTCGTAACCCGCCTCGGCGTCCTCTACCTTTGATAGGCGCAACGTGCGCATCAAGCTCCGGATAACGATAGGTTTGTTCTCGGGGTTATTGATGAATTTTATCGTCTCAATCATCGATCTAATGTAGCGCTCCACGACGTCGGGCGATCGATCGACAAAGCTCCGCCGCGCCATGATTCCCAGACCCTGAAAGGGGATGCCGAGTTTGAGAAGATCCGCCAGGACGCGAAATCCCTGCCGCTCCAATTGAGCGCCAAACGCATAGCCTAAATATGCCCCATCGATAATCCCGCCTGTTGCCAAGGCTTGGGCCATAACCGCCTGATCACCAATGATCCGAAACTGAATGTTGTCTCGTTCCGTGTTGAGTCCCCAGTGATCGAACGCCAGCATGCTGAACATCCACACACCCCCACCGATACTTTGCACGCCGATCTTTTTGCCTTTCAGATCCGCCGGCGTGCGAATATTGGGCGCAACCACGAACGTGCCGTCGAGCTTGTTAATCAAACCTGCGACAAAGACCAAATCGAGCCCGCCGGCCATGGCGCCGATGGATGCGCCGGTCGCCGAACCGCCGTGGAACTGGGTTTCTCCGGCCGCGAGCGCCGACAATCCGACTGCGCCGCTGCGCACGTTGACGACTTGAGCATCCAAACCATACTTTTGAAAAATACCAGCGTCTTTGGCAACAAAAAGCACGCCGCTGCGCTCGTTCAACCCGCCGTAGGTCACGACGATCTTTGTCGGCGCCGAGGCCGCGAGAGTATTACAGGGCATCAATGAAAAAAGCAGAAGTGCCACCACGACAAGCATCGACTTAAACCGCGGGTGCATTAGTTTTTCTTCTCCCTTCTTAAGGAGCGTCGATATAGCCGCTTTGATCGAGTTCCTTCACAATAGAGATGTCTATGAACTGCTCGGGGTTTGCCGTTTTAGCTGATGGAGTTCTTTCGCCGATCTCTTCCAGCGACAGTTGAATCCCCTTGATCGGAGGATAAGGCTTTTTAAGAAAAATCTTTGCGGCGTAATCGTAGCCATACTCAATCTTCTCTTTATCGTTGCTTTTGGTATAGCGGCCGATCACGTCCATGGAAAATTTTTTGTTGGCGGCAAAGAAGCTGACGCCCTTGATCATTCCTTTGATAAACCGCTGAACGGTCTCTCTAGAATCTCGCATAAACCTTCGCGTCGTGACGACGTCACTGTTCAATGATTCGACTCCGAAATCCATAATGTTCAACATAACGTTAAAGCCCATCTTCTTGGCGACCATCATCTCCTCGAACGTGAGTGCAGTCCCGTCAGCGACCCCGTTGGCTAGCGCCGCCATTCGCACCGGCGAAGAGCCGATCTGAACGATTGCCACGTCTTTGTCAGGCACTAATCCGAGCTTTTTGAGAATCACCCGTAGTATGAAATCCGAGGAAGCGCCGATGCGGCTCACCGCGAGTTTTTTCCCCTTAAGCTGCGCGGGTTGCGAAATTCCTTTCGCAGTGACCAGAAAGGCCTGGGCTGGATCTTTTTTCGTGCTCGCAGCGATGACGACATCCGATCCCGCGAGTTGCGAATTGATCGCCGCCGTGCCGGACATGATGGCGATGGGCACATCGCCGGCGATTACGGCCTGCGTCAGGATGCTCGAGCTGCCGATGAAGATAAGCTGCACGTCGAGCCCGTTCTCTTTGAAGAGCCCAGCCTCTTTGACAACCCACACAAGCGACTGTCCCACGCCGATGGAGGAATAGCCGACTTTGATTCGGGTAAATTGCGCGCCCGCAAATGAAACGAAAATAAAATTCAGAGTTACGGCAAATGCCACGATCAGGCTCGGCTGATATTTCATCTTTTTCCCTTTACAATCTCAGGGATTCTCCTGTTGGCAGCGGGGACACTTCACGCTTGGGCCTCCACTCGCTGAATCGACGCCTAGCTTAGTTCGCCGATATCGAGTGGTCAAGCATCATTGCGATCACTTTGGATTGCCGATCCTTCGGCAGAGTCAGGACAGATATTCGATCCAAGATTCGGAGGGCATCAAGCCATTTCAAAGCGATTTACCGGTATTGGCTAGGGGGCATAGTCTTAAGCTCACGGACGTTAAGGAGATGGGGGTCCGTCGTGACGATCAGCTCCGCTTTCTCGGCCAGCCCCGTAGCCAGGTAAAGACCGTCGTTATATGAAAACACGTTCTTCTTTGAGTAGTACTTTCGCCGCAACTCGGCAGCGTGAATGGCGAGCGACGCGGTGACAGCTACCACCCGTAGGTTCGCCTCTGCTTCGATAGCCGCGCGGGCAATTTCGAAGCCTAACTTATCTTCCCTAAGGTACACGTAGCGGATCTCACCAAATAGGATAGCCGTGGTAACGCCTTGCAAATGTCCCTCTTCAACCGCCTTGAGTACCCTCGCCGCGCCGGCGATTTCATTTTTAGGAGCTCTGGTTGCTTCAGGGATAAGGACTGCGAGGAATATATTGGCGTCAAGGCAAGCCAGCGGCGCTGACTCACGCTTGCTCATCGTCCCAGCCTTCTTCAAACTCTCTGTGCACCTGGCGAAAATCCACGGGTGACAAACGGCTCCCCGCCAGCCGGAGCGCTTCTGTCAGGCGTGGCGGAACTGCCTGCACCCGATATGAGCCATCCGTCTGTTGCACGAATACCAACAAGTCCCCAACCTTAGCCTTGAGCGCTCGCCGGACTTCGCCTGGTAGTGTAATCTGGTACTTGGCAGTGATCTTTGTGACCGACGACATTCCTACCTCCTTACACTTTCGATGTTATCAGACAAAATTAAGGATAGCGGAGACGGATAGTCACGTCAAGCAATGAAATTAAACGGAAGGCATATTGTTAGACGCATTGAGAACATTCGTCTTCAATACTAATGTGGTTACTATTCTCAGGGTTCTGCATTCCGTACCTTTTTTCAGCAACCTG
>WNFS01001792.1_pt1 | contig 16088 bp, 17 predicted proteins | sample 5400141 | NCBI WGS metagenome assembly WNFS01 (sample SAMN13153358, study PRJNA577476) | soil metagenome | isolation source: 60 cm saprolite under Madrone tree | place: USA:California | collected 2016-06-14
TTCCAGCGTGCGCTGGTCATAGGGGCGGAGACCTTTTCCCGCATTCTTGATTGGAGCGACCGCAGTACATGCGTTCTATTCGGCGACGGGGCCGGCGCGGTCGTCCTCGAGGCGCAACGCGAGGCTGGCACGCGCGAAGATCGCGGCATTCTGACCTCGCATCTGCGCTCGGACGGGCGCTACAAGGCCAAGCTCTATGTGGATGGCGGCCCCTCATCGACCCAAACGGTCGGCCACCTGCGGATGGAAGGCCGTGCGGTTTTCAAGCACGCGGTGGCGATGATCACCGACGTCATTGAGGACGCGTTCAAAGCAACCGGCTACAGCGCCCGCGACATCGACTGGTTCGTGCCGCATCAGGCCAACAAGCGCATCATCGATGACACGGCAAAGAAGCTTGGCATCCCGCCGGAAAAGGTTGTGACGACGGTGGACAAGCACGGCAACACGTCGGCAGCTTCAATTCCCCTCGCGCTCACGGTGGCAGTTACGGACGGTCGCATCAAACGCGGGGATCTTGTCATGCTGGAAGCTATGGGCGGTGGCTTCACTTGGGGCTCGACGCTACTGCGCTGGTGACAGAGGATTATTGAAATCTTCCTCGCAGGCCCCGTTGACCGCTTCGGCTCAAGCGAATATCCTTTTATAATTCAGTGAGATATCTTGATCGCCGAAGGTGGGGCTGGCGATGACGGCAAAAACGGTCACACGCGCGGACTTGTGCGAGGCGGTCTACCAGAAGGTCGGATTGTCGCGCACGGAATCGGCCACGCTCGTCGAACTCGTGTTGAAGGAAATCACCGACTGCCTCGAGCGAGGTGAGACGGTGAAGCTGTCATCGTTCGGCTCGTTCGTGGTGCGTAAGAAGGGACAAAGAATCGGGCGCAATCCTAAGACCGGCAAGGAGGTACCGATTTCACCGCGCCGCGTGATGGTGTTCAAGCCGTCCGCGATTCTCAAGCAGCGCATCAACGCCGAGTCCGGCCTGCAAAAATAGCGTCTCCATAGACGAGGAGCAGAGCGGCGGTGGAGAAGGCACCGGGCGCATTCCGGACCATCAGCGAAGTGGCGCAGGAGCTTGAGGTTCCGCAGCATGTACTGCGGTTCTGGGAAAGTCGCTTCCGCGAGATCAGGCCGATGAAGCGTGGCGGCGGTCGCCGCTATTACCGGCCGGACGATCTCGATCTCCTGCGCGGCATTCGCCATCTTCTGTATGGTGAGGGTTACACGATCCGGGGCGTCCAACGTCTCCTCCGGGAGCAGGGGGTGCGCTTCGTGCAGAATGTCTGGCATCCGGACGCTCCGCAGCCCGCCCCCCAGGGTGAGGTCGAAGGGGATGAGGAGGCCGAAACGGCCATGGCGGCGAGCGCAGCTGCGTTGTCTATAACGGTCGCGCGCGATGTCACCGGCAATGAAGGCCCACAGATCTCGTGGAGTAACCCCCCGGCTACGGCAAGCGCAATGCCAGCTGCAGCAGCCGCTATGAGCCGCGAGCAAGTTGAGAAGTTGCGCGCAGCGCTGCACGACCTGACGGAATGTCGTCGGCTGCTTGAGGCAGCGCTGGATCAACACATCTAGAGCTGGGCGAGACGACCGTGTCTGCGCGCCGCGCCTTCGGTCGCGTCCGAGTTTTCGCAATCCGGCTTCCGCTAGGGGCCGCACCTTCGTTTGGCGAAAGTGGGTCAGAGGCCTATGTAGTCCTTTGACCGTCGGTCGTTCGATGGCCTGCCCGCCATTGGCGGAGCGCGAAGCCGGCGATGCATCGGTGACGCGCCACAGCCTCTTGGTCGGCGTGATTGCCGCCGCCGTCACCAACCGTCAGCTGAGCCTGTCGGACATCTGCACGCGCCCGAAATATATTAGGAACACGCGCGTAGCATTTTTGCTCGCGCAGATGGGTCGCGTCGAGAAGGCACTTAGTCCCCGACGCAGAGTGGCGCGCCGCAAAGAACGCGTGTGCCGCCGTCGATGAATTCGAGCTTCGCAAAGGCTTGCCGGATCTGCGATCAAACATGCGCGTCGCATGCCAGCACGCCCTTGCTCACAAGACCCGTATAGGTTTTTGCGCGTGACTTGATTTTTTCGATCGATAACGCGCGAGCGCCGTCGTGCCGTTCAGGCCAGCATGTGTTGGCGGGCCGACATAGCGACTGTTCAGCCTAGTGAACCATGATCGGCTCTGCGCGTTAGACGAAACAGATGTGGAACAGAGGAGTCACATTCCATGTGCGATTACAGCCTGATGCACGTCAAATCACGTCCCGCGAGCGTCGGCGACAAACTTCGAACGACGAATTTCGGCACCGGCACCCGCGGATTTGCTGCTCCTAGCGATCCCGGTACGGCGGTATGCGTGTTGCCCGGCACCGAACTGGCCTTCAATTCGGAAATCGCGGTCTACGGCGCTTGCGGTCGAACCCAGTACAAGACAGCAATCTTTCGCCAAATCAATCGCGAGCAGCCGCATATGCACCACGATGCGCTCGAATTGCCGGACGGACAGATGCTGCTCCTGACATTCTTGTGTGAAGGGCAAGAGGCAACCGTGTTACAATTGCCGGCACAGCCGACGACCAAGGAAGAGGCGTTGGCACAGGAACGCGTTGCGATGGCCGGCTAACCTCGCGTCACACGCGAGTGGAGGGAGAATGGCCCGCGCGCGCGACATACAACCCGTGGCGAGCGCGGCACGCGAGCCGCTGCCTCGCCACGTCCTGCCGCGTCGCCCTATCGACATAACACCGCGTTGAGACACGACGACATCCGGCGTGAGTGGCAGTGAGCACGGGCCCTTGCTCTTCTAGCTGAAACCGAAGCACGCATTTCGCCTGCGACAGGAACCATCGCAGAGCGGACGAGTTGTTCGATTGCGCGTGGGCGCATCAGTATTCAGGAATAAAACGCCGCCGGGGGGGCGGCGGCCAGGATGCCATCAGGAGTCGAAAAATGCCCTCGACGCATGAGCCCGATCAACTGCTCGAGCCTTCGAATTTGCTAGAGCCGATCGATCTGACTGATAAAGGACCGATGGTGACCCCGTTGTCGATCTCGGCTTCTCCGATGGGACCGGGAATCGTCATCGCCCCATCCCTCTGGCGGCGATCAGGGCTTCGGCAGCAGCCACCCCACTGACATAGGCGCCGTGCGCAGTGGAATAATCGCTGCGCGAGCAAGCCTCTCCGGCGAAGAACAGGCGATCGTCCACCGGTGCGGCGAGTTCGGCTCGGCAATCCGCCTTCCCTGGCAAGGCGTACGAATAGGAGCCGCGCGAGAATGGATCGGCCCTCCAACGTTGAAGCCTGAGCGGCTTCACCCGTCGGGCGAAATTGCTGCCGAGCAAGGCGACGAGCTCGCCAATGGCAAAATCGACGAATCCGGCGTCATCGCTTGCTTCGAGTTCGGACGCCAAGCGGCCGCCGAAATAAGCCTCGATCTGGGATCTGCCGAAGGGGCGGAAGTGATAGACGCCGGTCTCGCTGCGATCCGTACGTCCGAAAAGACGGCTCTCTTTATGAAACTCTTCGGCGTGCGACAGCGACAGAAATAACTTGTCCGCGAGACCCAAGGGGAGGCCCAGCGCCGCTTGAGCTTTCTGGGGCAAGTGCGGCCTGAACCGAATGCTTTCTTCGGCGATGAGCGCGCTCGGGACAGTGACGATGGCGGCGTCCGCGGTGATCGACCCATGCGTGGTTTCCACCCTCAATCGGCGCCCGCCGTGATGGATTACCTGTACCGGACAACTGAGCACGACTGGCAAGCTGCGCCCATGCGCCGCGATCACCGTTCCATAGCCCTCCACAACGCGCCAGTTCACGCCGCTATCCTCGTAGCGAAGGAAATCCCGGGCCGAAACGCGATCGAGCTCCGCCCCGCTGACATAAGTGCTCACCGCATTGATCAATGCATTCCAGCGGCCGAGCGGCTCGAGAAAGCTCGCGGCTGCAACGTCGGGCTTCTTGTCGGCAAGAGAGTCGAGCCGCTGATAAAATTTCCGATGCGCCTGGAGGAAGGCGGCCTGCTCCGAAAGAGAAAATCCGATTGGAGCCGAAAGGCGCATCCATGGCGGGGGAGTTTTGTCGATCGAGCGGCCTTGCATCTCGGCAAGTTTTCGCCATGGATTGCGGTCGGCTGAATGCAGCCAGCCGCAGCCGAGATCGATCGGACAGGCCGAGCGATGGTTGACTGTCCATGCTCGCCCGCCAAGGCGTGACCGAGCCTCCACCACAACGCAATGAAGCCGGGCATCCATAATCCGCCGGCCCGCGGCGATACCAGCTGCGCCGGCGCCAATGATTACCACCTCCGTATCGCTGCTGCTGGCCAAGTTGGTTCTACGGCAATTTGCACGAGTTGTTGGGTGTCAATAGGACGTAGTCTCCTTACGTTCCGCGCAGGCGGCAACGGGGAGACGCATGCGGGCCGCCTTACACCGGGCATGGGAACGTTCCGAGGGTGCTGCACGTTGATGGATACGCTCTGCAAGCCATGAGGAATTCGCTTTGTACGCGGCGGTCGCCATCATTGCAGCATTGGTCACGGTTGCGGCGGTAAACGGCGGCTTCGCACAACCGAGCGCGAAGCCGTCTCCGGAGAATGGAGCTGTGTGCCCGCCGGACACGCAGGGAGAGCCGCCAACGGTGGGCGGCGGCAGCTCTGCACCATTGAGCGACAAACTCGCCCAGTCAAAGGGGGTCATTTGCCCGCCGGCGGGCGTTGACCGGGACATGCAGGTTGCGCCGCCGGGCGGCGGCCAACTCAAGATCATTCCGCCGCCAGGCACACCGGGCGGCGATCCAAATATACAGCCGAAGTGAGCTTTCCGCCGAGTGATGGCCTTGCTGACAGCGCCATGCCCGGCCGTGGGAATACCTCGGGGCCGATCGCTCGCGGCTCCCTGCGCAAGCTTCCAGATCTGTCCCTCAATGCGGTCTACGCGTGCATGTCGCGCTCGAGCCTGGCATGCAGACGGCCGATCGTTTCGATCTGTGCGGCCAAGACTTCCTCGCTCAGAAAGCGACTCTCCTGCGCCAGCGCGATCCAAAACTCCCGGATGTTGCTCAGCGTCTCGCGACGTATCGGATCAACCGTGATCCTTATCGCCCGCTCGCAGTCCGCCGCCTTCTCCCATGGATCGACTTGAGGCATGGAAACCTCCTGCTAGCCAAAAAACCATGCCTACAGGACTTTGGGGGATCGTTGGAGCCTTTTGCGCGGGTTTTCCCCGCAGCTCACGTTCCCCACAGGGACTCCGGGGCTGTATCGAAGGCGCTATCCCCCGCCATCGCCGCCATCGAATTCATGACGCCCAACATGCGCCTATCAGAGCCGCGACGACATGATGGCGGCTGGAAAATATCGTAAAGTCGGGGTTAGAGTTGTGTTTTTCGCGGCGGCGAGATTATGCGCACGGTTATCGCTCTCGTATGTGTGCTCTTGCCGGGCGCCACCCTCGCCGACAGCGTTCGTCACCTGAGTGTGCCCGAACGGTGTTGGGGAACCTGGGCGCCGAGCACAGACCTCTGCCGCGACGACAAGTCCGTATTCGTCGTATCGGCGAAAGGGTACGTGACGTCGCAAGCGAACTGCACGATTCAGTGGCTCACCGAAACAGCCGGCGCCGACGGGCCGATCTACTCTGCCCACATGCGTTGCTCGAACCCAGCGGCACCTGAGCAGATGACGGAAGTGAATCGCATCATTATGCCGAACGACCGCGGAGAGCTTTCGACGGGCCCCGATTTCAGGCAGCTCAAAGTCTATCGACGCTGTCCATCGAACTAGCATTCTGTCGGGCGCACTAGGAGTGTTCATGGCTAAGGCTTTTCGCGGCAGCTCCGCCGGCATTGCGTCTCGCGCGGTGCTAGGCGCAATCCTCGTCTCGCTTGTGAGCGCCTCCGCTGCCGCTGCAGAAACGGCTTCAATGGAGGACCTCGTTTCAGCCGTGGTGCGGATCAACACCCATATCAACCCCGAAGGACGCACCATCCAAGGGCTGGGCCGTGAGCGTGAAGGATCAGGCATCCTCATCGACAGCGACGGGCTCGTTCTGACGATCGGTTATCTTATGGTCGAAGCCTATGCGGCTGAAGTCGTCGCCAACAACGGGCGTACCGTGCCGGCGAATGTCATCGGCTATGATCACGAGAGCGGCTTCGGCCTGTTGCGCACGATCACACCGCTTAAACTCAAGCCGATGCCATTGGGCAAGTCCGCCGAGATCAAGGAAGGCGATCCCGTGCTCATCGCAAGCTTCGGCGGCCCCGGCATGGTGGCCGGCGCCTATGTTGTGGCCAAGCGCGAGTTTGCCGGCAGCTGGGAATATCTGCTCGACGAGGCGCTCTTTACCGCACCGCCCCATCCGGCCTGGAGCGGGGCCGCGCTGATCAGCCGCGAAGGCAAACTCGTCGGCGTGGGCTCGCTCATCGTGGGAGACGCGGGCGGCGGGACCGAAAAGGCGCCAGGGAACATGTTCGTCCCAATCGATCGCCTCTCGCCGATTCTCGGCGATCTGATTGCGACCGGCCGCACGCTCGGGCCCGCGCGACCGTGGCTTGGTATTAACACCGACGAATTGGGTGGGCGGCTGTTCGTGAGCCGCGTGACGCCAGAGGGCCCGGCGGAGAGGGCGGGCATCAGGCGCGGCGACGTGATCGTCGGTGTCAATGGCGAGCAGCCCAAAACCTTGGCCGATTTCTACCGCAAGGTCTGGGCGCAGGGCAGCGCTGGTGCCACCATTGCGCTCGATGTGCTGCAAGAAAGCCAGGTGCGCCGAATCGGCGTCAAATCGATGAACCGGCTCGATCATCTGAAGCTGAAATCGACGTTCTGACCGCGCTTTAAGCGACATCCTTGAGAGGAGGCATGAAACGGCCGCGGGCAAGGATCGTGTGGCGAGGCTTCCTGGTGGCGCTCGGCCGCGCTTTCCTCGCCACTTGGCCGGTGCTGTCGGCGATCTTGGTGATCGAGCTTGGCCTTGGCCTCCTGATCGGCCTGCTCGAGGGCTGGACGATCGGGGAGGCGGTCTACTTCTCTTTCGTCACCGGCCTCACCATCGGTTACGGCGATATCGTGCCGCGGCAAGCGCTCACGCGCGCACTCGCGATCGGGATCGGATTCTGCGGCGTTCTCCTGACGGGCCTGGTCGCGGCTATCGCCGTCTCTGCGCTACGCACGACGCTGACGGACAGTAAGTAATACCGGGTGACGGGGGTGCCGTTTCGCAACACTGCATAGCTTGCTTGAGGGCGGCACAAAGCAGCCGCATTCCTGCCGCGATCAAGCGGCGATATGCGCAGCGAGGGGACCGGTTGCGCCGAGGGATCGGCGGTCGAACCGCGCTCATGCTGTGGCGTTACCGGCAAGTCTGGCAGGCCGCTGCAGGGGTGTCGCGGAGCAGGGGGAGCGGATGGGGCGGCAGCTCACAGTTTTTGGCGGCATTGCCCGCGTCGGCGCGCTTGCGGCGTGCTGTGCCGTGTTCGCCCATTGCTCGGGACCATTTTCCAGCAAGGAATACAGCCCCCGCGTGGTTGAAGAGGGCGAGCCGGTACCCAAGGGCGGCGGCGCCTACCGCATCGGCAAACCCTACACCCTCAACGGCCGCACCTATGTGCCAGCCGAGAATCCCCGCTACCGCGCCGAGGGCGTAGCTTCCTGGTACGGCCGCGACTTCCACGGCCGGCTGACGGCCAACGGTGAAGTCTATGATATGCACAGCCTCTCCGCCGCGCACACGACCTTGCCGCTGCCCAGCTACGTGCGGGTGACCAATCTCGACAATGGCCGCTCCATTATCGTGCGCGTGAATGATCGCGGCCCATACCACCGCAACCGCGTCATCGATCTGTCGATCGGCACAGCCAAAGCGCTCGACTTCTACAGCCGGGGGCTTGCGCGCGTGAGGGTCGAATATGTCGGACCCGCGCCGCTCCAGGGCAGCGACGACGAGATGCTGATGGCGACGCTGCGCGATGGTTCGCCCGCACCAGCGCCTTCGAAGGTCATGGTCGCCTCGGCGAAGCCTTTCATTGCCAACCTCGATGATGGCAAGAACGCACCGTCTGCGCGTTCGTTCACGCTCGCCAGCACATCGCCCCGCGTCGTCGCATCGGCGAGCGAGGCCGCCTCGACCAACCCCTCGAAGACGAAATCGCTGGTGCGATCCGCCTCCGCTGCGGAATCGCCAACCGAGCCGAGCCCGGCGCCCGATCCGGCCCCGGCTGCCTTTGCGCCAACGCGAAGTGAGGCGCTCGATTTAATGAGCGGTCGCGGTCTCTACTGAACTGACGCGCAGAACTTTAGTCACGCGCCATCGATCCGCCGCGAGGAGATTGATTCTCGCAGGTGCAACTTGCTAAGCAGGAGGCCAGGCAGGGAAGGGAGCGTGGACATTGGCCAGACGCGGCGTGCCACAGTCATGAACATTCCCGTGGTTGGCAGTCTATTGCGGCGGTGCTTCGTAAGCGGGGGCGCGGCCGCCATCGTTGTTTTCGCAGCGTGCTGCGTCGCAGCCGCGCCCAATCCTGTCTCGGGACCGAAGTCGAGCGAGGGCTATCAGACCGCCGCCGCACACGCGATCCTGATCGAGGCGGGTAGCGGTAGTGTGCTGTTCGAGAAAGCCGCCGATGATCTCATCCCGCCGGCCAGCCTGTCCAAATTGATGACGCAAGAGGTGGTCTTTAACCTGCTCAAACAGGGTCGACTCAAAGCGACCGACGAATTCATCGTCAGCACCAATGCTTGGCGCAGGGGCGGCGCGCCATCGCACACGTCGAGCATGTTCATTCCTATCCACAGCAAGGTTTCGGTTGATGATCTTCTGCATGGCGCGATCATCCAGTCGGCCAACGATGCTTGTATCGTGCTTGCAGAAGGTATTTCAGGCAACGAATCGAGCTTCGCGGAGCTGATGACCAAACGAGCACGCGAGCTTGGCTTGGCCAAGTCGACGTTCGGCAATTCGACCGGCCTTCCCGACCCGCGCCAGCTCATGACGGCGCGCGAACTCGCCAAGCTCGCCCGCCACATCATCGAGAGTTATCCCGATTACTACAAATATTACAGCGAGCGCGAATTCACCTGGAACAAGATCCGGCAATTCAACCGCAATCCCTTGCTCACGATGAATATCGGAGCAGATGGACTCAAGACCGGCTTTACCAAAGAGGCCGGCTACGGACTTGTCGGCTCGGCGGTGCAGAACGGATTGCGCCTGATCGTCGTGGTCAATGGATTGAGGTCCGAGAAAGAGCGAGCGGACGAGGCCAAGAAGATGCTGGAGTGGGGGTTTCACAATTTCCAGTCCGGGCTTCTGTTCGCCGAGGGTCAGGAAATCGCCCAGGCCAAGCTCTACGGCGGCACCAAGGGCCACGTGCCGCTGACGGCGCGCAAAGAGGTCCGATTGATGGTGCCGCGCGGCTCACGCGACAAGATCATCGCCCGCGTGGTCTATTCTGGACCGGTGCCGGCACCGGTGCAGCAAGGCCAAAAGATCGGCACGCTGAAAGTATGGCGCGGCGAATTCGTCGTGCTCGAGGTGCCGCTGGAGGCGGCCGAGAGCGTAGGCACTGGCTCGATGCCCCGACGCGCCTTCGATGCCGCAACCGAACTGGTGCTGGGCCTGTTTCGCGCCGGCTTCAAGCGGCTATAATTGGCCCGATCATCGATGCCCGGCCCGGGGTCAAGCTTGTGCAGACTGCGTAAGTTCGTCTGCGGTGCCGGGCGTCTCGCTTTCTGATGCGGCGAGACGAGAAACATGGGAAGGCGCAGGATGATGGCGCGCCGCGAGGTGCATTGCGGGCCTTTGTCCGTCATCGGTTAGAGCGCGATGCGTGGACGATTTATTACCTTCGAGGGCGGCGAGGGCACGGGCAAGTCCACCCACGCGACGCTGTTGGCGGATCGGCTCAAGTCGGCCGGCATCGGCGTGATACTCACCCGCGAACCCGGTGGTTCCCCCGGCGCCGAAGTGATTCGGCACGTGCTGCTCTCTGGCGTTGCCAAGCCGCTCGGGGTGGAAGCCGAAGCGCTGCTGTTCGCTGCTGCCCGCGGCGATCACGTGCGAACGACCATCGAGCCGGCGCTGGCGCAGGGCGCCTGGGTTATCTGCGATCGATTTATCGATTCCACACGAGTCTACCAAGGCACCCTCGGCCGCCTTGATCCGCTTTTCATCCGCGCGCTTGAACGCGTGAGCGTTGGCGACCTCAAGCCTGACCTCACGTTCATCCTCGACGTCCCGGCCGAGGTTGGGCTTGCGCGCGCCCAAAAGCGGCGCGGCGAGGGGGTGACCGACCGGTTCGAAGGCGAATCGCGCGCCTTTCATGAGGCCTTGCGCGAAGCCTATCGCCTGCTCGGGGCTGCTGAGCCCGATCGCTGTGTCGCGATCGATGCCACCCAACCAAAGCCCGCGGTCGCCGAACGGATTTGGCGGACCGTCGTCGAGCGGTTCGATCCCGCGCGCATCTCGACCCTGGCTGTAGGCCCTGTGTCATGAGTGTCGAGGAACCCGACAGCATGGAGCCCGCGCCGCCGCGCGAGACGAGCGTCCTTTATGGCCACGGCGAGGCGGAGCAGGCGCTGCTCGGCGCTTATCGCAGTGGGCGTTTCCCACATGCCTGGCTCATTGCGGGTCCTGCGGGAATCGGCAAGGCAACGCTCGCCTATCGCATGGCGCGATTCATGCTCGCGCACCCCGATGCGCGCGCGCCGCTGGTGCAGAACGCCAAATCGCTGCATGTCGAGGCCGATCATCCGGCCGCGCGCCGGGTCGCGGCACAGGCGCACAGCGATCTCTTGGTACTCGAACGGACGATCAACGAAAAAACCGGGAAGCTGCGTCAGGATATCCAGGTTGACGACGTGCGGCGTACGGTCGCGTTCTTCGGTTCAACGCCGGGGGAGGGGGGCTGGCGTGTCGCCATTGTCGACGCTGTCGACGAGCTCAACGAATCGGGGGCGAATGCGCTGCTCAAAGTGCTTGAAGAGCCGCCGCGGCGCGCCGTGCTGTTGTTGGTGAGCCGATCGGCGGCGCGCGTTCTGCCGACAATGCGCTCCCGTTGCCGATCACTGGTGTTGCGGCCGCTCGAGGTCGACAACGTGGCGCGCGCGGCGGCCGCTGCGATCGGGGGTCGGCCCGATGCTTCCGAGATCGTGGCCGCGAGCGCAACTGCGGACGGAAGCGTGGGGCGCGCGCTGACGCTTCTCGATCGTGACGCACTCGACCTGCGTAATCGCACCTTGCGCTTGCTTGAGGCTCTGCCGGGCGTCGATCCACGCGCGCTGCACGCGCTCGGCGACCGTCTCTACGGCGTCGATCCGGTGCCGCTGGCGGCTTTTGTCGACACGGTGAATGGGTGGCTCCACGCCCGACTGACTGCTGGCGGGCAGTCCGTCGCACGTCTCGCCCAATTGGCGGAGGTGTGGGAAAAGATCAATACTGCCGCCCGTGATGCCGAGGAATTCAATCTCGAGCGCAAGCCGCTGGTATTCAACGTATTCGGCTGGCTTGCCGAGGCATCGTGCCGTTGATACCTAAGCGATAAAGCGTCACGGCCGGGTCGGGGCCCTGCGGGGAACCCCGATGTCCCGGCCTTTCGGTCAATTCCGAAAGCGCTCGACGGAACCGACCGATGGCTGACAAGCCCCGCTACTATCTCACCACCGCGATCGCCTACCCCAATGGTCCGCCGCACATCGGCCACGCCTACGAGGCGATCGCAACCGATGCGATCGCCCGTTTCATGCGGCTCGACGGGTACGAGGTGCTCTTCCTCACTGGCACCGACGAGCACGGCATTAAAATGTTGCAGACCGCGGCGAAGGAGAAGCTTACCCCACAGCAACTCGTCGAACGGAATGTTCCGCGCTTCAAGGCGATGGTGGAGCGATTCAATTGTTCGAACGACGAATTCATCCGCACCACCGAAGAGCGCCACCACCAGGCATCGATCGGCATCTGGCGGCGGATGGAAGCGGCGGGCGACATTTACCTCGGCAAGTATTCAGGCTGGTACTCGGTCCGCGATGAAGCGTATTACGATGAGGACGAGACTAGGCTCGACGAGCGAGGCGAACGCGTTGGGCCGCAAGGCACGCCGGTCGAATGGGTCGAGGAGGAGAGCTATTTCTTCAGGCTTTCCGCTTACCAGCAGAAGCTGCTTGATCTCTACGATCGGCATCCCGACTTTGTGCTGCCGAGGGAGCGGTTCAACGAGGTCATCGCCTTCGTCAAGGGCGGCCTGCGGGATCTGTCGATCTCGCGCACCACCTTCGACTGGGGCGTCAAGGTGCCGGGCAATACGAAGCACGTCATGTACGTGTGGGTCGACGCGCTGACGAACTACATCACCGCTATCGGCTACCCGGACGTGGACAGTCCGAAATTTCGCCGCTACTGGCCGGCGGACCTGCATGTGATCGGCAAGGACATCGTGCGCTTTCACGCGGTCTATTGGCCCGCGTTCCTGATCTCCGCGGGCATTGAAGTGCCACGCCGCATCTTCTCGCACGGATTTCTGTTCAACCGGGGAGAAAAAATGTCGAAGTCCGTCGGCAACGTGGTCGATCCGTTTGCGCTCGCGGACGTGTATGGTGTCGATCAGGTTCGCTACTTCTTCCTACGCGAAGTCCCCTTCGGGCAGGACGGCAATTACAGCCTCGAAGCAATTGCCAACCGGATCAATGCCGATCTGGCCAATGATCTCGGAAACCTGGCGCAGCGCTCTCTCACAATGATCGCGCGTCAACTTGGCGGCGTGTTGCCGAAACCGGGCGCGTTCTCCGGCGCCGACGCGGCGATGCTGGCCCTGGCCGATGGCATGATCAAACGCGCGCGCGAGGCGATGCAGACGCAGCAGTTGCATCAGGTGCTCAACGCAGTCTGGTCGGTGGTCGCCGAAGCCAACCGGTATTTCGCCGGCGAGGCCCCCTGGGCGCTGGCCAAGACGAATCCGACACGCCAAGGGACGGTGCTCTATGTGACTGCCGAGGTGATCCGCCAGATAGCGATCCTGGCCCAGCCGTTCGTGCCAAGTGCGGCCGCCAAACTGCTCGACCTGCTCGCGATCCCCGCCAGCGAGCGGGCCTTCCACGCGCTCGGCGGGGCGCGCCGCATCGCCGCCGGGACGGCGCTGCCGGCGCCGACCGCGGTCTTTCCGCGTTATGTGGACAGCGAAACTAGCGCACACAGCTGATGCTAATCGACAGCCATCGCATTAGGCGTCTCGCGCCGTAACACACCAGTGCATCGCGTTACGCGAAACCTGCGCCATAACTTGTGCGACGCATTACGTCGTGTTTTTTCCTGTCTCACCGGGCCACGCGCCGTCACATGACCCCGTGTGGCCCCGTCGTGGCCCGGCACAGGAGACGACATGCCCCCGGGACACGGGGCTTTGGTTCGACTTCTCATCCGCATGAGGCCGAGCAGCGCATCGCACGATTTACTTCCTCACAACAGTGTGCGTGCACCGACGTTACCATCAATTCGGCCGTCATCGTCGCCTTGATGGTGAAAGATACGGCCACGCGGCACTTGGGCGGTCCCGCGGCAGTTGCCGGAATGGCCGTGTGCGACCGGATTGGTCAGCGTAATCCGCCGGTGTTCACAAAAGAAACCGGGGTCCACGCCAGTCGAGTTTATCCGGCTTGCCCTTAATATGCCGATCTCGGGCAGGCCCGAGATCGGTTCTGCAGCGCACCACTCCGCGCTGACGCGCTCTGTGCTGCGCGAAGCCGCAGGGCGGGTTGTCGGCCGTGAAAAACCAAGTAGCCTGTACCATCAGTTTTAATCGGACTCGACGGGAACCTCATGGAAGCACTCAGCGCTCTGCTGTCATCAATTTCAACTGTGCTTTGGCCGCTGATTGTGATTGCAGCGATGGTATTTCTACGGCCAGCGGTGACGGACCTAATTCAATCCGCGAAGTCACGGAAATTCACCATCAAAATAGGTGGGCAGGAACTCACTATGGAGGAGGCCAACGAACAACAGCTCGCCCTCATTACCGATCTTCAGTCGCAGGTTGCCGACATTCGAAAACGCCTAGAAGCTAGGGATCTGCCCGTTCAACGGGCAGGCGCACCGAATGTGCCGTCGCCAATTCCCGAGCTATCATCAGTTCTCTGGGTCGATGTCGAACCAAAGAACAATAGTTACTTCATTGAAGAGCTTAGTCGGCTCGGCGTGAGGGTGGATCTGGCCCGCACCACGTCAGAGGGTCTTTCAATGCTTGGCCGCCGCAAATACAGCGTCATCATATCGGGCATGGGTCGCCCCGAAGGTGGTAAAGACAACTTGCGTGCCGGTCTGGATCTGTTGAAAGCCGTTCGGCAGCGTGATCCGAAGATCCCATTTTTCATCTATTGCAGCGAGCGATTCGTAGCGCAGTTGCGAGAGGAAGCCTTGCGATCAGGTGCCAGCGGTATCACCGCATCCGCGACCGAGCTCTTTGCAATGCTAAATCTTGAACGCCTCAAGAAGGAGGCCAGTTAGTCCGAGATATGCGCGCAGCGAAGCGCAAGCAGCATGATGATCGCGCGACGCAGCCTCCTCTGCGTCGGCTTCGCTTGAGCATTCGCCGAGCCAGGTAGCTGGCGGGACAATCCGGCGACCGCGTTCATGGGACTTCAAGAACGTGGGTCACCTCGACGTCGGATCTCACCAGCCGCTCCGCAGCGGTTTTGGCGGCTGCAAATTCCAAACTTCGGTTGCCTTCGCGCCGCTCCTGGGCGAGCTCGGCTGCAACCACGGTGTCGTGTTCTGCCACGCCGGTCGACTCGAACAGGATAAGTTCACCCTTGATCAAGGATGCACGTAGGTTGCCAAGGCCGGGATGATCGGGCCAGCGCGGGGCAGCCGGTGATTTGTAGCCGGCGAGCGCATGGGAAAAATTTGGTCCTGCCAAGATCACGACCACGGCGTTGAGGCCGGCACCCTTGAGAAGGGATGCGAACAGACATGCCAAATCCAGGCAAGTCGCCGCATTGTCGTTCCAGATATCGTCGGCGGTGCGAACCGCCTGCCGGTCGGCCACAAGCGTGGGCGGATCGTATTCGTAGGCGAAATGTTGGGTTCTGATCGTTCGATACATCAATGTACAAATTTCGAGGGGATCGGCATTGACGAAACTTCCACCCATGAGCTTGCGGACCGCGTTGACGACGTCACGTACGCGCGCATTCGCGGGATCTACATGTTGGATCAAAGCAGAGCCGTCGTCCGGATCCCAAAGTTGTTCCGGGCGCGGCACCCGCTTGGTGGTACCGATCCTGCGTACGTCCCGCGTGCTGACGGCCTGGACAAATCCCATCCGGTAGTTGTCCACCTGATCCCGGAATGCTGCGAGAACGTCATTCGCGTCAGCCCAGCGAATTCGCCCGGACTCTGCCGCAGCTTCGACCTTTGCGGCTGCCTCATCGTATTGAAGGCGAATGGAGGGGACGCAGTGCGCATAGGCCATCGCGAGCAGCACATCCGCGTAACTGACCTGTTGATCCAACAAGAATACGCACATCTCGGAAGTCAGAATGGATTCCAGGAGCGCTACGTCATCGAGCGCATCGGGAAGCTGCTTCGGCGTTATTTGCTGCGGTTCATAAGCTTTCCCGCGCAAAACCTCCATCAGGGCATCGGCAATCTGCGAGACGGCTGATCCGCCACCGGTAACCAATGTCACGGACCGATCGTGATATTCTCTCCTTCGCTTTGTGCCTCGTTCCTCCAGCGCTCTCCTGAATGCACGGGCCGCATCCATGTGGCGAAACCGATCCGAGGCCGGCGACGACCTGACAAATGGAATGGCGTCAGATGGGAAGTGCGAGCGGTAGCGGTGAAGTACCTCGTCATCGACAAACATCAGCCGGGGCAATCCCGAGCGACGCGCCATGCTCAATTCGTATCCGATGTACGGAGAATAAGCGATCGAGCCGTCTTCGGTGGCACGCCGCGGCACGATGGACAGAAAGCCGGACAAGTCGTGGAGATAGCGCTCCAGCTTCGCAACACACCACGTCGGCGACTTCTGATCGGCGAACAGGTCGAGCTTTTGCTCAACCAGCACGTCGAAGAAATACGTGTTGACCTCTATGTC
>WNFS01004146.1_pt1 | contig 16085 bp, 8 predicted proteins | sample 5400141 | NCBI WGS metagenome assembly WNFS01 (sample SAMN13153358, study PRJNA577476) | soil metagenome | isolation source: 60 cm saprolite under Madrone tree | place: USA:California | collected 2016-06-14
CTCTTCGCGTTCCTTCGGCCCAAACCGCAGGTAGTGCACAACGAGCCCCACCAGTCCGCCAATCATCGCGACGTTTCCAAGCCACTTCAGCGGGCCCTTCCAGAGTTTCACGGACCAGGGAATACTCGGATTGGAAGGCAGCCCGCCGTAGAGTTCCGGCTTGGTCGCGTCATGCAAAACATAAACAACGCCAGTGCCGCCGACTCCCGCGGGATCATAGACACCCGCATTCGGGAAGTTGTAATCATTGCGAAGCTGCTTTGCGCGCTTTTCGGCGAGATCCTTCATGTCGTCCTTGCTGCCAAAGTGCAGGCAGCCCGTCGGGCACGACTTGATGCACGCAGGCTCGAGCCCCTCGCTGACGCGGTCTGCGCACAGCGTGCACTTGAAGACCCGATTTGTCTTTGGGTTCATTTTCGGAATATCGAATGGGCAGCCCGTGATGCAGTAGCCGCAGCCGATGCAGTTGGCTTGCTGGAAATCCACAATGCCGTTGGTGTACTGCACGATGGCACCATCCGAGGGACACGCCGCCAAACAGCCCGGATCCGCGCAATGCATGCACTGGTTCTTGCGCATTAGCCACATCAACGAGCCGTCCTCTTTCTCATGCTCGTTGAAAAGAATCAGGTTCCAATAGTTCCAGCGCGTCTCCGGCATCGTCTGGTATGTGTTGTCGAAGACCGTTTCGCCGAACGGCAAATCGTTCCACTCCATGCACGCGACTTCGCAAGCCTTGCAGCCGATGCACGTGGTCGTGTCTATGAGTTTGCAGACGGTAAATTCGCGCTGGGCGTCTTCGCCGGGAACCGTCCCTGCGTGCCCGGACATCTTTTGAACGCGTAGTGTCGCCTGGCTCATGCGCGTCCCCTAAGCCTTCTCGACTTTCACAAGGAAGCCTTTGAATTCCGGCGTGTGTGCGTTGGGATCAACGACCGTTGGCGTCAGTGCATTCACCATCATGCGCGCGGTCTTGCCTTCATCCTCCGCGATGCCCCTGTATCCCCAGTGAAAGGGAATCCCGATCTGATAGGTTTTCTTGCCATCGATCATCATGGGCTTGATGCGCTTGGTGACCATCGCTTTGGCGATATATTCGCCGCGCGCACTGGAAACCTTCACTTTTTCTCCGCCGCGAATGCCCATTTCATCGGCCATCTCCGCGGCCATTTCGATGAATGGCTCCGGCACGAGTTGCACGTTCATGGGATTGTTCTTCGTCCAGTAGTGGTAGTGCTCGGTCATCCGGAACGTCGTGCAAACGACCGGGTAGTCTTTCACCGTCCCATACTTGTCGTCGGGGGTCTTGAAACCTGTCACCACCGGATTATGTGTTTGTTCCGGATGCAGTGGGTTCAGGATAGGGCTCTCGAACGGCTCGTAATATTCCGGGAACGGGCCGTCTGCAAAGGCTGATAGCGGACCAAAAATTCGCCCAACACCTTCCGGGTTCATAATGAACGGTCCCATGTGATCCTTGGGATTGGAATCAACCTTGAAATCGGGGACATCGTTCCCGACCCATTTTTGTGTGCCTGCGTTCCACCAGACTTGCCGCCGCGACGCATCCCATGGCTTACCGTCTACATCGCAGGATGCACGGTTGTACAAAACGCGGCGATTGGCGGGCCACGACCAGCCCCAGCCGGGATGCACCCCCAAGTTGGATGGATCGGAGGGATCGCGCCGTGCGGTCTGGTTTCCCGCTTCCGTGAAGGATCCCGAATAAATCCAGTTGCCGCAGGCCGTAGTGCCGTCATCCTTCAGCCAGGCAAAGCCGGGAAGCTGCTGGCCAGCCTTGATTTGCGCTTTGGTGGCCGGGTCTTCCAAATCTGCTAGCGCCTTGCCGTTAAGCTCTTTTAATACTTCGGCCAGCGGCGGACTCATTGGATCCGAGTAATTCCATGCCAGATTCAAGACCGGATCGGGGAATTTGCCGCCCTCCTTTTTGTACAGCGCCCGCACCCTTAGGAAAATCTGCGCGACGACGGCCTGATCCAGGCGGCAATCTCCCGGCGTTGGCACCGCCGCGTTCTTCCAAAGCAGCCACCGCGCGGAATTGGTGAACGACCCGTCTTTCTCGGCGAAGCCCGCGCAAGGCAGTCGGTATACGGTCGTCTGAATTTGTTTCATGTCGCCCTGCTCGATCACCCGGGGCGACCTCCAGAATTCGCTCGTCTCGTCTGGATAGATCTCTCCGACCACCACGAAATCGGCTTTTTTCAGCGCGTCGATATTTTTGTTGGAATCCGGCCCGATGGCTACGCCGTTCATCCCAAACGCGAAAAAGCCTTTGATCAGGCCGTTGTACATGTTGTCCCACAAATGCGCCCACGAGTAGTCGCGGTCCACTTTCGGCAAATAGTCGAAGGCCCAGCCGTTCTGTTTGGTCGCTGCGTCGCCATAGAGCGCTTTCATGAGGCTGACCGTGAACTTCGGCGTATTGCTGTAATAGTTCCAGGAATCCCAGGGGGCCGGTTTGGATGCCGTTGGCGTGGTGCGCTTCATCCATGCGTCAAAGGAGCCGTCGGCGGGTGTCGGCACTTTCAAATACCCCGGCAAAGTGTCGAAAAGTCCGGCCATGTCCGTAGCGCCCTGGATGTTGGAATGTCCTCGAAGCGCGTTCACGCCTCCGCCCGCCCGGCCAACATTGCCCAGCAAAAGTTGCAACATTGCGGCCGTTCGAATGATCTGCGTGCCGAAGCTGTGCTGCGTCCACCCTACCGCGTAAATAATCGTCCCAGCTTTCTTCATGTCACCGTCTTTGCGAATGGACGTATACATCTCAGCGGCTTTGAGAAATTGTTCCTTGGGAATACCGGTGATTCGCTCCACCATCTCCGGCGTGTATCGCGAATAGTGCTTCTTCAGAAGCTGAAACACGCAATTCGGATTCTGCAACGTCAGGTCGTAGTCGACCTTCTCTGGCAGCGGCGGCAACGCTGGTGGCCCGACGCCCTGTCCCACGGCGGCACTTGCAGTCCTTCCGCCCGAATAATTCCAGCTTGCGCGGTTATAGGTTTGTTTTTGCGCGTCAAATCCGGAAAAGACTCCATCCGTGTCCGCCGGCAGTTTGAAATCGCCCCCGACGACGAACGCGGCGTTCGTGTAATGGGTTATGTAGTCTTTCGCGATTCGGTTGTTTTCGATGGCATAGTTGATCACACCGCCAAGGAAGGCGATGTCCGTTCCCGCGCGAATCTGGCAGAAAAGATCCGCAACCGCAGATGTCCGCGTAAAGCGCGGATCGACCGAAATCAACTTCGCGCTACGCGTGCGCTTCGCTTCAATGGCCCACTTGAACCCACAGGGGTGATTCTCCGCTGGATTCCCGCCCATGATCAGCATCATGTCGGTGTTCTTGATATCCACCCAGCCGTTCGTCATTGCGCCCCGGCCAAACGTTGGTCCCAAACTTGAGACCGTGGGGCCGTGTCAAACCCTGGCCTGATTTTCTATATGCACGACCCCCAAGGCGCGCATCGTCTTAACAACCAGAAAATTGAACTCATTCGTGTCCGTGCAGCCGCCGGTCCACGCGATCGATTCCAATCGGTTAACCGTATTTCCTTTCGCATCCTTTTCGACAAAAGTCTGGTCCCGAGTGTCCTTAACCCGCTTTGCGATCTCGTTGAGCGCATCGTCCCACGAAATGTCCTGCCAATCGGTTCCCCCGGGCCTGCGCACTTGCGGCTTCAAGAGCCTGCGATCATTAAGAATATCCTGCTCGAGCGAGGCTCCCTTCGGGCATAGCGTCCCCCGGTTGGTAGGGTGATCCGGATCCCCTTCCACGTGCACCACCTGTGCGGTCACGTTCTTCGCCCTGTCTCCAATGGTGTAGATGATCGTCCCGCAACCCACCGCACAATAGGGACACGTCGACCGCGTCTCATTGGCGCGGGCGATTTTAAGCACTCGGAGTTGTGCGTAGGCGGGCTGGAGGTCGAAACCGAAAACAGCGGCTGCTGCCCCGCCTATCGTGGTGAACTTCAGAAAGTCTCTGCGGGTTGCCTGCATCGTACCCCCTGGTTTTGACGCAAACTTTAGAGACGAACGAACTGCCTCGGCGTTCACTTCATACTTCCAAAACCGAGCGAAGTCAAGTATTCGACGACTGAATTAGATGGAAGGATACAAAAATCTTTTCTGGAACACCGGACGGCGCCCCGGCCGAAACAAGTACAAGGAAACTTCAATAATGCGGAAGGATACCCCGGCATTCTAAGCAAAAAGTCCGTAAAGTATAGATTTTAAAATATTTATGGAATCACTCTTTTCCCAAAAGTGCGTCGCAATTTGATAGTTCGAGGAGCACATTAAAAATGGACGCGTTCACGAAGGGCAGTAGATGGGTGAATAAGGGATGCTGTACTAATTCTGTTCCAAAGACCACGTAGTTTGTTGCTCTTCCCATGTTAGCGTTACTGCGATTTCGCAACACGCAACAACGGGTCCCCCCTCCCCGGAGCTCGCTGGAAACACACTGAATCACCGAAAAAACCAAATCTGCTTTAGGGGGCTCGCTTGAAAAACTATATTATTACTTTCTTATTTTGCATGACTTATATGTTTGCGCTTCCCGCGAGGCCGCAAACGTCCGCAACAGATCTCGTGATGGCTGCACACTGGGACGATGGAACCGGTATCCTGGGAACAGTCACGCTTGGCCAAATGAACGCCGCGGGGCCAGACACCGTGATCGCCACAAAGACCTTGTCGAATGGCCGGACAAACGTTTACGAGCCGTTGGGCGCGTCAACCATGTATAACATCACTCTTCTTACCTCCACGAACACCCAACTGGTGAAGTTTCCGATCACCACCGCGATGATCAATCCAGGAAACCTCCAACGGGCTGAGATCGATCTGGTTTTTCGCAAAGCCGACAACTCTTTGAAATCTGCTGTGATAAAGGTGTCCATGGCGTTTTAGCTCCGCACCCGCCAGTCTCAGCAAAAGGTAAGCAGTAGCAAATTGGCGATAATTCCCCTTCTCACCCGCAATTGGCCGCACCAGCGACGGGCAAACTCCCCGTTGTCCAAGTTAATCGACGTTCCCAGTCTTGGTTTGACTCCTGCCTGGTCGTGTAATCGAAAGCTGATCACCACTACTAGCGATTCCGGTTCCGTTCAAAAAACGAGGAAGCCCGCTACTCTAGCGCACCCTATCACCGAGCAGTCGCGCGCGAGTACCACCAGCGTTGCAGGCTGTCGAATTAGGCGGAGACAGATTGCGTCGTGGGAGCGGCGTCGGTATCGGTTGTAGCGCGGGCGCCGGCGGCGCGGTAGCGAACGATGAGTAGAGTGAGGTCATCGGCCTGACTTGCCCCCCGTGCGAAATTCTCCACGGCCTCAAGAACACATTTTTGAAGCTGATCGAGGGGGCACTCGGTCTGGCCGGTAAGAATTTCGCGGAGGCGAGGGACGCCGAACATCTGCTCTTCGGGATCCATGGCTTCGGTGACCCCATCGCTGAAGAGGACGAGCGTGTCGCCAGGTTCGAGTCTGAGGCGAGCCGTTGTGTATTCGGCTTCCGGGACGAGACCCACAGGATAAGAGCCTTCGCTGAAAGGTTCCTGCGCGACGCCGTGGCGAATCAGGAATGGTGAAGGATGCCCGGCATTGATGAATTCGAGGAGGCCGTCGTCATCCAGAATGCCAAAAAACATGGTTGCATATCGGCCGACTTCAGCGTGATCGCAAAGAAAGCGATTGACGTGGTTGAAGACGCGCGCGGGATCGGTGCCCAGAGTCATGGCCGAAAGCGCGCCCTGGAGCATGGTGGTGAGGAGAGCGGCGCCTAGACCCTTGCCGGAAACGTCGGCGATGAGGAACGCAGTGCGATTGTCGCTTAGGGGAAACACATCGTAGTAATCGCCCCCAACGGAGAGGCAGGGATAATTGCAGCCAGCTATGGCGAGATGCGGATGGTCGGGAAAATTTCGGGGGAGGAGGGCTTGCTGGATGCCGCGCGCGATGTTGATTTGTTCTTCCATGCGCTGACGCTCTCGCTCGCGAATGACAAGGCGGGCATTGTCCAAAATGCTCGCGGCGTCCGCGGCAAGCGCGTCAAGGATCTGCCGGTCGAGTTTCGAAAATGCCGCGGGTCGGCGAGAATCGAGATAGAGAACGCCGAGAGAATGGCCGAAGGCCGGAGTGTTGCTGGAATCCGAAGTGGAGCGGTGGACGGCAAAGAGCGGAATGACCACGACTGCGCGAAGCCGCTGGGCAATAATGCTTTGCGCGGATTGCAAATCCAAGTCCGCCCGCTCGATGTCTTCGGTGACCACAGGAGAATGCTGGCGTAGCGCTAGCTGAATTGCAGTTTGGCTCGGACTGATGCTTTCCGGCGGAAGGCGAAGCCCACCAGTTCGGCGAGCTAGACGAACCTTCAGGGCGCCGGTGGAGTCGGCTTCGAGAAGCATGCCGCGATCGGCGTCGGTGACAGAAACAGCGTGGTCGAGCATAGTGCCAAGCACAGAATCGAGAGGAAGCTGCGAGTGCAGCAGTGTGGTGGCTTCCAGAAGCAAGTTGAGTTTGCGCAAGCCGCCGCCGACAGGTTCGGAGCTGGTGATGTGCTCGATGCGCGTGAGCAGATTGGGGATGGACTCGTCGCCGCTGGCGGTGCCGGAGCGGAAAACGATTTCGTAGGAATCTTCGAGGCCGAACGTAATCGAGTCGCCGTCATTCAGAAGGCGGCTCTCCACTTTTTCGCCGTTAATGAAAAGGCCGCGCCGCTGCCCGCGATCTTCGATATACAGCCGGCCGGCTTCGAGCACTAAGGCTGCGCAGTTACGAGAGATGCGCCGGTCGGAGAGTTGCAAATGGTTCCCGGTTTCGGCCCCGCGGCCTATCAGGAACGGCGTCTGCGTAACGCGCACATAGCGCCGAGCGCCGTCAGGAGAAACGACTTCGAGGACTGCTCCACCGAGGGAGATCGAAGCGGTATCGGGCATGAGATGTTCGTGACGGGATTGTAGCACGCAGCCGAGCTATTCGTTTCGTAGGGCCGCAACGGGATCTAGCTTAGAGGCGCGCGACGCCGGGAAATAGCTCGCCGCGAGAGCGATTACGGCAAGTGTCACCGTGGCCATCGCAAGCGTCGCGGGATCGTGGGGTTTCAAGCCGAAGAGAAGGGAAGTGGCGGCTCGCGAGGCGGCGAGCGCAAGAGCTACTCCGCAAGCTAAGCCAATCGAAAGCAGCAACAGAGATTCGCGCAGCACGAGCGCCACAATGGAACGCCGGTCGGCACCGAGAGACATGCGAATCCCAATCTCATTCCGGCGCCGCGCGACCATGTAGGAGATCACGCCGTAGAGACCAATTACTGCGAGAAGCACGGCGAGGATGCCAAAAAATCCGGAGAGGCGAGCCATCAAGCGGTCACGTATCAATCCATCGTCAATCATTTTGTGAAGGTTGTAGAAGGTGATATCCGCTTCGGGATCGGCTTGCATCGCAGTACTTCTTACGGCGGACAGAATGCCCGCTAGAGGAGCGCTTGAGCGCAGCAGAATCAGCGCGTCACTGCCGGCTTCCTCATTCTGCGCTTGTGGCGAATACACGATAATCTCTCGGTTCTCCCGGAGATCGGTGTACTTCGTGTCTTTGACCACTCCAATAATTTGATACGGTGACGACGTCTTCATCATTCGCCGCACCCGGAACTTGAACTCCAGCGGATTCTTTCCTTGTGCGAATTTCTCTACGAATGCCTGGTTGACGATGGCCACGTTTGCCGCACCCAGCCGGTCGTGCTCATTGAAATCTTGGCCCACCAAGAACGGCGTCTGCAACGTATCGAAGTACCCAGGGCTCACATAATTGAATGCCGCTACAGGTACATCGTCCGGCGTATCGCCGGTCGCTCCCACAAGGATATCGTGCCCGATTCCGTCTCCGCTCAGAGGCACGATCGCAGCGGTGGCGGCCGCATCCACGCCGGCGATCCCGCGCACGCGGCGCAGAAGCTCGTCGGAAAATGCCCGCCGCGCTTCTGTCGCCAGATGCCGGGCGGTAAAGTCGGTGTCCACAACGAGTATTCCGTCGCGGCGGAATCCCGGATCAAGCGTCGCGAGATTTTTCAGGCTGCGAGCGAAGAGCAGTGCTCCTACCAGCAGCGTCAGAGACAGCGCAATTTGCGATACCACGAGAATGCGGCGCAATCCGAACCGCGAGCGTCCCTGCGTTGTTCCTCGGCCGCCATCCTTCAAGGCCAAACCGGGGGAAACACTGGTGGCGCGTAGCGCTGGAGCAAGCCCGAAGAGCACGCACGTAAAGATAGCCAGCGCGGAAGTGAATCCAAGCACGCGCCAATCCGTATGCAGAGCCACGAACAGTGGCGCTTGTTCCGTGCTCATCGAGGCCACCAGCACCTGGCTTAAATTGCGCGCCAGCAACGCGCCGAGCGCAGCGCCGATGACCGCGAGCAACAAGCTTTCTACAAGCAATTGCCGGATCAGCCTGCCTCGCCCCGCGCCCACGGCCATGCGCATCGCCATTTCTTTCTCGCGTACACTCGCGCGGGCCAGCATCAGGTTGGCGAGATTCGCGGAAGCAATCAGCAGCACCAAGCCCGCAAGCGCCAGCAGCAGCCAAAGCGGCTCCGCGTAGCTTTCCCGCAGGTCCGAGACACCCGAGCCGCCGGGTATGGCCACGAGTTTGGCCGCCAGCAATGATTTCGCGTTGGATGCGTTGTATTCCGGCGGCATCGCCGCTTCGAAAATCCCCTGCGAAACAGCCTGCAATTGCGCCGACGCGCGTTCCGCTGTCCAGCCCGGCTTCAGCCTGCCCATCACCGACAGCCACCAGCCAATCCGGCTTTTCAGCTGACTGTTCTCACCATTGATGACCGTTTCAGCGCAGACCGGTACCGCGACGTCGAAGTTCCGTCCGACTTCCACGCCGTAAAAACCGGGTTCTGCGACGCCGATGACGGGAACCGGATGGCGGTTAATCGAAACCTTTCCGCCGACCACATCTCTGCGCCCGCCATATTCCTCCTGCCAATACGAATAACTGAGGACCGCTCCAGCCGATGCGCACGTAGGCTGATCGTCCGCGGTGCTCAGCAGGCGCCCAAGCGTAGGCTTCACACCCAGCGTCTCAAAAAATTCGCCGCTCACAAAAAGGCCCTGCACGTTGTGTACTTCGCTTGCCGTAGAAACGTTGAACTGCACTGGCGCCCATGCGTATACGCTCGAAAAACCCTGTTGATTCGCGCGAATCTGTTCCCAGATGGCGTCCGTGAAATCGGGATAACGCGTGCTGAAACTGCCGCTTCTCGACCCACGCCGGTCAAAAACCACGCGCGCGATTTCCTGCGGATTTTTCACCGGCAGAGTGCGCAGGCGCACAGCGTCGAGCAGTTCAAAGATAGCGGTATTTGCACCGATGCCCAATGCGAGAGAAAGAATCGCTGCGCCCGCGAACACCGGATTGAAGCGCAGCAGGCGCGCGCCGAAACGCAGGTCACTCCAAAGCGTTTCGAAATGCGTTTCCCAACTTGCGGAGCGCACGTTTTCCTTCACCGCTTCCACTCCGCCCATCTCAAGTCGCGCCGCGCGGCGGGCCTCTTCGCCGCTCATCCCCGCGCGCATTTTTTCAATAGTGGACTTTTCGAGAAAATCGCGCAGCTCATCGTCCAGTTCCTGCTCCGCCTCCCGCTTGTGGAAAAGGCCGCGGAAGCCGGCGGAGAGATTCGTCCAGAGTCCCATGGTGTCCTCCTCCAAAGAGCTGCGAAGCAGAACCACGAAGTAAGTCACAAAACAGAGCTAAGAAGCGTAACTGCGAAGCAGAACTAGGAAGCGGTCTGCAGAATTCTTGCGATGGCCGCCACTTGTCGCTCCCACTCCTTCGTTTCGCTCTTGAGTTTTTGCCGCCCAGCTTTTGTGAGCGAGTAATATTTCGCACGGCGATTGTTTTCCGAGGTTCGCCAGTCGCATTCCAGCAGACCCGCGCGCTCAAGGCGCCGGAACGCTGGGAAAAGGGAACCGGGGTTCACTTCGAACACGCCGCGGCTGAGTTGCTGGATACGTTGCGAAATGCCCCATCCGTGCAGCGGCTCAAGCGCGAGCGTCTTGAGGATCAGCATGTCGAGCGTCCCCTGGACGAGAGTGGCGGACGTGTCAGTCATGGTGTGTGCACTCTGCCTATATCCCAGGACTCTCCTCTAGAGGGTCGAGAGAAGTATACGGCGTTCCTCTCGATTGTCAAGAGAAGACCACTGGGACAGACTTCAGTCTGTCTCCCTCTCAACAATCACTAAGACACGCGATGCGCGTGACCGGCAGCCCAACCTATTTCCCTATCGTCGAAGAAGCTGTCGTTTAGTAGCTATCAGTGAGAAGCAGCAGCGAGGCGTCTCGTGACGTAGTCTGATACGTAAGCATCGAATAGATCGTTGAGTTGGTGCGTAACGGGGCCGGGAGCCGTGGCGATCTTATGCCCCGCGATTTCGCCGACGCCGATGAGATTGCGGTTGGTCGAAGAAATAAAAATCTCGTCAGCGGAGAAAAGATCCTCAGGGCGCAGAGCCTGCTCGATGACCGCGACGCCTGTTTCGGGAGCAATTTCGAAAAGAATTCCGCGCGTAACGCCTTCGAGACAGCCGGAATTCAGAGGGGGCGTGAAAATCTTGCCGTTTTTCACGGCGAAAATATTTGCGGCAGTGCACTCCGCAATTTCCCCACGCTCGTTGAGAAGAACAACTTCATCGAATCCTTCTTTTTGCGCTTCCGCAACAGCCCAAACATTTTGCAGCCACGAGGTTGTCTTCACGCCCGCGAGCGGCGAAGCCGCGTGGCGCCCCTGCTCGCGAAGAGCCAGTCGCACCGGCTCGTGATATTGCGGAAGTGGCGCCGTGTAAATAATCAGATCAACTTCCGGATGCTTTTCGTCGCTCTGCCAGAATCCCACTTGGTTGTACACCAGATAAATCCGCGCGCAGCCCTCTGTAACTTGATTCGCGCGAATCGCTTCGTGGAGATTGAGCCTAATTTTCGCGGAACTGTAAGGCATGGGCAGATGAATGACGGCGTTGCGGTGAATCACTCTACCCTCGGAGTCTAGTCCTAAGACTATTTTCTATTGTATCCGAAAATCAGGAGTGGAGCCGCGCAGGCACGGATGTGTGCACTAGAAGTTCAGTTCGTTCTCCGCCCATAAATTCGAGTCCGTGGAGAGTTAGAGCAATCGGAAGAAAAAAACAGGGTACGAAGAAAAGAGGGCGGGCCGAAGCCCGCCCTCGCCGGAAGAAACCTTGATCAACGCTTAGAAGAGCAACTTCAGAGCAAACTGAATCTGCCTTGAAGAGCCGAAGTCACCCGTTGGGAATCGCGTGCTTTGAATCTGACCAAACGCGGAGTTCGTAGCGGTCAAAACGGGATTACCGAAGTTCGGGTGGTTGAACACATCGAACATTTCGGTGCGGAATTGCAGCGTGAACCTCTCCGTGATTTTGGTGTCTTTAGTGACGGAGAAGTCGGTGTTCAGGAAATTCGGTCCGGTGATCGCGTTTCGGCCAAGGCTTCCAGGATGGCAACTCCCCGCGACGACAGGATAGTTGTTTCCGCCTGGTGTTCCGGGAGTGCTGCTAAACGTGCACGGGAACGCGAACGCAGCACCCGGTGTGGTCGCACAGGCCGGAATCGTCGGCGTCTTGCCGGAAGGAACCCCGTTGAACGGCTCGCATAGAACGCCATTCGAGAAGTATTGGTTTGGGCTAGCGGTACCGTGAACGGGGCTCAGGAGATCCGGACGGACCGTCAGAGAAATACCCGGTCCGGGGGCGATGGTAAGAGTCGGATTCAGCGGATTGCCACTTTGCGCCTGCGAGACGATGCCAAACTGCCAACCGGAGACTAGGCGATTCGACTTGAATGGCAGTTGGTAAAAGCCGCTTATAACGAAGCGGTGCCGCGCATCAAATTCGGACGGGCCATAGTCTCCGCGGAGGTTGTAAGCGTTTTGAATGACGTAGGACTCTCCGGTGGAGAGGGAGTTATAGTCCAGCGACTTCGAGTAGGTGTAGGACGCCAGGAACTGGAGGTCATGCGAAAGGTGCTTGTTGGCCGTAACCCAGATGGCGTTGTAGTTGGAGTTGCCGTTGCTGTTCACTTGGTTGATGTTGTTCAGAGCGCACGGCGGATTAGGTGCTTGGCACTGCCCCGGAAGCACGGGACTGGTTAAGGGAAGGGTCGGAAAAGGTTTAGTGGTCCCGTAGAAACCGCCGGTGACGAAGGGCTGATTAACGTTTTGTATGATCTGGAGGTGAGTGGCTTTCAGCCCGACGTAGGCGACTTCCAGTCCAAAGGTAGACGTGATTTGCCGCTCGATCGTCAAATTCCAATCCTGGGCGTACATGTTATTGAAAGCAGGATTGATTGAAGCGGGGCCCAAACTGGTGGCGAAGCCGCCACCAGATGGAGCGGGGTTCTCAAGATTTGTCGCGCTTACGGAGATGGGGATGGCAAACAATGGGTTGGAACTCAAGCCGGTTACAGTATTGGTTGTCGGTGCCTGCGTGAGTATCGCGTAGGCGGCCCGAACGGAGGTTTTTCCGTCCTTGAAAGGGTCCCAAGCGATGCCGACCCGGGGCTGGAAATTCTTGTTGCTTTGCTGATATGGCTGCGCGGCAGGGACAAGAGTCCCCGTAGCCGGATCGAAGTTTGTGAAGCGGCCACTCGCCTCGGAGGGGGTGGCGTTCCAGGCGTAGCGCAACCCGATGTTGATGGTGAGGTTTGGTTTCCACCGGAAGCTATCCTGAGCGAATGCTTCGTAGGAGGGCTGAAGGATCTTGTCGTTTCCTGAACCAAGCTGTGTGGTGAACGAACTCGCTTGATCGGCGAGGAAAGTAGTTACAGAACTAAATGTGAATGATCCGATGTTGAGAGCAATATTGTTGTTGTAAGCGCGCCGAACCTCACCACCGAAAACGAAGGTGTGCCTGCCCTTTAGCCAGCTCAGGCCGTCGTTGAGAACCACGCTCGTGTCACCGCGGCCTTGCGGCTCGCCAGTTGGTCCGCCAAAGCCTAGGCCCCCGCCCACGTTGAAGAAGGGAAGGCCGGTTAGTGCGGGCGAGCCCGGCGGCATGGCGATATTGAACTTCGCCGGATCAAGCAGCGCGTTTGGAACGAATGTCAGGTGAATGCGGTTGAAGCCGAGACGGACAGTGTTGGCTAAGGAGGCGCTGAAGGTATGGTCCTCGCTGAAGGTCAACAGGTGCCGGAAGCCGCTGCGGGTGTCGCCATACTCTGGAAGGTTGGCATTGATTGCTCCGCCGGCGGTGGGTTCCTGTCGCAGGTCCTTTTGGACGACATAATAGCCGTGCAGGCGATCCTTCTGGCTCAACTCCACGTCAATGTCTGCCGAGCCCTGGTTTAGTGCCACGTTAGCCAGCGTACCGCCGGTAAACCCGGTCCAGGTTGTTGGATCGTTCGGGTTATCGGTCACACCGGGGCCCGAGCGCGCAAAGTTGGCCGGCGGAATCAGCGCAAGTAGGCTGTGAACCGCAGGCACTGCGGGGGCCGGCTGGACCGCGGCTAGCTGAGTCTGGCTGGGCACCACGCTGGTGACGGTCAAGCTTTGATGCTGACGGAGGCCTTCGTAGGCCAGGAAGAAGAACACTTTGTTCTTAACCATGGGGCCGCCGAAGTCTGCTCCGAAATCATTGCGCTTGAAGGGGGCCTGGGGCAACAGAGTGCCGGCGGTGTTCTTGTTAAAATTGAAGAAGTTCCGAGCATCCAGATCGTTATTGCGGAAGAATTCAAACAGTTCACCGTGGTATTCATTCGTGCCGGAGCGGGTGGCCAAGTTCACGATGGCGCCGGAGTTCCGGCCATACTCCGCTGGGAAGGAGGAGTTGTCGATTTTGTATTCTGCGAGAGTGTCGATCGGCGGTTGAAACGTGAGCTGGTTCTGAACGTTGTCGTTCAGATTGATGCCGTTGACCAGCCAGTTCGTCGTGTCTTCGCGCGCACCCGCCGTATTGATTCCGAAGGAGCCTTGTCCGCGGAGCGGGGCTGACAGAAAACCGTTGGCTGGAGGCGTCATCGTGCCCGGCGTTAGCAGACTAAGATCCGTAAAGTGCCGGCCGTTCAATGGGATTTCCTGAACGGTTTTTTCGTTGATGACCTGACCCATGCTATTTGTCGTGGTTTCGATGATCGCTGCATCGGCAACGATCTCGATTTTTTCCGTCGCTTCGCCAACTTTTACCTCCACGTTTTGAGTGACAGATGTCGCCACGTCAAGTTTGAGGTTTGAAATGACAGCAGACTGGAAGCCGGAAGCCTTAACCTCAAGCCGATAAATTCCAATCGGCAGAGCAGGAAAAAGATAGGCGCCTGCTCCGTCGGTCTGAGTTCCCGATACTATCCCGGTGGCCTGGTTTGTGGCGCTTACCTTGGCGTTCGGAACCGCTGCTCCCGTGGAATCCGTGACGGTGCCGTTTAGCGATGTGGTGGACTGAGCGTGCGCAATGCCGGATAGCGCAAAGCAAAACAAAAACAGCGCCATCCCGAGCCAAACTGTTCGAACCGGAAAGAAGCCCCCAAGTGCAACTTCCATTTTCTATTCCTCCTCAGGCGTTTTTGTGGCGAGCAATTTACTCTGCGTTCTCGACGTTCCTACGAGGTGCATCTCCCTTCACCCCGAAGCAGATTCTCCTGTGGTATCGGCTTCGTCGTTTGCCAAGATTGAAACGTATGCCAAAGCATAAATTGCATGATGGTGCTTCGGCCTAACGCAATCACGTGGCCAGAGAGCCTCTTATCTATGCACCCAATAAAATGTCTTTTTTCAATAACTTAAAGCAAGAAAGGGTTTGCGGCAGCGGGGCAATCAGGATCGCGAATATGAAATTCAGAAGGATACTATCGAATACAATAGCCGCTTTATAACAGATTTACAAGGTTTTGAAGAAAGAGCGGCACGGAATCAAGGGCTATTGGATTTTCGTGGCAGATTCTTTTGTCCCCGCTAGGGGTAGGCAAGCAGCGGGGACGATAAGCTCCTGGTTTTCGTAAATGCGATTAGGGTCGCTGATAGATGGATTGGCGGCGGCCAGGCAGGGCCAGGCGGAGGAACGGCCCAAGTTGGATTTCGCGAGGGTCCAGAGAGTGTCGCCTTTGCGGACTTTAGTTGTTGTGGCAGCGTTGGTCTTGACGCTGCGGCCTGCCACATCAGAAGTGGTGGTGGGGAGACTGAGGTGGGTGCCAGCGCGGATCTGGTTGGGGTCGGCGATTTGGGGGTTGGCGGCTACAAGTTTGGGCCAGCGATTGCCGCGTCCGAGGTTTTGTTGCGCCAGCTTCCATAGTGAATCGCCGGCCCGCACGTTGATGGTGCGTAGCGTGGCGATCGCGCCGGGCGCAAGCGCGCGCCTCGCCTGTTCGGAGCGAAGCGTCGTGTCGGGCGCGACGGGTTGCACGGGCTTGGCAAGAACTGGTGGCTGCAACGGCGCGGACGAAGCGGGCGGCTGCAATGGTTGGATGCGAATGCCCGGCGGCACCGGCCGGGAATACATTTTTGGTTGCGCGGGAGAAATCAGACGAACCGCCGGACGGACATCTTCACGAATGGTTGGACGAACTTCGGGGCGGCGAATTTCTGGTCTACGAACTTCTGGACGAACAGGAACTGCGGAGAAAGGATCGCGGCGGAAAACATTTGACGGCATTTTGAACGAAGGAGTTTTGGAACGAAGAACGGGTTGAGCCGGAGGACGAGTCGCACGACGCTCGGGTAGAATCGGAGAGGCGAGCGCGGGAGTTGAGAACGGGAGATGGAACGGTTCCGATTGTTTGGGTTTCAGCACTTGCAATTCTCTTTGTTTCTGAAGTTGACGCGCGACATCCCCGAGAGATTTTCCGCTCGTTTGTGAATTCGCGTCGAGGCTTGCCGGCGGATTTTGTGCGGGCGCACGCGAGCAATTGTTTTTCTGGGCGCATTCGCTTCGCTTGGCTTCGACCTGCGCGCGGTCTTCGGGAGTCAGTATGTTGGGATGCTTGAGATCTTCTTCGGTGTAAACGTGCTTGGCGTGTTTCTCTAATTCTTGTTTGCGGGCGCGTTCTTGGCGGGCGGCTGCAA
>WNFS01003912.1_pt1 | contig 16073 bp, 15 predicted proteins | sample 5400141 | NCBI WGS metagenome assembly WNFS01 (sample SAMN13153358, study PRJNA577476) | soil metagenome | isolation source: 60 cm saprolite under Madrone tree | place: USA:California | collected 2016-06-14
TTTCGCTCATGTCGTCTCCAAAGAAGTGCTGAGTACTGAGTGCTGAGTTGCTGAGTCGCGTCAAGCAGTTCAGAGTACAAGCTTTAGCTTGCCGCTCGCGCCCCGTAAACCACAACCTAAAGGTTGGACTCTGAACTGCTTGACGCCGTGCGAGTACTCAGTACTCAGCACTATTTATTTACTGATACCCGCGTACCGACGCCCGCCTCGCCGGTAAGAACGCGAATGATGTTGCCTGGCTGTCGCATGTTGAAGACTATGATCGGCAGGTTGTTGTCCATACAAAGCGAGATTGCCGAAGCATCCATCACTTTCAACTGTCGTTCGAGCACTTCCTGATAGGTTATGCAATCGTAACGAGTCGCAGTCGAGTCCAGCATTGGATCAGCCGAGTAGACGCCTTCGACCTTCGTTGCTTTTAGAATGATGTCAGCCTTGATCTCCAGTGCGCGCAACGCGGCGGCGGAGTCGGTAGTGAAATAGGGATTGCCGGTGCCGGCAGCGAAAATTACGACGCGAGCTTTTTCCAGATGACGCACGGCGCGTCTGCGGATGAAGGGCTCTGCCAACTGCGGGATGTCAATGGCCGACATCACGCGCGTGTGCACGTCTAGTTTCTCGAGCGCATCCTGCAACACTACCGCGTTCATGACCGTCGCCAGCATACCAATGTAGTCGGCGGCCGAGCGATCCATGTTGCCGGCGCTCTTGGAGACACCGCGAAAAATGTTTCCGCCGCCCACGACGACCGCGATCTCGACGCCCATCTCGTGCACGGCCTTTAGTTGTTCGGCGACCATGCGCGCGACGTCAACGTCGATGCCATAGTTCTGTTCGCCCATCAGGGCTTCGCCCGAGATCTTCAGCAGCACGCGGCGATAAGCAAGCGCGGATCTGTCAGATTTGGTTTCGGTAGCGCTCATTGGTCGTCAGTTTCTTTAAGCATCCTTGCCAGCGTTTTGCGTCCCACTCGGCTTGCACAAAAATCATCCATGACTGGCGGCTACCGTTCACAACATTCGCGTAACACTCATCACGCGAAGCGTTCTCATTAGCACCGTGGCTTTAGCCCGGTGACCACGGCCGGTGATCATGAACTGTCCAACCGTTTCAACGGTTTTCGGCGTCCGGGTAAACCGTTAAAACGGTTAAGGAAGTGGAAGCCTCCTTATCACCGGGCTAAAGCCACGGTGCTAATGAGAACGCTCCGCGTCAACCCACGGACTTTTTGCGCAAAGCTGTCCCACTCAGCACTTCGTGCTAACTCACCAGCGATGCTACTTCGCTGCCAAAGTCTTCATCGCGCCGATCCAGCCCTTCGCCCATCTTGTAGCGAGTGAACCGCCGAATTGTAATCTTCTCGCCAGTTTTCGCAACCTTCTCGGTTACCAGCTCAGCAACAGTTTTAGCAGGATCTTTGACGAAAGGCTGATCCAGCAAAACCGACTCTTCGTAAAACTTGTTAAGACGGCCTTCAACGATCTTATCGATCACCTGGTCCGGTTTAGTTGCGTTCTTCGGATCGTTTTTGGCCTGCGCGCGCGCAATCTCGCGTTCCTTTTCGAGATCGCCCGCCGCGACATCATTGCGCGAAACATAACGCGGCTCGGCTGCTGCGACGTGCATCGCAATGTCCTTGACCAACTGCTGAAACTCATCGCCACGCGCCACGAAATCTGTTTCGCAGTTGACTTCCACCAACACGCCGACCTTGCCGCCCATATGAATGTATGAACCGACGATGCCTTCGGCGGCGATACGACCCTCACGCTTCTTTGCCGACGCCAATCCGCGCTTGCGCAGAATGTCGACGGCGCGCTCCTCATTGCCTTCAGCTTCGACCAGCGCGTTCTTGCATTCCATCATTCCCGCGCCTGTTTTTTCTCGCAGTTGCTTTACAGCTGCGGCCGTTATGTCTGCCATGATTACAAATTTCTCCGATTCTTCATGTGTCCGACAAACTTCAGTTTGAGTCTTTCTCCCTCTCCCTTTGGGAGAGGGTTGGGGAGAGGGCTTGTGTGCTTCAAGCTTCGCACCCTCCCCTAACCCCTCCCAAAGGGAGGGGAAGGGACCTCGCACGTTTCAACAAAAAACGCAGCCCGGCGGGAGTCCCGCTTTGAAGGCTGCGCTCGCCGTTAAGTAAATAATTAGTTCTCGTCGTTCAGCCGGCGACGACCGATTCCGCACTGGCGTCAACCGGCGTGTCCGCATCGGGCTGTGGCGCATTCACTGCAGCTTCGGCAGCCGGAGCGGCGGCAGTCTCGCCAGTTTCAGCAGGCTCGACGGCTTCGGGCGAGTTGGTCGCCTCGGGCGTTGCCTCTTCCGCTGTCTCCGCAGCAGGCGCTGGCGAACTTTGATCAGTTACTTCGCTTGTCGCTGCTTCACCGCCTCCAGTTTCTTCTCCGGTTTGCTCCACCACGCCGCCTTCGGTTGGTGTCTACCACGGCGACGATCGGGATTCCCAAACGATTAGCTTCGGCGACCGCAATCTCTTCCTTGCGCACGTCAATAACAAAAACTATGTCAGGCAGCCGGTTCATCGACTTAATTCCTGACAAGTTCTTGTTCAGACTTTCGCGTTCGCGGTCCAGCTTAATGCGTTCTTTCTTGGTCAGCTTCTCGTAGCGCCCATCAGTTTCCATCGCTTCCAGATCTTTGAGGCGCTTGATCGACTTCTGGACTGTTTGGAAGTTTGTCAGCAGGCCGCCCAGCCAACGCTGATTGACGTGGTATTGACCGCAGCGTTCCGCTTCTTCGCGCACCGCCTCCTGGGCTTGTCGCTTTGTGCCCACGAAGAGCACCGTCTTGCCTTTGTCTTCGGCGATGGCGTTCGTCACAAACGCGATCGCGTCGCGAAACATACGCTGCGTCTTTTGCAGATCAATGATGTAAATGCCGTTGCGCTCGCCAAAGATGTATTCCTTCATCTTCGGATTCCAGCGCCGTACCTGGTGGCCAAAATGGACGCCGGCCTCCAGCAATTCTTTCATCGTAACCGAAACCAAACTGTAATCTCCTTTGCAATGAACTGGTTTAATGTACTCACCACAACTGTGGGCCCTTATTTGTTAAGAGCAACCAATCCGAGTTGTGGCAATGGACTAAGAACAGTAATAAGTGAAAAGTAAAGAGTGAAAAGTTAAACACGCTCTACCTTTCACTTTTCACCTGTCACTCTTCACGGTTATCTCTTTGAGAACTGGAAGCGCTTGCGAGCGCCTTTCTGCCCATACTTCTTACGCTCTTTGATGCGCGGGTCGCGAGTGATCAGTCCTGCCTGCTTCAAAGCTGGACGCAGATCGCTGTTGTACTCCATCAGCGCTCTCGTAATACCGTGACGAATTGCGCCGGCCTGTCCCGCCGGACCGCCGCCCTTGACATTGATTAGCAAGTCAAACTTGCCCGTCGTTTCCGTCAACTGCAATGGTTGACGAATGATCATGCGCAGCGTTTCGTTGGGAAAGTACTGCTCAAACGCCTTGCGATTAATTTTCACAGCGCCGTCGCCAGCGCGCAGGTAAACGCGCGCAGTCGCTGACTTTCGTCGTCCGGTTCCGTAGTATTGAATATCAGCCACAGCTATATCTTATCCTTTTGGTATTTCTCTTATGATTGGTTGGCGAGCGAGTGAACCTGCGGGCGTTGGGCGGTGTGCGGATGATCGGCGTCAGCGTAAACTTTTAGTTTCTTTGCCATCGCCTTGCCGAGTTTTGTCTTCGGCAGCATGCCCTGGACGGCAAGACTAATCACGCGGTCGGGCCGCTTTGCAAACATCTCTTCGGCAGTCACCTCACGCAAGCCGCCGGGATAGAGCGTGTGGCGGCGATACAGTTTCTGCTGCGCTTTCGCGCCCTTCAACACAGCCTTGCGCGCATTGATCACAATCACGTGGTCGCCAACGTCCATGAAGGGAGTCCAACGCGGACTGCGCTTGCCCGACAGGATGGAGGCGATTTCGGATGCCAAATGCCCGACGGTTTGACCCGCCGCATCCACTACGTACCATTTTCGTTGACCAGCGAGATCCTTGCCGCTGGGAAAGTATGTTGACATGGTTAACTATCTCTGTTTTCAGTGAATAAAACGCGAACGGTTAGAATACCGAACGGCTAAAAAGGTGTCAAGGCGAGGGCGGGAAAACAGGTGACAGGTGACAGGTGACAGGTGACAGGTGACAGGTGACAGGTGACAGGTGACGAGCCTTGCATTTTCACCGCGGGAGCAAACGAATAGGTGCGGGACATCATCGACATCCCGCACCTGAGACCTGACACCTGATACCCGACACCTATTGCTGCGGTGGCGGCGTCGTGGTGCTGTCCTTGCGCTTCAGCTTTGGCGGTTCCTGCTTTTCAGCGGGCTTCTGCTCGCTGCCGTCCGGATTCGTAGTCGAATCGTCAGGCGTCGGCTGGCGCCGCTTCAGGGTCGGGCGTCCAGGCGCGCCCTCATCTCCACTTGGCAGCACTCCGGCCGTTGTCGCTCTTGCATTTGAAAGCCGTAACAGCTTCGCCTTTACGCGCTGAAAATCCGAAGTACTAATCACATACTCGTCATGCTCTGGAAATCTCGCGGCCAAAGCCAGCGCTGAGGCGCGCCGTTCGGGCGGAGCGGGATGCGAGGCGAAAGCGCGTGAGATGAGTCCTGGCTTCTTTTTGTTCTTTGCTTCCAGCTTTTCAAACATTGTGGCCATAGCTGTCGGATCGTAACCCGCCGCCCACATATATTGAACGCCAAGCCGGTCGGCCTCTTCTTCCGCGCTGCGACTAAACTTCATGAAGATGCCTAACAATCCGAGCCCCGCAGTGTTCTGGTAAATCATTCCCGGGATGCCGCCGAGGAAAATCGATCCGCCCAGGGCGAGATATTCCAAAAGTGTGGCCTTGGTCTGATTTTCCATTGCGTGACGTGCAGCCACGTGGCCGGTTTCATGGGCCATCACGCCTGCCAGCTCGGCCTCGTTGTCAGCGACCAATATCAAACCTTTATTGACGTAGAAGAATCCTCCGGGCAGCGCGAAAGCATTAACTTCATCGGAATCGATCACTTTGATCGTGAAGGGGACCTTCGCGTCAGAGTGCAACACAATGTTCTGGCCGACGCGATTTACATACTCGGTAATCATCGGATCGTCGATAAACTTTGCCTGGCGATCTACTTCCGCCGCCAGTTCGCGGCCCAATCTCACTTCCTTTTCCGTCGAGCCGCTCATCTTGGCGATGATGCCTTTGTTGATGTTGCGCTTCCCGATCATGTTCGGGTCGTCGTTCACTGGAAGTGGCTTATTCGAGCCCGCGGGCAGTGGTGGCAGAGCCTTACTGGTGTCGTTCTTCGCAGTGGTCGTGGTCGCGGTTTGATCCTGCGACGGGGTGCTCGTTTTGGTCTTATCAGTCGACGGGCTTGTCTGGGTCGTCTGTGCGAAGCCGGCAATTGAACTTAGGCTTAATGCGGAAACTAAAATGAATGCGGTAGTAATGCGGGAGATGCTGGTCATCTTAAAAACCTCCAGAAACTTCACGACATGTCGGGCTGACAAGGATTCCGGGGAAAAAGCCTTCCAGTCACACGGATTGAGGGGTTCTGCGCAACAAATTAAATAACTGAATGCGCAGTTTGCACGGAAGCTGTTTTAGCTATTTTCAAACGCGCAGTCTATGATGCCCGACTCTGGCTGCATGGTTGCGCCTGGTTTGCCGCTAAATGGTTTGCCGGCAATTTGGGGAACACTTCGAATCGCTTCGGCCGGAGGACAGGCCTTCCTTTGCCTGTCAATTCTTAATCTCCCCGGTTCAAGAGGCTGGCTTTGGCATAAGCGGGAACGCGGCCATTATAATGCCTGCGCGCGGAAAAGCCTAAAAACCTAGCGATTTGCTGACACGAGGTCAGTACCACCACGCGGTAGCGGGTGGGTGGTCGATTCGGAGTAATGCGTTGCGGAGATTAGGCGTCACTGAGCCTGCGGAGCAGGCGGAAGCATAAAGCCCAGGGTGGAGCGAAGCGAACCCTGGGTCATCGCAAGGAGTTATCCCCCAGCCCGCAAGCGGGCGGCAGACTGCGATGACCCGTAAGTATTCTTGATCCTGTTTATCAATCTACGATATCCGATCAACCTGCGGCAGATGACGAAACCCAGTTCCCAAAAACCCAAACCCACAATCTCAATCATCGGCGCCGGCCGTCTGGGCACCGCTTTGGCGTTGGCCCTTGCGACGAGGGGTTATCCAATTCGCGCGCTCGCGGCCCGCCGCCAGTCACACGCTCGCAAAGCGATCGCGCTTTCCGATTTGCCTTCACAAACTCTTGCCTTGGGCGCCGATCAACTCGAACAACTACCACCGAGCGACCTCGTTCTGATAACCACTCCCGATGACGTCATTGCGGACATCGCACGAAACTTTGCAAAGCTTCGACGCAGCACGCGTCATCGCGCCACGTTTCTGCACACCAGCGGCGCGCTTTCCTCCGCGGTTTTGTCGCCGCTCGCCAAGGCCGGCTTCCACACCGGTTCAATGCATCCGCTTGTTTCCATCAGCGCGGCCCGCGCTGGCGCCAGCGCATTGCGCGGCGCCTTTTATTGTGTCGAAGGCGATGGCGTTGCGATGCGATTCGCAAAGATAATTGTGCGGGATTTGAACGGGACTGCGTTCACTATCAAACCCGAAAGCAAAGCCCTTTATCACGCGGCGGCTGTCATGGCTTCGCCGCACATGGTCGCGCTGTTTGATCTCGCAACTGAAATGTTGGTTTACTGCGGCCTCAAGCGCAAAGAAGCGCGGAATGTTTTAGCGCCATTGGTCCAAAGCACAGTTAACAATCTGACGCGCACTTCGCCGGAAAGAGCGCTAACTGGAACGTTTGCGCGCGGCGACCTGGCAACCGTCAAGCGCCATCTAAAAGCGTTGTCAACAAAACAACTCGCGGAAGCTTTGGAGGTTTACAAACTACTCGGCCTTCATTCATTGCAACTTGCGGCAAAGAATAACCTCGACCCCAAACTCGCCAACCAAATCGGAAAACTCCTTCACACCAAAGTGACAAAGAAATGAGCTAAGCGGCGAAACTTGGCTGTGACTTACAAGCCATGGCGCGCCGTCAGGGCGAAGCCTAAGACGATTAAGTATCGCCATTGTCTCGTTGTGATGGTGGCTTCCTCCATTTCTCATCTCTTATCCTATGGACGAAATCCTCGTTCCCATTTCTAATGGAATTATTATGAGGGAATCTGAATCATTCAGGCGAACGACGGAGGATTCGCTGAGACTATTGAGTATCGCAATAATCGTGTTGCATGCGATTGTGACGGTGGCGCATTCGGCGGCGCACATCGGGAAAAACCGTAAATCGTGAATCGTAAATCGTAAATAGTTTCGACTCGACGCGCTGCGCGCGACCGGGTAATTGATTTGGAAACGCGCGCGGCATGGGTTACCTGATTCTTTTTCTCTCAATGCTGGGGGCGCTGGTGTTCGGTGGTTACTATCATTTCGTATTGGCAGGTGCGGACAATGTCAGCACTGTGGGCCATCATGCGATGAGATCGTGGGCGCAAGTGTTTCAAGTGTCGGCGGTCTGTTCGCGCTGGTTGAGTTTGCCGGGGTGGTTGCGGGAATTGTTGGACTCAGAAGAACCGTAAATCGTGAATCGTAAATCGACAAAAGCGCGGTAAATGGTGAATCGTAAATGGTAAATGGTTTTGTCTCGGCGGGCCGCGCCCGACTGCAGCAAAGCATCGGTTAAAACGCTATGCGCGACAATTTCAAAAAAACTCATTTTGAAATCGACCGTGCACAAGTAACACGAAGTCAGAACCGGGAGCGGTAGCGACCGGGTCGTTGCGAAACTGGGGATGTTTCACTAGTCAGCGCCGGCAGACAACAAATACCAACGACTAATTCCCAAGTTGAGTATGACCCGGTCGCTACCACCACCCCACGCGGGCTGCGGCGCTCCCCGGTCGGCTTCCGGTTCCGTATTTGCCGACCCACCTTCCAATCCACTTCCGCCATCGAAAAACAAAACGCCGACCAATGGCGGCCGGCGTTGTAGTTGTTGTGCTGGGCTGTTTGTGGTTACTGAATTAAAGTTCCCTGCGTCGCCCAGACCAGCCAGCGTCCGTCGCGTTTGATGAAGGTGTCGGTGAAACGAGTGCGACGGTCAAACGCAACTCCCTTTTCATCTTTTCCTCGTACGTGATTGATGCCGGTAACAACCGCTGCGTTTCCGTCGACCCGCGCGTTTAATTCCGAAAGCTCGAGCGTATCAAGCACAGTCTTATTGTCTTTCATCGAGGCAATTTCTTCTGCTTTAGTGTGCTGCACGCCGGTGCGGCTGCTTATGTCAGAAGCATCCTCAGCGTAGTTGCGCTCGGTCCAGGTCATATCGTTGCGCTTCGCGGCGTCGTTCCACTCGCGTTCGAGGTAATACAGCGTGGCCGCATCATTCAACGGATGTCCGGCATTGCTCACAACCTGCCAACTATCACCGCGTCGTTCCAAAACATGAACGCTGCGAGTGTAGACAGTGTGCTGCTTGCCGCCCTCGTTTTCTGTGATTACATTCCGATGCGTAATAGTCGCCGAGGTGGGCGAGCAGGTAATCATGTAGTAATCGTGGGTAACTTTCGCAGCGTTTTGCGGGTTGGCCTTGTCGATTTCGAACTGTTTCATGGTGTCGTTGAGCGTTTGAGTTTTGTCGGCCATGCCGGCTGAACCTAAGCCCATGTAATTGTCGGCATATATTGTTTGCAGTGCGGCACGATCACCACGCACGCCCGCATCACCCCAGGCGCGGTCGAAAGCTTCAAGCTTTTGCTTATCAGCATCGCTACATTGGCCGAAGGCAATGGTGGCAGCGGCAATCATTAGCAGTGACACTGCTAGTATTCGTTTCATTTTAGGAGACTCCTTTAATTGGGTTGGGAAGGTTAATTGGGAGAACGAAAGCGGCGTTTGTGGCCGCACTTCTATAGCACGGGAGGGCGGAAGTCAAACGGGAGGGCGGTAAATCGTGAATCGTTTGGACTCGACACGCTGCGCGAGATCAAGAAAAGCGGCGTCCAGCCGCCGGAGTCCAAAACATAAAAGGGACAGACTGGAAAGTCTGTCCTACTTAGTCCCATTTCTTGATGCTGGGCCAGATGGTGTGCAGGTCCTGGTTAAGGCCGCGACAGAGACGTATCGGGAAGTGCTCATCAAGTCGCGAATAGGGATGATAGGTGTGGCCGGCGACTTCGACGGTCTTGAAGTGTTCGCGGTCGCCTTTGCCGTCGCTGCCTAATACGATCACGATTGCACCAGTATAGTCGCGCGGGCCCCAGTACCAATAGTTCTGGTGATTGCTGATTGCTTTTGGCAGTCCATACTTTGGACCAAAGAAATCAAGCGCGCCTGCCTGGCCATAGCTGTTACAGAAGATGGCGGTCTGTGCGCGTTCATCAGGTGGCAGAGCGTTATATACTTTGGCAACTTCACGGACCATGTCCTCCCAACCAAACTCGTCAGCGAAGAATTGCGGCAGTGAGCCGGTGGGTTGGTTCTCCGCTCGTGGTGGTTCAAGGCCAAGCCTCTTTTGATAGCGAATGTAAGTTTCCGGCGAAAGAATCGGCGCGGAGAGAGGCGCGAGGGCGGCGCTGATGATGATGATTAGTGCGACGTAGATTGCGCGAACAGCGAAGGGAAAGTGGATACGCATCGAGAAGAGCGGGGGCAAGCCACCCTTCCTTACCTTTAGCTTTGTAGAGTACGTCTCTTCGCTCACCGTTGAGCTGAAGCTACGATCGGCGGGCGAGACGCCCGCGGTCCCAGTATTTGGTTGACCTTGGACATTGGACGTTGGGCTTTGGACGCCCGCGGTCCCAGTATTTAGTTGACCTTGGACATTGGACGTTGGACGTTGGACGTAGCTTGTTAGTCGTTCGAATGCAATCGCACCGGCGGCAAAAAGCATAGGATACGCGGGCGCGAGGTAATAGTTCTTACCTTTGAGAACGATGAAAGTGACGAGCATTACCACGTAGGTCCAGCCAAAGATGCGATAGTGAGAGCCAGCGGCAGACGGCAGGGGCAGTCGCCAAGTTACAGTTTCTTCGTTTTTTCCGAAACCGTTTGCATGTCTAGGTTCTTCCTCGCGCAGACTCTGCTTTCCAAAGAACAGCCAGAGCAAACCAGCGACCCACAGCGGCGCGAGAATCGGATTCATGATCATCGCCTGATCTGCGACGAAGGCGATTGGACCACGCGCAACGTCGCGCCCACTCTGGCGAATGTTGTGCATCAACTGGAGAAAAGGGAAGTCGTGCTTCACCAGCCAGAGCAGGTTTGGAAGAAAGATCAGCAGAGCCGCAATGGCGCCCAACCAGATCCACTTGCTCTTTAAGAAACGGCGGTGCGAAGTTAAGAGCAAACCCACCACGATACCGAACGCGAAAAAGATAACGGTGTATTTTGTCTGCAGCCCCAGGCCAATGAGCACGCCAAACCACAACCAGTACTTTGCGTCGCCGGTGTTGATAGCGCGGACCACGCACCACGCTGCGGCCATCCAAATGAGCGGCTCGAACGCGTTCATTGTCAGCCAGTGATGAAATACGAGAAAGATGGGAACGGCGAAGACGACAAGAGCGGCCAACGCTTGCGCAAAGCGGGCGCCGCCCATTTCGCGCGCGAGCCTGCCAGTCAACCAAACCAACGCCGCGCCGGCAATTGCCGGCAGCAAACGCAAGCCCAGTAGTGAACTGCCAAAAACATGGCGGGAGAACCAGGCAACCAAAGCGATGAGCGGCGGTTGATCCACATAGCCCCAGGCCAGATGTTCGGAACAGGCAAGGTAATAGAGTTCATCGCGAAAGATTCCATAACGACCAGCGGTCAGCAGATGAAACAATAGTTTGCCGCCGGCGAGATATAAAACGATTGCAGACCCGCTGGTCCATCTTGATCGGGAATTTGCAGGAGCGGTTGAAGGGGGATTTGCAGGAGTGGTCACGCGGGAATAGTAACAATTAGGAGCCGTAAATCGTGAATCGCCAAAAGCGGTAAATAGTAAATCGTAAATGGTAAATGGTTTTGACTCGGCGCGGCGCGCGCGATTAGAAAAGCGGCGGCGAGCCGCCGCAGTCCAAAAAGAAAAAGGGAGAGACTGGAAAGTCTGTCCTACATGCGCGTACCGGATCTCGAACATTGCCTGCACGAAATGGGTACTGCCTTTCAGCGAAAAATGCGGAATTTTCGAAAATAATCGCCGCACTCTTCAAAGAAGACAAGCGGCACAAGGGTTGCAAATTTCTTCTTCAAAACGGAGAGGAGAAATATGAAAAAGACGTTTGGCAGTGCGCTTATGGCGCTCGCATTTGTATTCGGAATAGTAGCCTCGACCAGCACAGCGGCGAATGCGCAGTGGTCGAACAGAAGTTATGGTGGCTACAACAATCAACAAGTACAGCAGGGATTTCAGTATGGTGTGAACACGGGCGCCAGCGATGCCCAACGGCGGCAAAGTTACAGTCCACAGCGTTCACACTATTACCAGAACGCCCCATCGCAGGCTTTCCGCGACGGGTTTACGCGCGGCTATAACCAGGGCTATCGGCAATACGCCGGCGCTTACGGTAACAACGGTGGTTACCGGAATGATGGCTCCTATGGAAATGGTGGCTATGGAAATGGTGGGTATGGAAATGGTGGGTATGGAAATGATCCATACTATGGAAATGGCGGTTACAACAACCAGGAACTTAACCGCGGTTACCAGCAGGGTCTAAACACCGGTGCCAGCGATGGACGAAGTAACAAGAACTACAGTCCGGAACGATCGCGTTACTATCAGAACGCGTCGACCCAGGCCTATCGGCAGGGATTTGTGCAGGGCTATGACGCTGGTTACCGGCAGTACTCAAGAAACCGCAATTACCGGAGAAGCAATAACGCCGCGCAGATTTTAGGGCAGATATTTGGTGTGCATTACTAATATCTGTTTCTAAAACTAAGCCGACTAATCAACGAAGGTGCCGCGATGAAAGTTGCGGCATTTTCTTTTTAACGTTTGAAAGAGAAGCACACAACTAACACGCATTCAGAACGGGCAGCGTCGGAGTGAAGTTTTGGACTGCGGCGGCTTGACTCCGCTTTAGTGATGCGAAGGAGTCGCGAATCTTCCTTTACGAAATCCCTTGGTAAGCAAAAGCGGCGTCAAGCCGCCGCAGTCCAAATAAAAGATAAGAATACAATGGCAAATAAACAAAAGGGACAGACTGGAAAGTCTGTCCTACGCGTTGTACGATTTACGTTTTACGCTTTACGATGAAGACATGAACTACAAAACACTAGGTCGTACTGGTCTGAAGGTTTCCGAACTGTGCCTGGGCACGATGACGTTCGGAGAGAATTTCTTCAACATCGCTGTCGTCAATCAAGCGAGCGCGAATGAAATGGTGGCGCGCGCGCTCGCAGCAGGCATAAACTTTTTCGATACTGCTGACGTTTATTCTTACGGGGAATCAGAGACTGTGCTCGGGCAGTCGCTCAAAGATACGGGCCCAGCACGCGACCGAGTAATTATCGCTACGAAAGTTCGCAGCGCCATGAGCGAAGCCGCGACCGCGGGAACCGGCGACGTCAACAATGTGGGGCTGTCGCGGCAGCATATCTTCAGTTCAGTTGAAAGCAGTTTGCGGCGGCTGCAAACCGATTACATCGATCTCTATCAGGTGCATGGTTGGGATGTGCTGACGCCGGTTGAAGAGGCGCTGCGCGCGCTTGACGATCTGGTCCGGCAGGGAAAAGTGCGCTACATCGGCTGCTCAAATTGGGCGGCGCGGCAATTAATGAAGGCGCTTTGTCTTTCTGAATCGCATGATTGGGCGGGCTTTGTGTCGTTGCAGGCTTACTACTCTCTGGTCGGTCGCGATCTCGAACACGAGCTGTTGCCGCTTTGTCGTGAAGAGAATATCGGCGTCTTGCCATGGTCGCCGCTCTCGGGCGGATTTCTTTCCGGCAAGTACCGGCGCGACAATCCTAATCCGGAAGGCGCGCGCCGCACCGGTTTTCAATTTCCGCCGATTGATGAAGAGCGTGGCTTCGATGCGATCGAGGCGCTCGGGCGCATCGCAAACGAAAAGAATGTGACAGTGGCGCAGGTGGCGCTGGCGTGGTTATTGGCCCAACCCGGCGTCACTTCAGTGATCATCGGCGCGAACAAGCTGACGCAGTTGGAAGATAATTTGAAAGCTGCGGCGCTGGAGTTGAGCGCTGCCGAGATCGAAACGCTTTCGGCTACCACTGCACCGCGCGCGCTTTACCCGCAGTGGATGATTGAAAGGCAGAACGAAGGGCGGCGGTAGGGGAAAGCAGAAGGCAGAAGGCAGAAGGCAGAAAGCAAAGGCAGAGACTTTTTAATCTCTGCCTTTTGCTTACTGCCTTCTGCCTTCTTTAGTTAGCGTTCTTAGTTACGGTTTACGGGCTTTGCCTTTGCCACCGCCGCCACCGTTATCGCTCTGCGGTTGGCCCTGCCGGGTTGGTGGTCCCTCCGGATGACTGGGCTTTCCAGGTCGTGCTTGCGGCTGTGTTTGCGGTTGTACTGCGCGTGGTTGTGGTTGCGCACGCGGCACGTAATGTCTTGCCGCCCACGCGGCTGCATCACTTGCGGCTGCGGCTGTGGCCGCTCGCGGTGTCCTACTGCTTCTCCGCGAGCTTGCGGAATAGCGCTACGCTGCACGCGTTGTTGTTCGACTTGCTGTTGCCGCTGTTGTTGCGCCGCAGCGCGCTCAGTTTGTTTTCGAGTCACGTCTGCCTGGCGCTGTTGCTGTTGTAGCTCCTGCACCTGTCGCCGCGCATCTCGATTACCCTTTGCGGCCGCAGGCGCCAGCTGGTCTATCTTCTGTTTGCGCGCTTGATCGACGTCAGGATTAGCAGTCTGGCCCATCTGGCTCTCTGCTCTTGTACCGTTTCCACGCTCATCTCTTATCTGGAATTTTGTTCCTTTCGCTCTTTCAGGCACAGCTTCCACTCGCAACGCCTTAGCCAGATCTTTTCTAAATGGCGGCGCATTTGGAATAGAGCTGCTTATAACCGGCGTCTCGAGTTTTTTCGCGATGCCCGGCGGTAGATCGATTTTGCCGCGCCCCCAAGCCGAATGCACGACTGCGTTTCGCAGCGGAGTCAGCGTCAATGGATCCAGCACCGGACGCACCTGCGCCAGTATCTGCGGATTAGCACGGTTGATGCTTCTCGGATCAATTACCTGCGTAATATTCTGAAGCGGAACAACAGCCACCGCGCCCGGGACGTTTAGATTTACCAATCGTGTCGTCACCACGTTGGTCTGCGTCAGGTAATACGGCTGCCAATTGGCATCGTAATAACGTGGCGCATACGGATCGCCTGGTCCGAGTGGCACCCAGCCAATGTCATCCGCATCGACCGGCACAAATGCTACCAGCGCGGGAGCATAGAGCGGCGTGGTGTTTACTGTGTCGGGAATCCAGAACCACTGATTGTTGACATTGGCCCAACGCCCGTAGTGATAAGGCGCGAAGCCCCATGGCTCAGTTGAAACCCAGGTCATTCCATACGGATAATCGTTTACCCAATATCCCTGCTGATAAGGCGCCCAGCCCGCATCGACGCGTGGACTCCAACCGTAGCCATAGCCGCTGACATCTTGCCAGTTGCCGTAGTAATCCAGATCGTAGAAGCCAGGAATCGTATTCGACACGTACTGATAACTGTTGTAACGACGGGCAGGATCGTAATAGTAGGGATCGTTCAGATAAGCATCGTAGTTGCTGTAGCGCCCGTCGTAGATATTCGGATACTGGTAAGTGTAGTAATCATTCACCAGGTAACCGGCGTTTCTGCCGTCGAGCCGCGATAACAAAACCTGCGCAGCTGTTTGACCGGCGAGCGTAAACATTTCACCCTTACTGATTTGTCCGCTGCCGCCGAGTCCAACTACTTGAGCCAGCCCGCTCAATACCGAAACAACCGCATTGCCGTTACCCAGACCGACGTTGTAAAGCCCCGGTTGATCGAAGTCGACAGCGCCGTAGGGCGTTGCCACTTCAAATAATTCGTTGGGCTCAAGATATCCAATATCGAAGATTGCCGAGCCAGCGCGCAACGCAAGCTGCGTCCGGCGATCGGCAAGCGAGATCACATCAAGCGAAGTGTTTGGATTAAGCCTCGCGAAGTTGCGTCCGGTAAACGCCAGCGAGGCGCGCGAATTGTCGCGCGTGTAGATGCGATCGCCGACCGAGAACGGAGTGTTAGCGGTGGCTGTTACCCACTGAGTGTTCGCTCCGTTGTCATACAGACCGTTGTTGAGTGCGACCTCTCCATCGACACGTTGAATGCGCGCGGCATTCGGCAGCGCTTCGGCTGAAACCGTCTGCTCATGTTTCAGATAGAACGCCACGCCTAAGCCCGCAACCAAAGCACAGATGATGGCCACCATCGTCATGTGTGGCCAAACTTTTATCGAACTCATAAAGCCTCCTTCGGAAAACTTATTTCCGTTCACGCGGATTTCAGCGCCTTTTGAGAAAAAGACGGCAAGCAGCATGCCGATTCTTGTGATGGAAAGCCTTCTAACTTATAAAAAGCGGTTAATTACGAGGGGACTTGCGCGCAACCACCAAAAACACAAAATCACCACAGGATTAGAGCGTTATTGCAAAGGAGAGACTGTGTCGATGTAGGGCTTGCGCGAATGCGCCTGTACGATCCCGTACGATCACGTCACCAATTAGTACTAAAGGACATGAGGTGGTTGTTAGAGATGTGAACAAGGAACCGCGTCACAAAGTGGCCAGAATTTCTTTCGCGGCGCGCCGGCCGCTATCGATAGCACCGTGAACAGTGCCGATGTGGCCCACGCTGGTGGCTTCGCCTGCAAAGAAAAGAGTGTCCTTTACTGAGCTGGCGAGCGTTTGTTGGGCGGCGAGTCCATTGACCGGAAGATAAGCGTATGCGCCGCGCGCAAATGGATCCGCGTTCCAGTTGTGCAGGTACGAACGCAATAACAATTTTCGCAGGCTCGCTTCTGAGATGCCGAAAATCTTTTTCAGCGAGCCCAGGGCTTCG